>WNFE01000243.1_pt1 | contig 38336 bp, 31 predicted proteins | sample 5400451 | NCBI WGS metagenome assembly WNFE01 (sample SAMN13153344, study PRJNA577476) | soil metagenome | isolation source: 200 cm saprolite under Douglas fir tree site 2 hole 2 | place: USA:California | collected 2015-04-18
CAAAAGTCTTTCCACAAGGGATAAGAGATGCTCATGGACGCAAATGAGACTCAGCTGAAGGCCCGGGAACGGAAAGGACCTCATTCCAGCAAATTGAGTCGACTCAAGATAGGCATACTTCTGGCGGGACGCAGCAAAGTCGGCCGGTGTAGGAAAAATCTCAAACGCCTGAGCCCGGGCGGCAGCAGTCAGCTCTGGCTCAAAGAACCCTCGAAGCAGGACCCAACCGTCTCGCTTCCAACGCGTGAGCCCTTCATCGCCTGGCTGGCTCATCTACTCCCCATTCGCACTTGGGAATTGGTAAATTCCAGCGACCCTTGGCTCACTATTGCCTAATGGCTTTAGCCGAACAGTACATTGACGGCAAGGTCAACTAGACGTGACAAGCGTTTCGATACTCCTAGGTCGGCAATTTCTTCCACTGGAACCCACCGGAGATCCAGCGATTCCTCGCTGCGCAAAATCCTTTGCTTGCGGTCAACAATTCCCGCGAAGCAAATATCAAAATGCCTGCTGATTACACCTGGGTCACCGAGACACCCAGCGTCGTGGATATCCACGTCAATCGGAATCCGGTCGATCATGAACTGGCTAACTCCAGACTCTTCGAGTCCTTCTCGTGCCGCTACAGCCAACAGATCGAAATTACCATCGGCGTGCCCTCCCAGTTGTTGCCAAGTCCCGTACTTCTTATGAAGCGTAAGCAAGCATCTCTTATCCTCGTCCAGAAGAAGGATCGATCCAGTGAGATGGCCTTCTGGGGTGGCCCTGTCTGCCACACCGGGGTGTGACAGAATGTACTCATTTAGGTAATTAGCATCTCTGCTTGCTCCTCGCTCAAGGGTAAATCTGTCTAGCAATTCACGCAGGGTACCTGTTTCGCCGGATATCCTGCGCGCCACAGAAGTCGCTGGCATTAAATTGCCGCAGTGTTGTGCTGGTATATCCATATTGCAACGTTAACCTTTCATGACCGGTTCTTTGCTTGATCTGCTTCTGGGAGCTTAAGGTCTTCTTCAACCTCAAGCAATTTTCGGATAAATATAGTTATTCGTGATCTCGTTATCGCGGCAACTAGAGCCAGCAGGCCGACGATCCCAGCAGTCAGCACCTGTCCCACTACGTCTCTGGAGTATTCACTGATAAACTTTCTACCAAGGAGAACAGCCAGCGCAACAGTTGCTCCAGCGAGCAAGGCGGACGTCGAGACGACTCCGACGAGTCTTGATCTGCGACGTCGACGGGCAGCGGAGCGCATGAAAGCTTCAATGTGCGTTAGTCTGTTAAGAAGGTCCGGCAAGGTGGGACCGCCATGGAAATTTGGCAGAACTTCGATAATAAGATCGTCCGATTGAGGATTTAGCGCCTTGAGTTCCGCGTTGACTCCGTGATACGGCGTGTCCACACTTGATGATAAGGTAGAGAACTCGGCTCGGGCAACTTCGTAACTAAACGGCAGTTTGATTATATTTGTGCCAACGTTGGCTAAAATTACCCGCAAATATCCTGCAAACCCCGGATCGATGTGCGTAGTGGGTATCAGTATGCCTACTGGAAGCAGTCTCCCTCTTGGATACATGCAGCCAGACAAATGCAGCGGAAGCCGTATACGTTCTTTGGTGATTACAGTGATAATATCTCCTGGGCGAAGGTTCAAGGGATGATCGTCATCGATAAGTATACGACGATCTCCAATAAACCCAGCAGGGAGCCATGCCGTGTCACCAATGTGGAGCTTAATCGTATTCTGCCCGATTAGTATATTGTTATCGTCGCTCTGGAATACACCGTCGAGAGTTAGCCTCTGAAGCTCTGCACGGCCCAATACACCTGGCTCCATCGCATCACCCTCCCGACCCAAGACCTACTGTCCCCCAAGAGGCGAGGGTTGACACACAGTATGACGCGCGCGCGACCGTGTTGCGCTTCGGCTGGCAAAGTTTGCGGCCGCGGTTGGCGCAGTCGCTTCAAGTTGTCACAAGGCGCTCGACTACCCCTCTGATGCCATGACCAGGCTATATATACGGCTACCTTTGGGGGTGGAGATCAGCCTGCTTCCATGAGGGCAGGCAACGGCTACGTAACTCCCAACATCACAATTTGGTATACCTCCATCGCACATCCCATAACAGCCTTCCCTCATGCCACTCCCGCCTAAGCGTGTCGGGCAAGATGCCCAGCAGAAAGCCCGGCGCCATGCCACTGGCTGGGCTATGCCGAAGGCGGGACCACCATCCGGTCCAGGACCCGCCGGAACGCGTCATTGGCTTCACGCAGGACCTTCTGCTCGTCCACCATGGTGAGCTGGCGGTCTTCCATCACGATCTTCCCGTCGATGATCGTGGTATCGACGCAGCTTCCGTTCGCGGCGAAGACCAGGTGCGAGAACAGGTGGGCCTTGTTCTCCGGCATCAGCGGTGTGAACATCTGGCTCTTGAGGTTCACCAGGATCACGTCCGCCTTCCTGCCCCGCGTGAGCTGGCCGGTCTGATGACCGAGCGCCTCCGCGCCGTTCCTCGTGGCCATCCGCACGACATCGGGGGCCTGCTGCAGGCTGGAGTCCACCCGGCTGGCCCGGTGAATCAGGGATGCGAACTTCATCACCTCGAAGAGATCCCGGCTGTTGTTGCACTCGGCTGCGTCATGACCGATGCCGATGTTGAGGCCGGCCCGGAGCATCTCCGGTAGCCGGGCGATCCCGTTGCCGAGCTTCGCGTTCGATGACGGGTTATGGGAGATCTGGGTGCCCGTCTCGCGCATGAGCGCGATCTCGGTGTCGGAAAGCCAGACGCAGTGCGCGGCGATGCAATTACGGCCGAGGATTCCGGCGTCGTAGGCGACCTCGGTCGGGCGGCGGCCGAACCGCTGCTTGGAGTTCTCCACCTCGGTCAGCGACTCGTTCAGGTGGATGTGGATGCCGGTGCCGAGTTCGTCCGCGAGCAGGCGGGCATCCCTGAGCAGTTCCTCGGACGCCAGCGGGAGCCACTCGATCCCGATGTAGATCTCGATGCGCCCGTCGGCCGCCCCGTGCTTGGCCTGGAACGCCTCCTTGTTGTCCTCCAGGGTGTCCAGGTTGTGCTCGGCGTCGGCCACGTCGTTGGACAGGACCGCCCGGATGCCGATCTCCTCGGCCGCGTCGGCCAGCGCGGCCAGTTGCCGGTACATGTCGTTGACGGTGGTGACGCCGCACTTGATGGACTCGCTGTAGCTGGCCAGCGCGGCCCAGTACGCCGCCTCGTAGTCGAGCGCCCGGATGATCGGGTACCAGCAGGTCTCCAGGTACTCCCAGAGCGGCAGGTGGTCGCTCCATCCCTTACCCAGGGCCGTGTGGTAGTGCAGGTCGACCAGGCCGGGCAGGACGGCCTTGCCGGTGGCATCGATCACGCGGGCACCTTCGGCCGGATGGCGGGCCAGCACCTCGGCGGTCTCGCCGACATCGACGATACGGTCGCCCTCGAGCACGACCGCCCCGCCGAACAGGACGTCGTCGGTGTCGTTCATGGTCACGACGGAACCGTTGGTGATGATGATGCGGTCGGTCATCACTATGCCTCCGGGTTAGGCGAGATCGAGAATCTGCCGGCCCAGCACGCCGCGCTGGCGGAGCGCGTCGAGCGCGCCCCGCACCCCATCCAGCGGGAAGCGGCCCGCGATGGGCACCGTCATCGCGCTACTAGCCGCCAGGCCGATGGCGTCCACCAGGTCCTGCCTGGTCGCGGCGACCGTCGCCACCAACGAGGTCTCGGAAAGGATGAACTCGATGGGATGCACATTAAGGGGCTGGTCGGTGTATCCCGTGGACACGAACCGCCCGCCCTTGGCCAGGCACCTGACCCCGGCGGTCATCGACCCGGTGGTTCCTACCAGCTCGAAGAAGACATCGGCGCCGCGGCCGCCGGTAAGCTCCCGGACGGCGGACGGCAGTTTCTCGTAGTCATCGGGTGCCGCGACGACGACACCGTCGGTGGCGCCGTGCTCCAGCGCGAACTGCCGCTTCTGCTCGGAATCGGCCACCGCGATCACCCGCGCCCCGGCATGGCGGGCCGCCTGGGTGACCAGGATCCCGACGCCGCCTATGCCGTCCACCACCGCCGTCTGGCCCAGCCGCAGCCCGGACAGCTTCGCTGCGTGCACCGCCGTCATCCCGGCGCAGGTGAGCACGGCGGCGGTCGCGAAGTCCACCGTGTCGGGAACAGGCACCAGATTGCGCTCCGGGACGGCCACGTACTCCGCGTCCCCGCCGTCCATGTTGAAGCCGAGCTGCCCGGGCTCGGTGTCGCAGATGTTCGGCCGGCCGGCCAGGCACTGTTCGCACCAGCCGCAGAAAAGCTTGTTGTACACGGCTACCCGGTCGCCCGCGCGCAGCCTGGCGCCCTCGCCGGCCTCCGCCACGACACCCGCCGCCTCGTGCCCGATCGTCATCGGATAGGGATCGGGCTTGATCATGCCGTCGAGGATGTGCAGGTCCGTGCCGCAGACCCCGGCGGCATGCACCCGGACCAGGACCTCACCCGGGCCGGGGGCCGGAGCCGGGAGATCGGCCAGGCGCAGGCTCAGGTCCTCGAAGATTCGGGCAGCTCGCATTATCGGCCAGGCTCCTTCCCGGTCAGCACGCCATCGCCAGCAGGTTCGCCATCGGTCAGCCCGCCATCGCTGGCAGGTTCGCCATCGGTCAGCCCGCCATCGCCGGCAGGTTCGCCATCGGTCAGCCCGCCATCGGCATCAGGCCCGCCATGGCCGGTCGGCACGTCGTAGGCCATGTCCCAGAACTGCACTTCGTAGCGGGTGGAGATATCGAAGATCCACGCGAGGCGGGCCATGGCGGCCGCGTCGCCCGGGTCGGCCAGCCGGTCAAGGAGCCCGGTGGTCTCGGCCACGAGCGCCGAATAGCTGTCGTTCCCGAACATCGACACCCAGTCGGCGCACACCGGCTCGGCGGGAAGCGCGGCCGCCAGCGGCGCGGCGAGTTCCCCATAACTCCACTGGCACGGCAGCACGGCGGCCAGCCCTTCCGCGCAGCTGCCCTGGGCCGACGTATAGAGAAGGTGCCGCGTGTAGCCATAGGTGACCGGGAGCATCGCGGTCATGGCGCCCGCCGTGCCCGGCGATCCGCCGACCCGGTGCAGGAAGTCGACGTTCGAGGGGATCTCGATTCCGACGATCTGCCGCAGGAACCGGCTGAGGACATCGGCGGCGTCGTAGTCGGGCGACTTCCCGATGATCAGGCCGATGGCCCGGGCGTAATCCTCCAGGTACAGGATGTTCTGCTCGAAGTAGCGGCGGAAGGTCTCATACGGCAGGGTACCCGCGCCGATCTGCCGCACTATCGGATGACTGGTCGCCGCGGCCCAGGCTGGCTTCCCCCGCTCCCGCAGGCCAAGAGACACGCGTGAACCCGGCATCTCCGACATAATGTGCAGCACATCAGATATTATCCACCGAAGTCAAGCATGATCCACTGCCTTCTCCGGTGCGGAGCCGGTCACCGCGGACGACGCGATCAAGCATGATCCACTGCCTTCTCCGGTGCGGAGCCGGTCACCATGGACGACGCGATCAAGCATGATCCGCTGCTTCTTCCAGCGCTCCGAGCTGGTCGTCGCGGACGCTGCGGATGTGCTCACGCATGTACTGCTCAGCCAGCTGCGGGTCGCGGGCGGCGATGGCCTCGACGATTTTTTCGTGCTCGTTCACCGACGCGTCGATCCGGCCCGGGATCTCCGCGGTGAGCTGGCCGATGCGGGTCAGGTGAGCCCGCAGATTCTCGATCAGGGCCTGGATCCGCTGATTGCGGATCTGGTCGAAGAGGACCGCGTCGAACTCCGATATCAGCGCGGCGAGCTCGCTCCGGTCCTGGCCGCGCTGCAGGCGGCGGCTCTCCCGGGCGATGCGGTCGAGATGGGCACGGTCCGGTTCGGTCATCGATTCGGCCGCCGCCCGTACCGCGGCATTTTCCAGCAGCTCACGCAGCTCATAGATCTCGAGCAGATCCTGCCGTGAGTACCGGGTCACCACGGCGCCCTTGAACGAGGTCGTCTCGACCAGGCCCTCCTGCTCAAGCCGGGTGAGCGCCTCCCGGATGGGAGTCTTGCTCACGCCGAGCCGCTCCGCCAGCGTGGCCTCCCTGAGCGGCTCTCCGGGAGCGAGCCGCAGGTCCACGATCGCGCCCTTGAGTTCCTCGTAGACCCAGTCGGTCACCTTCCGGCGGTCGTGCCGGCCGCTAAAGACCGACTCCAGCCGCGCCCTGCCCCCATCGGCAGCCTGATTGGCCACGCTAAGCCCTCGTCTCTCCCTCGCGCACGCCGACGTGCGCCGGCGCCAATTCTAGATAATCTTCTGTGCGATATGTGATATCTCGATCAGCGGCCTCCGGCATGCCCCGGGGTGACCGCGGCCGACCACGACTGCGCAAAGGCCCGGACGGTCGACATGCGGTCGCGGCCGAGCGGGAAGACATGCACGGAATCGGCCCCGGCGTCGAGCGCGGCCCGGATCTGCGCCGCGGCCCGCGCCTGGTTCCCGGCCAGCGCGACCTTCCGGACGAAGTCATCCGGGAGCGCGCGGGCGGCGGCGGCCGCCTCCTGGAACTCCCCGCCCGCGTAACCGGCCCGCACCGTCTCCACGACCGCCCTGGGCAGCCCGGCCAGGGCGCAGATGTGCGGAGCGGTCTGCGGGAACCAGGCGGCGATCGACCGGGCGTCCTCAAGCGCCGCCGCCTCGTCCTCGGCCACCGCCCCGTACGCGAAGACCGCCACGTGCGGGCGGGGCCGCCCGGCCGCGTCCGCGCCGCGGGCCACGTGGGAGATGGCCCAGTCGAGCGCCTCAGGGAACAGGCCGACCAGCAGGATGACGCCGTCGGCGATCTGGCCCGCGAGCTCCAGCGTTTTCGGGCCGCTGGCGGAGACGAACACCGGAATATCAGCCCTCGCCGGGAACCGCAGGTGGGCCCGGGCCATGCTGAACTCCCCGGGGCGCAGATCGGCCGCACCCATATCGGCCGCACCCATATCGGCCGCGCCCATATCGACAGAGCCCATATCGACAGAGCGCATATCGACTTCCTCCCCGCGCCACAGCTGCCGGATTCCGTCGATCGCGGCCGCCAGGGAGGCCAGACGGCTCGGCCGGAGCCCGAGCGCGAGCAGCGGGCGGTCACCGGCTCCGATGCCGAGGATCATCCGGCCCGCGGCGATCTCATCGACGGTGGCGGCCGCGGCCGCGGTGATAGCCGGGTGGCGGGTGGCCGGATTGGTCACGGCCGTGCCGATCAGCAGCTTCGAGCTGCGGGTGGCGGCCAGGGTGAGGTATGCGTAGCAGTTGCGGGCGTGCAGGGACGAGTCAGTCAGCCACAGGTGGCCGAAGCCGAGGCTCTCGATCTCCTCGACCATCCCGCAGAACACCCCGGGGGCGTCCACTCCCTGCAGCACCACCCCGGACCGTGGCTCGTTCACTGGTGTTCCTCCCCGGTCACCGCGATCCCCTCCTCGACCAGGCGGTCGATGTCGGCGGAGGTCAGGCCGGCCTCCGTCAGCACGGCCCGGGTATCGGCGCCCAGGGCCGGGGCGGGCGACGGGTAGCCGAGTGCGACCCGGTCCACCCGCAGCGGCGGGCCGATGAGCCGGTACGGGCCGGCGGTCGCGTGCTGGAGTTCCTGCACCGAGCCGAGCGCGCCGATCTGGGGCCCGGCCAGGACCTGGGGGACGTCCTGCACCTGCGCCGCCGGCACGCCCGCCTCGGCCAGCCGGGCCAGCCAGTGGGCCGTGGGCCGGGTGGTCAGCACGGCCTCGATTTCCCTGGTCAGCTCGTCCCGGTGCGCCACCCGGCGGGCGTTGTCGGTGAACCGCTGGTCAACCAGCAGATCATCGAGGCCCAGCACGCGGCAGGCGCGCAGCCACATATCCTCCGAGCCGGCGCCGGCCAGCACCACCCAGCCATCCGCCGTCCGGAACCCGCCGTAGGGCGCGAACGTCGGCGAGTGCGTGCCGAGCAGGCCAGGCACCGCACCGGACGCCATGACGCTGGCGGCCAGCGTGCCGAGGCTGGCCAAGGCGAATTCGAGCAGCGAGGACGACACCAGCCGGCCCACGCCGGTCCGCTGCCGCTCGATGCACGCGCCGAGCAGGCCCAGCGCGCAACTGAGCCCGGCACCGACATCCAGCACCGGGACGCCGACCTTCACCGGGCCCGACTCGGGCGTCCCGGTGACGCTCATGACGCCGCTCTCGGCCTGCAGGATGAGATCGAAACCGCCCTTGGCGGCGTCGGGGCCGACATCCCCATAACCCGAGATGGACCCGTAGATCAGCGACGGGAAGCGAGCGTGCACAGAATCCCAGTCGAGCCCGTGCGGCACCAGGGTTCCCGGCCGCGAGTTCTCGACGAGCATGTCCGAGGTGGCCAGCAGCCGCTCGATCACCTCGCGGCCGGCCGGCTTCCTGAAGTCGATGGCCACGCTGCGCTTGCCCGAGTTCAGGGCCATGAACAGCACTGACTCCCCGTGGCTGGGTTCATCAATGGGCCCATGGATGAACCCAGTGCCCTGCCAGCGGTAGGGATCCCCGGGCGGCACCTCGATCTTCACCACGTCGGCGCCCATGGCCGCGAGCAGCATGGTCGCCTGGGACCCGGAGACGAACCGGGTCAGGTCGAGCACCCGCAGGCCGCCCAGCAGCCCGCTGGGCAAGCCATTGGGCGGGCCGCTCACCATGGGGATGGCTCCCGGAACTCGCCGAACGCGGCCCGGAAGACGTCGGCCATCTCCCCCACGGTGGCGCCGGCCCGGGCCGCCTCGACCAGGGCGGGCATCACGTTCCGCCCCTCGTCGGCGTCATGATGCAGGCGACGGATCGCCGCGGCGCAGTCCCCAGCGTCCCGCGCGGCGACCCGCCGCCTGGTCCTTGTTATCTGTCGCTCCGCGATCCCGGGGTCCAGCCGGAACAGCTCCACGGCCGGCTCCGCGCCGGGCTCGCCCTCGTCCTCCGTGACGTACACGTTCACGCCCACCTTGGGCCGGCGGCCCTCGGCGATGTCCCGCTCGGCCCGGTAAGCGGCCTCGGTGATCCAGCGCTGCGGGATGCCGCGCTCAAGCGCGCGGACCGCTCCCCCGGCGTCCTCGATCTCCCGCAGCACCGCCTCGGCCCGGGCCTGGATCTCGTCGGTCAGCTTCTCCACGAAAAACGAGCCGGCCAGCGGGTCCGCCGTCCTGGTCACCCCGGTTTCCAGGGCGACGATCTGCTGGGTGCGCAGCGACAGCGTGACCGCGTCAGCGCTCGGGAGCTCGAAGGCCTCGTCATAGCCCATGACGTGGATCGACTGGGCGCCGCCGAGCACGGCGCCCAGGCACTGGATGGTGGACCGGATCACGTTGTTCAACGGCTGCTGGGCGGTCAACGTGGTTCCCGAGTTCCCTGAGAAGAACCGCAGCCGGGCGGAGGCGGGATCAGCGGCGCCGAAACGTTCGGTAGCGATTTTGTACCAGAGCCGACGGGCGGCCCGGAGTTTCGCTATCTCCTCGAACAGGTCCAGGGTCGTTGCGAAATGGAAAGACAACCGAGGAGCAAAACGATCAAACCTCAGCCCGCGGCCGGTCAGCTCCTCGCAGTACGCGACCGCTGATGCCATGGTGAGGCCGAGTTCCTGAATCGCGTCGCAGCCCGCCTCCCGCGCGTGGTACCCGGTGATCGAGATCGGGTTGAACCGCGGCAGTTCCTGAGCGGCGTACTCGACCACATCCGCGGCGAGCCGCATGGACGGGCCGGGCGGGAACACGTACGCCTTGCGGGCCAGGAACTCCTTGAGGATGTCGTTCTGCAGGGTCCCGGTGAGCTGGCCGGGCGCTACCCCCTGGCGCTCGGCGGCCACCAGGTACGTGGCCAGGATGATCGGCGCCGTGGCGTTGATGGTGAAGTTGACCGAGACCTCGTCCAGCCGCAGCCCGGCGAACAGGTCCGCCATGTCCTCGGCGGTGTCGATGGCGACCCCCACCCGCCCGACCTCGGCGCGGGCCAGTTCATGGTCGGAGTCGTAGCCGAGCTGCGTCGGCAGGTCGAACGCGGCCGAGAGCGCGGTCTGCCCCCGGCCGAGCAGGAAGTGGAAGCGGGCGTTCGTCTCTTCCGCGGATCCGTACCCGGCGAACTGGCGCATGGTCCACAGCTGTCCCCGGTACATGGACGGGTAGGGGCCCCGGGTGAACGGCGGCTGGCCCGGCAGCCCGAGGCGGTCGGCCAGGCCGGCCGGCCCGCCCGCCACGTCGTCCGCCGTGTAGACCGGGGCGACCGGGATGCCGGAGTCCGTGGTCAGGGGGTCAGCGTCGGCCATCACGCGGCCGTCCCGCAGCGGGCCAGACGGAGCACGCCCTCGACAACACGGGGCAGCGGGGTGCCCACGGGGAAGACAGCGGCCACCCCGAGCTGCCGCAGCAGCGCCACATCGTCCACGGGGATCGTGCCCCCGACGACCAGGGGCGCGCCGAGGCCCGCGCCGGCCATCGCGGCCAGCAACTGCTCGGCGATCGGCAGGTGCGCGCCCGAGAGGGAGGAGATCCCGATGATGTCGGCGTCCTCATCCACGGCCGCCGCCGCGATCTGCCCGGCCGTCACCCGCAGGCCCAGGTAGATGACTTCCGCGCCGGCGTCCCGCAGGGCCATGGCGACGACCTTGATGCCCCGGTCGTGCCCGTCAAGGCCGGGCTTGGCGAGGAGCACCCTCAGTGGCCTCACTGTGACCTCACTACGGGGCCTCACCACGGGAGCCTCACCGCAAGTCTCCCTCGGTCATGACGCACCGGCCGTCGAGTTCCAGCGTGGCGTCGCGCATCACGCAGTCCAGGTGCGCGATGGCGTTGACCTGGCCCCCGTAGGCAATCGAGTTGCCCAGGGCGACATGCGCGGTGCCGCGGGCCGACTCGGTCTCCATCGGGACCTCGCAGATGGTCCCGGCCGGGTTGAAGGCCATCGAGACCTCCGCCAGGTTCGCCATCTGCTCGTCCGCGCAGCGCTCCAGCATCTGGGTTAGCCGGGCGCGCTGCGCGCCCTCGATGCCCACCACGTTCCCGCCGTCGACATGCAGCACAACGGGGTCTGTCAGCGGGCCGCGGCCCATGAACAGCAGGTCACCGTCGATCACGACCACGCCGGAGGTGGTGCCCTCCACCGGCGCGGTACCCGATTCGATGTCCGGTGGCGCCATGTACGCGCCTCGTTCACGCGCCATGCCGTGCAGTACCCGCCCGGGACGGCCGTCGACCGAGCCCCGCAGGTCGGTGCCCGCCGGGGTGGTCAGCCGAAACTCGCTGGCGCTGCCCCAGGCCCGCCCGACCCGCTCCGCGTCGGCGCGCAAGTACTCGAAGTCGACGTCGAGCGGCCCGCCGTCGCGGAACGTGTCCAGCACCACCCCGGGCATGGCGAGATACCGGACGCCCCGCTCGGTCGCGGTGCGGCGGGCGAGGCTGGACCCGATGAACAGGCTGGTGAGCTCGATGACGGCCGCCGCCTCCCGCATCATCGCCGCCACCGCGCCGGGGGGCTCGGAGCCGGGCAGGTGCGGGACCGGCATCCGGGCCACGAGCGGGATCCCGTCGCGGGCCCCGATCGACTCGATCAGCCGGGTGATCACCCGGCCGTCGGTCCCTTCATCGGTGAGCAGGACAACCTGCTCACCCCGGCCGACACCCAGGCACTGATCGAGAAGGTTGCCGAACCCGCCGCCGCTCGGCATTTATGGCCTCCCTCGCGGGCGCTTCGCTTGACAGTGCCCGCTGGCATGCCTCCGGCATGACGCACGGAGGCGCGCAAATTGACAGCGCGGGAGGCAGGTGCGGGGGGTCCGGGGGGTCGTCCCCCCGGGACAGCAGAGTCTCGTCGCCGGGACACCGTAACGGCCCTGGCAGTGCGTCGTGCCGGAGGCGCGCAGGCCAGCACTATCCGGCGTCCGGCCCGGCGCCTGCGGCGTTCCGGTGTGGCGCGACGTTGACAGACGGTGTCTCATGGGTCGCCTAGGGCGTGTTCTGACTGAGCGCGAGGGCCGCGAATGTGGCGTACACCTTCGTCGCCTCGTGGATGTCGGCGACCGACAGGTGCTCGTCCGGGCAGTACACGGGTGGCCCGCCGGGACCGAAGATCACCGTCGGGATCTTCTCGCCGAAGCTGGCGGTGTCCCCCAGCCAGTTCTCCGTGACCAGCGCGGGCTCGGCGCCCCGTACCTGGCGGACCGCGTCGACCATGAGCCGCACCACCTCGTCGGCGGGCCTGGCCAGATAGCCGCTCTTGACGTCGGCCAGGGTGACCTCCGCGGCGAAACGCGGGTCGGCCCGCTTCGCCTCCGCGAGGCACCGGTCTACTTCGGCGCGCACCTGCGCGACGGTGACCCCCGGCTGCGGCCGGCAGTCGACCCGGATCACGCACTCGTCCGGGATCATCGACGGGCCCCCGGGGGCCAGGCCCCCGTAGATCCTGCCCGGGACGATGTAGGTCTCCGTGCCGAACAGGTCGGCGACCTCGTCCGGCAGGTCCGGGTGCAGCCGGGAGGCGTCCAGCGCGAGCACGGCCCGGGCGGCCAGCGTGTTGGCGTTCACCGCGGCGTGCTTGTGGCAGGTGTGCGCCGAGCGGCCCAGCACCGTCACGTCGAAGTAGTACCGGCCGCGATGTCCCAGGCAGACCTGGTTGTCGGTGAGCTCACCGAGGACGCACAGGTCCGCCGGATGAGCGTCGAAGTAGGCGATCGAACCGGCCTGATCGCCCATGTGATCGGCGACCGCCGCCATCGCGAGCGTGCCGGAGAGCGGCAGCCCGCTCGCCCTGACCGCCTCGATCGCGACGATCTGGCAGGCGAGCGCGGCCTTCATGTCCATGACACCGTGACCGTAGACGGCGCCGTCGATGAGGTCGCCGGAGAACGGGGCCGCCCGCCGCCACCCGTGGGACTCGGGCTTGGTGTCGGTATGGCCGGTGAGCACAACCCGCCGCCCGGAGCCGAAGCTGACCTCGCCGATGGCATTGGGCCGCCCGGGAAGCACGGGCTGGAGGTCCACCGCCTCGAAACCGGACTCCCGCATCACGGACGCGAGGAATGCGGCGAGCCCACCCTCGTCGCCGAGGACACTCGGGATGCGGCAGACCTGCCGTACCAGGTCCACCGCCCGGTCGAGATCGACGTTGTCCAGCACTGGAGCGGCGAACCCGGGGTCAACGATGTCCACGGTGATCCGATCTCCTCAAAACATCAGATATGAGATCTTATATGCGAGGGGCTCTCCTGTTGTCAACTTGCGGGCCCGGGCCGTCCAGCAGATCGGGCCACTGGTCGAGCGTGTAGGCCATGTCCCAGAACGAGCCCTCGAGCCGCGAGCTCATGGCGAAGATCTCCGCCAGCCGCTGCCGGAGTGCCGGGCTGAGGCCCGCCTCCCCGGCCGCGTCGAAGCTCTCGCGCATGGCCCGGACCAAGTCCGACATCTCATCGGTCAGGTAGAAGCGGACCCAGTCCGCGTACACGGGGTGATCCGCGATCTCGCCCGCCAGGCGCTCGGCGATCTCCACGTAGCTCCAGGAGCAGGGCAGGATGGCAGCGAGGATCTCCAGGGGACCGCCGTGCGCCGCCACGGCCAGCATGTAGCTGGTGTAGGCCACGTTGGCCGGGGCCATCCCGAGCGCCCCGCCCCGGTCGGCCGCGTCCAGCTCGATCAGCTGGCCCAGGGTGCGCCGCTGGTTCGGGATCTCCAGGCCGATGGTCCCCTCCAGTTCCCTGGTGAAGAACTCCAGCTCGGCCTCCGTCCGTGACTTCGCGGCCCCCACGGCCATGCAACGGGCGTAGTCCGGCAGGTAGAGCAGGTCCTGCTCGATGAAGAAGCGGAACTTCTCCAGGGGCAGCTTCCCGGTGGCTAGCTCGCGCAGGAACGGATGCGCGTGCAGGCCGGCCCAGATGCGCTCGCATTCGCCATGCAGGCGGGCGGACAGACCGACCGGTGCGTCACTCCCCATGGCCGCCCAGGGCTGAGCCGGTTTCCGCCGCGGCCAGCGCCGGGGCCGGCACCGGGTCCGCCACGCTGCGGCGCAGCACCCAGTAGAGAACCCCGGCGACCACGAACCCGACATAGAAGGCCAGGTCGGCGCCGTCGAGCGCGTCCGCGACCGGGTGCCAGGTAATAAGCGAGGTGTTCATGAACGGCACCATGACCCCGAAGCCCACGACAAAGGCGACGAGCGCGGGCCAGCCGTTGCGCAGGTTCCGGAAGGCGAGCGCGTTGCGCAGGAAGCCGGGCGTGTACGTGTCTTTCGCGTAGTGCCAGTCGATCATCACGATCGCGCAGAACGGCGCGATCCAGTAGCCGATGAACAGCAGGATATTCGTGAACTTCCCCGAGGTGTTGCCCGCGTTCATCCACAGGATGGCCGCGAACGCGAGCACCGCCACGACGGCGGCGATGATCGGCCGCTTCACCCGGACGCCCATCGCCTGGAAGGCCAGTGACCCGGTGTAGTCGTTCATCGAGTTGGACGCGATCGCCCCGAAAACGATCGCGATCAGCGCCAGGACGCCCAGCAGGCCGCCGCCCATCAGCGTCCGCACGCCCGCCGCGGTCTGGTTGCTCAGGACGCTCGCGCCGGCCAGCCCGATGGTCTCCACCCACACGTAGGAGGCGGTCAGGCCGGCCATAGTGAGCCAGAAGATAGCCGCCTTCGATGACGTGGGCTTCATGTAGCGGCTGTAGTCGGAGGCGTAGGTGGCCCAGGAAATTCCCGCGCTGAGAGAGATGGTCACCATCAGGATGAACGCGCCAATCAGCGCGCCGCCGTGCACGGTGTTATGCGACAGCACCACGTGGTGCTGGAAGATCCGCACGGTAAGGACGAGGAACAGCACGATGAGGACGGCCGAGCCGATCGCCTGCAGCCGGTGCACGAACTCGTACCCGTAGACGCTGACGATCCCCTCAAGGACCAGGACGATGGCGACACCGAGCCAGAACGGGACGTGGAACAGCAGTTGCGCCGCCTCGCCGCCGAAGAGTCCCACGAGGGCGTCCCAGGCGATCGACGACAGCCACTGCACCGTGCCCGGCAGGACGATAGTCTTCCCGAACGGCATCCGCGCGAGCGGCACCTGGGCCGTGCCGGTCTTCGGGCCCCACGTGCACAGGATGGCCACCGGCAGGGACCCGATGATCGTACCCACGATGATGGCCACCAGCCCGAGCCCGAATCCGAGCCCCAGCACCACCGCCAGGGTGCCGGTAAACACGCCGGACAGCTCCATGTTGGGCGTGAACCACACCGTGAACATCCGGTGCACCCCGCCATACCTGGCATCCGCCGGGATCGGGGCCATGCCCTGGCTCTCCAGCGCCAGGTCACCAGTGCGGGTGGGCCGCACACCTTCGAAGACCTTCAGCTCGTCCGTCGCATCGGCCATGGCGCACCCTTCCCTGGACGGGGCTATCAGATGTCTGATATATCAGATTCCATCCCTTACGGTCAACGGCTGCGCGCTATTACTGGGCCGCATCACCGGCCGGCCAGCAGCATCACCGGGCAGGTCAGCCGCATCACCGGACAGGTCAGGCACGGGGCGATTTCACCTGCCGATCATCAAGACCGCTACCGGGTGGGGTCGCCCATGATCCGTCTGTGCAGCTCGGTCGTGAGCTGGTCGATCTCCCGGGTCAGCGCCGTGTTGGTTTTGAGCTCCAGCTCCTGCTCGGTGAAGTCGTGGTCCGCCTTGGCCTGCTGGAATGCCGCCTGCCGGTTCTGGCCGATCATGACGAACGTGGACAGGAAGATCGCTTCCAGCGACACGATCAGCGTCAGCGTCGGCCACGGACTCTTCTCGATGAACAGCATCCAGAGAGCGAACAGCGCCACATGCAGGTAGACGAAATTCATCGACCCGGCGAAACCGGTGATCAAATCGGCGATCCGCAGCTGAAGGCTCGCGGCGCGTCGCGCCTGTTCCTCCAGGACGACTGGGTTGTGCGGGAGTTTAATCGGCAGCTTAAGTTGGGCCATCCTGGTGCCTCCATATCGGCTCAGGCCGCATCCTTGTCCATGACCGAGTGCAGAGTACGCCGCCCGCCACCGCGCATACGACCCCAAGCACGTTGAGTGACCAACTGGGTGACGATCGCTGAGTTCATCCACGGATTCCGGTGGACGCTGGCGGACGGTCCCCCAAGTCAGCTACGGGCAAGCCCGCCCTATGAGCCGATGAACTGAGTTCCAGCTCCTGCTCGGTGAAGTCGTGATCCGCATTGGCCTGCTGGAATGCCGCCCGCGCCGATGACCCGCCCGCCGATGCCCGATTAAGGTATGCCGCCAAGAATGACCGCGTTGCCGAGCACCCCCCGAGCGGGCCGCGCGCCCGGGTCGCGGCCGATGGCATCACCTTCACCGGCTTCTGCCAGGCATTGTCAGGTGGTCGGCGCAATGAGAGGATGCGTTCGGAAAGATCGCTAAGCCGCCGGGACTTGAAGACCCGCGGGGTCTGACACCGGCCGCCCGAAGGATCCTCACAGCGCTTGCGGAAGGAAGCCGGGTATGAGCGTTAATCCTGATGCGCTGCAGGAACGCACACGCGGCGCCCGCGCGGCGCTGTGGCGGCTGGCCGGCCCCTGGTGGTTGTTCCTGCTGACCGGAATCGCGTGGCTCATCATCGCATGGGTTGCGTTGCGGTTCGCCCCCGCCTCGATCGCTACCGTGGGCGTCCTGCTGGGCGTGCTGTTCTTGTTCGGCATGCTCGACGAATTCCTGATCGCCTCGGTCCGCTCCAACTGGCGCTGGCTGCACGTCGTGATGGGCGTCATCTTCGCCTTCGGCGCCGGGTGGTCGTTCGCCCGGCCCTACGACGCATTCTGGACGCTCGCCTCGATCCTGGGGCTGCTGCTCATCTTCCGGGGGACGCTGGACATCATCACCTCCGTCGACGCCAGGGGTATCAACAGCGCCTGGTGGCTGGGCACGGTGGTCGGCATCCTGGAGATCCTGCTCGGCTTCTGGGCCTCCCAGCAGTTCCTGTCGGTACAAGGGGCGCTGCTGCTGGTCTGGGTCGGGTTGTTCGCCTTGTTCCGCGGGATCTCCGAGATCGTCATCGCCTTCGAAGTCCGCAGCCGCCAACGGCGTTAGCAGCAGATGAGGGCATGCGCCGACCCCGACACTGCCTTATGCTCACCGGCCCAGCTAGGTAATCCGATCAAGAGGGCCGGGTCGGGTCGGCCGTCAGCCTCTTGCGCCGGTAGCCTGGCTAGCCTGGACCCGGCTTTTCACTCGCATCCCCGCGCCGCGGCGAAGAAGACGCCCAGGGAAGGGCGGGGTATCGCCGTGGCGCAACCGAGCATCCGAACCCGATAGCGCTTCATGTCATCGTCGCGCATGACCTGGACGCGCTAGAGCAGAAGATTATCGAAGCGGAACTTGCCAGCTGAGCAACGCCTGCCTCGCCTCTCGACCTCGCTTAGCCCTCGACGTGCAGCCTCAAATCTCGGAACGCCTCTATGAGCTTAGGTATAGTCCAGTGCGCGTTGAGTCCGCTGGGATTAGGCAGCACCCATACCCGGACGCCGCCGAGGGCCTCATCCTGTGGTCCCACACTGGCGCGGGGGCGGCCGAACGATGTCCGGTAGGCGGTGACACCGACGACCGCCAGCCACTGGGGACGCAGCCGCGCGGCCTTCGCGCCCAGCGCGCGGCCGCCTTCGCGCAACTCCTCCGGGCGCAGTTCGTCCGCACGGGCCGTGGCGCGGGCGACGATGTTGGTGATGCCGAGCCCGAGGTCAAGAAGCCGTTCCTGCTCGTCAGGACGCAGCAGGCGCGGCGTGAACCCGGACCGGTGCAGCGCCGGCCAGAAGCGGTTTCCCGGGCGGGCGAAGTGGTACCCGGTGGCGGCGGAGTACAGGCCCGGGTTGATGCCAGAGAACAGCACCCGCAAGCCGACCGCGACGACATCGGGGATCGTCTGGTCCCTGGCCGCCGCGAGGTCGGCCCGTGTAATCACGGGCCGAGTCAATCACGGGCCCGGACTAAGCCGCCCGCACGGGGAAGCTCGGGGACCAGGCCGCGGCCGATACGCAGCAGCGCCTCCGCCTGGTCGGCTCCCACCGGCTTCGCCAGCAAATACCCCTGCCCGTACTGGCAGCCCATCGAGACGAGCAGATCTCGCTGCACCTCATTCTCGATTCCCTCAGCCATGACCGTCAGCTTGAGCGTCTTAGCGATGCGAATGATGACTTCCGCGAGCGCCAGCCGCTGCTCGGAAACCGCGATGCCTTCCACAAAGGATTTGTCTATCTTGAGCACATCGATCGGCAATTCCCGCAGGTAGCTCAGCGATGAATATCCGGTGCCGAAGTCATCGATGGCGAGCCTGACCCCGATTCGCTTGAGCTCCTCCAGGTCGGCTTGGATGCCACCGTCACGGCGAAGGAGGACGCTCTCGGTAAGCTCCAGCAGCAGCGCCGACGGCGCCAGGCCCGACGTCGCGAGTACACGCCGCACCGTGTCCACGAAACCGGGGTCCCGGAACTGGCGGGCGGATACGTTCACGCTGATATACCGCAGCGTCTCGTGGGGCACGCGGCGGTGCCACCGGACGGTATCGGCCGCTGCCTGCCCGAGCACCCAGGAGCCGAGCGGCACGATGTGACCGGTCTCTTCGGCCAGGGTGATGAACTGATCCGGCTGAATCATGCCCCACCGCGGATGCGGCCATCGCACGAGTGCCTCGAACCCGACGATCTCGCCGCCGGCGAGTTCGACGATGGGCTGGTACACGAGCGTGAAGGCCGAGTTGACGACCGCGTCGGCGATCGCCGACTGCAGCTCACGCCGCTTGAGCATCCCCGCGCTGAGGACTGGCTGGTACCGGCGCCACTGCCGCTTACCCGCCGCCTTGGCCGCGTACAGGGCCAGGTCCGCGTGGCTGACCAGGCCACCCGCCTCGCTGCTGTCCTCCGTCGTCGCGACGCCCACGGTGGCTGTCGTGATCACCGACCCGGCGGTGAGCGTGAACGGCTCGCCGAACGCCCGGACAATATGCTCGGCGAATACTTCCGCCACCCCCCCGTCGGCTGCATCCTCGACGAGGAGCGCAAATTCGTCGCCGCCCAGCCGCGCGACCGTGTCGGACTCCCGCACCACCGCGGCCAGCCGCACCCCCGCGGCGATCAGGAGCTCGTCACCAACGCTGTGGCCCATGGTGTCGTTCACAACCTTGAAGTCGTCCAGGTCGACGAAGATCACGCCCACGGTCGTGCCGTTCCGCCGGGCCCGGGCCAGCGCATGCGCGGCCCGGTCATGGAACAGCAGCCGGTTGGGAAGCCCCGTCAGTGCGTCGTGGAAGGCCCGGTGCTTCAGCTCGCGCTCGAGCTGGCGTTGCCCGGTCACGTCCCGCAGCGTGAGCACCAGACCGCCGACCGTGCTGTCGTCCCGCAGGTCGCTGTATCTGCCCTCGAGTTCGATCGGTGTCCCATCACGGCGCGTGATTAGCCAATCCTCAGAGTTCTGTGCCTCGTGGTCCCGCATACGGGTGAACGCGGCAACGACGTCATCACGCTCATGGCGCTGGACGAGGTCCCACAGGTGCGCTCCTTCCACGCTGACGTCGCCGAAAATGGTCTTGGCGGAGGGGGTCGCGTAACGGATCTTCCCGTCGTCGTCGATGATCAAGATGATGTCAGAAGCGTCGTGCACCAGAGTCCGGAAGTAGTCCTCGCTGTTGCGGCGGTTCACCTCGATATTCAGCAGTACCCGTTCGACCGCCAGCGCGACCTGGCCGGCCAGGATCTCGAGGGTCCCGGACATCGCCGCCAGGCTCTTCTCGTCACCGAAGACGGCCAGCACCCCGATCAGCGGATCGCCGGACGGCCGGTCTTTGAGCGCGAGCGGGCAGAGCAGGACGCTGTCGGTGACGCCCAGATCCTCGGCGACACCCGTGCCCAGTTGCGCGGCCCGGACGAGATGCGGCTGCGGTCCCGCCAGCAGCGAAAGCCCGGTTTCTGCCATCGTGTCCAGGCGGCTCAACTGCACGGCGGAATGGCCGGGCGCGGCGCCGACGGCGCGGAGCGTGCCGCTGTCGCGCACGGCCAGCACCGCCTCCTGTTGCGACTGCGGGCCGATCAGCGTGGCCACGGCTTTCTGGACCGCGATCGCAGCCTCTTCCACGGTGACCGCCGATGCGAAGGACGCGCCGGCGACCCGCAATGCCCGCTCGCGGCCCAGCGCCCGCCGCTGTGAGGCAACGGCGTCCGCCAGGCGCGAGAGCACGAGCAGATAGAGGAGGGCAGAGAAGACCGCGATCACGCCCGCGTCGGGCGGGCTACCCCTGAGGGCCTCGAAAAACAACACCGTCGGGGCGATCAGCGAGGCGAGCATGAGCAGCGACAGCCGCATCGGAGTGCTCTCGGCCTGCTGCTGGGGAACCGGGTCGGTCAGCTTAGTCATGGACGGATGCAGCGCCGCGGCCCCCCAGGCCGCGTAGAACAGCGCCCAGCCAAAGTCGACAGCTGTTCCGGTGTGGAACGGTCCACCGTAGAGTTGGATCAGGCCGAATGAGACGTCGGACACCAGCAGCCCGACGGTGCCGAGGGTGAGCAACTGCACGGACCGGGTGCGGCCGGAACCCGGCGCGAGAAGCCGTACCAGCATCGCGATGACCAGCAGGTCACCGAGCGGGTAGGCAACCGAGACCGCCTTCTGCAACGACGTCAGCCCGGGATTGTGCACATACGGCACGATCAGGTAGACCCAGGAGAGCAAGGCAACGCCGCAGCTCAGGGTGAGCGCGTCCAGGAGGCTCCGCCGGTCACGGCCGGAAGAGCGCCACCGGATGAAGATCAGCAACCCGGCCGCGTAGAGCGGATATGTCGCCAGGTAGAAAACATCCGCGATCGACGGAAACGGGACGCTTTCCTTCAAGATGTCCGTGAACACGAGGAAGATCAGCTGGCCGACCGCGAAACTCAGGTTCGCGGCGGCCAGCAGCAGCCACGGCCTCATGCGAGCGGGGCGGTTGATGACGACGCCCACCACGATGGCGAGCACCCCACTGAATCCGAGCGCGGTCCACGTTACGAGGCGGACCCCGGGCAACGCATAGTAAGTGATGATGAGCAATGTCATCCAGATGGCATAGCCCGGCATCACCTTTCGCCGCCACGTCAACGCAACCACCCCCCTGGGCACGCCGTTTCTGCCCGGCCGCGCCCACCCCACCGTGGCCGACCGCGCGAAGAAACCAGTCGGCACCGAAGTGCCCGGCGCCACCTCGACGACGGATCCGCAGATGTGTCCCAGTGCGATGTCATGGCCTGCCTGACCGATCTGCCACGTCCGCAACGGTCCAAGTCCGGACGTAGTGACCCAATCTAACCAGATAGCAAGCCCGATAAGTCGCTTCTGTACAGATTTATGGCTCTGGTCTGGCTGTGAAGATGATATCCTTCCTTCCTGGAATCTGGCATCAATTCAGGCAAAGGATATCGCACGCCACCATGGCCTCAGACATCCGAGGCGCTGGACTGCAACTTTTCGTACGCCAGATCCCGATTCCGGTCAGGGGGGAGTCATCGGCTGCACCAGGCTCGACGCTCGGGCGAATTTCTTTAGCTCGCGCACAAAGGCAGCTGGTGAACAACAGCGTAGCTGTCAGGCTTACTAGCCTATTAATTTACCGTATGTCTGGAAATCACGCCGGGTAACCGCAGTGAGATATTTCGCACACGATCACGACGGTTGGGAATCATGGATTATACGGCGCACGATTACCCCATTCTCCCTCGGGAGGATCCGGATCCTCGTTCCGCGGAAGACTATCTCGTGGTCGTCAACGAGGAGGGGCAGCATTCGCTCTGGCCAGCCACGTTGACCGTTCCGGCCGGCTGGCGGCAGGAGGGGCACGCCATGCGCAGACAGGCATGCCTGTCTGCCATCACGGCCGCCTGGCCGGACATCGTGCCTGCGAGCGTTCGCGATGCGAGCCGGGCCGGTGCGCCGGCAGATGCCTCAGGGCCGGGGCGGGAAGGCAGCCCGCCAGCTGCGCACGCCTCCGAGCTGCGATACGTGCACGAACTGTTCGACCAGCAGGTCTCCCGTCAGCCGGACTCGGCCGCCGTCGTGCTAGCCGGGAGCGAGATGACGTATCTGCAGCTCTTCCGGTCGGCGAATCGGCTCGCTCACCATCTTCAGATCCTTGGCGTGGCGCCGGAGACCTTGGTGGGGGTCGGCCTGGAACGCGGCGCCGAGACGATTCGCTGCCTGCTGGCGATTCTCAAGGCGGGCGGGGCCTACATGCCGCTGGATCCATCCCTTCCCAGTAGCCGCCTCGCACAGATGCGGGAGGAGGCAGGTATCAGGTTGGTCCTCACGGACAGCAGGAATGCGCGAGCATTCACGGGAACCGACACGACGCTACTTCTGGTTGACGAGATGGCGTCCGCAATAGCGTCGTGCCCGTCGACCACCCCACCCGCCAGCCTCCAGGCGGCGAATATCGCCTATGCCATCTGGACATCGGGATCAACCGGCCGCCCCAAATCGGTAGCCGTCAGCCACGGCTCGCTTGGCCGCCTCGGCCAGGAAGCAATTCGCGCATATGGGCTTACCTCCCAGGACCGAGTCTTGCAATTGGCATCGGTTGGCTTCGACACGTCGCTGGAGCAAATACTCGCCACATTGCTGAGCGGGGCGGCCCTGATGCTGCCCGAGGCCGGCACGGTCGCCTCCACCGACCTGATCCGCTATCTGGCCGAGGGGCGAGTCAGCGTCGCCGACCTGACCCCCGCGTACTGGCATCAGGTGCTCGCCGCCACGCCGACAGGCGGCCGGCAGTTGGGGTCCCTCCGGCTCATGATCACCGGTGGCGATCGTGCGAACGCGGCCGACTGCCGGGCGATACTGCAAAAGGCGCGCGGAGCCAGGCTGCTCAACGCCTACGGCCTCACCGAGACCACCATCACCTCGGCCCTCTTCGAGGCGACCGAAGAGCTTCTGCCGCCGCCCGGCGCGCCGGTCCCGGTCGGCAAGCCGCTCCCGCACGCGCAGATGCTCGTCCTCGACGAGCATCTGAACACGCTGCCCCCTGGAGTCGTGGGCGAGATCTACATCGGCGGCTCCGGCGTCGCGCGCGGCTATCTGGGCAATCCAGGACTCACGGCCGAGTTGTTCATCCCGAATCCCTACAGCGCCACCCCCGGAGCGAGGATGTACCGCACCGGCGACCTCGGACAGTGGCGGCGGGACGGCAATCTTGAGGTCATCGGGCGCGCCGACCGTCAGATCAAGGTCCGCGGCTTCCGCGTCGAGCCCGCCGAGATCGAAAGCGCCCTGGCCAGCCATCCTGATATCGACCAGGTGGCGGTCACCGCGCACGACCTCGGCACCGGCGACAAGCAAATCGTTGCGTACTATACGAGCCGTTACGCCGCCGGGTCCCGGAGCCTGCCATCGGCGGAGAGCCTACGGGGACTGCTTTCCGCAGGCCTTCCGAGCTTCATGATCCCGGCCGTGTTCGTCGCGCTGGACCACATGCCGCTGACGCCGCAGGGGGACGTCGACCGGAATGCGCTCTCCCCACTGGCGGTCCCGGTCAGCGCGCACCCGGAACGCCAGCTGGAGACGCCCCTGCAGGCGGGGATGAGTCATCTGTGGGCTCAGGTGCTGAACGTCGGGCCGGTGAACCTCGATGACGATTTCTTCAGGCTCGGCGGCAACTCGCTGCTCGCCGCGGAGATGCTGGCGCGCGTCCGCGTCATGTTCGGAATCGACGCCGAGCAGGTCCGGCCGCTCACCCGCTGCCTGCTGCGCGACCCGACGCTCCGCGGCTTCTCGAACGCGACGCAGGATGCCCGCGCGGGGACGCTCAGCACCGATGGCGCGGACACCAGGGTCGACTTCACCCGCGAGGCCAGACTGGATACTGTGATCCGGCTCGACGCCGGGCCTCCTCCCGACTGGCAGCAGCCGGCCGACATCCTGCTCACCGGGGCAACCGGGTTCCTCGGTGTGCACCTGCTGCGCGACCTTCTGGCCACGACCAGCGCACGCGTGCACTGCCTGGTCCGGGCGCGGGACGCGGGTCATGGGCTGGAGCGCATCGCGCGGGGCGCCGAGCGGTACGAGCTAGGCGCCCTCCCGCTCGATCGCGTCGTCCCGCTGGCAGGCGATCTGGCCCAGCCGGATCTGGGTCTCCCGCATGACACATTTGAGGACCTGGCGCAACGCGTCGACGTCATCCACCACGCCGGCGCGCTGGTCAACTTCATCTACCCGTACAGCGAGCTGCGGGCAGCTAATGTGACCGGGACGCGCGAGCTCATCCGCCTCGCCGGGCTTTACCGGGGCATACCCTTGCATTACGTCTCCACCGCCGCGGTGCTCGCCGGTCTCGGCCGCGCGGGGGTGCGTGAAGTCACCGAGGAAACGCCACTCGCATATGCCGAGTATCTCTCTGTGGGTTACGTCGAGTGCAACTTCGTTGCTGAGGAAATGCTCCGCAACGCTGCGCGGCGCGGGCTCCCTGTAGCCATCTACCGGCCTCTCGACATTGTTGGCGACAACCGCGGCGGTGTCTGGAACACGTCCACTGAAATATACGCAATGATACGGTTCATCACAGATACCGGCATTGCCCCGGACATCGATCTCCCGCTGGACTTCGCCCCAGCCGATGTTTGCGCGGCGGCAATCGGCTACATCGCCACGCATGTCCAGGCCACCGGGAAAACGTACCATTTGGCCAGCCCCAAGCGTGCGCTCATTGGATCGCTGACGGACCGATTGCGCTACTTTGGATTCGAGATCCAAGAGATCCCCTACCAGGAATGGGTCGACGCACTGCTCCGTTATGCCGCAGGACATCCCTCCCATCCGATGACCCCATTCGTCCCGCTATTCGTCGATCGCTCCCCAGGCTCCGACATGACTGTCGCCGAAATGTATCTCGACCACATCTTCCCGGCTTACGGCCGGGAAGGTACGGAGCGAACGCTCGGCGACAGCGGTATCGTCTTCCCGCCCGTTGACGACGGCCTCCTTGATCTGCAGATCGCGCGCCTGGTGGCCGGCGGCTACCTGAAGGATCCCCGCGACGGGCACCATGCGGTGGCGCACCCCCGGGCCCTCTCGAACCGCGAGGCATCGCATGGCCGTCAGTTATTACAGCGACTGGGCGTCGCTGGACATGTCGTCAGCCCCGGGTGACAGCCCTGTCGCCTTCTGCGGCGACCTGAGCCCAGCCAGGCTGCTCGGCGCGTACAAGCGGGGAATAGTCCCGTTCCCGGCACCCGAGGAGTTTTCCAGGAACATTAACGAATTCCGGTACGAGGATAAGGTCGCCGAGGGCGTGATCGCCATGGTCGGCAGCGACCGGGATGATCCGTTCAGCGTGGCCTGGTGGTCGCCCGACCCGCGGCTGGTCATGAAGGTAGAGAACATCCACGTCGGACGCAATGTCAGGAAGCAACTGCGGCGCGGCCCCGAGTGGACGACCACTGCCGATCACTCGTTTCAGCGCGTGGCCGAGGAATGCCGCGGCGGCCGCGAGCCACGCTGGCTGACCGACCCGCTGCTTGAAAGCTTACTTGCGCTGCACCAGATGGGGTGGGCGCACAGCATCGAGGTATGGGAGGGCCTTGACCTCGTTGGCGGCGCATTCGGAATCGGCATAGGAACCGCGTTCAGCGGGGATTCGATGTTCAACCGGCGCCCCAATGCCGCAAGAGTAGCGGCGGCCGACCTGGCCGCGCGATGTGCCCTGGCGGGCGGTGCCGCGATCGACGCGCAATGGGACAGTCCTTTCCTGCGGTCGCTCGGCGCGGAACTCACACCGCGAAGGCATTACCTCGACATACTGGCGGCTGGCTCATCCGGCCGGCTGCCGCTGCCCCGGCAGGTACTTCCGGCCCGGCGGCTCATTGAGCCTGCGCCCACATAACCGCGTGTCACGCGTTTCCGCTAATATGCACGGGGCTGTCCGGAGCGCGGGGGCGCGGCTCATCCGGCGGGGGCGGGGGAACGCTGATGGCGGAGGGAGTCGACCCGATCGAGGTCGGCAAGACGCTGCACAAACGCGGCCAGAAGCTGGGCCTGAAGACGGCGGGACGAAATGACCACGACGACGCCGATGACCGTCATTCGCGAATTGTGCAGGTCTGCGAGGCCCTGCTGCTGGCGTTGGTCACCATCACGGCCGCCTGGGCGGGCTATGCGGCCGCGCGCTGGGGCACCGCCTCGCGGGTCGACCTCGCACACGCTTCGACGTTGCGAGACTTCGCTACCCGGGCCGACCTCCGCGCGCAAGCGATCCGCAACTTCGACGCCGGGACATTCAACGCCTGGTTCATCGCATTCACCCTGAACAGCCCGCAGAAGGAGGTGATCGCCGAACGCCGCTTCCGGCCGGGACTCCGGGTGGCCTTCAACGCCTGGCTGGCGACCGACCCGCTGCACAACGCCCACGCGCCGCCCGGGCCGACCTACATGCCCCAGTACAAGCTCCCGGACCAGGCCAAGGCCATCATGCTGGACAATGCCGCCAATGCCTCCTTCGACACGGGCGGCAAGGACGGGCAGATAAGTGACGACTACATCCGGATCACGATCTTCCTCGCCGCTGTCCTGTTCCTGGTCGGCATCGGCAGCTCGTTCAAGATGTACACCGTGCGGTATGCGCTGATCACCTTCGGTTCACTGATCCTCATCCTGGCGGCCGTGTTGCTCGTGAGCCAGCCCGGGCTGCCCGCCTGACGCCGCCCCAGATCACTACCTGCCCAGCAGGCGCTGCGCATTCCCGCCCGTCAGCGCTTCGAGGACGTGCGGCCGCAGACCTCCGGCGCGCCATTCGGCGAGCGCCCGGTCCATCGGGAAGACCGGCCAGTCGGTGCCGTGCAGGACCTGACGGCCGAGCAGGCTATTCATGAACCTGAACATGACTTCCCAGCCCGTGTTCGCCTCGCACACATACCGGGGCGCCAGCCCGCCGAACTCGGCGTAGACGTTCGGGTGCTTGCGGAGCACCGCGACCATCTCCGGTACCCACGGCCATCCCGCGTGGCACGCGACCAGCACCAGGTCGGGGAAGTCGCAGGCCACCTGATCAACCTGGATCGGCTGGTCGTTGCGGATCGGGAAGGTCACCGTGTAGTTGATGCCGGTATGCAGCGCCACCTGGAGGCCCAGTTCGCCCAACCTTGGCGTAGACGGGGTAGAGCACCCGGTCATCGATCGGGATCCCGAAGAACGAGGGCTGCAGGCTCAGCCCGGCCAGGCCCAGGTCGGCCGCGCGTTGCACCTGGGCGAGCGCCCGGGGAATCTTCACGGGATTCATCGATATCGTCCCGTAGCCGGAGAACCGGTCCGGATGCTCCGTGACGACCTTCGCGACCGGATCGCAATGGCCTATCTGTCCCTCTTGACGCTTCCGCCCCAGCGAACCGGACATCGCGGGCATGCGAGCCGGACAGCCCTCGGCGGGGGCGCGAGCCGCCCGAGAGCCCGCTCCATGCCCGCCCGGAACGAGCCCTGTGCGGAATAGGTGTCGTTGGGACGAGCCCGGTGCGGAATCGGTGTCGTTAGGAAGCAGGCTGAGCCTGGATGCGCGGACGATGCGGGTTAGGCGACGCCTGCTGGCCGGACCACCATGTCGCCGGGATCTCGCAGTTCCCGCTCGATGATGTCCAACACCTCGCTGGTTGGCAGGCAGCGCAGGTCATCGAGGCGCAGCGGCCGCTGGTTGCGTGCGGCACCGACCATCGCGAGAGCGAGATCGGTGAACGCATCGGCGATCTGGCCTGGCTGCATCGGGCCCTGGTCGGAGTACCAGCGGGCCACGCCGTTGCACATCTCGAGCAGGGCCAGCCGGGTGATCCTGCCGTCCGAGAAGCGGAAAACGCCGCTGCGCAGGCCGCGCTCCAGGGTGTCCGCCCAGAGCAGTTCGTAGCCGTCGCGCAGTTGCATCACGCGGGCGAAGAAATCCTCGGACAAGGCGCGCAGTTCGTCGTCGGCAACGAGCGATCGCTGCGGGTCCAGGGTGTGGAAGCCCACGTGCGCCCGGACCAACGTGGCGAGTTCGGCGGCCGGCCCGTCAGCGATCCCGAGCGCCTCCCGGGCCACCCGGATGAGCTGGGTCATGCTGACCAGCATGAAATCGAGCAGCAACTCGTCTTTGCTGCCCATGTAGTGATACAGCGCCGCGGTCGAGAGGCCGGCCCGGTCGGCGATGTCCCTGATCCCGGTGGCCTCGAATCCCTTGGCCGCGAACAGTTGCAGCGCAGCCTGCTCGATCCGCCGCTTGGTCGACAGGCCGGACCAGTCGGCCGGACCCACCACGCTCGCAACTGGTAGCCGCCTGGGCACGACTCTCCGTCCTCAGCTCAAGGCGACCCGAGTTCACGAACGGCGCCGATCTGCCCCGACACCGAGCCACGCCAGATCGGAGTCCGGCCAACCTTCATCGTCGAAGTCTGCCTATCGATCGATTGACAGGCCGAGTGTAGCGAACGGCGAGGCGGGCCGCCGGGGCGGTGCCCTAGGGCCGGCGCCCACAGGTGGCGCCCACGTGCGGCGGTGCTCCGAGATGGCGCCCACTAGCGCGCAAGCCAGCAGACCGGCTAAGCCGACCGGGGCGTGCTGAGCCGGCGTCTCGTCTGAATGACGCTAGCCGGTCACCAAATCACGGCGGATAGCCATACCCTCTACGATTCCGTACACGCCGGAACCGCACCGGGCGACCAGAACCGGCATCCAACGCCAGACTGGGAGAAGCCGCCGTGTCCGAGAGCCTGCTCGCGCGGAACCGCAGCTTCCGCCTCTATTGGGGCGCGCGCACGACCTCGATCGCCGGAAACCAGATCGCCAGGGTCGCACTTACCGTGCTCGTGTACCGGCTCGGCGGTGGCCCGGCCGGAATCAGCATCCTGCTGCTCGCGTTCACCCTGCCACGCCTTCTCGGGCCGCTCGCGGGCGCCATCGCGGACCGCTCGGACAACAAGCGGCTGATGGTGTCCTGCGATCTGGCCCAGGCGGTGCTGTTCGCGGCGCTCGCCTGGGTGCGGTGGTGGCCAGCCGTGATCGTCGTCGTCCTGATCGCCACGCTGTTCTCGACGGCGTACCTGCCCGCCGGCCGAGGCAACATCCCGCTGATCGCCGGCCGCGAGAACCTGACCAGGGCCAACGCTCTGCTGGCGACAGGCTCGAATGGGGCACTTGCGCTTGGCCCGGCGCTGGGCGGAATCCTGCTCGCGGTCGGCGGGCCGTGGCTGGCGCTGATCGCCAACGCGGGCACGTTCGTGTTTTCCGCGGCGCTCACGCTGGGGATTCCGGGCCTGCGCCCCGGCGCGGGAGCGAGCCGCGCCGACGCCAGGGGCACTGGAGGGCCGGTGACACTTCTCGGGCAGGCGCGGCTCGGCCTCAGCGACGTCTGGCAGAACCCGGTGGCCCGCTCCATCGCGTTCATGCTGCTGCCTGGTGTGGGCTTCGCATCGCTGGACAACGCGGCGCTCATCTTCCTGGTGCGCCAGGGATTTCATGCGAGCGCTGGATCGTATGCGTGGGTGGTAACTGGATACAGCGTCGGCATGGTCGGCGCGCCGCTTGCGGTATCGGTCCTGCGGCGGCGCCCGCGCCCGCGGACGCTGCTGCTCGGCGGCGAGGCGTTGTTCGGAGCGGGGACGTTAGCCACGGGCCTGGCACCGGGCCTGGCGGCCGGCGTCAGCGCACAGTTTGCCGCGGGCGCGGGGAATGGCGTGGAGAACATCGGGATGGACACGCTGCTGCAGCAGTCGGCGCCTGACGAGCGGCTCGGCATGGTCTTCGGCACCGTGTACGCGGCGCTCTACGCGGGGCAGATCATCGCCTACGCGGTCGCCACGCCGGTCATTGCTGCACTGGGGCCACGGGCCACGTTCGTGGTCTCGGCAGCGGGCGTGCTGGCCGCCGTCGTCCTACTCGCCTGGATGCTGCCCCGGCCTGACACCGCAGCAGTACAGAGCACGACTGCCTGACCGCGGCCAAGGCAGCACCCGGGCGGGGCCGCTCATGGCCCGCGGGTAAGGACGGCCAGGTAATTCACCTGATCCACGTGCTCCACGTCCGTCAGTTCCCACTCCGTGCCGGCCACGAGTCCGGCCAGCTCAGACGGGGAGCACAGCAGGTAGGGAAACCACGCGGTGGCCAGATCGCGGTACCGGACGCGGATGGTCATCTGCCCGTCCATCGCGTCAGCCCCGTGGTTGCGCTCCCGGTAGCGGACGTGGACAGGATCACGGGTTTGGTGCGGGTCGGCCCCGTGACCGATGATCCGCGCCGTGGGAGTGGCGGCCGCGGCAAGCCCGGCTAGGAAGGCGGCCGCTCGCCCGCGGCCCCCGATCAGGCCCAAATTCTCGCCCATCAGCAGCAACGTGTCGTATGCCCCACCGCCGACCGCGCCCTCCTGCGCGCTCGCGCGCACGACGTCGCGCACGCCTCTGCGGCGCGAGACCTCCACCGCACCGGGCGAGATGTCAAGCGCCGTGACCGCGATCCCACGTTCCTGAAGGGCGAGCGCGAACCGGCCCGCGCCGCAGCCGACGTCGATGACCCGGCCCGCGGCCAGGTCAAGCGCCCTGCGCTCGAAGGGGGCCCACTCGGCCGGGCGGGCAAAGTAGCGCGCCGCCGATGCGGCGCGGATGAATCCGTCGTCTCGCTCGACAATCTCGGTGACAGAGCGGCCACCGCCGGCTTGCATGATCTCTAGTTCCGCGAGCAGCATCTCGCCGAACGCGTCCCCGGCCCTCGGCCCGCCCCTCATCCAGGCCGTTCCCGCTGGCCCTGGCCGTGACCGGCACGCTTCGGGTGGACGACCATTCCGCCTTCCTTCCTGCGCCCGGGCTGCGCGGCCATTTCAGGGCCGATCACGCAAGCCGGCGGGACCGCCGCGCGGCTATTCAGGCACCCATACTTCGGGTAGATTACATGGACTAGTCCGGTAAAGGGGCAATTGCCGATGTAACGGTAATTACTTCAGTGTGCGAGGAGGATATCTTGTCCATCCGGAAGATCATTGCTCGTCGACCGTCCGGTGTTACCAGGAGCTTCACCCTCATCGAGTTGGACAAGGCTGGCGCTCGCGATCCAGAGGTTCCAGTCGCGGACGCTGCCAGCCCGGCCAAGGAGTAATCGCGCGGCCAAGGAGGTCGGGCGGCGGGCGCGCCTCGAGCGCGGGCACGCCTGCCGCCGGACGAGCCACGAGCCGGACGAGCCACGAGCCAGACGAGTCACGAGCCAGACGAGCGAGGTCGGCTGTGCTGGCGCGGCACGCGACCCGGTGCGGGATTAGTCCCTTGGGCCTGGACGCACGAGGGTGCGGATACCACGGCCTGCGGCGATCGAGTCGAGCGCGGGCTCGATGTCGGCGAGGCCGCTGTGCCCGGTCACCAGTTGGCGTAGGTCGAGCCGACCTTCGCGGATCCGGCTGAAGAACCTGGGCCGGTCGTGGCGCGCGCCCAGGGATCCGGCCACGCAGCCGGTGAGGCTACGGGCGAAATGGAACAGTTCCAGGGCATTGAAGCTCACAACGTCATCCTTGGGCCCGACGCCGACAATGCACACCGAGTCGCCGCGCCGGGTCATCGACCACGCATCGCGGATGGTGCGGGCCGAGCCGACGCAGTCGAATGCGTAATCCGCGCCGACCTTCCCGGTCAGCTGGCGTCGCTCCGCGAGACTTCGGCCTAGTCTTCTACACAGGGGCGGATCACCGGCGAGCTGACGGCGCCCGGCACTGATCAGCACGGGCGCTGGCAGCCACAAGGACTGGTCAGGTGCTCCATGTCTGATGATCTGCGGGTGGTTGTCTCATGCTGACCGCCACCACACCGAGCGAGTGGGCGCGCCAGTTAGTCAGGGGCGCCTACGACCTGCACGTGCACGTGGCGCCGGACGTGATGCGGCGGCGCATCACCGACCTGCAACTCGCCCGTCGCTGCTGGGATGTCGGCCTGGCCGGCTTTGTGCTCAAGTCGCACTATGTGTCCACCGCGGAACGCGCCGCGGTGGTCAACGAGGTCCTTGGTGGCGAGGTCCGGGTGCTCGGCGCGCTAACCCTTAACGCCGCCGTCGGCGGCATGAACCCGCTCGCGGTGAAGATCGCGGCACGCGAGGGCGCCCGGATCCTGTGGATGCCGACCCTGGACGCGCTGAATCACCGGGCCAAGCACAGCGAGCTCCCCGAGGGCGCCACGCCGCCCACGTGGCTGGCGCTGCGACAGGATCTCGATGCCCAGGGCATCACCGTGGACGCGGTGCCGGTGCTCGACGACGTGGGGCGGCCGCTCCCGGCGACCCGGGAAGTGCTCCGGCTGGCCGCGCGGCACCAACTCGTCGTGGCCACCGGACACCTGAGCGCGTTCGAGACGCGCGCGATAGCCGACGCGGCGTTCGGCGCCGGCGTCCGCCACGTCATCGCGACCCACCCGGAATTCCCGCAGCAAGATCTGAGCCTAGGTGACCAGCTGGCCCTGGTCCGGCAGGGAGCGTTCCTGGAACGCTGCTTCACCACGCCGTACACCGGCAAGTACGAATGGGCCCGGATGGCTGACAACATCCGGGCCACAGGTGCTGAACGTACGATCGTGACCACTGACCTCGGGCAGCCGCACAATCCCCCGGTGGAAGACGGGCTGGCCCTGATGGCTGATGCCCTGCACGCCGCGGGATTCACGGATCAGGAGATCACCACCATGATCGTATCCAACAGCCGACTGCTGGCAGGCGCGGATCCGCTGCGCCCCGATCAGCTGGGCGGGGCGTCATAACAGCCACCCGGCGACTGCCTCTTATCAGCGCGCACGACGCGCTCGGGATTTGCTGGGCCACCGAGTGGTACGTCTCGCGCCCGAAGGGCAGCGCGCCGCGCCGAAGAACCAGGCCGCGCGTGGGAGCCAGGAGGCAACCGCATCGAGCTGTGCAACGCGGGTGCCCCAGGCTGGGCCTCGCCCGGACTGGCCCATCCCCCGTGGTCGCTCGCCGAGCACGCCACGGGCCAGGCGTGCGGCCTGAAGACCATCGACAGCTTCCACGCTCATGGCACTCCGCCGACCGACACGCCCGGTCCGGCCGGTCCGGCCGACACGCCCGGGCCAGCCGACATCCTCCGGCCCGGCCGACACGCCCGGGCCAGGCGACATCCTCCGGCCGGCCGACACGCCCGGATGAAAGGCCAGGCCGCCGGCCTCACCGTCGCCGTTCTCGGGTTCGGTGAAGCCAGCGCCGATGTTGCCCTGGGACTGGCCGCGGCCGGGGTGCGGGTGCCCAGCTCCGACCCGGGTCGCCCTGGCCAGCCAGTTCTGGCTGGAAGATCTGGCCTAGCCCACTGACCAGCCGTGGCCATCGACCGTTTCCCGGTGCCGCGAAGTCCGGTGACGTCCGCGGCGCCCGGCTATCCAGGAGCGAGGGCACGCTTAGCGGATCAGGCCAGCGAGCACTCCCCCGTATTCGTCCCCGCTGGTCACCCGAGGCGGCAGCTTGGCCGCGGCCGGCCTGGTTGTGGCCGGCGTCGGCCGCATAGCCGGCGTCGGCCGCACGGCTGGCCTAGACGTCACGGCTGGCTTCGATGTCACGGCTGGCCTCGATGTCACGGCTGACTTCGATGTCACGGCTGACTTCGAGCGCACTGCTGGCTTCGATTTGGTCGTGGCCTTCGGCTTGGCAGCTGCCTTCGGCCCGGCCACGGTCTTGGGCTTGGCCCCGGTCTTCGGCTTAGCCGCAGTCTTGGGCTTAGCCGTGGCCTTGGGCTTAGCCGTGGCCTTGGGCTTAGCCGTGGCCTTCGGCTTGGCCGTGGCCTTCGGCCTGCCCGCTGCTGTCCTCGCTGACGAGGCCCTCCTGGCTGACGAGGTCCTGGCCGTCGCGCCCTTCCGCTGCGCAGTTGACGCCGCCGACGCTGCGGGCCTGGCCGCCGAGGCTGCGGGCCTGGCCGCTGCCATCGTCTTGGCCGATGCTGTCAGTGCCTTCGCGGCACTGGTCATGGCCTTGGTGGCGGTGTTGATCGCCTGCATGGCCGTGGACAACGTCCTTGCTGACGCCGTGGCCTTGGTGGCCGCCGAAGTCAGCCGGGTCGCCGCCGTGGTGACCTTGGCTGCCGCGGACGAGACAGTCCTCGCCGCGGATGCCGTGGTCGGCGCGGTCCTGGCGGCGCTGCGCGTCGCTGTGCTGATTGCCTTCTTGCTGCTGGGCCTGCTACTGGCTCCGGCCTTCGGACGGCTGGCGGCACTCCTGGTCCGACTGCCGACCGCACTCCTGGACGGACTGCCGCGAAGCGCCCTGCCGACTGCGGCATTCGCCGAGCCGTGGCGAGCGGTCGTACCGGTCCTGCTTTGGACAGGCATTGATATCCCCCCTGTGTTGATCAACTACGCAGAGCTATTCCACGCTTACCTACTGCTTACACCAATGCGGGCTCTGAAATGCACCGGAAGGCACCCGACACCAGCACGCTGACCTGCTCAGTAAGCGCATAAAAGCAACCAATCACGGCCATCGTCACCCGCTCGGACGGAGCCAGCCACGATGTGTCCGGGGCACGAGTTGATCGCGCTGCGCAACCATTCCGATGTCCGGGCGTACCCGCAGGACGCCCGCCATCTCGGCGAACGCAGCCGCGCACCGTAGGCTTTCCTTCAGAGAATGTAGGAGTCATGACCGAACCCCGCGCAGACAGCACCGAACCGGGTGCCCCGCACTATCAACTGGTCATCGATGGCCGTCGGATCGAGGCGGGATCCGGCCACCGTTACGGCACCGTTGACCCGTTCCTGGGGGCCGCCTGGGCTACCGCCGCGGATGGCGGCGCCGGTGATGTCGACCTCGCTGTGGCGGCGGCGCGCCAGGCGCTGTCGGGACCGTGGGGAAAGCTCACCGGGTTCGGGCGCGCCAGGCTCATGCGGCGGCTCGGCGACATCATCGCGCGTGACGCGGATACGCTGGCCGAAATCGAGACGCGCGACACCGGGAAGCTGCTCCGCGAGATGCGAGGCCAGCTGGCCAGCATCCCCGAGTGGTTCTACTACTTCGCGGGATTCGCGGACAAGCTCCAGGGCTCGACCATCCCCACGGACAAGCCGAACTTCCTCGTCTACACCCGTCGCGAGCCAGCCGGCGTCGTCGCGGCTATCGTTCCGTGGAACTCACCGCTGCTGCTGCTCTGCTGGAAGCTTGCGCCAGCGCTGGCCGCCGGGTGCACGGTGGTGGCCAAGCCCAGTGACTATTCTCCGGCCTCGGCGGTTGAGCTGGCCACCCGCGTGGCCGAGGCCGGGTTTCCACCCGGCGTGTTCAACGTGGTGACCGGGTTCGGGCCAGCCGTGGGCAAGGCCCTGGCCGCACACCCGGGGGTCGACAAGATCGCCTTCACCGGCTCGACCCGCGTGGGCGCTGAGGTCGCCAAGGCCGCAGCCGGCAACATCACCGGGGTCCTGCTCGAACTGGGCGGCAAATCCGCCCACGTCGTCTTTGACGACGCCGATCTCGACGCAGCGTGCAACGGGGTCGTGGCCGGCGTTTTCGCCGCGACCGGGCAGACCTGCATGGCCGGATCGCGGTTGCTGGTGCACCGCAGTGTGCACGACGCGCTTGTTGACAAGATCGTCAATCGCGCCGCGTCAATCCGCCTCGGCGACCCGCGGGCAGCGGAGACAGAGATGGGCCCGCTCGCCAACGAGCCGCAGTACAGGAAGGTCGTTTCGTTCTGCAACTCCGCCGTAAGCGAAGGCGCGACCGTTGCGGCCGGCGGCCGTCCCGAGGAGCGCCTCGGCGGCTACTTCGTCCAGCCAACCGTGCTCACCAACGTCAAACCCAGCATGAGCGTGGCGCGGGAAGAAGTGTTCGGCCCAGTGCTGGCGGTCATCCCGTTCGCTACCGAAGATGAGGCGGTCAGCCTGGCCAATGACAGCCGTTACGGCCTGGCGGGCGCTGTCTGGACCAAAGACATCCACCGCGGCCACCGGGTAGCCCATGCCCTGCGGGCCGGCACCGTTTGGATCAACGCATACCGGGTGGTCGGCCCCGACGTTCCCTTCGGGGGGTTCGGCCTCAGTGGGCTCGGCCGGGAGAACGGCATCGACGCAGTCCACGAGTACACCCAGACGAAAGCCGTCTGGGTCGAGCTCAGCGGCGGCACCCGAGATCCGTTCACGCTCGGCTGAGATAGCCGCTGATCCCGGCCGCCACCGCCCACCCTCGGCTGATGAATAGCCGCTGATCCCGGCCGCCACCGCCACCGTCGGCTGAGAAAGCTGCTGATCGCGGCCGTCACCGGCACCCTGCAGAGGTAACGTCAGGCGGCCGGGTCCAGAAGCTTCTCGGCCAGCAGTTCTCCGCGCAGCCGTTCGCCGTCGGCACCGGCCAGCGTCCGGTTGTCGTGGCCCTGCGCGCGGTCGCTGGCGCCCCGGCGGGCCGGCCTGAGCGCGTTCGCCGCGGCGACGAGGGCGAGCAAGCTGATGCCGAGCCCGTAGCCGACCGTCGTCTTGACCAGCCCAGCGTGGACGACACATATCCCGGCGATGATGGCGGGAACGCTGAAGGCGAGGTAGCCGACGACATAGACGCTGGCGAAGAACTCGCCCCGCTCAGAGTGCGCGGGCAGCAGTGAAAGGGTCCGCATGGCGGCCCCCAGCGTCGAGCCGAGCCCGAGTCCGGTGAGCGCTGACCCCGCGTAGAAGGCAATGGTCCACGGACCGGCCAGGCTGACCAGGGTAACCCCGCTGCCAATGATCAGCGCTATGCATCCCAGCACCGTGCCGCGTCGCGCCGGGGCGTTGCGCATGACGATGGTGGCCAGCGACGCTGATCCGCAGACCGCGCCCACGACCAGGGCGTCAAGGAAGCGGTCGGTGAGGCCGAACCTGACCGCCGCGAGCGTCGTTGTCAGTGACAGGGTAAACCCGACCTGGGCCCAGGTCGCGAACAGCGCCGGCAGGGTACGGAAGAACTCGGGCCGCAGTCGCCTGGCCACCCGCATCCGCGGGGTGAGTGAGCGCAGGGCCCCGCCGCGGCTCTGCTCGGTCTCCGGACCGGCGGCCACCGCCAGCAGCACCAGCGCGAAGAGCGCCCCGAGCACCAGGAACACGAGCACCGTCGGTGCGGGAGCGAACTGCACGAGCCCGCCAGCGCCGAGCGCGCCGAGGGCCAGTCCCAGGCTGGGCACCAGGCTGTTCACCACGCCAGCGAAACGCTGGCGCTTCGGGCCGGCGAAGTCGACGATCCCCGCGCTAAGCGCCCCGAGCGAGGAACCCGCCGCCAGGCCCTGCAGCACTCGCGCTACATAAAGCCAGCCGACACCGTCGGCGCGCGCGAAAACGACCATGCTGGCCGCGAGCGACACGAATCCCGCGAGCAGGACCGGCTTTCGCCCGACGAAGTCCGACAGGCCACCGACCGTCAGCAGCGTGAGTAGCAGGGCCAGCGCATAGACGCCGAAGATCGAGGTAAGCGTGATGGCTGAGAAATGCCACCGGGCCTGGTAGACGACATACAGCGGCGAGGGCGCACTGGCCGCGAACATCAAGCCCAGATAAGCAACGATCATTACCCAGAACGACACCCTGGCCGAGAGCCTGAGTTGAATCGCGTACGGCCGAGATCCGGATTCCCGGAAGGTCCGGTAGGCGTGCACCACTTCTCCTTAATATGACTGGTCATCTTGAGTGGATGTGACCGTTGGAGCTGGCGGTTTGTATCGGTAGTTGGGTGCAGTATCGGTGGCCGGGTGCCTGTCGAAAGCTGGGTGCTGTGTCGGTGTCCAGGTGCTATCGGTAGCCCGGTGGTATCGGTAGCCCGGTGGTATCGGTAGCTGAGTTGTATCGGTACCGGGCAGTTGGCCTCGGTTGGCGATCAGCGCAGAAGCTGGTCGAAGACGACAGCGAAGAAGTCGTCCATCGCTTCGGGGCCCTTGATGACCTTGGTACGGGTGACTGCGCCTTCCCATGCGTTCACGAGGAATCGCCCGAGCCGGTCCACATCCAGGCCGACGGAGATCTGACCGGCCGCCTGCGCGGCACGCAGCAGGCCCACGGTGCGAGCCGACCACGCGTCAAGACTCGCGGCAACCTCGTCCCGGATCACCTGACTGTGATCGGCTAGCTCGGTCCCCATGTTGCCGACCAAGCACCCGCGCGAGAACTCGCGCTGAGTGAGCACATCGCGCATCACGCTGAAGCGGGCGCGCAACTCCTCCAGCGGCGTGAGCCCGGCCGGCAGCTCAGCGCGCCAGCCCGAGGCGGCTGAGTAGCGGCGCACCACCTCAGCCCCCAGGTCCTCTTTGCTCTTGAAGTGGTTGTAGAAGGATCCCTTCGGCACACCAGCGGCCCTGGTGATGTCCTCTACTGAGCAGGC
>WNFE01000651.1_pt1 | contig 38308 bp, 31 predicted proteins | sample 5400451 | NCBI WGS metagenome assembly WNFE01 (sample SAMN13153344, study PRJNA577476) | soil metagenome | isolation source: 200 cm saprolite under Douglas fir tree site 2 hole 2 | place: USA:California | collected 2015-04-18
GCAGCGCATCATCCTCCCCTATGTTTTCGTCCTCCAGCGAGTCTGCATCCTCTTCTTCGTTACCTGCTACATACTGCGTTAAGAGCGCATCACCCTCCTCTGTGCCTTCGTCCTCCAGCGAGTCTGCATCCTCTTCCTCACTGACCGGCAGTGCTGGTATGCCCGGCGTTGACAAATCCTCATCATTAAGATCAACTGCATCACATTCTAAGGAAGCGGAAATGGTTTTCGCACCAGCTTCTCTTGAACTGCGCGCCCCTGCGAGGACATTTTCTATAACCTGTTTAGAGGGAAGTGCCCGGGATTGCGTTTCATCCTGCTGAAGTCCGCTGTGCAAGTGTGATCGGCAGTCTTCACAGAAGTCTTCATTGTCCCCACACGGTTTTTTACAACGTAAACACTGATTCACCGGTCGCCCTACTCTTCCTGGCTTACACAAAGCCTTCTTACACAAGCCTTAAAATACAAAAACATACATGCTGTACTACATTAGATGACGATTTAACTCTGCCGGTCATAGTAGCATTTATGACCTTTGGGCTATGCATAATCCTTTGGGTTATGCTACTGCCCGTAACAACTTATCCACAAGTTATCCACTTGCTCAACAAAAATTGGTGGATAACACCCTTCTCGTACAGCCTGGAAGGATGTTATAATCTGGTGGGGAGAAGTGGGGAATTGTGGTGAAAATTTACAAGAAGTGGCGAATTTGACCTGTGGGTGGGGTGAAAAGGTGTGTAAAACCAGAATGGGGGAGACATTCTGGGTGCACACCGGGCAAAGGGCCACAGGCCGAGGAGTTATGGCAAGCGGAGCACTACAGGCATGTTTCTTGGCGAATACGAACATACAATCGATGCAAAAGGGCGTATGGCGGTGCCCGCGAAATTTCGCACACAAATGGAGCGAGGGGCCGTAATCAGTAAAGGCATGGGAACATGTTTGTCAGTGTATTCAATGCTGCGCTGGGAGGAGAAGTCAGCTGAACTGGTGGCAGAGAAGACGAGCGAGGAGCTGCGCGACTTCGAACGGCGTATTTACCCTAGCGCGGGCGAGGTGGAGCTAGATGGACAAGGGCGGCTGGTAATTCCGGGGAAGCTGCGTACCTACGCCGGGCTAGGCACTGAAGTTACAGTGGCCGGTGTGCGCGACCACTTCGAGATCTGGGACCGGGCAACCTGGCAAGAATATCAGAGGAAGCTTGATGAAGCTGGCAATGGAAGCCCATTTTAGTACACTTATCAACATGTGCTCCGGCGTCTTTTGCACCGGAATGGAATATATATGCAAACAATCCATATCCCAGTAATGCTGGAAGAAGTGCTGAAGTATCTTCAGCCAAGAGCTGGCGGTCAGTATGTAGATGGGACAATAGGCGGTGGCGGTCACACCGAGGCAATACTTGAGCAGTCTGCTCCTGGTGGAAGGGTGTTGGGAATAGATAGCGATGCGCAAGCCTTAGCGGGGGTGGAAAAGCGTCTGGCGAGCGCGGTACGAGACGAACGATTAGTGCTGGTACACGAGAACTTCGCTGAACTGGCCCGTATCGTAAACGAGGCCGGTTTTGCATCTTCTGTGGATGGAGTGCTGCTGGACCTGGGTTTCTCATCCAACCAGATGGAGGACCCGCAGCGAGGGTTCTCCTTCAGCGTAGATGGCCCATTAGATATGCGGCTCGACCAGTCGCAGGAGCTAAGCGCCGCCGAGCTGGTAAATAACGCGAGCGAGCAGGAGCTGGCAGATATCTTCTGGCGTTACGGAGAAGAGACTCGCTCGCGCCAGGTTGCCTGGCGCATTGTACGCGAAAGATCGCGCGGCCCAATTACACAGACGGCGCAATTGGCCCGGGTAGTCTCAGCAGGAGTGCCTTATAAACCTGGCATGATTCACCCGGCAACTCGGGTGTTTCAGGCATTGCGTATAGCAGTAAATGCCGAACTGGAGCGCCTGGAAGCAGCGCTTCCGCAGATAGTGGATGTGTTAAGTGCGGGGCAGACGGGCGATGCAGAGGGGGGTGGAGGAAGAATGGTAATTATCTCTTTTCATTCGTTGGAGGACCGGCTGGTAAAGGGATATATGCGGCGTGAGGCGATGGACTGCATCTGCCCACCCGGCTTACCTGTATGTGTGTGTAATCACAAGGCACGCTTGCGCTTGCTCACACCAAAACCGGTGACTCCAGCGAAACATGAGGTTCAGATTAACCCACGCGCCCGCAGTGCCAAATTGCGGGCCGCTGAAATAATTGTTGGCTCGTAGTGCGTCACACGTCTTGAAAACGGTGCCCTGCACCGGCACAAATCGTATGGAGTCGAGGATCAGTAAGGGCCTGGATGGGCCCTACAGTAGTCTCTCGGGTGTGTGCCGGATTGCCCGGGCGATCACTGAGGCCGCCCCCACCATACGTAAGGAACGCAGATGATGGAACGCCGCAAAGATCACAATGGCCGGTACACACATGCGGGACAACAGGATGTACTGCGTCCCACTGCACGGCAACAACCCATCCTGGCTGCCAAACGACGCCAGCAACCCCATCCGTTTCTTTTCCGCGTGGGGCCTGTGGCCTTGAGTATATGCAGTGTGCTGTTGATCGGCCTGACGGCCATACTCTATCTTTCCCAATTGGGGCAGGCCGTGACCGCGAACCAGGAAATCCAGCATTTTCACGGGCAACAAACGTTACTGCGACGTGAGAACCAGGATCTCATGTACCAGGTCGCTCAAGAGCAAGCGCCTGTGTATATAGCTGAACATGCAAAGTCGCTGGGCCTCGTTCCAGCGGACCCAAAAACCGTGAAGGTGCTGGTTGTACCACACCTGCAACCTTACCAAAATGGAGGGTTCAGGGGCATCCTTCCCTAAGCAGGGCGCGGATTGTCACCCATATTCTTCTCATCTGAGATTGAAACGAAGGGCTTATGATACGGGGTTTCTCATCTGAGATTGAAACGGATTGAAACGAAAGGAGGCAAGAAGATGAACATAGAAGTGCAGCGAGCACGCCGCAGGCAGATGTTCATTTTCTTGCTGGTCTTCCTCGGCATAGGGATACTGCTGGCAAGGCTCTATTACTGGCAGGTGCTCCAGTCGCAGAGTGGCTACCAGCTGGCGCAACGCGCTAACCTTGAGCACACGCAAAACACAATCCTGGGCGCGCCGCGCGGGCTGATCTACGACATCCAGGGCCACATATTGGCTACGAATGTTGTGCGTGACGACGTTTACGTTGAGCCACTGCAGTTCACGATAGATCATCCCGATAACACGCAAAGCGCCCTGGCAGCATTAATCAATACATTACACCAGGTACTGCCAAAGGTTACGCCAGAGAAGTTACAGGGCGCTTTTGCCAGTGGACTACCGACAGCACGTATCGCGGTTGGCATCGACCCGACCCAAAGTGACCGGCTGCAAAAACTACAACTGCCAGATGTGTTCCTGCAACCGCGAACGTGGCGTATCTACCCTGGCGGGGACCTTGCGGCCCAGATTCTGGGCTTTGTAACGCAGTATGACACCGATAACCACGGCAACTATGGTGTTGAGGGGCAGTACGATACGCTGCTGGAGGGGAAACCAGGGAGTTTCACAGCAGAAACAGATTTGCAAGGCAACCCGCTGGATGTAGGAGTCACTGACGAGCAACCTGCTGTCAACGGAGCAAACCTGACGCTGACCATCAACAGTACGATTGAATACATTGTGCAGGCAGCTCTGGCGGATGCAGTCAAGAACTTGCAGGCCGATAGCGGTACGGTGGTGGTGATTAATGCACACACAGGCGCAGTGGTAGCTATGGCGGGCGCGCCGGCGTTCGATCCCAACCATTATGGGCAGTATGCCAACCAGGCAGGATGCCTGAAGAGTGAAGAGGTGTACTTCAACCCGGCACTGTATTGCGCTTATGAGCCGGGCTCGACGATGAAGTTAGTCACAATGGCGGCGGCGCTGGATCAGGGACTCATCACCCCTGCTACAACGCTGGATGATCATGGATGTATCACCTTTACCAATGCACCTTTTGTATGCAACTGGGAGTCCAAGGCATACGGTACCGAGACGATGACGCAGGTGCTCATACACTCCGCTAATGTAGGGGCAGCACATGTAGCGCATGATATTCTTGGCGCTCAACGCTACTATCCTTACCTGGTGCGTTTCGGTTTCGGTCAGCCTACCGGCATAGATGGTCCCGAGGCCGCGGGATCGTATCTTGCGCCCGGTAAGCCGCTCTGGACAGTGAGTGACCTGACCCGGCAGGCTTTTGGGCAGAGTATCCTGGCGACGCCGCTTCAAGTGGCAATGGCCTACGAAGCGATAGCGAATGGCGGTGTAATGATGTATCCCTACCTGGTGGCTGCCACAAATAACAATGGGCAGGTTGTGACGACCCAGCCGAGGGTTGAGCGACGGGTGATCAGCGCCCAGGCGGCAAAGTTATTGACAGGGATGCTGATCCAATCAGCCGTACTTGGTTTTGCGCAACTGGCACAGGTTCCTGGATATAGTATTGCAGCCAAGACCGGAACGGCGACAACACAGGGTCTTGCTGCCGACGAAACCGAGGCCTCGCTAGCAGGTTTTATTCCGGCCTCCAATCCGCAGTTTGTGATCCTGGTGAAGTTAGATCGACCAAAGAAAGCGATTTACGGCAGTACGGCGGCGGCTCCCCTCTGGGGGACGATTGCACAACAATTGATGTGGTACTACGCTATTCCGCCGGACCAGCCACAGTAAGTATTAGAAAAACAGCTAAAAGGGGGTACAGATGCAATCAGAGGGGAAAGAAGAGATCAAAAAATCTCGTACTCCTGATAACCAGGTAGAACCTGAGCCTGAGTTGAGCGAAGTCTGGCGAACGCTGCTGGGCATGCAATCAACAAACATGCAGGCACAGGTAGACGACCAGCAGGAATCACAGGGCGACCACAAAGTAACAGAGGGCGACCACGAGGGTCTACAGGACGATCATAAGGAACCAGGGCGACCACTGGCCAATGATCCCTGGAGTCACTTAGTGCAGACTCAAGGCGTACAGGTAGTTGATCTACAACAGCTGCGTTTGCATGCTGAACACGTGCCTTTGAGCGATATCGATGTTGAAAAAGTCTTGAAGCTGATGCAGGAACAGCCAATACCAGGAGCGAACGAGGGATAAGCACAACGAGATCTGTAGGGGTTCCCATAAGAGATTTTCCAGGTACCCGCCGCGATCCTGCCGGAGGGCACCTATGCAGGAGTCTCTCTTACACGGCAAGGTGGGCTTCTCATCTGAGATTGAAAGATGCTTCTAAACCACCCCTACTTATCTGAGGGGCACTCATACAAGCACCTTATGGTTCGCAAGAGTAAGTATACTGGAAAATTTGTTCTATGTCAAGCTTTGAGGGATTGGATTTATCGCAATTCTGCTATCGGGGGGGTATTTTTCATCCCCTCATAAAGGACGACTGATGACACGGAGCATGCGCAAACAACCGAATAAGGAGGGACTGGAGAGAATGCAAGTGCGCAATCAACCCGGCCCCTACATGCGCTCTCCGGCGTTGGAATCTGCAGAGCAAAGACGTGGCGCGGCGTCGCAACCGATCAAGAGCAGTGGAAAGTCGCGTAAGAAAGACAAAGTAGGCCCCCACACGTATTACGCTGCAAGCGAAAGAGCGGTGGGTTCAGGGATATCCGCAATGCCGCGCAAGCGCCTGCCGCGCTTAGGAGTGAAGAATGCGGCTTTCAGCCCCGGAAGGGTAGATAGCGTGGGCGTTACGGCAGGCTGGCGCTCGAAAGCAGGGCAAACGCAAGATTCTTCACCAGAGGGGCGCCAGAATACAGCCGCCGTCCAGGAGAAAAAACAGAAGGCTGCATCGGTTCAGGCTGTCACGGAGGAGGAGCAGCAGAAACTTGACGAACTGGAAATGCGCCTGCCGCGCGTCGCGGGAAAGATCGATGCCTGGCTGTTAATTAGTGTACTGGCCTTGCTGTGTATCGGTAACGTGATGGTCTACAGCGCAAGCTCTTATGCAGCTGCACGCTACCAGGGTGACGCCTCGTACTACTTCCAGCGCGAGCTGATGTGGACGATCCTGGGCCTGATAGCGATGCTGGTGACGATGCGCGTGGACTATCGTCAATGGCGGCGTATCTCGCTGGTTGGGATGCTCATTATATTGCCGCTACTGGTGATCGTATTGAAATTCGGCGTGAATGTATATGGAGCCTCACGCTGGATCGCCGTCGGCTCATTCTTCTCGTTTGAGCCGAGCGAACTGACCAAGCTGGTGCTGGCGCTCTATATTGCTGACTGGCTGGCGCGTAAAGGGAAACAGGTGAGCACATTTCTCTATGGCCTGGCCCCATTCGTTATCCTGGTCGGGATCGTACTAGGCCTGGTATTACTGGAGAATGATTTAGGCAGCGCCATCATTATCGCCGGCTTCGCCACAGCAATGTTCTTTACGGCGGGAGCCAATATCATGCAGTTCTTACTGGCGATAGCCTGTGGAGGGTTGATTTTCTTAAAAGAGGCGCTCAGCAGTTATCGTTATTATCGTGTAGCGGACTTTCTGCATCCGTTTAAGGATATTATGGGCATCAATTTGCAGTTGTACCAGGCATTACTGGCTTTAGGTTCAGGAGGATGGTTCGGCCTGGGTTTAGGGGCTAGCCGTCAAAAGACTGGCTATCTCCCGTTTCCCTACACCGACTCGATCTTCCCGGTTATTGGCGAAGAACTGGGCTTTATTGGTTGTGCACTTATCGTGATACTTTTTTTGTTTTTAGCTTTCCGGGGGTTCCGGCTCGCCCGGCGCACGCCGGACCTGTACGGTGCGCTGCTGGCAACCGGTATCACCACCTGGCTGATCTTGCAGGCAATGATCAATATCGGAGCGAATACGGGAACCATTCCCTACACGGGAGTGCCATTACCCTTTATCAGCTTCGGTGGATCATCGCTTGTCGTCTCACTGGCAGCCGTCGGTGTGCTGTTGAACATCTCGCGCTACCTACAGGAGCCAGAGGCGCCAGCGTTCTCACGACAGGCCTTATCACTACGTAGAAGGCACACAAGGGCGAGATACATCACGTCCTCGTATGGGAGATAGATCAGGATGCGAGTGCTTGTATCGGGGGGAGGTACCGGGGGGCACATATATCCGGCCCTGGCAGTGGCGATGCAGTTACGTGAGGAGTACCAGGCCGAAATCCTGTTTCTCGGCAGCGATGATGGCCTGGAAACCGAGATCGTACCAGCAGCGGGTTTCCGCTTAGCCACTATCAAAGCCGGCAAGTTACGGAGATACATCTCGTGGGAGACGATTACAGGCGTGATGCGCGTGCCGGTGGGGATGGTAGAGGCCATCAATCTTGTGGGCCAGTTTCGTCCAGGCGTAGCTTTTACGAGTGGAGGATATGTAGCAGTTCCGGCAGGGCTGGCGGCGCGTTTCGAGCGCGTGCCACTGTTGATGCACCAGCAAGATGTGCCGCCCAACCTGTCGAACAGACTTGTAGCGCCACTGGCGACGCGCATCTCAGTGGCATTTGCCGACTCGCTGACCTACTTTCCGGCGCGCAAGACGCTGCAACTGGGCAACCCGTTACGGCAAGCGATGCTGGATGTACGCCAGACGCCGCCGCAGGAGGCACGACGGGCACTTGGGTTTGAGAGGCAGGAGCCACTGCTGCTCGTCACAGGCGGCAGCCAGGGAGCAAGGCATTTGAATCAAACGGTAGGTAAAGCTCTGCCAGACCTGCTTGCGCACTGCCAGGTGCTACAGATCAGCGGCAATGCGTTATATAACGAAACTCGCGAGCTATGTGAGAGCGCGCTGGCAGCGCAGGACGACGCGGTGAGGAGACGTTACCGGCTGGTAGCCTATCTGAACGAGGAAATGCCCCTGGCGTTGCAGGCAGCGGACCTGGTGCTCTGCCGTTCAGGCGCATCGACTTTGAGCGAGCTGGCAGCGCTGGGCAAGCCCAGCATTCTGGTACCGCTGCCGCCTGCTATCGGTAGTTCGCCACAAGAGGCAAATGCGGAGATGTTTGGTCGTAATCAAGCGGCCTGGGTAATGAAGGACGGCGATCTGAAGCCGCAAGTACTTGTAGAAAACGTTACATCTATTCTGGCATCTTCTACACTTTTAGAAGCAATGTCAAACGCGGCAAGCTCATTTGCGAAGCCACAGGCGACGCAGGAGATCGCAGCGGAAATCGTAAAAATTGCAAAAGTAAGAAAATGAACGAAGCAGGGTACGAACAATTGAAAAATGCGCGCCTGCATTTCATGGGTATCGGCGGCCAGGGCATTTCAGCCGTAGCGCAGATGGCGCTGCTAGGCGGTGCCAGCGTGACCGGCTGTGACCAGACCGCATCGGCTACAACGCAGATGCTGGAGCGACAAGGAGTACCGGTACAGATTGGGCACAGCCCCGAGCACCTGCTGCACGCCGACGCCCTGATCTACGTTCCGGCGGTCGCGGCCCTCGATCCCGGCAACCCCGAGCTGGTCGCGGCAAAGGCACGCGGAATGCAAGTCATGACGTGGCAAGAAATGCTGGGAAGGTGGATGCTGGGAAAGTGTGTGCTCTCGGTCAGCGGCGTTCACGGCAAGGGCACTACGACCGCTATGCTTGCGCTCATGCTTGTGCATGCAGGGCTTGACCCGAGCTGTGAAATAGGCGCTATCGTCCCTGAATTCGGTACCAACTATCGTATAGGTAAAAGCCAGTACTTTGTGAATGAAGCGGACGAGTTCAATAACAATTTCTGGCACTATCACCCGCGCCTGGCGATAGTGACGTCAATTGAATTCGAGCATCCAGAGTTTTTTGCCGATTATCCGGCACTTCTGGGGGCCTTTGAACATTTCATACGCGGCATGGATATGCAGGGCGATTGGCCTTTCCCACCGGCGCTTGTTCTGAACGCTGATAGCCCGGGCTGCCTGGAATTGCGCGAGTGGCTACACGATTGGCCGGGACATATCACAAGCTACTCCGTTGAAGAAACATCGTCGAGAGGCGTAGAGCACAAGGAGCCGGCAACTTTCGTAGCCTACGATGTCAAGCTCGCAGGCGAGACCAGTTTTCGTGTGAGGCTACAGGAACAAGATGGACAGGCATTTCTAGAGGATAAGGTCATTCACCTGCAGATACCAGGGATACACAACATCCAGAATGCACTGGCGGCCCTGGCAGCCGCACACACGATAGGCCTGGATGCTGACGTGATACTTAGCACGCTGGAAAACTTTGGTGGTATCGGGAGGCGCTTCGAGATTCGCCACCAGGGGCCGCTACAGGTCGATGGTGAGCTGCAGGATGTCGTCTTGATTGACGACTATGCGCACCATCCCACGGCGATTATGGCTACCCTGGAGGCCGCTCGCAGGCGATTTCCCGGACGGAGGCTGATCGCGGTCTACCAGCCGCACATGTACAGCCGCACAAGAACCTTTTTCGAGCAGTTTTTAACCGCCTTTGATAAAGCGGACGTGGTAATGATCGCCGACATCTTTCCAGGGCGTGAGCGCGATACAGGTCTTGTACACGCGCGGGAGCTGGTGGAAGCAATGGCCAAATCAGGCCCTTACGGCTCGACCAGCAGGCAGGTGATGTATAGCGGTGATGTGGAGGGCACTGCAAAACTGTTGCGCAGTACACTGCGTTCCGGCGATGTGGCAATCATCATGGGAGCTGGCGACGTTTATATTGTAACCAGATTGCTATTAGACGAACTGTAGGAAACCAGAATGACGTTTGATGGTGAAACAATTTACACAGAGCTACGGCCGCACCTTCAGAGGCGCGTGCTCCGCAGTGAGCCACTGGCCCGCCATAGCACCTTTGGCGTGGGTGGTCCTGCGGACATATGGGTTTCACTTGAAACGTCAAGGGAACTGGTAGACCTGGTGAGCCTCTGCTCCGAGCGACAGTGGCCCTTGCTGTTGGTTGGCAACGGCACCAACTTACTTTTTGCTGACGCAGGTGTGCGCGGTATTGTTGCTCGTATCACCCTCAACAGTTACAGCATTGAAGATCGAGGAGATGGTACAGCGCTGCTGCGGGCGGAGGCAGGCGCGAGCTGGCCGCGTCTCTTAAATGATCTCGCGGACCTGGGCTGGGGGGGATTGGAGTTCGGGCCAGGGATACCCGGAACACTGGGCGGAGGCGTGATCTCTAATGCCGGGGCGCATAACAGCCAACTTGGCGAGGTGCTGGAATGGATCGAGGTGCTGGACGCACGCGGCGCTTCAGCGTCTGATACCGGGGTCATAGTCCCCCTGGTACGGCGCTACCTGCACGACGAACTGGATTTGAGTTACCGGCACAGCCGTTTCCGCAGCGAACGGCGTATCGCCTTCGATGCACAGGGCTATCCGATCTCGCCTCCGCGTGGACTGATCGAGCCAGGTGAAATCATCGTGCGGTTGGCAATACGTCTTCATCGTGAAGACCCTGAAAAGCTACGCAAGCTCATTGAAGAGTATAAACAACATCGTAAGAGAACACAGCCGCCTCAGAAGAGTGCAGGTTCAGTCTTCAAAAATCCGCCGGGGGATTATGCCGGGCGGTTGATTGAACAGGCTGGTATGAAGGGGATAACCCACGGCAAGGCGCAAATTTCTGAGCGCCATGCTAACTTCATCGTCAACTTAGGAGGAGCCAGCGCAGCCGATGTGGTCGCGCTCGTAGTACAAGCTCGCAATCGCGTACGTGAGGAGTTTGGGGTAGACCTGGAATTGGAGGTCGAATTGCGCGGCGAGTGGGGGATGCCATAATGGAAAAGAAACAGCCAAGAGAGCAAATCGCTTTCGAGTATCGCGGTCGCGTATCGTCTCGTCCTACCGGCGGACATGCGTTGCCAGGAGGTAGAGTGAGAAGCGAAGGACGATCTCCAGCTCACGCCAATCCGACCGCTCACAGGCGTATTGTAACAATGCCGAAAGAGATCGTGCAGCCCACGCCCTGGGCTGAACGGCAGGCCCACAGGCGCCGCGCCCACGCGGAAGCGCACGCAAAGCACAGGATAGTCAAGCGTACACTTGCTCAAACAGGGATGCCCGCCTCCGAAGGGCAGGCACGGCTAGTTCGACCCTTGCCGCGGCAGCCGCTCCCCGTGCAAGTGCCAGTGAGGAGCGGGCGGCGCAATGCAAGCAGGGGTAGATTCTGGCGGCGTTTTCTGAGCGTGTTCGCCTTGCTGGTGATCTGCGCCCTGGGAGCAAGCTTCGCACTCACCAATTCGAATTTTCGTGTGCAGCAGGTGAATGTTGTGGGAACACAAAATCGCACACTGGTACACACTATCCAGAATATGGGTATCCAGGGACAGAACATCTTCCTGCTGGACGTGGGGGCATTGACTACGCACATTGAGGCATTGCCAATCGTGGCCTCAGTAAATCTGGAGAAGCAGTTGCCCAATCAACTGGTTGTAACTGTAGTGGAGCGAACGCCTGTATTACTCTGGCAGACGCAGCAGGGAACGTTCAGCGCGGACAGCAACGGCATAGTCATAGCGCCTGCCGGCGAGAGCAGCGGCACGGATCATCTGATGACCGTCGTAGATGTACGCGGGGGTGCAGCGGCACAGCAGGTGCAGCCAGGCTTTCACTTGAACGCAGCGGACATCGCATTTGCAATACAGCTATTCGCGCGTTTGCCGCAACTGGCGGGGGTCTCCCCCTTTACGCTGCGCTATGACGGTGTACCGAGGCAGGGAGGGCATGTATCATTCATAGTTACGAGTTCGGCTGGCTGGTTAGCCTACCTGGGCAGTGCGAATGACAGCAATCCGCTGGATAATCGACTGCTCGAGCTGCAACAGATTCTGAGTTTTGCGCAGCAGCAACGACTCAACCTGGCAACCATTGACCTGCGCTTCGGCTTGCGCCCTGTGTTTACGTTGAAGCCTTGAAAGCCATTGCTCCAACGCCGCTGCGCGGCTGAACTTATCCGTCTCGGCAACGTTGCTGCGCAACTGAGCATATCGGTCTCGCCAACGCGACTGCGTCGCTAGTGCTTCGCACTCAGGCGAGACCCAAGGCATAGCGTTCGCGCTCAGCCGAGACGAAAGGCATACCGTTCGCAGTCAGGAGCAATGCAAGGTAGTAGCCTTGAAAGCCATTGCTCCAACGCCGCTGCGCGGCTACTGCTTCGCAGTCAGGAGCAATGCAAGGTAGTACCTGTAGTGATGTAGTTTGTAGTGCGCGGGCATCCGAGGATGCCCATACAACCGCCCAAGGGAGCGTGTATCGTGCAAGAGCGGGTGATCGTCGGTATCGACGTCGGAACGACAAAAATCTGTGGGCTCGTTGGCGAACTGGATCGCGACGGGAAACTGAATATTGTTGGCGTTGGCACCTGCCCTGAACATCGAGGAAACAGTCACTTCCATTGCAGCGGCGCTGGATCGTGCAGAACGCCTTTCAGGGAAAACCATTACTACTGCATATGTTGGGATTGCAGGTAGCCACATCGAGTCCGAAAATAGCAAGGGCTTTGTCGCCATCTCGCCCAGCCACCGGGATATTATGCAGAACGACATCAGCCGGGCTATCGAGGTTGCGCGTGCTATCGCGATGCCTGCGAACCGCGAGGTGATACATGTCATACCACGCGGCTATGTTGTAGATGGTCAAGAGGGTATCAAGAACCCTATCGGCATGTCCGGTTTCCGCCTGGAAGTAGAGACGCACATCATTACAGGTGCAGTGTCATCTATTCACAACTTAATTAAGTGTGTGCACAAGGCGCGTGTCGAGATCGAAGACCTGGTATTGGAGCCACTGGCCTCAAGTGAGGCCGTGCTGGCCGAAGGGGAAACGGATCTCGGGGTAGTATTAGTCGATATCGGTGGCGGCACTACCGATGTGGCCGTCTTCACCGACGGCGCAATCTGGCATTCAGTGGTTCTGCCTATCGGGGGGAATCTCATTACGAGCGACATCGCGATAGGCTTGCGCCTGCCGTTCGGTGTAGCAGAGGAACTCAAAGTGACCTATGGTCATTGCGATCCCTCGAAGATCCCCGATGACGACATGATCGACCTGTCGCATTACTTGCCAGGCTGCAACGACCTTGTACCCCGTAAACTGCTCGCTGAAATCATCCAGGCGCGTGTAGAAGAGCTGTTCGAGATGGTACACGAGGAGATCAAGAAATCCGGCTATGACGGGCTATTGCCGGCCGGGCTGGTAGTAACCGGAGGTACAGCCGAGCTGCCAGGTATCCTGGATACGGCGGGGCAGATTCTCGACCTGCCTGCTCGCCTCGGTACTCCGCTTGGTTTGCACGGACTGGCCGACTCGATCAGCCGTCCGGCTTACGCTACGTCGGTGGGCCTCTTGCTCTGGGGTCTGCGCCATACCTCATTTCTCACCGGTGAGGAAGAGCAAGATGAGCTGGGGTCAGGAAATATGTTATCTCGTTTAGTACGCTGGTTGCGTGCGTTTATTCCTTAAAAAATTTGATCGTAGGATAGGGGGCGAGGAATTGCCCCCGCCAGGATCGCCATCGCCTGTTTGTTTGCCGGGCGCGAGCAAGTGCTTGAGCCTGTACAACGAACTCGAAAGGAGGCCACAAAATGCTGCCAATGGGAAATTATCAAGTTGAGGGCTTCGCCCAAATCCGAGTAATCGGTGTAGGAGGAGGAGGTAGCAATGCGGTTAACCGCATGATTCAGGCGAACATGATGGGCATCGAGTTTATCGCCGTTAATACCGATGCCCAGGCCTTGCTGCTGACCGAAACGCCACACCGTATCCGCATCGGCGATAAGCTTACGCGTGGCCTCGGTGCCGGCGGCAACCCGGGCGTTGGGGCAAAGGCTGCGGAGGAGAATGCCGAAGAACTGTACGAAGTCCTCAAAGGCTCCGACATGGTCTTCATCACCGCTGGTATGGGTGGGGGGACCGGCACGGGCGCGTGTCCCATCGTAGCACAGATAGCACGCGAGCTAGGTGCCCTGACCGTCGGCGTGGTCACGAAACCCTTCACCTTCGAGGGCAACAAGCGTCGTATAGCGGCTGAGGAGGGTATCGCTAGCCTCAAACAGCACGTGGACACGCTGATTACCGTACCCAACGACCGGCTCTTGCAGGTTGCCGACAAGAAAATGCCGTTGAAAGAGGCTTTCCGCCTGGCAGACGATGTTCTGCGCCAGGGTATCCAGGGCATCAGCGATCTGATTACCGTGCCAGGACTAATCAACCTGGACTTCGCCGATGTGAAGACGATCATGTCGGCGGCCGGCTCGGCGTTGATGGCAATCGGCGAGGGAAACGGTGAGTCTCGCGCTGTAGATGCGGCACACCTGGCGATTTCCAGCCCCTTGCTGGATATCGATATCAATGGTGCACGCGGCGTGCTGTTCAATATCACCGGTGGCCTGGACCTGACTCTCTACGAGGTGAACGAAGCGGCTGATATCATCAGCAAGGCGGCGCATCCAGAGGCAAACATCATCTTCGGCGCGGTGCAGGACCCTGTCTACGATGGGAAGGTCAAGATCACTGTGATTGCGACAGGGTTTGATGGGCAACGACACCTGTCAACTACACCACAGGGGCGCGTAGATTACAACCGGAGCATGTTCTACCAGGTTGCAGCAGCCGCCGGCAACGGCAACGCTCCGGCGCGCCAGCCGCAGCACCAGGGGTATGGCGCGCTGCCGGCAACGCCTATGAACATCGCGAAGCACCCAACGGGGCCGCTGCAGCCATTAAGCCGTCCTGCGCCAACTCCCGTCATGCAGGAGCCAATGCGTCAAGCTGCTGGACGCGCCAATGGACAGGATAGCTTTGACCTGGCAAACGATTCGGAAGATATGCTTGAACCTGGGCACGCACCGCGGCTGCCCGTGCCGGAACCGGAGGCTCAGCCATCACAGCGACCGGCGGCAGATGCGCGTACACAGCGCCCAGTCCGCCGCATGGACCCGAAGGCGCTCGACCTACCTCGCGGGAATCGTCACACCCCTCCCGGGGACGTGATCGACATTCCAGCATTCCTGCGTAAGCGCTAAGCAAGGCATTGGCGGACGATCAAGGAAATATACGGGGTGGGGGTAAGCAACACCGTGGCGCTTGCTACCTGTTGCAGAGTGGATGGGTACGGGATGGGCGGGTACATAGCAGATGGATACGGGACAAATTGGGACAGGGCGGGGGCAAACCCCCGCCCTGTCATCCTCGTTCGCCTGTAACGCTTATCCCTTTTAAATCCGGGCTATTCTATTCGAAGTTCTCCCCAGGTTGCCTGGAATATCTTCGTTCAGGCCAATGTGATTGATCACTACTCGAGCGCCGGGAATGGCGGTAATTTCGCGCTCCAGCAAGTATTTCATCTCAGGCTTCGGGACCTCACCGTATAGGCTGACAATATAGTTCTCAACCAGCGCCGACAGATTTTTCGCTCCCTCCAGTTTGCCCTGAGCCTTCAAGTTTTCGATGACGGCATTTACAGCGTTTAGCAACTCATCTTCGGCAACCAGGAAGTTCATGACATCGAGCACACCGGGCAACTTCCGCAGAGCCCCCTCGACTTCCTTCTTTTGCTCCTCCAGCTCAACCTTACCATACAGGGAGAGTACAACACCCTCGCGCTCAACGAACACTTTGACGGGATGGGCGCTCCAGGCTGTAGTGCTAATCGTAACAATTTTATCAACCACGTCTTCGGCTTCTTGCAAGGCAATTTCTGCAAGAGGCGTCGGCTTCCCTGTTTTCGCAGCGTCGGCAAACGTTGCCGCGTACTTTCCAGGCTCGACTACTTCTTCATGCGAGGCATTGGGGTTTTCAGACGCCCAGCCCAGGATCCCGACGAGCACAAACACAGCGCCGATGATGGTAACCCAGGGGGTGGTGTTGATGATTGCGAAGCCGATCATGGTGACAAGAATCGCCAGGCCTAAAAGAAGAGGCCAGAGACTGCCATTAGGCAGGTGAATATGAGCGGGTTCTTCGGCTTCAGCAAGATCTGCATCCTGGTCTTCCAGCACAGGCACCGTCAACTCATCTTCAGTGAGATTCGTATTTTGAAGAGAAGTATTCATAAGTTCTCACTTTCCTTCGAGGATGTTTACGATCTACCAAGATAATTATCCTTCTATAAGCATAACAGGTATAAGCCCCTCTTGCAAGTAACTACTTACCCTGGCACAAGACCGCGAATGACAGGCAAAATGGTAGCATTGGCATCGCTGTTCCATTGACGATATTCTTTGATCTTAACCTCCAGGGCATCTGCCAGGGTGTCATCCATAACAAGCCGCCTTGTCAGCTCGCGCTGCTGCCCCAGCTTCAGCGCGAGCTGGCCTAAACCATACTGCGCGATAAACTCCAGGTTTCCCTTCTCTCAAATTTCCGCAAAACTACCCCCTCAAAAGAATGTACAAACAGGAACTTTTGTTCTATAATACTAATAGATAACCTGGACCCACCGGCAAGAGCTGGCTAAGAAAGAGATATTTATCACATGCTCCGAGATGTATTGCGGGAAACATGGCCTTATCAAAATATTCCTCAAGAGGGGCACGAGGAGGAACTCCCACAGCAATTTCAGCAGGCATTCCTGCAAGGGCTGCACCAGGCGCACAAAGAAATACTGCAAGAGCTGCGCCTGACCCTTTTGAAGATTGTGCGCGTGCGGTTCCCCAATGTAGTACGCCTGGCCAAAAAACAGACGGCCGGTATAGAAGAGGTGGCAATTTTGCGAGACTTGATCGTCAAAATCAGCATCACTCAGACCGCCGAAGAGGCTGTCATGTACCTGCTAGAAGTGGATGAAGACGAAGACGAGGAGGATTGATTCTACTCTCCCAACAGCGTTTTTAAATCCGCGCTCAACTGATTAGGATCGAAGCTACTATCGAACAGGACCCGCTCACGACCGTTTTTGTCGATCACATAGATAGCGGAAGAGTGCGAGACTACATTCGTGCTGGTAGCGGCCTGGGCATCGACACTATATGATGCCCACACAGGTGCCAGTTGATCGTGAACACCAAGCAAGAAATGGAAGTAACTTCCCAACTTGTGAACCCTGGAGAAATTCTGTGCGGCGGCAGGAGTATCACCCTTGGGGTCCATGCTGACGGCCAGAATTGTCACATGCTGAGCATCCTTCCCCAGGTTCTGCATAGTCGTATGCAGCTTATCGGCCGTCAGAGGGCAGACATCGGGACAATGCGTATAGAGGAAGGTCAAAACGACAGGCCGGCCTTGGAACTGTGAAAGTGAAATCGGCTTGCCAAACTGATCACTCAAGCGAAAATCGGGAGCAGGTACGCTGTCAAGATTGGTTCCCTGCAGGCCCGACTGGCTCGCACTCGGATTGCTACTGGGGGTTCCCCCCACGTTGTTGTGTAAACTCCAGAAAGCCACGAGCAATACAACCAGCAGTGCAAGGGTTATCACCGATAGACGAGATGCCAAACGCCAGCTCATGCTCATCGTTTTGTCCTCAGTGTATGACTCGATCGACTACCATAGCCGCAAAGATCATAGCAAGATAGCAGTTAGAATACCAGAAGAGGGTACGCGCCCACTTCTTCGATTGATCGCGCAGCAAGCGTATCGACATATAGAGCAGTATACCACCAAGGACAACAGCAGCCACCAGGTAGAGATAGCCCATTGCACGCATCGCAAACAGTACCAGCGTCACTGCCAGCAGCAAAAGCGAGTAGAGGAAAATCTGCTTGCGCGTCTCCCTTTCCCCCATAACCACGGGCATCATCGGAATGCTGGCCTTCTCGTAGTCTTTCTGAATGAGCAACGAGAGCGCCCAGAAATGGGGGGGCGTCCAGTAAAAGATGATGGCAAAGAGCCAGATGGCTGGTAGGGCGAGCGTATGCGTTACCGCCGTCCAGCCCACCAGCACAGGAACAGCGCCAGCCGCTCCACCGATCACAATATTCTGCGCAGAGGAGCGCTTCAGCCACAGGGTATACACGAACACATAGAAAAGAATGGCCGAGCAAGCCAGAATCGCGCTGAGCAGGTTAACGAATAGTGACAAAATGATGAAGGACCCGGCTCCCAGGGCAATACCAAAGATCAAAGCCTGGGTGGGCTGCACTCTACCAGCGGGCAACGAACGGCGCTGCGTGCGTCCCATGATCTGGTCGATGTCACGGTCGATGTAGCAGTTAATACAGTTTGCACTGCCAGCCGCCATTGCACCGCCCAGCAATGTTGCCAGTATCAGGCCCAGCGGAGGCAGCCCTCGCTCAGCGATTGCCATAGCCGCCACAGTTGTCCCGAGCAGCAGCACTGTCACATGCGGCTTCATCAGGTCAACATAGTTGGAGATCGTCTGCCTGATCGGCCCTGCTTCTTTCTTCTCCTCTTCCAGTTCTGCCAACGTCTCCCCCTCAGGCGCTGCCCGCAATTGGCGAGCTGCGAGCACGGCCAGCAGTACCAGGCAGCCCCACACCGCAGTAGCAAGGGCCAGGTGCAACCCCGCAACAAAGTCGGGTCTCTTCAAGAGCACAATCAGGCCGCCGACGGCACTCTGCGCCACGAACAGTACACCGGCCACGAGCGCAACCCAGGCCTGGCCGGGCGCAACTTTACGCCTGCGCCATGCTGATATCAACGTCCAGATCAGCACCAGCCCCACAAACGCGGCAACCAGTCGATGAAAACTATTGATATCTGCAAGGTGATACTGCACAGCCCATTGTGGTGGCGTTCCGCACAGGGGCCAACCAGGGCAGGCCAGCGTCGCGCTGCTGCCCGCCACGTAGGAACCGCTGAGCATCAGTCCGTAGACTAGCAGCGCGTTCGTTGTCGCCAGGCGTACAAATTTTCGGGTTTTGGCGGGATGTTCTTTGCTGGGTTTCGCCTGACCGGACATTACTGCAACTGTAATCACCAGGGCGAAAATTACTAAAGCTGTCCCAAGATGCGCTGTAATGATCGTTGGTGGCAACTTCATGAGCACTGTAAGTGCGCCCAGCACAATCTGCGCCAGCAGGAAAACAGGCAGGAGCAGCACCGGTATCAATAACTGCCGCTCTTTGCGTGCCCAGATCAATACGCTGACCACCAGCGAAACGATCAGCACGCTGACTATAGAAGCGGCATAGCGGTGGAATTGTTCGAGCAGTACGTGTATCCCTGCTGGATCAAACGCTTTTCCAAAGCAGAGCGGCCAGTCGGGACAACTCAGACCAGAGTCGGAGACACGCACTGTGCCTCCGAGTGCAATCAGAAAATAGGTAAATCCAACCGTCACCCATGCGATGCGACGTATTATTTTCATCGGAATCCGGTATCCTTTTTGGAAAATACTGACTTACGTCTATTTTCCTTGACGCTCCTGATACCGCCCTTGCAAAAAAAGGTCCCTGCCTTACAAGTACCTGAACAGGAAGGCACCGCGCTACAGAGTCAACGCGAGAGCCAACTTTTGATCGTACGAGTGACCAGACTTGCCCTACCCCTTGACCCCTGCTATAGTATCTAACGTGAAGATATATTCGCGCGAAAGGCCCGCGGTATGGCAAACATAGGACTCGATTTCTGGCTCACACAATGGAACTGGGAGCCATCGATACTCATAGGTACGGTGCTGATTACAGGACTCTATCTTTATGCCATAGGGCCACTGCGCAAACGCTATTTCCCGGAAGAGCCGGTCAAGACCGGTCAAACGGTCTCTTTCCTGCTGGGTATATTCTTTATGTTCCTGTCGCTTGTCTCACCACTGGATGAACTGGGAGACTCCTACCTGTTCAGCGCCCACATGGTTCAACACCTGGTGCTCACCATGATTGGACCCCCGCTACTCGTGATCGGCACACCAGGATGGTTCATCAAACCACTAGTACGCAACAAGATCGCATTTCGCGTAGCAAAAGCGCTGACATACCCCGCCGTCGCATTCGTCCTCTACAATGTAGATTTCTGGCTCTGGCATGCCCCTCCATTGTATAACGCAACGCTCGAGAACCAGAATATTCATATCCTGGAACACCTCACCTTTATCATCTTTGGTATCTTGAACTGGTGGCCTATGTTCAGCCAATCGAAGGACCTGCCCCGTCTCTCTATCGGCGGGCAGGTGCTGTACCTCTTCCTCAGCGGTATGCCTTCTGTTTTGTTAGGAGCAGGTCTGACCTTCTCCCCGCCGCTCTACGCGCCTTACATTGCTGCGCCTCGTGTATGGGGCATTTCTGCGGCCACAGATCAGCAACTTGGCGGACTCATCATGTGGGTGCCGGTGAGCATTTCCTATATCGTCGTCATGAGTGTGCTGTTCATCCGCTGGATGCAGCAACAAGAAGCTAAACAACTGGCCGAGGAAAGAGAGGCCTACGAAAAAGAAGAAGCCGGGGATGGGGCAGTAATGTCGTAGAGCCGTCGCCAGCATCTTCTCATCCATGTTATAATGCGCCTCAGAATTTCCACTTTGCCACTGTACGGGGAGAAATTAAGAAGTGGGAGACTCGCATAGGCACGCAAATCTTGCGCTCGCTGGGAAGGCTGCATCACCATGCTCATTACGCGTATTGAATTAGAGAATATCAAGAGCTATTGCCACATCACCGTAGATTTTCGTCGCGGCACAACCGCTATCAGCGGGCCAAATGGCGCCGGTAAAACCACCATCGTCGAAGCTATTGGCTTCGCCCTCTTCGATTATCTTTCTTATAACCAGTCACAGTTCGTGCGCGAAGGCGAAAAATATGGGCGCGTAGTCGTCCACCTTATCGGCAGCGATGACCGTCCCTACGAGGTCGAGCGGCGCTGCGGCGCGGGCGCAAAATGGGTCGTCTATGACCGCGAAGCCGATCTTCGTGTTGAACAGCGTACCGACGTGCTGGATAAGCTCCACGAGCTCTTCGGCATTGATCGGGAGCGGCCACTGGATGTCCTCTTCCGCGATGCCCTGGGAGTGCCACAGGGCACCTTTACCGCTATTTTCCTGGACCCTCCCAGCAAGCGCAAACAAACATTCGATGCCCTGCTGCAAATCGAAGATTTCAAGACTGCTTTCGACTACCTGCTCAATGTAGAGAAAGTCTACCAGGAGCAGATTCAAACGCAAAAAAGCACAATCCAACGCCTCGAAATCGAGACGCGCGCCCTGGAAGAATGGCGTGCAGGTCTCAAAAACGCCCGCCTGGATGATCAGCAGAAAAAAGAACAAAACGTGCTAGGTACCCAGCGGCTCGCAGCATGCAAAGAACGCGCCGAAACACTGAAGCGGCAGCGCGATTACCTTGGGCAATGCAGGTCACGACTCGACCAGAGCAAGACAATCCACAATACTTCTCAAGAACTCCTGTTCAGTAGCCAGAAACAGTTACATGATGCTCGCACTGCCCGGCAAGCAGTAGAGGACAACCAGGCCAGTTATGAGCGCTATTTACAGGTAGAAGCAACCTTGAAGCGACTACGCCAGGACGAGCGCAGGCGTAACACACTACGCCAGCAGCGCGCCGACTTGCACAGTAACCTCGCAACGTACAAGGCCAATATCAGCAACCTGCAGGGAAGACTCAATGATGTTGCTACAGCCCATCAAAAACTGATAGAGTTATTTCCACTGGTCGAGCAGCAGCACGAATTAGAAAAGCAGAGTGAAGCCCTGGCAAGACAGGTTACTCAACGTGAGGGATTGCTAAAAGAAGCACAACGTTTCCAGCAACAGCGCACAAATGGACTTCAGCAGTTAGAAAGCTTGCAGCAGCGCATCGCTGCCATCGAACCGCTGCAACCATTGGCCGAGCAATTAACCGGACGTGTCGAGAAGTTAGCACGTCTGCAAGCCATGATAAAGGAACGGGGTTCTAAGCGCTTGCAATTTGAGGAGAAACACAAGCAGTTGCAAGCGAAGCGCGATGAGCGTGAGACAGTCGCTGACTCCTTACGCAAAATCGAAGACACCATAGCCAAAATTGAGGCGCATCGCCAGGAAGCAGAAGAACTGCCGGCACTGCAAAAAAAACACGAGCAACTCTCCGCGCAGCAGCACCGCTTAGAGGGTAATATCGAAGGCTATATGAAATCTCGCAGGCAATCGGCGGGCGGCCAGTGTCCCCTGCTGAATCAACCGTGCCTGAACATTATACAACTCGGCATGGTCAGCCTGGAATCCTACTTTGATGGCTTGTTAGCCGAGGAGCATGCACAGCTTTCTGACCTCAACCAGCAGTTGGTAGCACTCGATGACCGCATGTCGTACGTCAAAAAATACGCTGACGCGTTGAGCAAGCTGGGCCAGTATATCGAGCGCTGTGACAGCCAGGTAGAGCGCTTACGAGGAATAGCACTCGATATAACGCGCCTGGAGCGCGAGGTTACAGATTTAGAGGATGACCTGGAAACGCTTAAGCACCTCGATCAGCAAATCGCCCAGGCCAAATCCCAGCGCGATGAGAGTGAAAAGGCAGATCAGCAGGTGCGCGAATTGGAGGGCTTGCGCAAGCAGATCCAGCAGGTGCAGGTAATGGTTCAGCAATACACGAGCGATTACGATGAACGCCTGCAACAGGCTGACGAGTTGCGCGAAAGCGCCGATCAACTGCAAGCGGTTCAGCAGCAACTGCGGGCGCTCAATGATCCGCGCGCACAGAGCAAAACACAACAGCAAATCATTAAGCAAGAAGCGGCCTTTCAGCAACAATTGCAAGCCGAGCAGCAAAAACTCCAGGAGGCCGAGCAGCAGTTGTACGCGCTCGATCAGCAACTGGCCCTTTACATCGAGCTTGATACCCAGGTCGCTCAGCAGGAAACTATCCGCCAGCAGTGCGAGGCCGGATACTCGACTTATTTGAAGAACATCGATACGGCGAAACTTCTCCCCGAACGTGAGCAAGCATACCGGCAGGCTGCGCAGAAGGCTGAGCAGGCCGAGCGAGATCTGATCGCCGCCGAACAAGCATATCACGAGGCAGAGGCTGCATTCGACGAGCAAGAGCTTACCAATATCGAAAACGAGGTCAATCGACTTACTGCTGAACTGGCAAGGTTGGCTGAGGCCATGCGCACATTGCAACTGGAAATCAATGCGCTTGAACAACAGATCCAGCATGCTGAGGCGCTGCTTGTCGAGCTGGAGGCGGCAGAAAAGGAAAAGCAGGCGCTTGAAGAATTGCACCGCATGATCGAGCAGTTCCGCAAGTTAATCAGAGAGGCCGCTCCCCATGTACTCAAAGCCATGATGACCGGCATCTCCATTGAGGCGAACCGCATCTTTGGCGAAATCATGGGCGATCGCAGCGCACAGCTCTCCTGGCAGAATGACTATGAGATTATCTTGCATCGCCAGGGAGCCAATCGTACTTTTGCACAGTTGAGCGGCGGAGAACAGATGAGCGCGGCGCTTGCTGTGCGACTGGCATTACTCAAAAAGCTCTCCTCGCTCAATATCGCGTTCTTTGATGAGCCGACCCAAAACATGGATGAATTGCGCCGCACGAACCTGGCAGAGCAGATCCGCCGCGTGCGTGGCTTCGACCAGTTGTTTGTCATCAGCCACGATGACTCCTTCGAGCAGGGCCTTGACAGCCTGGTTCGCCTGCGCAAAATGGATGGCCAGACACGCGTACTGACTGAAGACGATGTAACGTTGACAGAGGAGCAGGTGAAAGTCCATGCTACATAAAGGCAAGCTCCAGGCAGCCCTGAATTTTAAGCGAAGTCAATTCACCACCTATGACAGTTCGTTCAGCGATCAACTCCATGCTTACCGGCACGCGCTCGAAACACTTTATCTGCGCTATCCTTCGGGCGCACAGTTAGAGCACACGCTTCCACCGGATGGCAGCGGTATGCCGCCAGCAGGCGCCCGTCCCAGTATCGAGTTTGATCGCTGGCTGGTTCATGCTGAACAGAACTCATATCATGGGCCATATTTCTCTTTCGGTCGTGAATTTGCCAACCATGAGCAGGCGCGTCAATGGGCCGAATGCATCGAGGGCATCACCACGCTCGCCGTTGACGGCAGCCAGTTACAGCCCTGGCGTGACGCCTCGATCCCCGTAGCCTTGATCCAGGTTGGTTGGTTTGCCAATCCTCATACGCAGGGTCGACCGTATACCAAAGATGTGCGCATGGAAGTACTTTCTCCCGACGAAATTATGGAGGAATCTAAGACCGAAAACAAAGACCCTGACAGCTATCCTTATTCGGAGATGCAAGTGACGCTGCGCCGCTATATGCTGGAAGTGGAAACTCTCTGCAACCAGATGGAACAATACGGCCAGGCGCGCCACGCTGGCGATCCAGCGCACAGCCCGGTGGTCTTTTTTGACGGTTCGCTCGTCGTCTCGTTCGCCTTGACCATGCCCAGCCCTTACCGCGAGCGTTACATTGCCTCCGCCATCTCTTTGCTGCAAACATCGGAGCAACAACGCGTGCCGCTTATCGGCTACATAGACACCAGCTACGCGCGTGATATCATCACCATGCTGCGCCGCCTCGACGCTATGGAACGCCAGCCCGTGCTGCGCGAAACCAAGAAGATTCACGATGCGCTTCTATGGCAGGGTCACCTGAGCTGGGGAGATCGCACTCCCGCAATGATCTGCGCTCGCGGTGATATCCTGGAGGGCTACGGTCCTTATCGCGAAAGCGTGGCCTTCTGCTACCTGCAAACCACCTCCACGCGCCCACCTGCCCGCCTGGAATTCCCCCGCTGGCTACTCGACGATGGCATTCTGGAGCCGGTGCTGGACGTAGTACGCGCCGAGGTGATTGCCGGGCAGGGATACCCTTACGCTATCGAGGCGGCAGATGCCGTATCGGTGATTACGATGCAGGATAGAGCCGAGTTCTACGGTTTGTTCCAGGAATTTATCGAGCGGCAGGGGCTGAAGTTTACGTTCTCGACGAAGGCGGTGAGTAAGAGCAGGAGGAGATAATATGATATACTTATCCTCAGAAATCTCTTGCTTATACTGTTCCTAGAGAAAAATAGTATGTCTCGTTCAACCAATTACACCCTCACCTGCCCGTGCGGAGAGGTGTTTACCAGCCCAATTTATGAATATGTCAATGTAGGGAAAGACCCACAGTTGCAATACACTGTGCTGGCCGGTCTACTGAACGTTTCCACCTGCCCCGCGTGCGGGCGGCGGGCAGCTACTGCGCGGCCTTTCATCTACTCCGACCCGGCCCACAGCTTGCTCGCCTACGTTCACCCACACAACGATGTGCCTGAAGAGGGCCGACTCCTGGTCCTGGAAAAACTGCGCAGCGTTTATGAAAATATCTCCGGTGAAGCCGAACAACACTCCAACCCGGAAACCGGCGGCGTCAGCAGCAGCATCGAACCGGCGGATTTAGCAACAGACCAGGTGCCAGAAACGCCTCCGCTGCAAGTCGTCTTCGGCTCAGACCAGCTACATGAACTCCTCAACGCAGTACTAAGCCAGGAAGAACGCCTGGGTAAGCTGGCACTGAATACGCGCAGCCGCGACAACGCTGAACGTGGGCAACTGCTGCACATCGCACGCAAGCTCGCCCAGGAAATGCAGTGCCAGGTCGAAGTAGAAGACCTGTCCGACGAGTACACTGTCTGGCTCTTCGGCTCACGCCGCCAGATCGGAGCCATTATGCGCGAATTAGCAGCACGTGGATAAATGCCATGATTACGATCGGAGTTCTGACCATTAGCGACAGCGGTGCAAAGGGCGCTCGCGAAGACACCAGCGGCGAAAATATCCGGGCGATGGTCACCGCCCAACTGCCGGAAGCAGTCGTCAGCGCGGGCGCAATCATTCCCGACGAACGCGCATTGATCGAGGGCACGCTGCGCGAGTGGAGCGACGAGAAACAGCTCAACCTCATCCTCACTACGGGCGGCACAGGGCTGGCCCCACGCGATATCACGCCAGAGGCCACCAGAGCAGTCATCGACCGCGAAGCCCCCGGTATCGCCGAGGCTATGCGCGCCGTCAGCCTGCAACATACGCCGTTCGGCATGCTTTCACGCAGCGTTGCCGGCACGCGCGGGCGCACCCTCATTATCAATCTCCCCGGCAGCCCCAAAGCTGTAAAGGAATGCCTCGAGTACATCCTGCCCGTACTACCGCATGCCATAAACCTCCTCATCGAAGGACCGCGAGAACACTAGCAGATGTCTATCGACACTCCCATCATCACCTACCAGGGCCACGGCGATAATGTTTTTGCCGTTGCCTGGTCGCCCGATGGCACCTGGATTGCCTCCGGCTCGCGCGACACGACCGTACGAGTCTGGAAAGCCAGCGCTGGCGAGGATTACCTTGTTTACCAGGATCATGCATCCTATCTGCTTTCCCTGGCCTGGTCTCCCGATGGCAAACGCATTGCATCTGGCGACACTGCCGGCACCGTACGGGCATGGGAAGCTTTCACAGGCAGAACCATTACCACCTATCATGGTCACACGCGTTTTGTACGCAGCGTAGCCTGGTCTCCCGATGGCACACACATCGCCTCCGGTGGAGACTACGGCGACAGCACGGTGCAGGTCTGGCAGGCTTTTAGTGGCAATCATCTCTATACTTACAGCCGGCAATATAGGATTTTTGCCGTGGCATGGTCACCCGGTGGCAAACGTATCGCCTCTGGCAGCTTCGATGCCAGCGTGCAAATCTGGGATGCCTTCAGCGGAGAGAACATCTTCACCTACCAGGGCCACTCGGGGCCAGTCTATACCGCAGCCTGGTCTCCCGATGGCCTTTACATTGCTTCCGGCGGAGACGATAAGACCATCCAGGTTTGGGAAGCTTCGACGGGAAAGAGCATTTGCACCTACAAAGGCCATACAAGCGCAGTTAAGTCCCTGGCCTGGTCCCCCGGCAGCGAGTATATTGCTTCGGGAGGTAATGATACGATAGTGCATGTTTGGGAAATAGCCACGGGAAGGTCTATCATCGACTACAACGGCCACACTCAGTGGGTGCGAACAGTAGCCTGGTCACCCAGTGGAGACTATATTGCCTCTGCAAGCGATGAGAGAGTGCACATCTGGCAACCATTTTAACAATTAGCAGGAACCTTACTCGTCTTTCAAGCCCTTTTTTAGTTCCTTTACAAACCCAACAATACCCTCTGCCCATGTCATCTCGGGCTCGCGTTTGGCCTGCTCTTGTTGGCGACGTAATTCTGCACGGGCGGCCGCGCGTTGTCTCTCCTCCGCTCGTTGCGCATCATAGGCGGAGCGCTTTGCCGGGTCACGCAATACTTCATAAGCTTCATTGAGACGCTTGATGTGCGTGTCCCTGGCTTGCTGGTTGAGGTCAGGATGGTGCAAGCGCGCCAGGCGCCTGTACGATCGCTTGATTTCGGCCAATGTTGCAGTAGGTGGAACTTCGAGAATGTTATAAAAGTCCGGCATCAATCAGGCACCTGTACTTCCAAATCCGCCTCTTCCTTTGCCCATCTCATCCACTTCATTCCAGGACACACGTAACACAGGAACAAAAATACCCTGGGCGATACGCTCTCCACGCTTTACCGTCACCGCTTCCTCGCGGAAATTAAAAACCTGCACCATCAGTTCATCGCCTTCACCGCAATAATCCTGATCGATGATGCCAACGCCATTAGGAATGAGCAGCCCTTTGCGACGGGGGGTGCTGCTCCTCAGCGTGAGCAAGAGCATATACCCCTCCGGTATGCGTACAATCACGTTGCCGGGGATAAGCTCTATCGTGCGCGGTGCGATCTCTGTATCCTCGCGGCAGAGCAGATCAAACCCTACCGAACCCTCTGTAGCGTAGGTGGGCAGCGGCAAACCGGCATCAACGCGTTTAATCGTAACTTGTAAGTGTTGCGGCAAGTGTTGCGATGATCTATCCATTCTGCTATTCTAGAGCAGAGCCTGACCAACGTCAAGAGATACCGCGCCATGTAGGAGAAGCATTGCTGTTGAGTTTACGCACAAAACTGCTCGTCACGGGTATATTTTTATGCGTGGCCCTGGGCGCCACTATATTTTTTGCGGTGCAGACCATCCAGGCTATCCAGCGCTTTCAGGAAGAACATGCTCTCACCCTGACCGGCGATGTGAGTACCATCCGCCCGTGGATGACCATTCCCTACATTGCTCGCGTCTATCACGTGCCGGAAAGCTATCTCTATGAGAGGTTGCATATCACTGATCCCCAGTCGGTAAGCCGTACCTCGCTACACGCCCTGGCAGGGCGTTACAATCTCCCGGTCAACGGCCTGATTAGCGATGTGCAAAATGCTATCAGGACGTATCGCAATCAGCATCCACACGATGCAACTGCCAGCCTGTACATCGACACATTGCTCGCTTTAGAGAGGAGAAAACCATGAGCGCACTCCTCTCTGGTCTACTCACTTTCTTCGAAACCTATGGCTATCTCGCGCTGTGGATCTGTGTTTTCATAGCAGCAGCTGGTGCACCTCTGCCCATCTACGTGGTATTGCTTGCAGCAGGAGCGTTCGCGGCACTGGGCGATTTCAATATTGTGCTGCTCTTCGTAATTGCTTTCAGCGCGCAGGTTTGTGGCGATAACGTAGGCTATTTGATTGGCCGGCGCTGGGGCAGTAAAGTGCTAGACTGGCTGGAACAGTCTAAAAAATGGAATCGTTTCATCCCATCGAGAACTATTGAGCGATCTCGCCACTACTTTCGACAGCGTGGAGGTTGGGCGATCTTTCTCAGCCGTTTCCTCTTCACAGCACTGGGAGGAATCATTAATCTGCTTGCGGGTTCAGAACTCTACCCTTATCGTTACTTTATCCTCGCCGAAGCCTCTGGCAAGGTGCTAGGTGTGCTTATTCCTCTGCTGCTTGGCTTTATCTTTGCAGCGAGCTGGGAAGTAATGGGAGATATTCTCGGACCGCTCTCACTTTTTATTTTAGGACTTTTAGCCGTCTTTCTATTAGTAAGACTCCTGATAAAATACATGCGAGAGTTAAAGCAAGCACATTCTGCCGAAGTTAGTCAATCCCTAGACGTTCAGAGTATTCCGGGAGGAGCGCCCGTGGTAGACACACCTGCCAGTTCATCCGGCAAATTGCCACTTTTATAGTTCTGAAACGTATACTCAGTAGAGGCGCCAAACATGTTTCGCTTCAGGCAAGAAGCGCTTCCATAGAGTCATCAGTTGATGAAAGGAGACATTTGCGTTATAATTAGGGTAACGAAGGAATATTTTCCGTTTTGTCTGTGTTTCTATAAGTAGAGAGACAGATTGATGTGCGTCTATAAACTTCCTCCCACTCGGTATTCGGACACAGTGTCACATTCGAAAATCGAAGGACTACTTTCCCTGAGTCTAGGACCGAACCGACGGAAGAAAATGCTATCTTGCTGCTTAAGATGCTACTTTTGATGGAGGGCTTAAAATGATTGATGTACAGCGTGAAGTGACCGGCCCTATGCTTACCTTGGATGACACAAAGGATACTACTATCGATCTCTCGAAACAATGTGACGAAATCGTCGATCGCTTGCTGATAAAAGATCTCGAATATAATGAAGATGACGCAGAGAGCCCCGGCAAGGATGAACCAGAGTTTGAAGAGGACATTGCGAACATGGACACCAGCCCTCTTGAGTTGGAAGAACTACCTGATATCCATGAAGATCTGACTCAACTGCCTGACTCACCAGGTCTTGAGACCCCCTCAATCCTGGCATTGCCAAGGATGGCGCCTGAGGATGTGCCACATACACGGCGTGTAACAATGCGCCGGCGCCGTTCCGAAGATGCGGATGAGAACGCGGTGAATACCGCCGATGCGGGCGAATCAGATGCGGTGATGACCTACCTGCGGGAAATTGGCCGTGTGCCGATGATTACACACGAGCGGGAAATTGAACTTGCCCAGCGCATCGAAATGGGCGACCGTGAGGCCATGAAGCAGTTCATCCTGGCGAACTTGCGACTGGTGGTAAGCATTGCCAAACGCTATGTAGGGCGTGGTCTGACACTGCTCGACCTGATTCAGGAGGGCAACATCGGGCTGATTCGCGCCGTACAGCGCTATGACTGGCGGCGTGGGCATCGTTTCTCCACACATGCAACCTGGTGGATCCGTCAGGCTATCAGCCGGGCGGTTGCCGATAAAGGGCGAACGATTCGATTACCTGTATACGTCAATACTGCATTGAACCGCATTCGCCGGGAACGCCAGCGGCTTTTACAGGAGCTTGGCCGTGAGCCAACAGAAGAAGAGCTGGCAGAAGCGACAGGTCTGGACCCCATGCGCATGGTCGAGTTGCAGGCGGCTCCTGGTGCTCCTGTCTCCCTGGAATTGCCTGTCGGTGAGGACGAGGAGCAGGAATTGGGCGATGTGCTTGCCGATACAGAGTCCGCCTCACCAGAAGATATCGCGACCACGCAAACGCTTAAAGATGAAGTGCAGCGCGTGCTTGAGGCGGTTCTTACTCCGCGCGAGCGGCTGGTCTTGCAATTGCGTTTCGGCCTCGGCAACAGCCAGGCACATCCACTCGAACAGGTGGGACGTGAACTGGGTATTACACGCGAACGAGTCCGCCAGATCGAGGCCGGGGCGCTGGCTAAACTACGTCAACCACCCGTTTTGGAGCGATTACGCGGGTAAAAATTTTCATCGGGTGACCGTTTATCCCTGGCATCCTCTGGCACCTATCCGTCCGGCCAACGCTGGTTCTTGCCCGTCTCGGCAACGTTGCTGCGCAACTAGCGCTGCGCGCTCAGCCGAGACGAAAGGCACTGCGCAGCTAGCTTACGCTCAGGCCGGACGAAAGGAGACGGGTGCCAGGGTTATTTTATTTCCTCTTGCTCTTGCCCAGATCACGCTCAACGTGTATCACATTCTTGACCTTCTCCAGGCGCGCAAACACACGCTGCATGTGCTCAAGCCCTTCGATCTCCAATGTGGCGCTGATGATCGCTGTTTCTTTGCCCGCGCTGACGGTTGAACCCACCGAAGTCATATTGACACCCATTTCCGAGACGACTGTGGCAATATCACGAATGAGTCCTGCGCGGTCACGCGCCGTAATCACCACCGGAGCCAGATAATGCTGGTAGCCCATTGTCGTCCAGCTCACGTTTACCAGGCGCTCACGATCACGCTCACGATAGCGATCAATATTTTTGCAATCGGCGCGATGAATAATGGCGCCTTTACCACGGCTAATGAAACCGACAATCTCATCACCAGGTAACGGGCAGCAGCAATTCGCCAGGCTGCTAAGCAGCCCGCTGACCCCGGCCACCTGCAAACGAGCTGGCGCCACCTGCTTGCTAACAGCTGTCAGGGCGGGCGGTTCATCACTCTCTTTTGCCTCTTTCCCGTCCCGTTGTTCGCGTTGTTGCCAGAAATCGAGGAGTTTGACGGCCACAGCGTGCGGGCGAATGTCATCCCCACCGATGGCTGCCAGGATATCTTCAAACGACTGCTTGCTATACTCCTCTTTTAACCAGTTTTGCGCCTCTTCATTAAGAAGCGCCTCGATGCCTCGATGCCCCTGCACCTTCAGCTCCCGGTCAAGGCGCTCTCGTCCAATCTGGATATTGATATCGCGTTCATAAATTTTGAGGTAGCGCCGGATTTTACTACGAGCTGCAGCAGTTCGAGCAAAATTCAGCCAGTCGCGTGTTGGATGAGCGGTACGGCTGGTCACGATATCCACGATCTCGCCGCTTTTCAGCTCGTAATCCAGCGGCACCATGCGTGTCACAAGCCGCTCGCCATCGCCGCTGCCGCTCTCGGTGATGATGCGGGCGCCTGCACAACGGTCACCTACCTTCGTGTGAATGCGGTAGGCAAAATCAAGCGGAGTCGAGCCAACCGGTAAGTCTTTGACCTCGCCTTTGGGCGTGAAGACAAAGATCTGTTCCTGGAAGATTTCGTCCTTCACGGCCTCGACAAATTCACTATCGCTCGCAGTGGCGGAACGCAACTCCCGCTGCCAGTCCGCAAGCTGGCGCAGCCAGGCCAGCAATTCCTTGGCCGAAGCCGAAGCATGGTCACCGACATCCTTGTAATGCCAGTGCATAGCCACGCCATACTCCGCCATTTCGTGCATAGCACGCGTACGGATCTGAATCTCCACGAGCCGGTCATCCAGGCAGAAGACAGTGGTATGCAGCGCCCGGTATCCATTGGGCTTAGGATTGGCGATAAAGTCTTTGATGCGCCCGTCCTTCGGTTTCCATAGGCTATGCACATGACCCAGCGCGAGGTAACAATCCGGGGTCGATTCCACGATAATGCGGAAAGCAACCAGGTCATGAATCTGGCTGAAATCGACAGCGGCTTTGAGATCTTCCAGGCGCTCAACATCGCCTGCATTACGCTGCAGTTTCTTATAAAAGCTGTACAGGTGCTTAACGCGCCCCGATACCTCGGCTTTCAAGCCGAGCTTTGCCATCTCCTCACCCAGAATCGTACAGACGCGGTCAACGTAGGAGCGCCACTGCCTGCTCTCTGCTTCTACCTGGCTGCGCACCCACGCGTATTTTTCCGGCTCCAGGGTTGCAAATGCCAGGTCCTCCAGCTCACCCTCCACAAGCGACATACCCAACCGACCAGCCAGGGGCGCATAAATCTCGCGCGTCTCCTGCGCCATCGTCAACATTTCCTGTTGATCTATGGAAGAGGTGTGAGCAGATATCATACGCATTGCGTGCAGCCGGTAAGCCAGCTTCAGCATTACCACGCGCGGGTCTTCCGACATGGCGAAGAACATTTTTCTTACGGTTTCAGCCTGCTGGCGCCGCAGAGCCTCTCGCACGCGCTGTTTCTTCTGCTCACGGTTATCGCTTTCGCCCGCGGCGGGATGACTTGAGACACTCGCGCCTACGCGCTTCTTGCGCTCCAGAATATTCATACGCAGCATGCTGCCCACAACACGTGCCACGGGAACCCCAAGAGTAGTCTCCAGCCGTTCAAGCGGTAGGAGATCAGAATCAACGGCCTCAAAAACCAGGCCGGCAGCCACGCCCACCGCGTCAATGTGCATGATTTCGGCTAAAATGGTCGCAACGGCTAGAGCATGCTCCAATGGTGGTACCGGGCGTTCGCCCCTCACGCCCCCGCAGGTGTCTTGCGCAAGCCGGAGCGCCTGCGCAACCTGTTCAGCTTCAGCAGGAGGCATATATTGCACGAGGGTGAGTAACTGTTGTGCCTGCTTATTGGTATGTTCACTTGAGGTTACTTGCTCATCTACAGACATATCTATCATACGTATTTCCGGTCTATCAATTGTAATCTGCTACTCTATGCTGGTCGCCTACCGACATCGCGACTCACACTCACCACGTTCTTAATTTGCTGTAGTCGTTCAAAGATCGGCTCGATCTGATCTACGGCCCTGATCTCCAGTGTAGCAGTAATGACTGCCTTTTGCAACGAAGCGTTAGTAGTTGATGCTACCGCCGTCATATTGATACCCGCATCCGCAACCACCCCGGCCACGTCACGTAAAAGCCCGGCACGATCATGGGCAATAATGATGATCGGTGCCAGGTAATACTGGGGTTCTATCTGCAACCAGTTGACATCAACCAGCCGTTCTGTTCCCTGTCCGCGGTAGCGGCGCAGCGTGCGACAATCGGTGCGATGCACCATAATGCCCTTATTAGGGCTTAGAAAACCCACAATCGCATCTCCTGGAAGAGGACAGCAACAATTGGCTAACTTGACAAATTGCTGCGGCGCTTCGTGTTCCCCGTTCCCATTGTGATGGTGTCCATTTTTTACAGCTTCCGCCTCTTGCTTGATGTCGCCGCGCACCTGCATGAGAGGCATAAGATATTCAAGCACAGTTCCTACCGGCAGATCCTCGCGCCCTAACGCCACGAACAGGTCATCTGGCGTGTTGTACTTTTTGGCCGCGTTAAAGCGCGCAAGGTCTTCGTCGCGCACCACTCGTACCCCGGGCGCCCCTATAGCCTTCAAAGCCAGGTCCAAACGTTCGCGCCCCAGTTGCAGGTTCACCTCTCGCTCATATGTCTTTAAGTAACGACGAATCTTGGTGCGCGCGGTCGTCGTACGAGCGAAGGAGAGCCATTCGCGGGTAGGATGGGCCTCCTCACTCACGAGAATATCGACAATCTCGCCGCCTTTCAGTTCATAGTCTAGCGGCACAATACGGGTCACCAGTCGCCCGCTGTCATCCATATTGGTGATGATGCGCGCGCCAATGCAATGATCGCCTATGTCGGTATGGATGCGATAGGCCATATCGAGGGGCGTCGAACCACGGGGCAGATCTTTCACCTCGCCTTTTGGGGTAAATACGAAAATCTGCTCCTGGAAGATATCGCCTTTCACCGCCTCCACAAACTCGTCTGCATTCTGCGGCAGTTCACGCTGCCACTCGCGCAGTTGCTCTATCCACGCAATCATTTCGCGAGAAGAGAGGCGGGCTGATCCGCGCTCCTTCAGGTACCAGTAACTGGCGATACCGTAATCGGCGATACGCTGCATCTCTTGCGTGCGAATCTGTATCTCCGCCAGTTGATTATCCAGGCAGAACACCGTCGTATGCAGCGACTGGTAGCCATTCATCTTAGGCGTAGCGATAAAGTCTTTGATGCGTCCATCCTTGGGACGCCACAAGGCATGGATATGCCCCAAAGCCAGGTAGCAATCCTGCACCGAGTCGACCAGTATACGGTAGGAGACCAGGTCATGAATCTGGCTGAGTTCTTCTCCACTCTGCTCCAACTTGCGATTGACGCTGGCGAGATGTTTCTGCCAGGCATGCACCTCAGCATGTATGCCCGCTTTCTCCATCTCATCGCGCAAGGCCTGGCAGATTTGCTCGATAACAGGCTCGTGCTTGCGGCGCTCTGCTTCCACTTCACGTGCAAGGCTGGCGTATTTTTCGGGCTCCAGGTAACTGAAAGCCAGGTCTTCCAGTTCCGCCTGTACTAAAGCCATACCAAGACGCCTGGCAAGCGGTGCGTAGATCTCCCGCGTCTCACGAGCTTTGTTTTGCTGCTGCGCCGGATTCATCACACTCAGCGTACGCATATTGTGCAAGCGGTCAGCCAGTTTGAGGACCACCACGCGCGGGTCCTCAGCCATTGCCAGCAGCATCTTGCGTACCGTCTCCGAACGCTGGCGGCGTTTCAACTCACGGGCTACACGCTGCTTTTGTTCAAGCTGTTCAGGCGTTTCCAAGGGAGAGGTCCGCTTTACCGCGCTCATCTGCTCTGGCACCGGTATGGGCCTGCCCGCCAGGGCGTCAAATTTGGTGACACCATCAACAATATTCGCTACCGCGTCACCAAATTGTTGACGCAATTCATCTAATGGAAAATCGGTGTCCTCGACAACATCATGCAGTAAGGCAGCCACTATACTATCAGCATCGATGCGCATATCGGCGAGCAGGAGCGCGACCTCCAGTGGATGTTGAATGTACGGCTCTCCAGAACGACGAAGTGTCCCCATATGCGCCTGGCTCGCCACGTTATAGGCGCGTTGAATCGTCTCCACGTCTTGCGGAGTCAAGTACTGGCGTACCTCCGCCAGCAGGTCCTCCAGTGTCATTTCGGAGAACGCGATAGACCCGTCTTCGCCCGGATTAATGGCCACAATTGAAATCCCTTTGAAGCTGCTGATAGTAACCACCTGCTCATAGTTTAGAACACAAACGTATACAATGCAATAAATATGTACACTACTCGTTCGCACAGTTTGTTACGGATAAGTTTAAGCAACGTAACTATACACGAGTAATTGTAGGGATAAATGTGTTACAGCACTTTGAAGAATCAGCGACATTGCTGATAGTAAATGCAGTCCCTATCTATGATAACAACGTATGGGGCGCGTCTATTCAAAAAGGGGTTGCCAAAAGAAAAAAAGAAGCAAGGCCTCGAACAAACCTTGGCCTTGTCTCTCTATTCTGATCGTTCCATTGTCATCCCACACACATGGTTGGGAGCGATGGAAATCAGCAACGACGTAATCTCTGTTCGATACAGGGATCACTCAAGCGTCACGTGACACTCGCATCCTGTCATAGCACGTGCTGCAATAGACGGGGCGGTCATTCTTGGGTATGAATGGCACCTGCGTCTCGGCTCCACACTCGGCGCAAATGACTGTATGCATTTCGCGTGGGCCACGCTCTGAACGACTACCCGAGCCGCCAGATGCACGACGCGCTGAGCGACATGTAGGACAACGACTGGGCTGATTCAACAAGCCTTTTTGCTGGTAAAACTCTTGTTCACCCGAGGTGAACGTGAAGTCATTACCGCATTCCCGGCACCTAAGGGTTTTGTCAACGAAACTCAACTAGGGACCTCCTTATGATATGTTAGTATTCTTCCGGGTCCATATCTTAACAGATGTCACCAGTTTGTATGTCACCCCTAACAGCGCGGGACTAAATGTTCTGGACGAGCACTGTATACCAGACCGAGATCGGATACCGCATGAAAGCATACACTATCTTTTGCCGAATTGCAAGTGTTTTCTTCACTAGATTGTTGAATCGTTTGCATTTTAATATTTTTTTATGTGTATTTTTCACACGAAGCAAGCTTTTTTTGTGGGTAGATAGTATGTTGGGCTATTTCTTGACGCATATGAGACAATACAAGTTGTAGAAAATATTCAAGTGTGCCCCGTAAAAGGGGAATCCAACGGGAACGCATGTCACCATTCTCATTCACTATAGACGCCGAATGCCCCCAAAGCTGGGCGCGGGCAGGAACGATCAACACGCCGCATGGCAGCATCCTCACACCCATTTTCATGCCGGTCGGCACGCAAAGCAGGCGCAACGATCATCCTTGCCAATACCTATCACCTGATGCTGCGGCCCGGAGCTCAATTGATTGCCGGTCTTGGCGGCTTGCACCAATTCATGCACTGGGATGGCCCTATTCTTACCGACAGCGGCGGCTTCCAGGTCTTTAGCCTGGGACACCTGCGCAAATTGAACGAAGAGGGAGTCGCTTTCAAATCACATCTCGACGGCTCCCTACACCAGCTCACACCCGAAAATGTGATGCAGATCGAATCCGAACTCGGAGCCGATATCATTTTACCGCTCGACATTTGCGCCGCTTATCCCTGCAATCCAAAGGATGCACGGGAAGCGATGGAGCGCACGCACCGCTGGGCAGAACGCGCGCTGATCGCCAGGGAACGCTTTCAAACGGAACAAACCCTGTTTGGTATAGTGCAGGGCGCATTTGAGGCAGAACTGCGCCAGCAGAGCGCCCGCTTCACCGGCAATCTACCTTTTCCTGGCCTCTCGATCGGCGGACTTTCGGTCGGTGAACCCAAGGCCGTCATGTGGGAGATGCTGCAGCACATCACGCCTGAATTACCAAATGCTAAACCACGCCACCTGCTGGGCGTAGGCTCACCCGAGGACTTTGTGACAGGTGTTGGCCTGGGCATGGATATGTTCGACTGCGCGCTGCCAACGCGCGTAGCCCGTCATGGCGGCCTGTTTACCGGGTATGGGCGTATCAATATTAAATCCGCACGCTACCGGGCCGAACGCGGCCCCATCGAGGAGGGCTGCGACTGCTATACCTGTCGCAATTACAGCGCTGCCTACGTGCACCACCTGGCACGTACCGAAGAACAGTTGTATTATCGTTTGGGGAGTATCCATAATGTACGCTATATGCTGCGCCTCGCCGGCCAGATGCGAGACGCAATTATTGCCGGGACATACCCTGCTTTTCGCGACACCTTCTTAGCACGCTATAAGCCGGCATCAGAAGAAGTGCGCGAAGATCAGCGCAAAAAATGGAAGGCTGCGCGTTCGCGCTAAGTTCGGGACGCCCTGGATGAGATAGGTGAAGGAATCCTTGATGCACGAACGATATCGTTTTCTCAACACATACGTACAGGACGCGGCCATGAATATGGCTATTGACGAGTCTGTACTCATACACCATTTGCAAGGCGAAGCGCCACCAACCCTGCGCGTCTTTCGCTGGTCTCAGCCATCGATCTCCCTGGGACGTTTCCAGAGTATCGAACGTGAAATATTGAGCGAGATGTGCCAGCAGCAAGGAGTTGCCTTAGTCCGGCGCCCAACAGGGGGCAGAGCGGTCTATCACCGCGACGAATTTACCTACAGCATCGTCACCGGCAAGCGCTACGGCGTCCCGCCAGGAGTGGTGGCCGCTTATGCCTATCTTGCCCAGGGGTTGCTTGCGGCGCTCGCAATCCTGGGTGTGCACGCTGAACTCAGCGATGAGCGCGTCAGTAAACATCCCTCCGCGGCCTGCTTTGCCTCCTCAACCCAGGCAGACCTGACGAGCGGTGGCTTCAAGCTGATCGGCAGCGCGCAGGTCTGGAAAGACGATGCATTACTACAACAGGGATCATTGCCGGTTGACGACCGCTCCG
>WNFE01000245.1_pt1 | contig 38217 bp, 30 predicted proteins | sample 5400451 | NCBI WGS metagenome assembly WNFE01 (sample SAMN13153344, study PRJNA577476) | soil metagenome | isolation source: 200 cm saprolite under Douglas fir tree site 2 hole 2 | place: USA:California | collected 2015-04-18
AAAACGACACCGGGATCCAGGAGATGACCAAGGCCGAGGACGTGCATGCCTACAAGGAAACCTTCGCCCGGATCCGCGACGCGGCCCTCGCCTCCGCGGCGACCAGGATCCACCTCGACAAACTCAGCGAAACCCTGGAGTGAGCAAGCAATGATCGACCTCTCCTGCGCCGCCTGGCGGAAGGCGGCCCGCAGTACGTCAGGCAACGGCGGCTGCGTGGAGATCGCCGGCAACCTGCCCGGCGTGACTGCTATTCGTGATTCGAAGCGTCCGGAAGACGGAGCGCACGTGGTGGACCGTGCCGCGTTCGCCGCGTTCCTGGCCGATCTCAAGGCTGGCCGCTACAACGTCTGACGTTCCGCCGCATACCGCCCATCACGGGCACCAATGTGGAGGCGGTAGGTTGCCTCCACGCCGTCTCTACTCCCGACCTGGGGAATGACGTTTCGCAGCGGCTCGACCCGCATCGGTATCTGACTTAAACGATGGGGGCGTGCCAACGGCGCTAGATAGTACCGGGCAGTTGCGACGCGCATTGGCTGGGCATATGGCCAGCCATCGATTCCGGCCTCCTACCTCCCTTGAGTCCGCCGACATGGTGGTCTCTCCAATGCCTTGCACAGCTCGGTTTCGCGTAGCTATATTTGCTTCCAAGAATCCGTGTAGCACAAATTCGTATCTTGGAGTAGATGAGAGTCGAGATGGCCCCGCACGACAGGACACGCTGGCGACGCGATGCCGGGGGAGCGCCGGGCTGGGCGCCGCCACGGTATTGGGTGCGCCTTCGATGTCGTACGCAGCGGTGATCTCGATACGGCACGGCCTCTGCAAGTACAGGACGTGAGCCCGCATGGAGAGAAAATGACTGCTACCAATGGAGCCAAGGAGCAGGACACTGGCTCATTAGAGGGACCATCCGCGCTGGCGCCCGGGATGTGGTGGGGTCGGTGTTCCCGGGTGAAGAGCGGCAGCTTGGCCTGCTGCGGAGGTGGCTGGAATCCCTGCTGCCCGCCTGCCCGGCGCGTGACGATGTCGCCTGTGTCGCGACTGAGCTGGGCACGAACGCGATCGTGCACACGGCTAGCGGGCGGGGCGGCTGGTTCGCCGTGGAGATCACCTGGCACCGGCCAGTGGTGCGAGTCGCAGTGGCCGACTGCGGGGCTCCGGACGGCCCCCGGGTGATCGATGACCCGGAGGGTGAGCACGGCCGGGGATTGCTGGTAGTACGCGGCTTGTCTGTCCGTACCGGGGCGTGCGGCGATCAGCGGGGCCGCCTGGTGTGGGCCGATGTCGCCTGGGATGACGCGGGCGCCGCGGAACCCGCGTCATCCCAGGATCCGTACGAGGCGGTGATCCGCGACGGCCAGGCCAGGCTGGCCAGCCTTCCTGCCGAGGTGCCGGCTTGGTTTGGCCGTTCCACCCTGCAATGGTGGGCGCTGGCTGGCGGCGAGCTGGTGGCCGCCCCCTCGGCGCAGGAACTGGCCAGGCTGCTCGGCCGCGTCATGAACCCGGCGCCACCGTGGCCGCCCGCAGCCGGGGACACAGCCTCGGCGGTTGCCAGGGCTGCGCGGGTCAACGGCCGGGAGCAGCGGCCTGGCGTTCCCGCGCCGCGCTCCCAGCCGGGCCGCACTCATCTGCCCCAGGGCGCGCGTGACAGTTCGCGTACGCAGCGCAGGTTCCGGGCCGGGCGTTCCGGCCTGGCGGGCGCGCTGGCCAGCGGTTCCGGCTTGCCGGTTCCTACCGCGTGACTGGCCCAGGCCGGCGAGACGGGCCTGCCCGGCAAGCACAGGCCGCTTTACCAGGCGACGTTCCTCGCCAGGCACACGCGCCGGTGCGGCGGGGGTTGCTGCCCGGGCGGCAGGTGTCGGCTGGCCAGGCCGGGACGATGACACCCGGCTGGGCGCTGATAGCGCTGCACGCCGAGTTGGCTGCCCGCGGCCTGCCCGCGGCTGACATGACAATTACCCGCCTGAACGGGATCCTGACGATCGCCGGCGGGCAGGCCGTGCGGTATTGCTGCGGCTGGCTGCTCTGGCCAGCAGGTCGGCTCAGCCGCCAGGGGCGCCCGCTGCACACCCTGCACAGCGCGCAGGATCCAGCGGGCGCCGCGCGCAGGCTGGCGCTGCCCTCGGCTACGAGACCGGTAGCAGGCGGGGCGAAGCCCTCATGACCGATCGGAAGCCGGGCCTGGACCAGTGTGAGCAGCATCTGATCGCTTTGCGGGATGAGCTGGCCGGGCGGGGTGTGCGCTGTGCGCTGGATGACCGGGGCCTGTGGCCACGGCTGCGTATCTACTGCCCCGATGAGGGCGCCACTGCGGAGTTCGACAACAACGTGGTCGCGGCCCCGATCAGCGGCCGGTGGTGTTTCTGCTGGCCATGGGCCGTCCCGATCGGCTCTGTCAGCCGCGTCGCGCAGGCGGCCGAGGACATCATCACCGACCTGGGCATCGGCGACCGAGGGCGACGGCGCGGAGCACGCCGTCGCGTTGCTGGCTGTCTCGCGGATGCTGCGGCAGGCCCGTCTGGGTATCTTCAGCCCGCGCACGCACGGCCCAGCACGATGAGCGCAACCCATGTGATGGTACAGGCGGCGGAGGGCGGTGCCGGCCGGCGGGCACCGGGAAGCCGCCAAGGCACGGCCGCGGCACCGGGGTGCCGTCACGGGTCTTCCCGATCTGATGACATCCGGTGAGGTGGCGGGCCTGTTCGGGGTGGACCGCAAGACCGTGACCAGATGGGCGGCCGCGGGAAAGCTGACCGTCATCTGGACTGCTGGTGGGCACCGTCGCTATAAGGCGGCTGAGGTCCGGGCCTTGCTCGCGCCCGCGGCCCAGTCGTGGGCCGCAGCCCGCAGGCCGGCGGTGCACAGCCCGGCGCCGAGCCTCGGGCCGCTCGAATCCGCGATCATGAATGCTATCTGGGACGCCGGGCAGCCGTTGACCGTCCGCGCGGCCCGCGACCGCCTCGACTACCGAACCAGCGGCGGTGACGGTGATCACCCCGCCTACTCGACGATCATGACGGTCATGGTGAATCTATGCCGGAAAGGAATGCTCACCCGGGCCGTGCACGAACGGAACAGGAAACGGCGGGCCTGGTGGTATGAGGCCCGCGTCACCCGCGAAGACCATCTCGCCGCCGTCATCCGCGACGTGCTGCACTGCGCACCTGACCCCGCGGCCGTGCTGCGCCGTGCGTTTCCCGCGCTCGTGCTGCCGTCCGGCGTGCCCCGGTCAGCCGCACCACCCGCTGCTAGCGCACCGGAAAGACCTCCGGCCCGAGCCAGGCAATCAGTGAGCACGAGCGCTGCCCGTGCCCGCACGCGGGCGCTGCGCCTCCTGGCGCGTGAGCACTACGCGGAATACGCCGGGATCTACGAGCAGGTCCGCCCGGCCGCGCCGGACAGGTACCAGGCCCGCAACCGGGCCCGCATGCAGCTGTGTTACCGCTACCCCGACCGGTACCTGGAACTGCACGCACGCGAGCAAGCCGCCCCCGGCACCGATGTGCCTGCCGGTGTCCGCAGCAAATCCTGGCAGCGGGCCACCGCGCGGCTGGCTGACCTGCGCGCCCCCGCCCTACCGGGAGCTGTTCGGCCAGTTCCGGGCCCAGGGCATGAACCGGCCGGCTGCCTAGACCGGGCCATGGCTATCCTGCGCGAGGCCGACAGCGACCTGTTCACCCGGATGCTCACCGAGGAATACCAGCTGTGGCTGGCCGTCGGCGCAGCCGGGACGCCGCATGCCAGTGCGCGGGGCGCCCGCACGCGCGGTGGGGCGGGGACCGGCTCGCCGCCCGGTGCGGTGGGCGTGCAGGCGGCGGGGCAGGAGCTGGCCAGGCTGACCGCGCAGCTGACAGAGCGGGAGATGCACGTCCTCGACGCGCTCTGCGCCCCGGGAGCCTCGCAGCAGGCGTCCGGTGGGGCGCCCGCGGCCCGGCAGATCGCCGCCGGCTTGTCCGTGGCCGAGGCCACGGTCCGCCAGCACCTGCTGCACCTGTACCGCAAACTCGACGTCCCGCCCGGCCCGGAACGGCGGGCCCGTCTCGCCTGCAAGGCCGTGGCGCTCTGTCTGGCGCCGCCAGGCGCGTCGCCCCCCGCCAGCCTCACCGCCCCGCACCCGGAACCCCGGCCAGCGCGCCGGACAGGCACCGGTCCGCAGGAAGACCCGCGCGAACAGCCAAGGAATGCGGGCCAACCCCCATAGGGGAGAACAGATGGCAGATCACTCCGCAGTTGCCCCCGCAGGAACCGCGCCGGCCCCAGCGGCCCGGCTGGAGCCTGATGCGATCGGGGTGGCGCAGGACACCGTTATCGGCATGGCGTCGTCGGCCCCGGCGGCATCGGTCGGGCTGACGCTGGCCGCGTTAGCCGCGGCGACGGCGTACGGCAGCGGGCCGATCATCGTCCTCACCGCTATTCCCCATGCTCATCATTGCCAACGCCTACCGCCGACTGAACATGTGGAACGCGAACTGCGGCGCGTCGTCCGAGTGGGTGGGCGGGGCGATCAGCCCCTACTTCGGTTTCCTGACCGGGTGGCCGATGATCGCCGCCTACATCATCGCGACGGCCAGCGGCGTCGAAGTCCTCGGGCCATCGGTCCTCGCGGTGTTCGGCTCCAATTCAGCGAGCATCGGGGCGAATGCCGGCATCGCCGTGACCGTTGGCCTCGTCATGCTGGTGATCGCGATCGCCGGGATCCGCGTCACCGCGCGCGCCCAGGTCGGCATGGGGGTTGTGTCGAGTACGTGATCCTTACCGGGTTCGCGGTCGCGGGCCTGGTGGCGGTCCTCGGCCACCATCCCGGCACCTTCCCTATTACCAGGGGCTGGCTGCCCTGTCCGGATCGGCGGGCACGGCAGCGCTGCGGCGGGGTTCCTCATCGCTGTGTTCATCTTCACCGACTGGGACGGCACGCTGTACGTCAACGAGGAGGTGAAGCACCGGCGCACCAACCCGGGCCGGGCCGCCATCCTGGCGGTTGCCTTCGCGCTCCCCGCCGGTCACGCCCTTGCGCGTGGTCCGAGTCGCCTGATCACGGCCCGTCGAACTCGGCCCGGACGAGCCCGCACCTGGAGCGACGGTCCTGCCTTCCGGGCGGGAAAACTTGGTGGGAGGCCCGCAAGGGCTACGCGACGGGGATACCCATGCGCACTACCTGACCGGGCGCAGGTACCGGCACAGCAGGTACCCCTGGTCCTCCAGCACGTGAGCCAGGGACAGCCGGCCCGAACCCGGCCCCCGCGCGTCCGTCAGCGGCCCGGCACCCTGGATTATCCGCCCGGCCCCGCTCCCGGACAGGAGCGGGCTTACGGTGAGGCAGAGCTCGTCGAGCAGGCCGGCCTCCGTGATCTCGCCCAGCAGGTGCGGGCCCCCCTCGGTGAGGATACGCCGGTAGCCCAGCGCGGTCAGGGCGCTGATCGCGGCCCGCAGATCGACACGGCGCTCGCCCGCCACGATCACGTCGGCCTTCGCGGCGAGAGCGGCCCGCCAGTCAGCGGGCGCGGACTCGGCCGTGATCAAGATGGTACGGGCATGCGACGGGGCCTGATCCAGCAGTGGACTGGCGGGATCCAGGGCGAGCCTGCCACTGACCACAGCGATCGGCGGCGCCGGCGCGCGGCCTTCCCGCAGCCCGGCCCACCGCTGGCCGACCTTGGCTGGGCGGTATGCCTCGGCACGCACCGTGCCCGCGCCGACCAGCACAACATCGGCGAGGGCCCGGAGCAGGCCGAACACCGTGCGGTCGGCCTCGCCGGACAGGCCGCTGGAGCGCCCGGCGACCGCGGACGCGCCGTCGGCACTGGTGATCATGTTGGCGCGGAGCCACCGCCCGTCCCCGTGTGGGCTCTCCTTGGGATAGGCGTATAGGCCGGCCAGGCTGAGTTGCTCGCCGCCGCCTTCCGGAGGATGGATCTGCCGCACGGCCAGCAGTCAATCAGACCGCCCGCCCCCGCGCCCGGCTGGTGGTCTGTAAGACCGGCGTGTGTCAGCGGCTGTGGGGCTGAGCACCTACGTGCTGGTGCTGATCACTGCGATTCAGAGCTGACCCGGCGAAGCACGATCATGGAGTGCGCCTTGACCACGACCCGGCCACCGGCCTTGCGTTGCCGGGGCGCGGGGGAGCGCTGCGCATCGCCTGGCATGGCCGACGATGCTGTGTCGAGCACCACCGTCCAGCCGCGGCCGAACCGGGCGCCCGGCAGCGTGAACGTGACCGGCTGGCTGTCCGCGCTGAACAGCAGCAGGAACGTGTCATCACGGATCCGCTCACCGCGCGGGTCGGGCTCGTTGATCGCGTCTCCGTTCAGGAATACCCCCAGCGCCTTGGCGTATCCGGTATTCCAGTCGTCGCCAGTCATTTCCCGGCCAGATGGGGTGAGCCAGGCGATGTCCCCGGGGTTGCCCCCGGTCCGGCCGTCGGGCCGTTCGAAGAACCGGCGCCTGCGGAACACCGGGTGGCTTCGCCGGAACGCGGCCAGGGCGCAGGTGAACTCCTGCATATCCTTCTCCTGGCTGGCGTGTTCCCAGTCCACCCAGGAGCTCTCGTTGTCCTGGCAGTACGCGTTGTTGTTGCCCTGCTGGGTGCGGCCAAGCTCATCCCCGTGCAGCAGCATCGGCACGCCCTGGGAGCAGAACAAGGTGACCAGGAAGTTGCGCCGCTGCCGTGCCCGCAACTCGGTCACGGCCGGGTCGGTGGTGAGTCCCTCGACCCCGCAGTTCCACGACCGGTTGTCGTCGGTGCCGTCGGCTCCTCCCTCGCCGTTGGCGTCGTTGTGCTTGTGGTCGTAGGACACCAGGTCGGTCAGGGTGAATCCGTCGTGGCAGGTGACGAAGTTGATGGAGGCGAAGGGCCGGCGGCCGCTCGTCTCGTACAGATCGCTTGACCCAGTCAGCCGGGACGCGAAGTCCGGCAGCGTATCCGGCCTGCCACGCCAGAAGTCCCGGACCGCGTCACGGTACTGGCCGTTCCACTCACTCCACAGCGGCGGGAAGTTTCCCACCTGGTAGCCGCCCTCGCCCACGTCCCATGGCTCGGCGATCAGCTTGACCTGCGATACCACCGGGTCCTGCTGCACCAGGTCGAAGAAGGCCGAGAGCCGGTCCACCTCGTGCAGTTCCCTGGCGAGGGCCGAGGCCAGGTCGAACCGGAACCCGTCGGCGTGCATCTCCAGGACCCAGTACCGCAGTGAGTCCATGATCAGCTGCAGCGCGTGCGGATGCCGGACGTTCAGACTGTTCCCGCAGCCGGTGTAGTCCAGGTAGTAACGCTTGTCGTCATCGCGGAGCTGGTAGTACGCGGCGTTGTCGATGCCGCGGAAGGATAGCGTCGGCCCCCGGTGGTCGGACTCGGCCGTGTGGTTGTAGACGACATCCAGGATGACCTCGATGCCCGCCTCGTGCAGCGCCTTCACCATCGCCTTGAACTCACCGACGTGGCCGCCCCGCTGGCTTGAGGAGGAATACCGGTTGTGCGGGGCGAGGAAGCCGATCGTGTTGTACCCCCAGTAGTTGGTCAACCCGCGTGCGACCAGCTCATGCTCGGGCACGAACTGGTGCACCGGCATCAGTTCCACGGCCGTCACGCCCAGCCGGATCAGGTGCCCGATCACGGCCGGATGCGCCAGGCCCGCGTAGCTGCCGCGCTGCTCCGGTGGCACATCCGGATGGCGCAGGGTAAGACCACGGACGTGCGCCTCGTAGATCACGGTCTCGTGGTAGGGAGTACGCGGCGCACGGTCATCACCCCAGTCGAAGAACGGGTTGATCACCACGTTCTTGGGCATGAACGGCCCGCTGTCCGCGGTATTCATGGCCGACGGATCGGTGAACTGGTAGGAGAACAGGGCCTCGTGCCAGTGCACCTCGCCTTCGACCGCCTTCCCGTACGGGTCGAGCAGCAGCTTGGCGGGGTTGCACCGGTGACCGCGGCGCGGCTCGTAGGGGCCGTGCACACGGTAGCCGTAGCGCTGGCCAGGGCCTATGTCCGGCAGGTACCCGTGCCAGACGAACCCGTCGACCTCGGTCAGCGGGATCCTCGTCTCGGTGAGCCGGCCCGGGTCCTCCCCGTCGAGGAGGCACAACTCCACCTGCTCGGCGACCTCCGAGAACAGCGCGAAATTGGTGCCGGTCCCGTCCCATGTCGCCCCGAGTGGATAGGCGGTTCCCGGCCAGACGCGCACCAACCGACCTTACCGGGGCGAGGCGGTAGCGCGGTCAAGGATGGCATCCAAATCCATCCCTTCCGGCAGCGTGCCGTACGGCACGCCCGGCCCGCCGGGGACGCCCGGCCCTGGCTGGATGCCCCCGCTGTCGCCCGGTCCCGCGCCCGGTGATCCCGAACCCGAGGATCCGGAGCCCAGCCGCGAGGCACAGAACGCGTCCGCCACGGCTTCCGGCGCGTGCCGCACCAGCAGGGCCGCCTGGAGCGTCACCGCGATCATCCCGGCGAGCCGCCTGGCCGCGTACTCCGCGTCGTGGCCCGCGGCGGCCAGCCCGGGCAGCAGGCGGCGCAGGCGGCCGCAGGCCTCATCCAGCCTGCGGTCGCCACCCCCGGCCCGCTCAAGCTCGGCGAACAGGGCGTCAGCGGGCTCTGAGCCCCGGGCCAGAGCGCGCAGCACGTCCAGCGCCGTCACGTTGCCCGACCCTTCCCAGATGGAGTTCAGCGGCGCCTCGCGGTACAGCCGCGGCAGGCCGGACTCCTCGATGTACCCGTTGCCGCCCAGGCATTCCAGCGCCTCGGCCACATGGGCTGGCGCGCGCTTGCAGACCCAGTGCTTGGCGGCGGGCAGCGCGACCCGCAGCAGCGCCGCCTCGTGCGCGTCGCCCCGAGCGGCCCGCTCCGCCGCGCCTGCCAGCCGCACCGCGAGCGTGGTCGCCGCCTCCGACTCCACGATGAGATCGGCGAGGACGGCGGCCATCAGCGGCTGGGAGATCAGGTCCTTGCCGAACGTCTGGCGCCAGGACGCGTGATGGACCGCGGCGACGCATCCCTGGCGCATCGACGCGGCACTGCCAAGCACGCAGTCGAGCCTGGTCGCGCTCACCATCTCGATGATCGTGGGCACCCCGCGGCCTGCAGCGCCCACCTGCCAGGCCAGCGCCGCGTCGAACTCCACCTCGGCGGACGCGTTCGACCGGTTGCCCAGCTTGTCCTTGAGCCGCTGGATCCGCATCGCGTTACGGGACCCATCGGGCAGCACCCGGGGCAGCAGGAAGCAGGTCAGCCCGGCCGGGGCCTGCGCGAGGACCAGGAACAGATCGCACATGGGGGCCGAGCAGAACCACTTGTGCCCGGTGATCACGTGCGCGCCGTCGCCCTGGGCCGGGGCCGGCTCGGCCCGGGTCGTGTTCGCGCGCACATCCGACCCGCCCTGCTTCTCGGTCATGGCCATGCCCGCGAGCAGCCCGGCCTTGCCCTCGGGAGGGCGCAGCCCCGGGTCGTACGCGCGAGCGGCCAGCAGCGGCTCGAACCGGTGCGCGAGCCGGGGCTCCTGGCGCAACGCGGGGACGGCCGCGTAGGTCATCGAGATGGGGCAGCCATGCCCTGCCTCGGCCTGGGCCCAGATGTAGAACTTGGCGGCCCGGGCCACGTGCGCGCCGGGCGACTGATCCGCCCAGGCTGCACCGTGCAGGCCGTGTCCGACAGCGGTGGCCATCAGAGCGTGCCAGGACGGATGGAACTCCACCTCGTCGATCCGGTTGCCGCGCGCGTCGTGGCTGCGCAGCACGGGCGGGTGCTCGTTGGCCAGCCGCGCGTGCTCCTGAGTGGTAGGCGACCCCGCGAGTGAGCCAAGCGCGTGCAGGTCGCCGGACGCCCAGCCAGCCCCCTCCCGCTCGGCCGCCCGCAGCAGCGCCGGGTCGTCGGCCACGTCATGACCGGTCAGCGGCGGAACCTGGTTAAGGACGTCGTGCGTGGCTCTGCCCGTCATATGGCCTCCCTCGCGGGCGGTCGGCCCTGGGGGGGCCTCCCATGGTCGTGCCGGAGGCGCGCAAATTGGCGATGCGGGAGGCGGGTCCTCGGCGCCGGGACACCGCAACGGCCCCGAAGGTGCGTCGTGCCGGAGGCGCGCAGGCCAACACTATGCGGCGTTCGGCCCGGCGCCTGCGGCGTTTCGGTGCGGCCCGACGTCGACGCAGGGTGTTTCATGTGGTGACCCTAACTGAGGCCCGCGCGGATGCTCGCCTTTCCAGCGCCAAGCCCGGCCAGCCGGCAGGCTGCCGCGTCGCGGCGGCCCGGGCCTCCGCATAACGCTGCAGGAGCACGTCGGCCACTTCCGGTGCCGCGCCAAGCGGCCCGGAGACGGCGGCGGCACCCGCGGCCAGCGACTCGTCTCGGATCCGGTCGGCGAACAAGCCTGGAGCCAGCAGGTAGGTGGCCACCACCACGCGCGGCGCGCCATCGCGCAACAGGGCCGCCACCGCCTGGCCCGGCGTTGGTGAGGCGGCCGACGCATAGGCGGGGACCACGGCGCGCCAGCCACGCGCCGCCTGCCAGTCCGCGGCCATCCGCGCGACGGCGGCATTCGCCGCCGGCCGGCTGGATCCGGCGGCGGCCAGCACCACGGCGGTGCTCGCCCGGCCCCCGGCCAGGCCGCCCGGCGCCTTGCGCGCGGCCGGCCGAAGGTCCTCGTCGGCCTCGGCGAGGCGCCGGTCGAGTGCGCGCAGCAGGGCCGGATGCGGGCCCAGCGGCTCGCCGTAGGCGATCGTCAGCCACGGGAAGGCATCCTGGGCTTCCTGCAGGACGCCGGGGATATCCGTGTCGCTGTGGTAGGCCGTGGTGAGCAGCAGCGGCAGCACGACCACCTGGGGGCCCCGTACGCTGCCGGCCAGCGCGGCGAGGACCTGGGTGACGGGCGGCGGAGCATGCCCGAGGAAGGCCGCACGGGCGTCAAGCTCCGGGCCGCCACGGGCCGCCGCCCGAGCGTGCGCCAAAGTGATCAGGTCCCCGATCGCCGCCCCGGCGCGCGGGTCGGCGCTCCCGTGCGCGACCGCCACCAGCGGCGGGCGGGCGGCACATCGCGCAGGCCAGCCGCCGCGCGCCCGGCGATCGGCGGGCCTCAGGTGTGGATACCGCATTCCGTCTTGCCCGTTCCCATCCACCGCCCGCTGCGCGGGTCCGCGCCCGGCGCCACCCGCATCGTGCAGGTCGCACAGCCGATCGACGGGTAGCCCTCGTCGACCAGCGGATTCACCAGCACGCCCTGCTCGGCGATGAAGGTTTCAACTTGCTCCTGCGTCCAGTTGGCGATCGGGTTGACCTTTACCATCTCGCGCCTGGCGTCCCACTCGACCACCCTGGTGTCGCTGCGTGCGCTCGTTTCCTCACGGCGGACGCCGGTGATCCAGGCATCGTATGGATCCAGCGCGCGCTCCAGCGGTACGACCTTGCGCAAGTAGCAGCAGAGGTCGGGGTTGCGGCCATACAGGCGGGGCCCCAGCGCGGCATCCTGCTGCGCAACGGTCCTCGATGGCGTGACGTTGATCACGTTCACCGGGTAGACGGCCGCCACCGCGTCCCTGGTGCCGATCGTCTCGGCGAAGTGGTATCCAGTGTCAAGGAAGATGACGTCGATATCGGGCTGGACCTCGGCGGCGAGGTGGATGATGACCGCGTCCGTCATGGACGAGGTGACGGCGATCCGGTCGCCGAACGTCTCCACGGCCCACGCGATCACTTCCTGCGCGGGTGCGTCCGCAAGATCATCCGCCGCCTGGGCGGCGAGCCTCTCCATGCGGGCCGGTCCCTCCAGGGCATCAGGTGTCACATCGTCCCGGTGGTCGCCCCAGGTCACGATAGAACTCACAGGATCACTCCCGTTCCTGCAAAGCGTAGCCGGAAGGTCCGGATGCAACTCCGGCAGCGCCACTCGCCGTCCTGTTCCTGCGGTTCTAGGTCCTCTTCGCCGCAATAGGGGCAATAGAACGGAATAGCTCGCTGCGTCGTAAAGGACGGTCCGGCCGCGGGAGACGGCCCGGTGGCGGAAGACGGCCCGGTCATGAGACGTCCTCCTCGCTGGCCCGGGCGGCCCAGGTGGCGAAGGTCTCGCCGGAGTGCCGGCCGGAGTCGAAACGGCGCAGCACGCGCTCCAGGTAGTCGGGCAGATCCTCGGATGTCGTCTTGAGCCCCCTGATCTTGCGGCCGAAGCCCGAACCGGAGCCGTCCCCTCCGGTCAGGCTCCCGCCGAGCGAGATCTGGAAACCAGCCTGCTGGGTGCCGTCGGGCGCGGTGACCAGTGACCCCTTGAGCCCGATGTCGGCGGTCTGGATGCGAGCGCAGGAGTTCGGGCAGCCGTTCACGTTGATGGTGACCGGCTCCGTGAAACCGGGCAGCCGCCGCTCCAGCTCGGTGATCACGTCCGAGGCCCGTGCCTTGGTCTCGACGATCGCCAGCTTGCAGAACTCGATGCCGGTGCAGGCCATGGTGTGCCTGCGGAACACGCTCGGGTTCGGCGACAGGTCCGCCGCGTCGAGTTCCGCGGTGAGTTCGCCCACCCGGTCGGGCGGCACGTCCAGGATGACCATCTTCTGCTCGGATGTGGTGCGCACCCGCCCGCTGCCATACCGCTCGGCCAGGTCCCCAACCAAGCCGAGCGAGCCGCCCGACATCCGGCCCACCCTGGGCGCGAAGCCCACGTAGCACCGGCCGTCCCGCTGCTCACCCACGCCGATGTGGTCGCGCCGCCCCTCCCGGGGAGGCAACGGCGGCCCGCCGTCGGGAAGCGCGTAGCCGAGGTACTCCTTCTCCATCACCTCGCGGAACCGTTCTGGGCCCCAGTCGGCAACCAGGAACTTCAGCCGCGCCCTGTGCCGCAGGCGCCGGTACCCGTAGTCACGGAAGACCGAGGTCACGGCCGCCCATACCTCGGGGACCTGTTCGGGGCGGACGAAGGCGCCCAGCCGCTTAGCGATCATCGGGTTGGTGGACAGCCCGCCGCCCGCCCACAGGTCGTATCCCGGCTCGCCGTCCGGTCCGGGCACGGCCACGAACGCGATGTCGTGGACTTCGTGCGCCGTGCACTGCGCGGCGCAGCCGCTCATCGTGGACTTGAACTTGCGGGGCAGGTTGGAGAAGGCGTGGTCGCCCACATAGCGGGCCGCGGTCTCGCGGATCACCGGCGTAGCGTCGATGATCTCGCCGGAGTCGATCCCGGCCAGCGGGCAGCCCAGGATCACCCGGGGCGTGTCACCGCACGCCTCGGTGCTGGACAGCCCGACCTGTTCAAGCGCCTCCCAGATGGCCGGGACGTTCTCTATCTCGACCCAGTGCAGCTGAACGTTCTGCCGGTCGGTGATGTCTGCCGTGCCCCTGGCGTGGCGGTCGGACACGTCCGAGATCACCCGCAGCTGCTCGCTGCTCAGCTGCCCGCCATCGATCCGGATCCGCATCATGAAATAGCGGTCATCCAGTTCCTCGGGCTCGAGGGTCGCCGTCTTGCCGCCATCGACGCCGGGCCTGCGCTGGGTATATAGGCCGTACCAGCGGAACCGGCCACGAAGGTCGGCGGGGTCGATCGAGTCGAAACCGCGCTTGGCGTAGACGTCGATGATGCGCTGGCGGACGTTCAGCCCGTCGTCGTTCTTCTTGTTTTCTTCGTTCTTGTTCAGGGGCTCGTGATACCCGAGCGCCCACTGACCCTGGCCTCGATGGCGGGCGGCTGGCGGCATGTAGAGCGTCCTTTTCGGGTCCTGGGCACGTGCGCCGGGCGCCTGAGGCGGATCCGGGTCAGCGGCGGGGATCCCGGCCAGCCTTCCGCGACTGGTTGCGTCGCCAGGAGGACAGGGCACCGGCCGCGGCACGCGCCCGTCATGCGGGATGGGCGGTGATCAGCGGCCGTGCCGACAGACCGCGCTACGGACCCGCAGCAGGTCGACATGCCTGCGCACAACGAGGAGGGGGTCGGCGGCGGTCACGCCAAGAGCATCACACGCGCCGTGCCCTTCTGTCCAGGAACTTTCCACCCATCCAGGACAGCGCAGGGTCGACGGCGGGCCGATGCTCATGCTTGCTGTTAACTGCCCAGCCGGCGCGGCTATTCCGGTACTGCGATATTCGCGTACTGCGATATTCGCGCGGCGCCTCTGCTGCGGCGGCCCGCGGATCGCCTGCGCCTTCCGCTCATCCTTGCCTGATCCAGCTGAGCGGCGGTTCGGACGGCTCGGCAGGCGGCAGATGCTGGCAGTCACACCAGGTGCCGCCTGGGCACTCGGCATGGTGCTGGCGACGGCACGGCAGGCAGATCATGCCGCCATTGCCAGCTGACCCGGCGGCCAGCGGCCTTCAGGGTCAGCCGACAAGGTCAGGCCGCGTTTGCCCGGCGCATGCGGCGCCGGCGCTCGGAGGCGCGCTCATCTTCGTTCAGGCCACCCCAGGTGCCATACTTCTCCGGCCGGGACACGGCGTAGCTAAGGCATTCGGAACGCACCGGGCAGGAAGCACACAGTGCCTTTGCCTTGCGCTCGCGGATATCCCGTTCTGGCTGCCGTTCCCCGTCCGGGCCGAAGAAGAGGACGACCTCCGTGCCGCGGCACGCGGCGGCATCTTGCCAGCCCCAGTTCGGCCGGGGAGGCAGGGTAACCTGCGGTCGTACCTCAGACATGAGTAGATCTCCTCAACCAGCTCTATCGTGTGCTCACGCCCAGTCGCCCACCTGGTTCGCTGAGCGTTTCGGTCTTGCGTTGTGCGGCCTTTTTTCCCGCCTAAGATGCAACGCGTTGCACGGTCGGCGTGTTCCCGGGCGTGCGAGCACCGTTCACCAGCCTCGCTCACCATGGAACAGTGCCCACCACCCGGCAGCGCGGTGTGGCAGCCTTGCCGGATGGACGGTGACCCAGTGGTCGGCAACCGTCCGGGCGACGCCAGCCCAGTCCAGCAGACCGATGATCAATGATGCCATCTGGCCGGCCGGTTCCGCAGGCAGGATCGGGAATCCGGCTGGCCCGATGCTCTCTTTTTTCGCGGCCGCGCTCGCGGTGCCGTCGCCTTCCCAGAGTTCGTGCCCGCATCACCGTCCCGGGGAGATCTGGGAGAGGGGCGGCCCACGTGCCACTGGCGTTTAGCAGCGGCGCAATCGGTGATCACTAATTGGACAAATGCAATAGTTCAGCGCCACCATGGGCAGCATGTCAGCGTCGGACGCGGCTCCTCTGCCCCGGCTCGGTGAGGTGTTCTTCGATGTGCGGGGCAACTCGCGCAGCATGCGGCTGAGCTGGTACGCCGATACCGGTGTCGCGGTCTTCAGCATCTGGCAGGGCGGGACCTGCACGGGCACGTTCCGCCTGCCCATCGACGACCTGGCGCGGATGGTCGAGGCGCTGCGCCGGGGCCCACAGGGTCCGCGAGCACGCCGTGACACGTCCCGCGGGCAGGTTTCCGCAGAGCAGCCCTACGGCCGTGATCTCGGCTCAGGCCGCGGTGCGGGTGGCCTGGCGGGTCCGGGAGACGGGCCTGATCCCGGCCCATCGACCGTGGCGATGCGCCTGCCGCCCGCCGCCGACCAGCGGATCCCGGTGTCCCGGGCAGATTCCGACTACCACGGCGAGCCCGCTGGCTACCCGGGCGAGCCGGCTGGCTACCCGGGCGAGCCGGCTGGCTACCCGGGCGAGCCGGCTGGCTACCCGGGCGAGCCGGCGCAGCGCGGATACCGTGATGGACCGTCGGCCGGGGACTACAGCGGCACTGCCTCGGGATACCGCGAGGATCCACCGGGCGGGGACTACTCCGGCGGCTATCCGGACGAGCCGGGAACCGGGGACTACCGCAGTATCCCGACATCGGGCTACCGCGACGACCCGCTGAGCGGGGACTACCGCGGTGCCGCGGCGGGCTACCGTGACGACCCACCGGACTACCCGGGAGAGCCGGCCGGCTCGGCGTACCCAGGGGAGCCGCCGCTGCGCGGCTACCGCGGCGACCCGCCGGCCGGGGACTACCGCGGTGGTGGGCCGGCCGGTGAGTACCGCGACGACGCCGCCGATGGTTACAGCGATGAGCCAGGGGACTACTCGGCGGAGCCATTGCACGCATACCCCGATGAGCCCCCTTTCCGGGATTATGGGCACGAGCCAGTCATGGGGGATTATCCGGGCGAGTCGCCCAAGCACGACTTGGCCCCCCCACGCGGTCCTGGAGGTTATGAGCGGCCGGGCCGCGAGTGGGAGGATACCGACGCGGGGCCGGCCGGCAGCTATGGCGAGGAACCATCCCCAGAATCCTTCCCTTATGGCCGGCCACCGAGCAATCGCCGGCCGCGCGAGCGAGGGCGCTATCCTGGACGGCATTGAACCCATAGCCGTCACGCTCCGCCTCTGAACTGGTCCGATTCCGTCAGGGTCGTGCCATGGGATCGGCGGGATCCAGCCCGGTGGCTCACCGGGCAATGGCAGTCACGCGGAAGTCGCTGGGCCGACATTGCCTGGGTGTCGTTGCGGTTGGGCGGCCCCATGGGGGGATATATTTGCCAAGGGGAAGGGGGGCCAGAAGTGGCACAGAAGGTTTCCGTCACATTTGCCTGTGACTACGACCAGAAAGAGATTCGGGCTGGCCAGCATCGGACACGCAGGTTCAGCCTGGACGGCCGCGAGTATGAGATCGACCTGTGCTCGAAGCACAGTCAAAAGCTTGACCAGGTCGTCCACCAATACGCGGAGCATGCGCGCCGGGCATCGGCGCGCCCGGGACGTACCAAACGGCGGACAACGGCACACCGTCAGCACAGTGCCGCGATCCGGACGTGGGCGAAGCAGGCCGGCATCTCGGTCAGCGATCGCGGCCGTATCCCGGCCGATGTGGTGACCAGATATGAGGCCAAGCACCGCTGACCGGCGGCCTCATGGCGACCCGGGCGGCTGGCCGCCGCCCGGGGGTGGCATGCTGCCGGGAAGGCCAGCGCTGGGTGCCTCGAGTGCCCGGGGTGGCTGAGTGACGGGCCCTGCGGCGGCGGCGAGAACCTGGGAATTGGGCACGTGCAGGACGCCATCCGGGGTCTCGAGCCGCAGGTAGGTGATGCCTATCTCGGTTACCGTGCCCTCCATCTGGCCGCCGAGCGCGCCCGACTTCAGCCGGATCGCGTCCCCGACGCTGAACGGGCGGGACAGCAGCAGGACAATGCCCGCGAATACGTTGGAGAGGGCCTGCTGCCCGGCGATCCCGAGCAGGATTCCGGTCACCGCGCCGCCCAGGATGAGCTGGTTGACCGGGACACCGCTCATGTCCAGGGTGAGGAGCAGCACGGTGGTGCCCAGGATGAGCAGGACGGCATAACGGATCACCGCGGCGTGCGCCGCGCCGATCTTGGGCTGCAGCACTTCGCGGGCCTTTCCGGCCAGCCCTGCGGTGGCAATCAGTCCAAAGAGGCAAAACCCGCCGGCCGCAGCCACGGTGACGATGTCCGACGCGACACGGCCGTACCCCGCATCAGTGATGAAGCGCGACGCCTGATATCGGACCGCCGCGGCGAGCACCGCGAGGATGGCGGCGATGATGGCCCGCCAGGGCTTGGTGCGCCTCTTGACCCTGGCCATCTGGCCGGCGATGTCGTGCTGCCGTTTCTCCTGGAGATCCACCGCCGCGATCCTACTCGTGCCCGGAATGCAGTGATCCCGGAGGCCGTCCGGCCTCCGGGATCACGATGATCTCAGCCGCTGCTACCCGGGTGGGTCAGATTCACCGCGGGCCGAGGATGGGCTTCCCGACGGGAACCCTCGCCCTGCCACCCATCCCGTTGGCGACACCGGCCGCGGAGGCATACCAGGCACACACGGCCGTGACGATGCCGATGTAGCCGCCCACTTTGACGACGTTGCTGTTGGCCCCGAGGAACCCGATGAACAGGAAGATCTCGGTGAGTTCCAGAGTCAGGAAGACGGCGAACACGGCGGCGTTTACCTGCGTGCTCCAGAGCAGCATGTAGGTGTTGAAGATCGCGAACGCGAGCAGGATCCAGCCCAGGTCGTGGGTGGCCGCCGCGGCATGGGCGGCCACCGCCAGCGGGCCGGCCCCGGCCGGCGGCGGGGCCACCAGCAGGCGCCAGAGCCCGAGCCCGATCCAGAACCCGCCGTATGTGGAGAACGCGGTAGCACCGAAGACGTTGCGGTTACGGAACTCCCACATCCCGGCGAGCAACTGGCCGAGCCCGCCGTAGGCGAACGCGTAGCCAAGCCATGCGTCTCCTGTGGCACTGTTCATCCACTTTGCGTTGGCTGCGGAGAGCAGGAACGTGGTCAGCGCAAAAGCGGCCAGTCCAAGAGGCGCTGGATCGGCTATGCCAGCCACAGGAACGGCAGAACGGTCGTCGTTGACGGTCAAGTGATTCCTCCTGATGAGGCAGTGCACCGCTCGGCCGTGGGCGTGCCACCCTGGCGGCTGGGCATGCGCGTGGATGGAATTAAGGACGCTATGGCTGCGGCTGGGCCAGTAGGCCCGGCAGGCACCTGGGCCGCGGCAGGCACCCCTTCGACAGAGCCGACAAGTGGTATGAAACCGGCCATAAGCGGACCTTCCTCCGTCTTCACAGATGGCTCAGAAGAACCAAATGAGAAGATCTGCCCTGAGCGTAACGCTGGAGGCACGCTTGGGGGAGACCCAGGTTTGCGGCCTTTGCCCGCCCGGGGCCGACCCGGCCGCCCGCATGTATCAGTCGGCCGGGGCCTGGCTCCGGGCTAGCACGTGGCTGAGGCCGGCCCGCGTCGCCAGGACATAGAGCCGGTCCTGGGGCGAGATCGTGTAGTCGCGCCGGGGCGACCAGTCCACGCCATCGGCCCCTTTGCGTCGCAGCGCGATGACGCGCACTTCCCCCGTCTGGTGCACGTCCTCGAGCAGCCGCCCGGCCAGCTCGGACCCGCTCTCTACCTGGACATCCGCGATGAGCAGGACATGCCGGCCGACCGGGATCGTCCGCAGCACCTGGTGCTCGAGCATCGCTGCGGCGAACGCCGGCGCGGCGAGGTAGGAGACGCTGCGCGAGATCGTGTTGCCAACCGTCTTCTGTACGCGCTCCGCGAGATCCTCGTCGGACAGCCGCAGCACCAGCCGAAGGTCGGCGGCGAGCGCCCGGGCGTGAAGGGCCGTCTCCAGGTTCACGATGTCGCTGTCAGTCACCGAGACCAGCGCCTGGCTGGTCGTGATGCCCGCAGCCCGCAGGGTTTCTTCCCGGTGGGTTTCACCGATCACCACCCGCAGGCCAAGCTGCCGCGCCAGCCGCACCCCCGACGCATTCTCGTTCTTGTCAACGCAGACCACATCCACGCCCAGGTCGTGCAGTTGGCCCGCGATCCGGGTGCCGACGTTGCCCAGGCCGGCCACGATCACATGGTCGCTGACCGGGCGTTTCTTTCCGTGCAACGAGCCGGTCAGCCGGGCCCCGACCACCGCCGCCGTCACCACCGGGAGGAACGCCATCCCGTCAAAAGTGAGCATGAACTGGGCGATCTTCTCCGGCATGCTCAGCCTAGGGTCGGAGACCGCCGCGCCGGCCGCGTCGAGGAAGGTCAGATACAGAGAGTCGGTCAGCGAGAACCCAGAAGCGGTAGCGAGCAGGACGAAGCCGCCGACCAGCACGGCGAAGAGGGTCAGGAACACGGCGCCGAGCTTGTGCCCGAAGAGCAGGCGCGGCAGACCCGTGAGGACCCGTAGCGGCCGACGGCGATGCCTGGCCAGCGGGTTACGCGGCGTGCCGTCCGCCACCGCCAGGACTAGGTCAGCGGTCTCCTGGTCGGGGGGGAGCAGGCGTGGTGACGCCGGGTCCTCGGTTGTGGCCAATCCGCAGATGAAGTGCCTGGCATCCGTCTCCCCGCGTCGGGCCACGAACAGAGTGCGCCCGGCCAGGCGGACGTGGCTGGGCGTTGGTTCGCCCAATGCGGCGGCGACGAAGGAGGGGGCGGCCATCGACGAACCGGAGAGCACCGCGCAGTCGGGGAAGAAGCTGCGCATCCGCTCGCCGAGCCCGGTGTTGAAGATCCTCATCACCAGCCGCAGGTCCGGGTTGAGGTCCTGGGCGCGGAGGGCGGCATGAAAATTGCCAAGGTCATCCTGGCTCAGCAGGGCCAGAGCGCGGGCGGACTGAACTTGCGCGTTCGCGAAGGCCGCGCTGTTCAGTTCCATCCACTCGATGATCCGGACGCCAGGTAGATGCGCCATCCGCGGGCCGTGGCCCCGTGCTCGTGAACTGAGTAGAACGGTGACCCGCTCGCCGTAGTTGGTGGTGAGCTCCTCAACGACGCGGAAGGCTAGTGCATCGTCTCCGCAGACGATCAGATGATCTCGATAGTGATTAAGGCGCCGCGGAACCGGGGACACTGCGCGATCTAACCATAATGGGGCGATCTGCACCACAAACGGCGATGACCGGCCCGCCCCGGGCCTGGATCTGCCGACTGGATTTCAGGCCGGCATGCCCTGCTCACTATGACTTTCCTGGAATGCCAGGCTGAACGCGACCAGCGTGAGCGCCCCGGCATGCCCTGCTCACTATGACTTTCCTGGAATGCCAGGCTGAACGCGACCAGCGTGAGCGCCCCGGCGGGCGAGCGGGGAGCAGAGCACGAGTGACGAGGGAAGGCGGCGCCCTAAGGCGCCCCGGAGGCGAGCGGGAGATACCCATCTTTCCGTTGCGGGGTATTCTGCCAGGAAGGATGCAGTTCTCGGGGAGGCCGATCATGACGACCTACAGCGCCATCCGTGCCTCGGACTTCGACCGGGAGAGCGTCGTCGCGATCCTGCGTGACGGGTATTCCGTGGGACGGCTGACCCTGGAGGAGTTCGAGGAGCGGACCACGGCCGCCTTGTCGGCCAGGACGTGGGGCGCGCTCAGCGAGCTGACCAAGGACCTTCCGCAGCGCGCCAGGCTGGGCGCCGATCTGCCCCGGGCTGGCGTGGCGGGAAGCGCACCGGCGAGCGTGCCTGCGCCGAAGTCGGCGGAACCGATGTGGCGGATCGTGCCGCTGCTGCCCATTGCCGCCGTGTGGCTCGTGATCGCGCTCTCCGCCCGGATGCCCGATTCGGTGGTCCCGGTGATCATCGCCCTGCTCCTGCTCTTGCGCTGCACGGTCAGGGACGGCCCGGTGCGGCAGGACGCGGCACGTTCCCAGCCGGGCCGCTTCCCGCGGGCCGGGACGGACCAGGCTGGCAACCGAAGTTTCCGTTAACTGCCGTGGAATACCTTTTTAAGACCTGAGGCTCAGGCGTCTGGCCCTCCTAGGCTGCCTGAGGGTCCGTGAAATAGGCGCGAGATGCGCACGTGCCCGCTCACCGGCGATGGAACGGGCGTAGCTCGATGAATGATCTCAGGCGACTCTCTGGTCCGGGCACGCTGGGCGTGCTTGGGACAGGGCCGCTAGCGGACGGACTGCTGGCGGACGAAGCCGACGGCCGGATGCTCCCGGATGAGCCGCTGGCCGCCCTGGCCGCACGGCACGGCCTGCGGTCAACCGCCGCCAGGCCGTCACTGCCCGCATACCTGCGCCTGCTTTGGCAGCGGCGGTACTTCATCGCCGCCTACGCCACGGCCCGCAATATCGCGACCTACACCGAGGCCCGGCTCGGCCAGATCTGGCAGGTCCTCACGCCGCTGCTCAACGCCGGCGTCTACTACCTCATCTTCGGGGTGATCTTCGGGGCCAGGCACGGGGTTCCCAACTACCCGGCATTCCTGGTCACCGGGGTCTTTGTCTTCTCCTTCACCGAACGGTCGATCCTCGCCGGATCCCGGGTGATGGCGAACAACATCTCGCTGATCCGGGCCATGTATTTCCCCAGGGCATGCCTGCCGCTGGCCTACGGCGTTGTTGAGCTTCAGCAGATGCTGCTGTCCATGGTCGTACTTTTCGCCATCGTGCTCGGCACCGGGGAGCCGATCACCTGGTACTGGCTGATGCTTATCCCGGTGCTGCTGCTGCAGACCATGTTCAACCTGGGCGCCGCCCTGATCCTGGCCAGGATGGGCGCCCAGGTCCGCGACGTGAGCCAGCTCGTGCCGTTCCTGCTGCGCACCTGGCGCTACTTCTGCGGCGTCATGTACAGCATCGCCGCCCTGCCGGTGGCCATTCCGTCATGGGCCAAAACCGCGCTGGCCGGGAATCCGGCCGCCACCTACATCACGCTCACCCGGCAGTCGTTGCTCGCCTCGCAGCGCGTCGCCGAGCCAGGAGCCAAGCCGTACAACTTCGCCAAGTGCAAGGTCGGCCTCCCGCAGTACTGCCACGCACCCCTGTCCACGCTGCATATCTGGGAGGCCGCGATCGGCTGGGCGGTCCTGGCCCTCGCCATCGGGATTGTCTACTTCTGGCGGGCCGAAGCACGGTACGGCCGCGGCTGATCAGGGTCCGCGCCGGTGCCCGCTTTGAAAGCGGTCGGGCACGAGCCCCGTATCGGGCGACTACACCGGCAAGGACGAGATCCTGCAGTTCTTCAGCAAGATGATGCAGACCTACGACGGGACGTTGCCGGTCCAGGTTCTCGACATACTCGCAAACGATCAGTGACGGCCGGTGCATCCGCTTTGTCAGCTACGACGACTCCTACCATCAGTTCTGGTCCAAGGTCCCGGCTGAGCAGCGATCCGCACGCAGTCACTGATACTCCCTGGCCACCGGGCTAGCCCGGGACCGCCGGGCCGGGCTGGAGGTTCAGCGTCACCGCCTGGCGGCCGAGGGAATTCATCTTGTGACCGTTGACCGTAAGCACGATGCCGCCGGGATTGCCGATCTTCAGGGATACCCGGTGGGCGAAGACCCAAAGGGTAGGCCGGGGCTCTGTCGGAAGTGGCCCTCAACCGGGTAAACGCTGGCCGTTGCGAATCTGTTACACGCCTAAAGGTGCCGGTGTCCCGGACGGCGGTGTAACGCGATGAGACGGCTTGGCGTTCAACAGGCAGGAGCCCGGTCGGCTCCGGATACTTCCGGTCAGCTCCCCGCTCGGGGCTCCTCCCCACGTGTGCCATGCACCGCGGCGGACCCGATTGGGGGGACGTTGAAGCCGAGGATGGTGCCCAGGCACGCCAAGAGCCTGGGCGTGGGACGCTGGACTGGCCGGATGGCGGAACTCAGGCGTCCACGCCCGCAGGCTGATCGTGAAGCCTCACAGCCGCAGGCGCGCTACGACCCGCTAGTTCACCCGATCGCGATCACCGAACACAGTGTCATCGGTGATCAGATCCGTCTGCCTGCCGCCTGCTGTGACATGACCGGCTGCTTCCGGAGTTTCGCGGACCAGGCCGCGCTCGGCGAGGCGGACAACCGGGCGAGAGCGCTCGCTGCGGGCTGGGGCGCGGACGCTTACGGCCGACTTGTCTGCCCAGGCTGCCAGCAGCTTCCCGGTCGACCAGCGGACAGCCACATAATCTCCGATCGCGGAAATTACCGTAGCCGGGGTGCCGTTGATCGAGAGCGCGCATAGCGCCGTGAATCGACCTTGTCAGGGCGTTGGGTCGGAGACCGCGGCGCCGAAGATGTCGGTGTTGCCGAATGTGGTGGGGCAGTCGGCCTGCGGAGCTGGTTTGGTGACTGTTGTGCCGGTGCGAAGTGACATCCGCCACGCATCCAGCGCTGGGCAGTCCGCTGCGTTGCGGGCGTCGTTCCAGACCCCGACCGCGCCTGTGCGGGTGGCGGCCGCATACACGTAGTCGCCGAGGAATTCCGCCGTGAGGTCGTTCTGGGAGGATGCGCGCGGGTCTCCGACGACGCCCCGGGCCAGTGTGCCGAAGGCGCCGATCTTTCCGCTGGTGACGTCTGCGTGCAGGATCGCGCCGATCAGGCTCCGCGGGGACGTGGTGTCCGTGCGGTACGGGGTGGTGAATGCGTTGTAGGTGATGTACACATCGGTGCCGGCCGGCGAGATCGCCGGGGCCGGCTCGTTCTGTTTGTTCTGCGAGAACGGCGACACCGGGCTGCCAACCGTGACCAGCATGCCCGTAGCCGTGGCTGGGCTGGCTGGGCCGCCGCCACCCCACCAGCGGAAGCACCCGAAGCGAGGGCCATCGCGACTACCACCCGGCGGAATCGTGTCCACGACATGGCAGCCCCTCAAGAACAGGTACGACGGCCCAGGAACCTGGGCAGGTTACATCGGAATTACAGAGGTGGGCCAGACACAAAAGGGCCCTTGTCGATCCGGAGCTGCGCCGGTTGACGAGTAATTAGAGGCCGGCGAACCGCGCCGGTCCTGCTGAAGGGAGCAGGTCATGAGCAAGTACATCCTCGCCTTCCGCGGCCAGCCGGACCGCGCGCACCAGCCGGATGAGGGGCAGCAGTGGGGTGCCTGGTTTGCGGGCCTCGGCGCCGCGATCGTCGACATGGGAAACCAGGTGGGCACGGTGCGCACCCTGCCCAGCGAGGGTGGCGGCGATCCGGCGAGCGCGGCCTTGACGGGGTATGTCGTGATCACCGCCGCCGACTCCGGCGAGGCCGCCCGCCTGGCCGGCGGCTGCCCTGGTCTCCAGCACGGGGTCAGCGTCGAGGTCGGCGAGATTGTCGGCGCCTGATCGGCTGGGTCTGCATCGCCCTGCGGAGCCGGCCAGCTGCCGGGTGCCGGCCGGCCCCGGCACCGAGACGAACCGGACACGCGCGGTGCAGAATCTTGCACGGGCGCGTTCTAGCACACGGCACACTCCGCCGCCGGCGCGACGGCGCAGCACATAGGAGGCTTGAGATGGCCGGGTACATGGTATTCATCTGGGATGACGAGGAGGCATGGGCGGACGCTGATCCGCGCACCGTCGAAGCCACCCAGGCCGCGCACGAAGACTTCATGGCGCGCAACGCTGGCGCGCTGCGCGGCGGCAACCGGCTGCACCCCAGCGGCACGGCGACCTCGATCCGCCACAGCGCCGACGGTGGGGTTGCCCTGAGCGACGGCGTGTTCGCCGAAGCCAAAGAGGTGATCGGCGGCTACTACCTGATCGACGCCGCCGACCTGGATGAGGCGCTGCGCATCGCCGCGCAGGTGCCGGCCCCGTTCGGCGGAGTCGAGGTCCGCCCCATCTGGACGACTAGTTGACCGGCGGCAGCGTGATGGATCCCACTGTCGCGGCCGCCGTCGCCGAGGCACACCGCCGGGATTGGGGGTTCGTGCTCGCCGCGACCGCCCGGATCACCCGCGACCTGGACGCCGCCGAGGACTGCGTCCAGGACGCCTACGCCCAGGCACTGGCTGCCTGGCCGGCCAGTGGCGTGCCGGCCAAGCCCGCAGCGTGGCTCACCGTGGTGGCACGGCGTCGGGCGATGAACCTCATCCGCCGCAACGACACGCTGACGAGGAAGCTGCCGCTGCTCGTGGACACTGCCACCTCGCCCGGACCCGGCGACGGCGGCGACACGGCCGCAGACCCGGTCCCCGATGACCGGCTGAGGTTGATCTTCACCTGCTGTCACCCCGCCCTCGCGGCCGAGGCCCGGGTAGCGCTCACCCTGCGGCTGCTGTGCGGGCTGACCACCGGCGAGGTAGCCAGCGCCTTCCTCGTCTCCGAGCCCACCATGGCGGCACGGATCACCCGCGCCAAAAAGAAGATCGCCGCCGCGCGCATCCCCTACCGGGTTCCGCCGGCCAGCGAGCTGCCGGACCGGCTCGCCGCGGTCCTCGACGTGGTCCACCTCCTGTTCACCACCGGGCACACCGCGCCGGCCGGCCAGTCCCTGCAGCGCCGCGACCTGGCCGAACGAGCCCTCGACCTGGCTCGCATGCTGCGGCACCTCCTCCCCGGCGACCCGGCCGTGGCCGGGCTGCTTGCCCTCATCCTGCTCACCGACGCGCGCCGCCACACCCGCACCACCACCGACGGACAGCTGGTCATCCTCGCCGAACAAGACCGCACCCGCTGGGACCGGACCGAGATCAACGAAGGACTCGCGCTGATCCGCACCGCGCTGGAGCCGCGCCCCCCGACCCGCTACGCGCTCATGGCGGCCATCGCCGCCGTCCACGCCGCGGCACCGCGGTGGGAAGCCACCGACTGGCAGCAGATCACCGACCTCTACGACGCGCTGACCCAGATCTGGCCATCCCCGGTGGTGGCCCTCAACCGCGCCATCGCCATCGGCGAGGCCCGCGGACCGCAAGCCGGGCTCGCCGCCCTCGACCAGCTCGCCACCGAGCCGCAACTCGCTGGCTACCACTACCTACCTGCGGCCCGCGCCGAATTCCTGCGCCGCCTGTACCGCACCGACGACGCCCGGCTGGCCTACCACGAAGCCCGGCTGCTCGCGGACAACCCCATCGAACGAGATTTCCTCACCCGCCGCCTCGGCGAACTCGACAGGTAACTCCGCCCCGCCCAGACCATCACGTCACTCACTAGTGGTCTTACAGACCACTAAATTCAAATGGTGACCCGCATGTGCTTGCGGAGTGGCAACACTCAGGGCGCGCCAAGGAGTTCGTAGATGGGGTCGGGGACGGCAGCCGGCAGGTCCGAGGTCAGCAGGCCCAGCCAGCTGCCGCGGATGCGGTCGAACGCGAACGCCGCTTCGGCCTGCTCATGCGCGCGGTCGCCTGCGTCTCGCCACTCGTCCTCATCCAGGGCCGCGATGGCCCGGGCCATATCGGCCGGGGTGCGGTGGATCCATCGCGTGTCGTAGATAGTCTCCGCGCCCGGCCAGTGCCGGAGAACCGGCACCGCCCGGGAGGCCATGCCCTCCGCGGGCGCGACATGGAAGCTCTCGTCGTCGCTCGTGGACAGCACGAATCCGACCCTGCGCAGCCAGGCGGCCACGTCCGGGCCCGCTTCATCGAAGACAACCGCCCCGCGCAGCATCGGCGAACGCTGGATCCGGCGCAGCGCCGTGGTGTAATGCGCGCGTTCCTCCGGCTTCCGCCACACCCACCAGTGATCCCAGGGCATGGAGGATTTGACGAACAGCAGGTACCTGTCATCTTCGCGGCGGAGTTCTTCGAGCACGTCGAGGGCGCGATCCAGGCGCTTGCGGGCCGGCACGATCCCGATGACGCCGAGGTGATGCCGCGCGCCTTCCAGCTTGGGCCGGTCCAACTGGCCGATATCCACCGTGTTCGGGATCGTGACAACCTTGTCGGCTGGCCAGCCAGCCCGCTCGCGGCACAGCCGGGCGTAGTGCCGGCTCACGCACACCACCTGGTCGATGGCCTTGATGTCGACCAGATTCGCGTAGCCAGCGGTCAGCTCGAACCGGTGCAGCCGAACGATCAGGCGCGAACCACGCCGCTTGTGCCTGCTGTACCAGATCGCGTTCGGCCCGCACCATTCGCAGATCACGACGTCCGCCCAGCGGGCGAGGGCCGTGCTGGCCTCGGCAGAGTGCCTGCCGAGGCCGCGCCAGTGATCCACCCGCACTTCCAGCCCGGGCTGCTCGCTGAGGTACTCCAGCAGGGGGCCGAAGAACTTCAGGTCGTGGCCGGCCACGACGACCCGCAGTCGCCCGCCCGCCGGGCTGGCCGGTGTCGGGCTGGCTGGTGCCGGGCTGGCCGGTGCTGGGCTGGCCGGTGGCGCGGCGGCCGGGAGGGCGCGGTCCAGGTATCCGCGCAGTCGGCTGACCGCTGACTCCAGGGTGAACGACCGGGCGGCGGCGGCGGTCCGGGCCGCCGCGAGCCGGGCCACGGCCGGATCGCTGGCCACCTCGGCCACTGTGTCCGCCACGTCGGACAGATCGCGGGCAAAGAGGGGATAGTCGGCGCCGAGAAGCTCCTCGTGCATCGGGGTCCGGTTGAGGATGACCGGCAGCCCGAGGAGGCCGAACTCCAGCACCTTCGTGGACAGCTCCAGGCTCGCGTCGAGGCTTGCGTCACGCCAGCTCAGCCCGATGTCGCAAGACGCCGCGAGCTGCATCGCCTCCTGCCGTGACCGGCCGCCGTACCAGATCACGCCGCTATCACCGGGCGAGGGCGTTCCGGCCCGGGGGGCGCCGTAGGCGGCCTGGGGCCTGCCGAGAGCGGCGCGCATCCGCCGGGCGTACCCGGGATCCGCGGGATCGCTGTGGATCTTGTCCCCGAGCATGTGCACCTCAGTGGGCACGCCCCGCGCCGCGAGCAGCCCCGGCAGTTGGGTCATCTCGTAGGTGTTCCAGCGCGGCGCGAACTTACCGGTGTAGACGAGCCGCAGCGGGTCACGGCCAGTGCCCGCGCGGCGCTGCGGCGAGCCGTCCAGAGCCGGCACGACCGGCGGCATCAGCACGCACTTGCCGCATGCCGCGGGGACGCTTCCCTCCAGGAACGACCGCAGTTCCTCGGTCTGGCAGAGCAGGTACCGGGAGGCCGCGGCGATGTCGGCCAGTTCGGCTGCCTTCTCCTCGGTCATCGCGGCAACCGACTGGGGGATGTCGGTGAGATAGGACCACAGCCGGCCGGTGAAGCCGCCGTCCGCCACTACCTGGGTTACCACCCGCCGGCCGCGGAGCACCACGAGATCCTGCCGGTGCTCCTGGTCGAGCGCCGCCAGCACCTGGGCTGCCCGTTCAGCGGTGAGGCTGGCGCTGCCCAGGCCGCTGATCAGGTGCTCGGCGTGCGGGCGGCGTATGGTCACGCCGGGCTCGGCCAGCAAGGGGGCGATCAGCCGGTCGGTGCGCACGGGTGACTTGAGTACCAGCGTGACTGCGCAGCCCGCGCGGGCCATGGCCTGGACCGTGGACTGTACCCAGATGGCCGACCCGTCGATCAGGTTCAGGTCGATGTCGCCATAGACCAGCGCGCTGAGTTGGCTCATGGCGAGCCCTCCAGTCAGGTAATGGCGGCGAAAGAGGAAATGGCCGTCACCGGAAGATGGCAGTCAGGGGGAGATGGACAGCATGCTCAGGCCGTGGCGGCCCCAGGCATCGGCCGGCGGGGCCCCGGCCAGCAGCAGTTCGCGCCGCACCAGGGCCGGCTCGATCGCCGGCGCGAACACGTAGTCGGCCCCGGGAGCGTGGCCGACCGCGTCCGCCCTCGAGCACTCCAACCCGCAGGCCAGATCGAGCAGGTAGCTGTCCGGGCGATCACGATCCCAGTCCCAGGGCGCCACCCAGGGTGATCGCGCAGCGGCCGCGGCGGCGGGCAGGCCCGTCTCCGCCAGCACCCGGACCACGGCGCCCGAGTCCGCGAGCGGCCGCAGCGCCCTGGCCGCCGCCTGCCGCTGGGTAGCGGCGGCACCGTCGTGTGGGTGCAGTCCGGTGAGCGAGACGACGACCTCGGCCGGCCGGAGCCGCTGCCGCATCAGGTCATCACCGAGCCGTTGCGCGTGCTCAACGTCGGGCACCTCGGCCAGGACGGTGACCTGGCGGGACGCCCCGATGTCAGCGGGCAGGCCCAGCAACCGGGCCAGCCCGGCCAGCCGGACCGGTGTGGCGTGGTTCTCGAAGAGCTCTCTGAGCACCGGCCGGAGTTCCGCCGGGCTCCGGGCGCCGGCCTGGCGGCCGTCCTGGATTGCCCTGGCGGCCCGCTCGGCATCCGGCGCCGGCGCGCCTCCGGAGTCGGTCGCCGGACGGCCCACCGGGCCGACCACCCGTGCCCCGGCGGCGACCTGCTCGCGCGCCTGGGCGTCATCAGCCGCCACGAAGAGGCCGTGCCCGCGGTACAGGGCGGGTGCTGATCGCCAGCGGACCGCGCCAGAAACGGTGACCGGCCCGTGGCCGCCGGTCAGCTCGTCGAGGATGCGGCGCACGGCAAGCGGCTCACGTGGATCGCGGCGTGCCGCGTACACCGGGTCGCAGGGGCGACCCGGATCCAGGCCGATGGGGTTGAACCTGGCCAGCTGCACGCCGAGGTCACCGTCGAGCACGGCGTCGCAGCTCGCGGCGAGCCAGTCCAGGCCGGCGGTGAGATGCCAGGGCACGTTGCGCAGCAGGACCACCGGCTTCCCCAGCGAGCGGGCGAGGCTGACCAGGGCCGCCAGGCGCCTGCCACGGTCCGTCGCGGCCGGGTCGCCGGCGAAGGCCCACCCGCAGCCGGACAGCATGGCGGCGGTCTCGATGAGCACCAGGTCAGCGCCGGTGCCTTCGAGCACGAAGTCGGCGTCATGAGGGAGCAGCGGCTGCACGACGGCATCAGGTTCGAGGGTGGCGCAGCTCAGCGAGGTCAGCGCGCCGGTGATCACGAGTCTGTCCGGGCCAGCCAGGCTCTCCCCGGTGATCTGCCCCGGCGCCGTGTAAGCCGCCAGCCAGCGGTCGCCAAGCCCGGGCCCCCCCTGGTCCTGGAGCAGGGTCAGCGGGCCACCAGGCCGGTCGCCGCTCCCCGCAGCATTGCGTCGGCCAAGAGCACCGCCGCCCCGGTGCCGCCACAGCCGGTAGAGGCCGATCGGCAGCCGGGCGCCCTCCCGCCATGGGCGGCGGGCCACCCCCACGACGGCCCGGCCGATCTCCAGCGAGGTCGAGCGTTCCAGCGCCATCAGCTTCTCGTACACGCCCACCAGTTCGCGCTGCGTGGCGCGCAGCGAACGTGCCAGCCGGTCGCGTTCCAGCGCGACGCCGGCCTGGCCGGTGCCGCCCGCCTCCCCGGCCTGCTCGGCCGGGGCACTGGGCTGCGGGGTGTCACTGGCGCCGGCACGCTCCAGGTCAGCGAGCCGGGCTCGCAGGCCCTGCTCGACAAAGCTGCCGAGGGCGTACTCGTTCATGTTCCGCAGCGCGGAGTCCTGGCCCGATGCCTCAGCTGGCGCCGCGACGCGGGTGAACACGATCGCACTGCCGAAGCTCGCCTCATCCAGCGCTGCGACCTGCAGGATCAGGCAGTTGCGGGCGGCCAGCAGGCCGAGGATCTGGTGGCCGGGAAGCCGGTCAGGGGGAAAGGCGAGCAGCAGGACGCCGCGCGCGCCATCCGGAAGCTGACGCAGAACCTGCCCGAAGACCTCCAGCGCGATATGCCGGGCCGGATCCGGCCCTACCGGGACTACCGCCAGGGTGTCCGGGCCCAGCCGTGGTCCGCCGCCGGCACCGTTCCCGGATGCGGTCGGCGCGCCACCCAGTCTGGGAGCAGTGGGTGGTGCCGAGGCGGCCAGGGCGGCGGCGTCAATGCGCTGATAGCCGATGCCGTCGGCCTCGCCGGAATCCAGGTCCAGGTCCAGGTCCAGGTCCAGGTCCAGGTCCAGGCGCAGGCTGCGGCCGACGTCCGGGCCCGCCACTTCCACGATCGATGCCACGCCGTCGAGGTAGGCCCGCACAAGGTCGGCCAGTGGCAGCACCGTAGGCCCGGGCTCCTGTCCCGGCCCGCTGGCCAGGTCCTGGCCGTCGGTCGGAGGCTGCCCTTCGGCCCGGTCGGCGGTGCGGTCCGGGGCGCTAGCGGCCATGATCGGCCAGCCATCCGGAGATGCCCCGGGCGATCCGGGGGCCCGCGGCGCCATCCCAGAGCGGCGGCAACTCGCCCTGGTACGGCCCGGCGGCGCAGGCTTTGAGCACGGCAGACGACAGCTCGGCCTGGGTGATGAGGCGGTTACTCCCGCTGGAGATGGTGATGGGCCGCTCAGTGTTGGGCCGCAGCGTCAGGCACGGCACGCGCAGGAAGGTCGTCTCCTCCTGCACCCCGCCCGAGTCGGTTACGACCGCGGCCGCGCCCCGGAGCAGGGCCATGAACTCCAGGTAGCCAAGCGGCCCGCAGGCATGCACGCGAGGATGGGCATCGAGCCCGGCCTCCTGGAACACCGCACGCCCGCGCGGGTGCACCGGGATGAGGACATCCACCTCCGCCGCGATCTCATGGAGCCCGCGGACCAGGTCCCGCACGACCTCCGGGTCATCCACATTGGATGGGCGGTGCAGGGTCGCGATGACATAACGCCCCCCCAGGCTGTGCCGTGCGCGCATCCCGGTGGTGTCCAGCCTGTCCAGGCAGGCCTGCAGCGTGTCGATCATCGGGTTGCCCGTCAGCTGCACCGAGGTCACCGGGATGCCCTCATTGGCCAGATGCCCTACCGCCTCCGGCGAGGTCACGAAGAGCAGATCGCACAGCTGGTCGGTGACCCGCCGGTTCACCTCTTCGGGCATGGACCAGTCGAAGCTGCGCAGCCCCGCCTCGACGTGCGCGAGGGGGACGCCGAGCTTGGCGGCGACCAGCGCCGCCGCCATCGTCGAGTTCACATCGCCGTAGACAACCGTGATGGCGCAGCCCGGGTCGCTCAGCTCCGGCTCCAGGCCGGTCATGATCGCCGCGGTCTGCCGGGCATGGCTGCCCGAGCCGACCCCGAGGTTCACATCGGGCACCGGCAGCCCGAGTTCACCGAAGAAGACTTCTGACATCCGCTCGTCGTAGTGCTGGCCGGTGTGCACGACCCGCTGCCGGTGGCCGAGCACGGTAAGCGCACGGATCACGGGAGCGGCCTTGACGAAGTTGGGCCGCGCGCCGACCACGTGCGTGATGTGCGTGTGCATCGTGTTCCTTCCGGGCGGCTGCCAGCGTCCTGGCCAGTGCCCTGCTCCCGGCAGTACTCTGCCCTAGCGCCGCGGGATGGCCTACAGGTAGTTCTGTCTGTTTCCGCATGGTCTGCCATGTGTTCACCCATGCTGGCTACGATCCGCCTACGTGATCACCTGGCACCGCACCCGCGACTCCGCTACCCGGGGATCCGGCCATCAGTCCGGGGGATACCCGGGGCTTGGGCTGTCTCCCCGGGGCAAGCAGGCGCGCCGCCACGGCCCCGGCCAGTGGGGCCGTCCGGCCGGGCGGGGCCTGTCCTTGCGCCTGTTCACCCTGGCGGCATCGGTGGCCTGGCGGCATCTGGCCGACGATCCGGTGCGGGCGCTTGTCCTCGCGTGGCGGGTCCTGCCTGGCCGCTCCCGCCGGCTGGTCCGGCTGGCCGGCGGATACGGCCGCGCGGGCACGGCGTGGGGCGCCGGGGATCGCGACGGCGCACTGCGCGCCCTGGCGTCATCCCCGCGCCGTCAGGCCCGCTTCGCCCTGGCCGTGGACATGCCCGAGCCGGCCGCGCTCGCGCTGGCCCGGCTCGCCCCCGCAGACAAGGCGAAGCCGGTCCTCACCGCGCGCCTGGCCTGGCGTGAGGGCCGGCTGACCGATGTAGCCTACGCACTTGACGGGGCGCCCGGCCGCCAGGCCAGGGTGCTGCGCGCGATGCTCCGCGCGGAACGGCGGTCACGCAGTCCCGGCTGGCCACCGGTCCGCCCGGCCGGGCGCCGGGCGGCCCGGCCCAGGGCGATCGGGCGCAGGCCGATCGGGCCCATACCGATCCGGCGCCGTGTCCCCGGGCGGGTGCTGCACATCGTCACCAATGCCCTGCCGAACACGAGCGCCGGGTATACGGTGCGCACCCATCAGATCGCGGTCGCCCAGCGCTCGGCGGGGCTGGACCCGCATGTGATGACGGAATGCGGCTTCCCGGTAGCCCAGGGGCACCCAGACGCGCGCCGCGCTGTCGACCTGGACGGGGTGGCTTACCACCGGCTGCTGCCACTGAGCCTGCCCCGCCGCAACGACGCCGCCATGGCGAAGGGCCTGGCCCTGGCCGCCGGCCTGGTCGAGCGGCTCCGCCCGGCCGTGCTGCACGCGGCGAGCAACCACGTCAACGGGCAGCTGGCATTGGCCCTGCGCGAGGCGTACGGCCTGCCCGTGGTGTACGAGGTGCGCGGTTTCCTGGAGGACTCGTGGCAGTCGCGGCACCCGGGCGACCTGTCCCGCAGTGATGTCTACCGGCTCAGCCGCGACCTGGAGACCCATTGCATGCGCGCGGCCAACCTGGTGGTGACCCTCGGCGAGGCGATGCGGGAGGAGATCGTCGCCCGGGGGATCCCGGCGGACCGGATCCTGGTGGCGCCGAACGCGGTCTCCAGTGAGTTCCTCAGCCCGCTGCCGGATGGCCGCCCGCTGCGCGCCGCGCTCGGCATCGGCCCCGATGAGCCGGTGGCCGGGCTGGTGTCCAGCCTGTTCGCGCATGAGGGCGTGCCCACTTTCCTGGAAGCCGCCGCCCACCTGCACCGCCGCGGGCTGCCGGTCCGGCCGCTCATCGTCGGCGATGGCCCGGAGCGCGCCAGCCTGGAGAACCTGGCCACCCGGCTCGGCCTCGGCGGGAAGGCGGTCTTCACCGGCCGGGTGCCGCTCCAGGACGTCCGTCGCTACTACGCGGTCCTCGACGTGTTCGTGATCCCGCGCACCAATGACCGGGTCTGCCAGCTCGTCACCCCGCTGAAGCCAGTGGAGGCGATGGCCAGCGGGCTGTGCGTGGTGGCCAGCGACGTGAGGGCGTTGCGGGAAATTATCAAACACGGATCGACTGGGACGTTAACTCTGCCGCAAAATCCGGTAGCACTGGCGGATTGCCTGGAAATGCTCCTCTACAGTCCAGATGTCCGCCGGGAACTCGGCGCAAAGGCCCGCGAATGGGTGGCCGGGGATCGGACCTGGGCGCGTAACGCGGAGCGCTACCGCCTGGCCTACGAGTCTCTCGGCGTCGGCTGAACAGGCGGTCCTCGTCGAGGGGAACAGTTCGGAAATGCAACGTGACTTGCTGGTCATCGGACTGGGCTACGTCGGCCTGCCGCTGGCCAGGGAGGCCACGACCGCCGGCCTGTCGGTTGTCGGCTACGACGTGGATCAGGCCATCGTGGACCGGCTCAACCACGGCAGCTCGCATGTGGACGACATCCCGGCGGGTGACGTCGCGACGATGCTGGAGGCCGGGTTCCGCGCCACCGCCGACGAGACCGCCGTCGGCGAACCGGACACCGTGGTCATCTGCGTGCCGACACCGCTGTCCGCCGCCAGCGGCCCCGACCTCACCGCTGTCCGGGCCGCCACCGAGATGGTGGGCCGGCTGCTGCGCCCGGGGATGCTGGTGGTGCTGGAGTCCACCACCTATCCGGGCACGACCGACGAGGTCATCCGGCCCACGCTGGAGACCGCCTCCGGGCTCACCGCCGGGGTGGATTTCTGGCTGGCGTTCTCGCCGGAGCGGATCGACCCGGGCAACAAGGACTATGGGATCCGCAACACGCCGAAGGTGGTCGGCGGCCAGACGCCCGCCTGCGCCGCGGCCGCCGTCCGGTTCTACGGCAAGCTCTGCGACCAGGTGGTCCAGGCGGCCTCGGCGCGTGAGGCCGAGATGGCCAAGCTGCTGGAAAACACCTACCGGCACGTGAACATCGCGCTGGTCAACGAGATGGCGATCTTCTGCCATGAACTCGGCGTGGACCTGTGGGACGCGATCAGGTGCGCCGCGACCAAGCCATTCGGTTTCCAGCCGTTCTACCCGGGCCCGGGCGTGGGCGGGCACTGCATCCCGATCGACCCGAACTACCTCTCCTACAAGGTGCGCACGCTCGGCTACCCGTTCCGGTTCGTCGAACTGGCCCAGGAGATCAACGGGCGGATGCCTTCCTACGTGGTGGACCGGGCCGCCGACCTGCTCAACCGGCACGCCAAGCCGGTGAACGGCGCTCGCGTGCTGCTGATCGGCGTGACCTACAAGCGGGACATCGCCGACCAGCGCGAGTCACCGGCCCGGCTGGTCGCGCGCAAGCTCCGCGCCAGGGGCGCGATCCTCGCCTACCACGACCCGTTCGTCAGCGAGTGGCCGGTCGATGGGGAGGCCGTCCGCCGGGCGGTGGACCTGGACGCGGAACTGGCGGGAACCGACCTGGTGATCCTGCTCCAGGATCACCGCGCCTGCGACCTCGACCAGATCGCCCGCGATGCCCCGCTCATCCTGGATACCCGGGGCCGGATCGTGAGCCCGCGGGCAGAGGTTCTGTGAGGCAGGCATGCGCGTAGTTGTCTGCACCATCGTCCACCACCCGCAGGATGCGCGGATCCTGCACCGGCAGATCCGTGCCATGCTGGACGCCGGGCATCAGGTCAGCTACATCGCGCCGCTGACCGCGTGCGGCGTGCGCCTGCGGCCCAGGCCCGGGCTGACCGCCACCGACGTGCCCCGGGCGGCGGGCCGCCGCCGGGCCGGTGCGCTGCGCGCCGCCCGCCGTGAGCTCGCCCGGCTCAGCCAGGGTGCCGATCTGCTCATCGTGCACGACCCCGAACTGCTGCTTGTGCTGCCCCTGGTCGGCCGGCGCCCGCCGACCGTGTGGGATGTGCACGAGGACACCGCGGCCGCGCTGAGCACCAAGGCATGGCTGCCCGGCCCGCTCCGGCCGGTCGTGGCCGCCGCAGTGCGCCGGGCCGAGCGGATGGCCGAGCGCAGGATCCACCTGATCCTCGCCGAGCACGGCTATGCCGACCGGTTCCGCCGCCGCCATCCGGTGGTGCCGAACACCACCTACGTGCCGGACCGCCCCGCCCCGCCCGGGCGGGGCGACCGGGTGGTCTACATCGGCCATCTGTCACCGGACCGGGGCACCTCCGAGATGATCGAGGTCGGCCGGCTGCTGCGGCCGCATGGCATCGCGGTCGAACTGATCGGCCCGGCCGATGCCCAGGCCCGCGCGGAACTGACCCGCGCACAGGCGGCCGGCCTGATCCGCTGGCACGGATTCCTGCCTAACGACAAGGCAGTGCTGATGTCCGACGGAGCGCTGGCGGGACTTTCGCTGTTGCACGATGAGCCGAATTTCCGGCATTCCCTGCCGACGAAGGTCGCGGAGTACATGGCGCACGGCGTACCGGTGATCACCAGCCCGCTGCCGGTCGCGGCCGGGCTGGTCGAGCGGTATGAGTGCGGCACGGTGGTGCCGTTCGGCGACCCGCGCGCGGCGGCGGACGCCGTGCTCCGGCTGGCCGCCGATCCCGGCCTCCGGGCCACGCAGGGACTTCGCGGGCACCGCGGCGCGGCCGAGTCCCTGGGCTGGCCCGCGAATGCCCGCTCTTTTGTCGCGCAACTGGAGGAATGGGCCGCCGGGCCATCCCGCAGCGCCCACGCATCACCGGCCACGCAGACACCGCCGGTCCCGGCGTCGGCACCGGCGGTCCAGGTTCCCGCGCTATCGCCCGCCCGGCGGCCCTGATGACGGATAGCACGTCCGTAGCCGCCCAGCCTTTGGACCCGGCCAGAGGCAGGATAGGTTCCCTCGTCGGGCTGGCCTCGCCTGCCCGGCTGGCCGCTCTCGCCCGGGACAACCAGCTCTTCGCGCTGGCCCTCGGAGCGGGAGCCGTTCTCCGGATACTGGCCATGGTCGGGTACCCGGGGGTTCTCTGGTTCCTCGGCGACTCCTACCTTTACCTCGGCGCTGCCCTGCGGCCGCGGCCGGATCTCAGCAAAACCGTGGGCTACTCCTTCTTCCTGCGCGCGCTTGAGCCGTTCCACAGCCTGATCCTGGTCGCCGTCGTGCAGCACCTGATGGGCCTGGCCATAGGCATCCTTGTGTACGCATTGCTACGGCGGAGCCGGGTGGCACGGCACTGGGCCGCGCTGGCCGCCACCCCGGTGCTGCTTGACGGCAACGAGATCCAGCTTGAGCACATGGTGATGGCCGAGACACTGTTCACGTTCCTGGTCATGATCAGCGTGACGCTGCTGCTCTGGCGGCCGCGTCCCTCGTGGCCGGCGGGCCTGGCGGCCGGACTGCTCACCGGCTACGCGGTTCTCGTCCGCACGGAGGGGGTGCCGCTGCCCCTGGTCCTCGCCGGGTACCTGGTGGTGCGCAGGGTGGGCTGGCGCCCCGTCGTCGCCGTAATAGCGGGCTGCGCCGCGCCGATAGCCGGGTACGCCATCTGGTTCCATTCCTGGAACGGCCAGTACGCCCTCACCCGCTCAGAAGGGTTCTACCTGTGGGGCAGGGTGTCCACCTTCGCCGACTGCGCGCAGATCAGGCCGCCCGCCGACGAGCGCCGCTTCTGTCTGTCCACGCCACCCGCCAAGCGGCTTCCGGCCGGGACGATCATCTGGGAGACCCCGAAGATCCGCCATATGCCCGGCGGGCCGGTGAGCGTGCGCAACAACCGGCTGCTGCGCGACTTCGCGATCCGCGCCATCCTCGCCCAGCCGGGCGGCTACCTGACGGCCATCGCTGACGAGGCAGGCATCGCCCTGGACTGGCGGCGGTATCCCTACCCGAGCGCGGGCACCGTGTCATTCAGCTACTTCCATCTCAAGCCGCAGGTGGTGCCCGACAGGAGCTGGATCCCGGGCGGGACCGCGCCCAGAGACGTGCGGGCCTACGGCCGGGCGAGCCCGAGCCGGGTGATCAGGCCGGTGGCCTACCTGATCGGCGGCTACCAGCGGGTGTTCTATACCTGGGGACCGCTGTTCGGCGCGATCCTGGCGGTCGGGCTGGCCGGCCTGATCCGGTTCCGGCGCCGGCTCGGCGGGACGGGCCTGCTGCCCTGGGCCGCCGCGGTGGTGCTGCTCATCACCCCGATCGCCACGGCGGGGCTGAGCTACCGCTACCTGATAC
>WNFE01000300.1_pt1 | contig 38136 bp, 35 predicted proteins | sample 5400451 | NCBI WGS metagenome assembly WNFE01 (sample SAMN13153344, study PRJNA577476) | soil metagenome | isolation source: 200 cm saprolite under Douglas fir tree site 2 hole 2 | place: USA:California | collected 2015-04-18
CAGCGTGCGGGCGCGCTGGCCACGCTGAGTAGGTCGACTGACGGCGGCACGATCTCATCTCTTCGGTTACGCAGTGAACTCTCGCAGATTACGGTGCTTCCGTTGGACCCGAATAGCACGGTCTGCCCCTGCCCACCGCCGGTCGGGTTTGTACCTGGGCGGGTTGTGAGCTTTCAGCTGGGTACGGCGCGAGACACGCGAAACTCTCGGTTCAATGCGACGGATGGAAGCATCGTCACTCTAACGGGCGAGTTAGCTGCTGCAGCGTTTGGTAGCGACTTCAGTTTCACCAAGTACACGCTCGACGCCCAGCGGCTGTTCCCGGTCGGGGAAAAGAGTACCATTGTCACCCGGGTGCTCCTTGGCTCGGCGGTCGGCAACCTCCCGTTGCAGGAACGGTACATTCTAGGGGGGCCGAGCACGGTGCGGGGTCTCCCCATCGGGTTCCTTCGGGACAACAGCATTGGGGTCGCGAACCTCGAGTACCGGTTCCCCATGAGTGCGCTGATCCCGTCCTTCCAAGACATCACGTCGATCCTCTTCGTCGACGCGGGCAGCGCTCCCATTTCCTTGAACCTGTTGGTGGGCTACGGCTTTGGAATTGCTATTACCACGCCGTTGGGACCCATCCGTATTGACTTGGCGTGGGGACCTGACGGCACGCGGCAGACGTGGCTGTCCTTGGGCGCCCCGTTCTAACGCGACGCCTCCTGTGCCCCGCATAGTGTGGTCGTGGGAAGGTGTTAATGCGCGCGTGCGGCGGCTGTGCCAGCGACACCGAGACTTCAGAGGAGAGATTCCGCGTTTTAGCCGCGCCGCCTCCTTGATGCGAGGTGTCCTTCGGTGCGCGACTTTCTCGATGGTACTTGCCGCCCTCGCCGTGCTGGGACTGGGTGTCCCGCCCGTTCGAGGTCAAGGAGTGGTGGTGCGCGTTGTAGCGGTTGTGACGTTCGAGGGCGATGGCCCGCACCCCATCATTCGAAACCGCTTGGAGACCACCGTCCTCAGTGTGGCGGATCGACTTCTGACGGGCCTGCCGCTGGATCAGGTCGCTGCGTTGCAACCCAAGCCTGAAGAAACCATCGCGAACGTGGTGGACCGCGTCGCCGTAGGGTACGCAGTCGTCGACGCGGCCGTCCAAGTAGCCGCCACCACAACCGTGACGATTCGCCTCCGGTCAGTGGGGGCCGTGATCCGCGATGTCGCAGTCGGCGTGGAGTTGAAAACGGTGCACGCGCGAGTTCAACCGGTGATCTTGGCGCTGTGGCAGTCAGGGCCCATGGGGATGGTGCAAAGCCTCCTTGTCGGCCTTCCTGTAGCGGCATTGGATTGGGCTGGGCCTCTGGTCGCCCAACACGTGAGGGAAATGGTCGAGACAGCATTGCCCGGGTTTACCGCCAGTTACCGACTGCGACCCGCTGAGCGCAGCACTCTCGACCTGACGATCGTCCCGAAGGACTCCCGCGTGGTCCGCAATATCGGAGTGCGCTTCCGTTCGGAGTCGATTCCCTTGCTGTTGTTGGACCAGCACGCGCCCCAGGTCGCCTCCATGGCCGACCCGCTGCGTGGTCTCCCTGTGGTGTTTGTCGATGCCCAGCGCGCAGCGATGGAGCACCTTCTGAACGAAGACCTGGCCGCGTACGCGCCGGCAGTGGAGTATAGCGTGATGGCCCTGGCTCGGCTGGACGTCGCCGAGACCCTGTACGTGTACGTGACCGCGGAGTCTCAAATGTACCGGGCGCGCGTGGAGGCGCAGCTCAATTTTGGCCCGCAGGCCCCCGGCCCCGCCGTGGTGGCCCGCCTGGGCCGGCTGGTGTCCCCGCAACTGGAGCCGTTTGTCGAACTCCGGCTGGTGCCAACCCCGCTTGCACTGACGGGGGCAGTTGGCGTGCGCATTGAAGTGTCGCCCGCGGCCTTTGTGGCCGTCACGTATGCCCCGACGCCGCGGGAAACGACGTTTTGGACCACGGTCCAGTTTAGCCGCGACGTCGGCGTCCGGGGAAACTGGACATTCCCGACGCAGGTCTTTGAGGGCGCGGCGACCTTTCGCATCAATGAGTTCCTGGCTTGGGAATTCATCGGTAACTCCGCCGGCCAGGCCTGGGTCCGCCTGGTCAGTAATCTCTAGGACAAAGCGCGACTGGCGTGCGGGACGTGTACGCACCGCTTGAATGAGGAGAGTACAATGGGAAGGCGATTTCTGTCAGCAAGAAGAAGATGCATCGGGCCGGTGGTGTCTGCGTGAACCCGGCGTGCTTTTTCGTGGTCTCTCGTTTCCTAAAAGGAGGTCTGTGATGCAAATCCGTCAGCGGAAAGTTCCCACAATGTGGCTGGTCGGTGGCGCGGCAATCCTCCTGCTCCTCATTGGCGCAGCCGTCTGGCAGAGTGGGCCGGCCTTGGGACAGTCATTTAGCATCGGGTTCGTGGATATGAAGCGGGCGTTCGACAGCCACCCCCGCAAAGTGTCATCGGAGCGCGCGCTCGCAGAGTTCTACCAAGCGAAGCAGCGAGAATTCCAGCAGCGGGCCAAGGATCTCTCGCCCGCCCAGCGTCAGGATCTCGATCGGCAACTCCAGCAGCAGTTTGTCCAGAAAGAAGATGAGCTGCGGGGGGGGTTGACCCAAGACATCCGTGCCGCTGTCGACAAGGTGGGCCATGATCGTGGAATCAGCATCATCCTGGACCGCCAGGTCGTGCTGTACGGCGGCGTGGACTTGACCGATGCGGTCATCGCCCAGCTCACGAGCGGGAAGTAGCGTCGGCGGCCACTTCTGGCATGGGACTATTCGGGAGGAGACGAAGCGCATCCGTCATCATGGGTGTTGCCGGGTCCTCGTCGTCTCACATCCCTTGCGAACACAGGCAGCCTCCGTTCCTGATCGGCCTCGGCCTCATCGGCTTGGCAGCGGTGCTGGCGGGCGGGTGTCGAGGACGCGCCCAGAATTCGTCTGTCACGGCGGCCGATGCCCGGATTGGTGTCGTCGATTTGGAGGTTGTGACCCATGCGCACCCTCGCTGGCAGGATCTCGAGGTGCTGCTGCAACAGGAAAAAGACGTCCAAGCCGAACTGGGCATAGTCCCGCAGTCCCCCTCGCTGCCGGTCCCCGAGGTCCAGCGCGTGCTGGACGAGGAGGCGAAGCGGTTGCGAGTCGAGCTAGGGAAAGAGGTTGAGTTTCTTAGAGTCGAAGGACAACGACAGATCGAGGCCTTTGCCAATGAGCTCCGCCACGACGCTGAGGCGCGACTGGCTCAGCTCCCACTCCTCAATCTCAGGCTCCGAGCGGAAGTCGCAGGCCTCTCCTCCGAAGCAGAGGGCAAACAGCTTCTCCAGGAGATGCAGGCCCTCCAAGAAGAACGCGACGCGCGGATCCAGGAGAAGATGGATGAATTACAGAGCGCGTTCAGCGAACTCCAGAAGGTCAAAGAAAGCGAAATCAACGCCAAGTTGAAAGCTGAGCAGGATGCCCTTGAGGCAGAAGGCCGGCAACGTCTGGCCGCGCGTCAACAGGCCGCGCAAGCAGATTTTGCGCACGCGGCGGTGGACCTCGAGAAGACGTTTCGGGCGCGGTTGGAACGCCGCCGCGAGGAGATGATCTTGGGAGGACAGGCGACACTCCCGGGCCGCCAGGGGACATACACGCAGAGCCTGATTGACCGGAGCCGTCAACTGCAAAGTGAACTCGTGGCGCTGCGGGAGAAGCGCCAGCGTCTGGAAGACAGCATTCTGGCTGAAGTGAAAATCGAAGTCGCGACGATCGCCCAAACACGCAGGCTGGATGTCGTCCTGACCCGGTACGTCAGCAACGTGGCGGGCATCGACATTACCGCCGATGTGGTGGCGAAACTCAAGCAATGACCCGACGCCTCCTCGTCACTCTGGGTCTTGCCGTTCTGGTCGGCGGATGTGCTCCCCGGCTGGGAGTCGTGGACACTCAGCGCCTGCTCAATGAAACCGTCGCGGGTCTCTCCTTTCAAAAGCAACTCTCCGATCGCGAGAAAGCCATGGAAGCGGATCTACAACTGCTGAGCTCGCAGCTCAGCCAGAACGATTTGGCGGTGCGGCGCCAGATGCACGTGCGGGAGCTCGCCACATTGCGCCTGGAGCTCGAGGGGCGATTAAACGACCGCATCCGAAAGGCAACTGCTGAGGTCGCACGTCAGCGCCGGCTCCGCATCGTCCTCGTCAAAGGCCCGACGTTAATGGGGGGAGTCGATGTGACCGATGCAGTGATGGAACGGTTGAAGTGATGGTGCGCGCGCGAGGTCGTGCAATCGCCCAGAGCGCTACGACCGCCTCGGATGCCAGCGTCTGCGGCGGGCTATGAAGCTCCGAGACTTGGCGGAGGCCATTGACGCCGAAGTTGTAGGCGACGGCGACGTGGCGGTGACCCACGTGGCCGCCATCGAGTCGGGCGGACCCGGGGCGCTGATCATGGTGCGCGAGGCCCGCTACCTCAAGCAGGCTCAAGCGGGGACAGCCGCGGCTCTGTTACTGCCGCCGGACTTCCACCCCGCGAGCAAACCCGCACTCCGCGTGCGCGATGTTCGCGTCGCCTTTGCTCGTGTCATCGCCCTGTTGCATCCGGCCGCTCCGTCCGTTCCCGGAATCCATCCCACCGCGGTGATCGGCCCGCGCACCACACTCGGCGCAGACGTGACCGTGGGGCCGTATGTTGTGGTGGGCGATGACTGCCGCATTGGCAAGGGAGTCGTCCTCATGGCCGGATGCGTTATTGGTGGGCGGGTCCTCATCGGAGAGGCCACCGTCCTCTACCCTCGCGTGGTGCTCTATGATGGCACCGACATCGGCCAACGCGTCATTGTGCACGCTGGTGCCGTCCTGGGTAGCGATGGGTTCGGGTACGCCGCCGATCAAGGGCAGCACCTCAAAATTCCTCACATCGGGAAAGTGGTCGTTGAGGACGACGTAGAGATAGGTGCCAATACCACCGTCGACCGCGCGACATTGGGCGAGACGCGCATCGGCGCGGGGACGAAGGTGGACAACTTGGTGCAGATCGGCCACAACGTGACCATCGGCCGCGCGGCGATCATCGTCGGTCAGACTGGGATCTCGGGGAGTGTCGCCATTGGCGATGGCGCGATCCTTGCCGGACAGGTGGGCGTGAAAGACCATGTACGCATCGGCGCTCGCGCGATGGTCCTCGCGCGGACTGCCGTTTATAAAGATATTCCCGACGGCGCCGTTGTGTCGGGGGACCCCGCGCGACCGCACCGCGAGGTCCTCCGTCAGCAGGCTGCCCTTCAGCAGTTACCCGACCTGATCAAGCACCGCGAGTCCCCGCAGGGCCCTCGGAGGGGCGGTCGCCGCGCTCGGTGATCGCCGTGCCTCTTGCGTGGGCGCCGCGTCGCCGCGAAGCCCCGCACTGCGGATCCTCCCAGGACTCATGTGGCATGGAAGACGGTGACTGGCGGTGACCCCACGCCGCCAGCGCAGGGGGTCGTGGTCGCCCACGGTCTCACACCCACCCTCCGACGGGCCGCCCTCCATCACGCAGCGGACGATTCGTCAGCCCGCAGCCCTGGCCGGGATCGGTATCCACAGCGGGCGCACAGCAACCATCCTCTGTCGCCCGGCACCCACACAGGCGGGGATCGTCTTCGTGCGGGCCGATGTGCCGGGCTCTCCAGAAATTCGAGCCTCGGTCGAGGAGGTGTCCGACACCCGCCGGGGGGTTACGTTGGGCAAGGATCACCCGATTCGCACAGTGGAGCACCTTCTGGCTGCTGCGGCCATGCTGGAAATCAGTAACCTCCGGGTTGAGGTGCGTGGCGAGGAGATGCCGATCTTAGATGGAAGCGTAGCTCCGTACGTTGAGGCGTTGGCCGCCGCCGGTGTCGTTGAGCAAGACGCCACCCAGTCTGTCCACGCGGTCCCGCATCCAGTGTGGCTCGCCACGGAGAATGCCTGGATGCTCGCGATTCCCTCGCAGATGTTTCGGGCGACCTATATCGTCCCTCTGGATCATCCCACGCTGGGCACCCAGGTTGCGGACTTTGATCCCCGCCGCCAGCGGTTTGCCACACAGTTTGCACCGGCCCGGACGTGGGGATTTGCCCACGAGCTCGACGCATTGCGGCAGGCCGGGCTTGCCCGTGGCGCAACGGTCGACAATGCGCTTGGGATTGGGCCAGAGGGCTTTCTCTCCCGGCCGCGATTTCCTGATGAACCCGCGCGGCACAAACTAGTGGATCTGATCGGTGATCTAGCATTGCTCGGTGCCCCGCTGCAGGCTCACGTCATCGCCTGCCGAGGCGGCCATACCCTGCACGTCGAATTCGTCCGTCGACTGGCCGGCTCGGCGACTCCACGTTAATCGGATGGCAGGGCGAATGGACAGACAGATGAACATGTGCACGGTCAGAGTCTGAGCGTGGACACGGATCGTCGGGCTCGACAGCGTTTTGACTCAGATGGAGGTCTTCGATGATATTGGACCGTGAGGCGATCGAGCAAATCATCCCCCACCGACCGCCGTTTCTGTTCGTGGACCGCATCACCGAGCTCACCGACACCCGGATCGTCGGGGAGAAGGAGGTGACCGGGGAGGAGTGGTTCTTTGCGGGGCATTTTCCCGGGGCCCCGGTGATGCCCGGCGTATTGATCATCGAAGCGATTGCCCAGACGGGCGCCGTCCTGGCCCTGCAGGGCATGCACCTGGCCGGCCGGATTCCGTACTTCGCGGCGGTCGACAAGGTGCGTTTTCGCCGGCCCGTAACCCCGGGTAAGCGTTTGGTGATGGAGGTATCGATTAAGTGGAGGCGTGGGAGGATCGGGCGGGTCGAGGGGCGAGCCCTGGTAGATGGCGAGATGGTGGCGGAAGGGGAGTTCACCTTTGCGGTCGCCGATGACTCGCCTGAGGAGTTGTGATGGCCCAGAAACGCGTCAAGCAGGCCGCGACGAACGTCACCGTGCATCCGACGGCTCTCGTGGATCCGCGCGCCACGTTAGGGAGCGGGGTCGTCGTCGAACCCTATGCGATTATCGAGGCCGGTGCGGCGATCGGCGCGGGCACGTCCATCGGTCCGCACTGCGTGATCAAATCCCTGGTCAGCCTCGGGGAAGGTAACCGCCTCAGCGTCGGCGTGGTGTTGGGCGAAGAACCGCAGCACCGGGCCTTTGTAGGGGAACGCAGCTTTGTCCGTATCGGCCACCGGAACATTTTCCGCGAGTACGTGACGGTGAATCGAGCCTACGGCGAAGATGCGGCGACGGAGATCGGTGACGACAATTACCTCATGTCGTACGTGCACATCGGCCACAACTGCCAGATCACCTCGGGGACCATCATCACGAGCGGCGCGAAGTTGGCGGGACACGTAATCGTGCAGGACAAGGCGAACCTGGGCGGTCAGGTGGGAGTGCACCAGTTCGTCCGTTTCGGGCGCTTGGTCATGGTCGGCGGGGGGTCGATCGTCCGTCAGGACGTGCCCCCGTTCGTGCTCGCCTTCGGCGCGCCGGCGCGGGCCTATGGTCTCAACGCGGTGGGACTGACTCGCGCCGGGCTGCCGCTCAAGCACCGGACGATGCTCAAGCGCGCCTTCGGGCTGCTCTATCGGTCGGGGCTAGCAGTGTCGACCGCACTCACGCGCATGGAGGCCGAATTGGGGAGCGACCCCTACGTGCAGGAGATGGTCGCGTTCATTCGCGGCAGTGAAAAGCGCGGAATTATCCAGTGGGCGCACGAGCGCGATGCTGAGTGACGCTGGCCCCCGCGGTCAGGAGGTCACCGGGCTCATCGCCGGACGCGGCTCCCTCCCGGTCGAGCTGGCCACCGCCGTGAAAGCCCGACGACACCTGTTGGTGTGCGTCGCGTTGGAGGGGGCGGACGCTGCCCTCGATCGTTTGGCCGATCACATCTACCAGGTTCAGTTTGGGCAGCTGGCAGAGGCGATCGTCGCCCTGCGGCGGCATGGGGCTACGCGCGTACTGGTGGCGGGGGGAGTTGCCCGGACGGACCTGCTGAAGCAGGGGGACGCGCTTTACCAACGCTCGATGGGGGAGCTGCGTGATCGTCGCGACCAGGTCGTGTTCACCCACCTCACTGCGCGCATGCGGGAGTTGGGACTCGAGGTCATTAGCCCGCTGGAGTTTGTTCCGGATCTCGCAGTCTCCCCCGGGGTGCTGAGCCGCCGTGCGCCGACAGATGATGAATGGGATGACGTCGTGCTGGGGATGACCGTGGCGCGAGTCCTCGCTGCGCAGGACGTCGGGCAGACGGTGGTGCTCAAGCGCGGCGTGATCCTCGCCGTCGAGGCTGCCGAAGGGACAGATGCGACGATCCGCCGAGGGGGCGCGATGGCGAGTGGTGCTATCGTTGTCAAGGCGGCGCGTCCGAAGCAGGACGCGCGGTTTGATCTGCCGACGATCGGTGCGCAAACCATCGCCTTGCTCACCGAGCTTCACGCTTCGGTACTTGCCGTGGAGGCGGGCAAGACGTTGCTGCTCGAGCGTTCCCAAGCCCTGGCCACAGCCGACCAAGCTGAGCTCGCGATCGTGGGAGTCGATGTCGCCTCTCTGTCGAGTCTCCGGCCACGCCCGTCGGAGACGGGAGGGTGACGGAGAGAGGGTGTCCACCAAAGCGCGCACTCCCTTAGCGCCCGTGACCCTACCACCTGGAAGTTCCCGCGTCGTAGAAAACGCGCCGCTGGCCGATGTCCACACCCCGCACCCGTCTGTTCCAAGCGTGTTCATTGTGGCTGGAGAGGTGTCTGGCGACACGGCGGCCGCCTCTCTTGCTGGGGAGATTCACCACCTGGATCCCAGCGTTGCGCTGTTGGGGGTGGGGGGACCGCGCATGGCGTCTGCCGGCGTCAACGTCATGATCGACAGCGTTGCGTGGAGTGCGATCGGCCACGTCGATCCGCTGCTGCACCTGCGTACACACTTGCGCCGCCTGCGCCAAGTCGAACAACTCATCCGGCGCACCTATCCGACCGTGCTCGTGCTCGTTGACTTTGCAGCGTTTAATTTCCGGCTGGCCGAACAGCTCGGGGGATCCGTGCCCATCGTGTATTACTTCCCGCCAATGGTGTCGGTGCGCCGGGGGAATCGAGCGGCAAAGGTCGCTCGCGTCAAGATGCGACTGTTGGCGACGCTGCGGCCCGAGGCGGCCGCCTACGCTGCTGCAGGGGCAGATGTGGTGTTTGTCGGGCACCCGGTCGTCGACACGGTTCGTCCGTCGATGGATGGGACCCGGGCGCGCCAGCATTTCGGAATTCCCGCCGCCGCCCCCGTTGTCGGCCTGATGCCGGGTAGCCGCGCCCAGGAAATCCGCTCGCACTTGCCGATCCTACTCGCTGCCGCCGACTTGCTCTATCACCAGAGGCCCGACCTCTGGTTTATACTGCCCGCTCCACTCGCCGAGTTAGCAGATCTGGTGAGGCCCTCCGTGAAAGCCTCAGGGTTACCGGTGCGTGTGGTGACAGAAATTTACGACGCGATGGCGCTGTGTACCGTGTTGATCGTGGCGACCGGGACGGCGACGCTAGAGGCGGCCGTCCTGGGAATCCCGATGGTGGCGGTGTATCGTCTTCCCTGGCTGAGCTGGGTGATCGCCAGACGCATTGTCAGCGTCCGCTACGCCGCGCTCCCCAATATTCTTGCAGATGCCGAGATCGTTCCCGAGTATTTGCAGGGGCGGATGACCCCGAAGGCGATCGCGCAGACGGTTGCCGACCTGCTGGCCGATCCGCAGCGCCGTACGGCCATGAAGACAGCCTTGCACGAGGTGGCGACCTCACTGGGGATTCCTGGCGCGGCCACGCGCGCGGCACGGGAAGTCCTCTCGACCTTGAGGCAGGCACAGATCGCTGAGCGGATGGGCGGGGCCTAAGGTAAGATGAAAAATACACGCGTCGATTGCACAGGCTTGCAACACTCGGAGATCGAGTGGACATCGTGATGCGGGACGGCGGGGAAGTGCGTGCACAGATTGCGGCCAGAGGGATCGCGGTCGCGATGTGGTGCTGTGCGAGCGTGTTCGGGCTCGATCCTGCGCTGGCCGCCGAGGCCCCCTTTTCACCGTTTGTGGACATTCAGGGGACACACTTGGCGGGAGCGGATGACGCCGGGCGGTTGCAGTGGGAATTGCAGGCGCAGTCCGTGCAACTGGACAGAGACCGCAGCCTGATGGTGTTAACGGGCGTGACGGGCTGGCTCTACCACGGCGGGAAGCAGCAAGTCCACCTGGTCGCGCCCCGGGCCACCTACGCCAGTAAGTCCAACACCGTGGAACTCGCGGGGGGCGTGATCGGGACCGTCGTCGACGGTCGGAAGTTGGAAGCGGAAACCATCCAGTGGGTGGCCGGTTCCCGATTGACGGCCCGTGGCCGGATTGTGCTGGTTCAACCTGGCCTGACCGTTCGGGCAGACAGCGTGCGCGCCGACTCCGCGCTGGAGCAGGTGACCTTTGAAGGACATGTGGCGATTGTCGTCGCTCCGTAGGATACAGAGGGTTGCGGTTGCCCTTGTGCTGGTATGGGCCGTGCTCGCTGCGGTGCCTGTGCTCGCCCAAGGCGCCTCAGTTCCTCAGTCGCAGGTCGAGATCACGGGGGCGACCCTCGTAGAGTTTGACGACGCCAGCGGCGTCTGGGTATTGCAAGGGCAGCCGGTGGTGATCACGCGGGGTCCGATCGTCGTGCGCGCGGATTTGGTGCGCTACGACACGAAGCAACAGCTGGTGTCGGCGAGTAGCAGCGTGTTGTACCGAGACAACGTTGTCGAGGTGTTTGCGGGTACGGTCGCGGTATGGGTGCTGCGCCAGCAAGCCGTGGCGGAGGGCGACGTGAATGCCGTCTACCACGGGCCCGAACAGGTGCGGCTGGCAGCCTCCCGAGTCGAAATCTCCGGAAAATCGGGTGAGACAACGGCATCAGGCAAAGCAGTCCTGACCCACCGACGCGGTACCGTGACCGCGGAGCAAATCACTTATGAGGACACGACCGCGCACGCTCTCGCCACAGGTGGGGCGACGGCCGAGACCGACGACGGCACGCTGCGCGCCGACCGCGTGGAAGTGTTTCTGCCGCGCCAGGAACTGGTCGCTGATGGGAACGTCCTCATGACGGGACGCGACTTTGAGGGCCGCGCCGCACGCGCCGTGCTGAATCAGCAGGCTAGCACCCTGGAGCTTTCTGGCCGGGCGACGCTGCGCCTGACGGCGAATGTCTTTTCGGCGAGTCGCATCGCGGTGGATGTCCGGACCCGGCGCGTGACCGCGTCTGGGGGCGTCCACGTCGTCGCGCAACCGTAAGGTGACTAGGTTCTCGCGTCACGCTCGCGTGGGGGCTCGCCGGTCGGCGTCTCTCCTCCCTCTTGGAGTACCCTAACGTATGTTGGTGGCCCGCAACCTCGTGAAGCGGTACGGGGCACGCACGGTAGTCAGCGACGTGTCCCTCCAGGTCGAACGGGGCGAGACCGTCGGCCTGCTTGGCCCCAATGGTGCGGGGAAAACCACGACCTTTTACATGATCGTGGGGCTCCTGCGGCCAGATGGAGGGACCGTGTTTCTCGACGAGGCGCCTCTCACCGCGCTCGCGGTACACGAACGCGCTCGTCGAGGGATCGGGTACCTCTCGCAGGACCCCTCGGTTTTCCGTGGCCTGACCGTAGAGGAAAACATCCTGATGGTCCTGGAGGCCAATGGGACCCTCCGCGCGAAGCGCCAGGAGGTGCTCGAGCGTCTCCTCACCGAGTTCGGCTTGACTACCGTGCGGGTTCAACGCGGAATAACGCTCTCGGGGGGGGAGCGGCGTCGCGTGGAAATCGCGAGAGTCTTGGCCATGAATCCCTCCTACGTATTGTTGGATGAGCCTTTCACCGGTGTCGATCCCCGCTCGGTGTCTGAACTGCAGGATGTCGTCCGTTACCTCAAAGAGCGGGGGTTGGGCATTGTGATCACCGATCACAACGTGCGAGACACGTTGGCCATCACAGACCGTGCCACTGTGATTCACCAAGGGCGCATACTCCTCGAAGGGAAACCCGATCAAATCCTCGCCGACCCCGAAGTGCGCCGAGTCTTCCTGGGAGAGCGCTTTGAACTCTAGTGCGTCATCCGGCCTACCTGCGGCGCGGTCACAAGCCTAATGGCCATCCCGCTACTCGACCGGTACTTGTGGCGCCACCTCCGGGATCTCTTTGCGTTCGGGGTGGCCATCTTCACCACGCTGCTGCTTGTCAATCACCTCTTTTTCCTGGCGCGGCTGGTCTTGCAACAGGGGACTGCACTGGCGGTCGCGTTCCAATTGCTTGTGTACAAGTTGCCGTACTTTCTCGCGTTCAGTTTCCCCATGGCGATGCTCTTGGCCTCGCTGCTCGCCATCGGGCGGCTGAGCGATGGGCAGGAAATCACTGCGATGCGGACCAGCGGCATCAGCCTGACGCGCATTGCCGTGTCAATTGTGGCGGCGGGGGTCCTGGTCAGCGTCCTCACTCTCGCGCTCAATGAGGGAGTCGCTCCCCGCGCCGAAGAGCGATACCGTCGTGCCTTCGCGATTGCGCTTCAGGGACCGTTGCCCACCGAGCGGCGCGACGTCTTGTTCCGGGAGGTCCAAGGCAATATCGAATCTGTGTACTTCATCCGCCGCCTGCTCAAAGACGCGGGGCGCATGGACGGTGTCGTCGTGGATCAATTTGAGGACGGGGCGCTGAAGAGGGTCATCGAGGCGAAGGAGGGCCAGTATCAGGGCGGCGTGTGGGAATTTGGCCACGGTACGATGTACGTCTTCACCGGAGGCACCACCGTGGTCACGCAGTTTGACCGGTTACGCGTAGGGCTAACGCAGACGCCCCAAGAGATCGCCCTCCCGCAACGAGACCCGTCGGAGATGAGCGTCCAGGAACTGCGTCTGTATATCCGGGTCTTGCAGCGCAGCGGGGAAAACGTCGCCCGGTACGTGGCACAAGTCCATTTCAAGCTCGCCGTGCCGCTGTCGGCCGCGCTTTTCGCCCTGCTGGCGGTGCCGGTGGGGCTACGCCCGCACCGGTCGGGGACGTCGATTGGCCTGGGGTTAACCTTCCTGGTGCTCATCGGGTACTACATCATCAGCGCGGCCGCGCTCCCGCTGGGTGAGAACGGTCGTCTGAACCCCGTGGTGGCCGGATGGCTCCCTGATCTAGTGCTGGCTGTCGTCGGAGTAGCGCTCCTCCAGCGTGTCGATCAATGACCCACAGCGGAGAACAGGCCCCAGGACCCGCAGGACGAGGCGACATACGACTGCCCCGAGGTGTGAGCAGGGATACCTCTGACCCGACCCTCACCCGCGGTCATGCTACGCCGTTCCTCTCTGTGGTTATCCCTACATACAACGAGCGAGACGCGCTGCCGCTATTGGTGGCGAGGATGGCGGAGGTCAGGCGCGGCCTATCTCTCGAGCTCGTGATCGTGGATGATGCCTCTCCAGACGGGACGGGGGCGGTGGCGGATGAAGCTGCGAAGTCCTCTGCAATCCCGATCACCGTGGTTCACCGGCCGGGGAAGACGGGGCTGGCGTCTGCGGTTCTGGATGGTGCCGCTGCCGCGCGGGCGCCCGTGGTGACCGTAATGGACGCCGATCTTTCCCACCCACCCGAGCTGCTCCCTGCACTGTGGCAGGCGATTCAGGGAGGCGCCGACATCGCCGTCGCCTCACGGTACGTCCCCGGCGGCGGGATCGAACGCTGGCCTCTCATGCGCCGCCTAGTCAGTCGTGCGGCGACGTTCGCGGCTCGGGCCGGGCTCGGCCTACGCGTGCGGGATCCCCTGTCAGGGTTCTTTGCGGTGCGGCGCGATCTGCTCACAGGATACCGATACAGGGGGCTCGGGTACAAATTGTTGGTGGAAATCCTGGCGGCACATCCAGGACGCCCTGTGGCGGAGATTCCGTATCGATTCGTGGATCGGCAGCGCGGGAAAAGCAAGCTCGGGGTCGGGGAGATTCTTGCGTTTCTCAGGCTTCTCTGGCACCTGCGAGGACGGCGGTCGTAGATGGAACCCGGCGTCCTGTTGATCCCAGTCCTGATTGCTCTTAGCGGCGGTATTGCGCTCGTGGGGAACGCCGTGGGTCGAGGAATTGGCCGCCGGCGCCTTTCGCTATTCGGCCTGCGCCCCCGTTACACGGCGCAACTCATCACGGTAGTGACCGGGATGCTCATCACGCTGCTCACACTCGTGGTGATGCTGCTCATCTCGGCCCAGGCGCGCGTGGCGTTGTTCCGGTTGAACGAAGTCCTCCAGGAGACCCACCGGCTGGAAGCGCAAATCGATCAGCAACAGGGCCGGTTGAAGGAACTGGCGAGCGGGGACATTGCTTACCTCAACAACCAGGAGGTCGTACGCGACGTTATCGACGGCCGGCAGCCCCCCGAGACCGTCCGGCAGCGTGTACGCGTCGTGGTAGAGCGGGCTGCCGAGATCGCTCGAGAGAACGGGATCGGGACGGACAGCCATGGGAACGCGATCATCCCGGATCCCCCTAACGTCACCTGGGAAGATATCGCCCACCTGATTGAGCTTCATCCCACCGACACGGTATTGCGCCTCGTGGCCAGCCAAAACACGTTGCGAGGCGAGCCCCTTCCGGTGTTCGTGATGCAGTTTCCTAATCGTCTTATCTACGCGTCGGGCACCGTGTTGGGCGAGGGAGTGGTTGACGGTCGTCGGCCACGGGCGGATATCGGGGGCGAACTCTTGCGACTGGCCGATCAGTCTGCCCGTCAGGCCCGCGGGCAAGTGCTTCCCCCCCCGTTCACGCTGGTGACATCCGCTCCCGTTGCACAAGTCCCGGTCGACGTCCACCGAGCCACCGTTGACAGGATTCAGCAGCTCAGAAAACAGGTGCGCGTGCAGATTGTTGCGTCACGGGACATCACGACGGTCGGACCCCTCGCAGTTTCATTCGTAGTCGCGGAGCGCTAACTCAGCCCTGCGGGGTAGTGAAAAGCAAACGGGAAGTGGGCGCTAGGCCGCCCCCGCCCTCCGCATCTGGAGTCCCAGGGTTAACCTTCTGCACTTGATGGCTAGAAGAGGAGTGAGACCACTGGTCGGACGAATATCTCCGATAGAGGTGCGGGTTTAAGGGAAGTCCGGTGTAACTCCGGCGCGGTCGCGCCGCTGTAACCGGCAAGTTTTCTCCGATGTGTGCCACTGAACGTGTGTATCTCCTTCGGGGGGTGCCCGTTTGGGAAGGCCGGAGAGAGCGATGACCCGGGAGCCAGAAGACCTGCCCGCACCATTCGCCACACGCCTTCGCAGTAGAGGAGGTGGGCGGTATGGTGCTGCATTCTCCCAGGGGCAATCTTGGCCACTGGGCATTTTTGTTCTCGGTTATCCTTGTAGGGGTGTTGGCGAACCCTCTCCCGCCGCTGGCAAGCGCACAGGAAGCCAAGAATCCCCCAGAGCAGCCCCCGACGTTTGAACTCCAGGAGGTGACCATTGCGGGGAAACGGCCCCAGCCTGTGACGACGACGCCAGCGTACGTCACCGTGATTCCCCGCGAAGAGTTACAGCGCATGGGATTTCTAACGCTCGCCGACGCCCTGCAATTTGTCTCCGAAGTGAGCGTTCGCAGTACGGGTAGCGGCATGGGCGGTTCCCAGCAGGCGTCAATCCGCGGATCCACGCCACAGCAGGTGCTGGTTATGATCGATGGGGTGCCACTCAATTCCGTCTCCGACTTCGGCGTCAATCTGAGTACCGTCGCCGTGGCCGACATCGAACGCGTGGAGGTCTTGCGCGGCCCCTACTCCGCGATTTACGGGAGCGCGCTGGGGGGCGTGATCCACGTCATCACCCGATCCGACCGCAGGGCATCTGCGGCAGCTCGGGCCGGAAGCTTTGGAACTGTGGTGAGCGACATTCGGGCCGCAGGCCCGTCTCCTTCTGCGGCGTCTGCGGGGCTCCAGTACTTCTCGACCGCAGGAGATCGGGTCAACAGCGATGGTGTTTGGTGGACCGGCACCCTGAAGGTACAACCAGATCCCGATGCCGGACAGCAACTTGCTTTCTCTCTCGAACGGACGGTGGGTCAGTCAGGCTCGCCAGGCCCTACCACCGGTCCGACGCCCCAGGATCGCATTGCGGATCGGCGCACGATTGCGAGCCTTTCCTGGATGCGTCAGGAACCGGAAGGGGCCAGCCGGCAGACCCGCGTTTGGTGGTTGGGCGAAGAGCTGGGCTTTGCGACAGTGGGATTCCAGTCGACCTCGCAGGCCTCAGCCGTAGGTTTCGACTGGCAGATGGTGTCGCCTCAAGGCTCCGAGCGTGTATGGACCTGGGGCGTCGAGTGGCAGAGCCCCTCACGATCCGGTTCCTACCAAGCCACAAGCAACACCGGCGCCGCGTACGTCCAATTAGACGTCGTCCGCGGCGAGAAGACATTTGCGGGGATCGGTCTGCGCTACGACCTGGATTCAGCGTACGGTGGACAGGTCGATCCGAGGCTAGGGATCGTGCACTTCCTCTCACCGGCCGTTAGACTGCGGGCGAGTCTCGGCCGCACGTTCCGTGCCCCCTCACTCGGTGAGCTCTATTTCCCGGGCTGCAGCAATCCTGGCCTACGGCCAGAACAGGCGTGGTCCGCAGACCTCGGGCTAGAGTCGACGGCATGGCAGGGCCTCGCGGTGCGCTTGAACGGTTTCTACGTCGACGCGACGAATCTCATCATTGGAGGCTGTACTCCCCAGAATGTCGGGTCGGCTCGAATGGTGGGCGTTACCTACGAGATGGTCGGGAGACTCGCGGAGCAGTGGGCCCTCAGTACCAACCTGACGTGGACCGATGGCCTCAACCGAGTCAGCGGTCAGCCCCTCTTACGGGTTGCGCCGATTCAGGCAAATCTTGTGCTGCGATATGCGTGGGACGAGAATCGGACGCTGTCGCTTCTGGGCAACTACGTTTCGGCCCGTCCTGATATTGGCGGGACGACCGTTGCAGCGTCCACAACGTTTGGGCTCCGGTATGACCAGCCTCTTGGAGATGCCACGGCTCGTATTGGCGTCGACAATCTGTTTGACACCTCCTACGAGACGTTGAGCGGTTATCCTGGACCGCGGCGCTCGGTGTATGTTCAATTCGAGAGGGTATTTTGACTACGGAGAGCCCCCCCCGCGCGAGCGCCATTGTCTCCATTCCTCCTTGGGAGGAGTGGTGGGGTAGAGTGGCGACCCGATTCACGTCACACCGGCCAGACCGCAGGTGTGACCGCAGCGCACTCGGGGCGACGATGGCCGGGAGGGCAGGACTGGTTCGGAATGAAGAGCGTCGTGGTCGTTAAGGAGTCCCGATGCGGCTTCGAGCGCATTCCGGTGGAGTCACAATGAGCCGATCAAAGATCGCCATCGCGGGGGTTCTTGCGTTTGTGATTCTGGCTGCCTTCCCCAGGGCGCCTAAGCGGCAGGACGTGGCTCGTCAGTATCCTCCCAGTCCCTCCGCTGCAGAGGAAAGCGGTATCTCCGAGCCTGTCGGGATGCTCGAATCGCGGGACTGGTTTGCACGTGCGGACATTCACAAACCACGGCCTCAAATCCCAAGGGATCACGTGGCGGCGCCGGTAGCGCACGACAATCCTCTGACTACTCCTGCTATCCGACACGATCCGTCATCAATTAGCGAGGAGGCCCAGATTGTTGGAAACTCGGCGGTCTCTCCTGATGGTCTGAGCCGATCAGGTATCCTCACCCCGCACAATCTGGAATCTAAGGCCGGGGACGAGGCTCGTGTTGAAGAAGGGCATGTCAGCGTCCCGGGGGTGAGAAGCGATCCTCAGGTTACCCCGCGGACTCATCTCCTTACCCCGCCAGTTCTCCTGTCCGTGGGAGCGCTGCGGTATCCGGGCGAAGGATACCGCATTGTCGTCGATCATTCTGCCCTTCGTCCCAGCGTCGCGATCGACGCCGCTGAAGGGCGCGTCGGGCTCAAAATCCTCGTGCGTGCCGACGGATCCGTGGGAGGCGTTGAGGTCGCTCAGTCGTCAGGCAGATCTTTCCTCGATCTTGTCGCGATCCGCGAGGCGAGTCGGTGGAAGTTCACCCCCGCTACCCGCGATGGTGAACCCATTGACGCCTGGGCCCTCGTCCCACTCCTGTTTGTCCTACGCTGATGCGGATTCTCGCCGTTGACCCCGGGCGAGACAAATGCGGCCTTGTGGTCTCCGATGAGGTCACGATCCTTGATCGCTCAGTGGTCGCGATGGCCGACTTGCCGAACGTCCTGCGCGAGTGGGGAAAACAATACCACGTGGACCAGGTGGCTCTGGGGGATCGTACTGGACAAGAGACCGTGCGAGGACATGTGGCGGAGCAGTTGCCCGGCGTCCCGATTACTCTGATCAAAGAGGTCAACACGACACTGCTAGCCCGTCGCCGGTACTTTGCGGATCACCCCCCAAAGGGGTGGCGTATGCTTCTGCCGGTCTCGATGCAGGTGCCGCCCGAGCCGTACGATGACTATGCGGCCCAAGTTATCCTGGCCCGATTCATGAAGCAATAGGTTATCATGATTTGACTTGTTCTCTTTCGATGTCGACCACATGCTGGGGAGGATTTTGCCCCACCGCGCCGTATACGAACGTGGACGAGGAAGACGCCACACAACGCGGGCGGACACCACCCACCTGATTAATCATCTCCTCCGCCAGAGAATCTTTAGCTCGTCCACGCGATATTATTCTAGCAATTGCAGACAACCGTTATTTGAGGTGTCGTCCTGCCGTATGGACTACCACCATCCGTGGGGAAGAGAGGAGGCGGCAATGGGAAGATTCGCCACGGGCGGACGGCAGGGGGGCAGTGAGCCAAAGGTCAGTGTTGCAGCAGAGAGGAAACACGCACACTCGTCTGCTCGCAACATGGCCGGCGGCTCGACTAAATATATCAAGGGGGTAACGAGCAGATGAGGAATCTCGCACTGTCAGTTGCAGCAATCCTCGTCCTCGCGGTTGCTTCCCCTGCGTTTGCTCAACCGTTTGCCGACGTCCCGACCGATCACTGGGCGTTTGATGCAATCGCTGAGCTCGCTGCGAAGGGCATCATCGAAGGCTTTCCGGATGGTACCTTCAAGGGCGATCGAGGGGTCAGCCGCTACGAGGTGGCCATAATCGTGGCCCGCATCCTCGCGCGTATCGAGGCCATCAAGATCCCTGCGCCGGCACCGGCCGCTGCGCCGCAGGTAACTCGGACCGACGTCCAGACCATCCAGCGGCTGGTCAACGAGTTCCGCGCAGAACTGGCGGCTCTCGGTGTTCGGACCACTGCGGTCGAGGAAGAGCTGACCGCGCTGAAAGCCAAGACGACGAACGTCAGTGTGGCAGGCGATTTGCGCATCCGCAACCAGTACTATCCAGCACCGTCGGTTAGCGGCACGTACACCACCACCCGCTACCGAAGCCGGCTGACGTTTACGGGCTCGGCGACTCCCGCGGTGAAGGTTGTAGGTCGGGCGATCTTCGGGGCTGGAAGTCCGACCAGCTCGAACTACACCTTCGGCACCACAGGCGCAGGCGGTGAACAGTTTAAGGCTGTTACGTTCGACAGGGCGTACGCGGACTTTGCGAATATTTTGGGCTGGGGTATGCGGGTTGGCCAGTGGGACCCCACCCTGGGGGCCGGAGTCGGCTGGTCGGGTTACGGTCTGCTCTTTGACCCGGGGAACGCAGATGTCTTCTCGACCACCGGCATGGTCGATGGCGTGCGCTTCGCGAACAGCATCTCGGGCTTCAACTTAGAGCTCGCCGCCTACCGCATAGATAACGCGGCCGGGTTCGACATCTATACCGCCCGAGCTGAGACTGCTGGGTTGCTACCCGGATGGACCCTGGGCTTCGATTATCTGTACCAGCACCGAACTAACGCACTCACCGGAACAACAGGTCCAGCACCAGGCATTACCCAACCCTACACGACCGCAGCGGGCGCAGGGGCCGGCACGGGAGTCACTGCCGCCGCAGGCACCAGCGACACCGGCTGGCAGGTGGACGTGACGGGGAATCTCTTGCCAGGCGTGGGCCTCGGAGCCGCGTACGCGAACTATAGCCCCGACCCCAGCGCAGGTGCCAGCTCCAGCTCCTATGCTGCCTGGGCAGTTGTGGACCTGTCCTCCATGGGCATGGGTATGGGTCTCTCACCCACCCTGACGGCCTGGTACAAGAACTACGGGTCTTCGACCGCCGGTGCAGGCGTCCCGTGGCATTCGGGGGCCTCGACGGAGATCGGGACCACCGCGGATCTGCTCTGGAACTTCAAAGGCTATGGCGCGGCGCTTGACTACAAGATCAGCGCGAACTGGTCCGGTTCGCTCTCGTACGAATCCGGAAACCAGAACGTCGGCAATGCGGCTGTTACAGAGTACTATGCGTCGTTTGACTATGCAGTGGCGCCTAAGTCGACGCTCAGCTTCCGCTACTTTAAGACGACCGTCGGGACAACCGACTCGAACAACTTCTACCGCGTCCAACTTACCACTTCGTTCTAGGTTGGTCGCACGATCACGGGCCCTCCGCCGGAAACCCGGCGGAGGGCCTTTTTGTGTGCATGGTGTCAACCCAACGGAACCGAGCCCCTGGCCTGGCAAGAGAAAGAGCCGGTAGCAGGGAACATCTAGAGAGGTCCACGCGGTTCGGGAGGTCGAGATGCTGAGAATTGTATTGTTGGTTACTATGATGACAACCGTCGCGCAGATCTTTCCGTCATGTGGCGGTGAGGAGGGCGTTCAGGTCGTCGGGTGGGTGGAGGCAAAGAAAGTCGACGCAACAGGTCACTCTTTCGCGATTACTATCAACTCGACGGATTATGAGGTCCCTGGCTATTTCTATGCTCAGGTCCAAGTAGGCGACCTAGTCAAATGGGATGGCCAGACTTGGACGATCGTGAAGAAAGCGAGTGAGCGGATGGACCTTCCCTACGCTTGGCCGGATGCCGGGACGCCCAGCGAAATGTCGATAGCGACGTAGGCAGAAGAGCCATGCGCGTCATCCAGACGTCGGTGCTGTTCACGCTGCTGCTGGTGGCCGGGCTCGGAGCCGCGACTGCGGAGCCCGTCTTCCCAAACCTCGTGCGGGTCGGGGTGGTAGCCGTCGCCCCCTTCGCCGATGACGTGGGTGTGCGGGAGGGTCTGGCTGGGTGGGCTGCCGCGCGTCTGTCACGTCTGCTAGCCACCGCGGGGGTTCGAGTAGTGCCATTCGAGCAGACAAATAGCGCGCTACTCGCGATGCGACTCCTAACCGCCAGACTGACCAGCCCGACAGTGGTGGCTGAATTGGGGAATCGCCTCGGTGTCGACGCGGTAGTCACCGGCCGCCTCACCCGCGCCGATCAAGAACGCGGGCCACGGGGAGATTCGGACGGGATCCCCTCGGAGGCGGCTGTGACCTTCGACGTGCACGTGATGATCATCGCGACAAAGGAGCGCTTCTCTACCGAGATGGAGGGACATGCAGAAGGACCAGTCGGGTTGTTGCGAGCGACCGAGCGAGCGCTGCGAGAATTCGTGAACCAATGGGCCGCGCCGTGACGCTGACCTTAGGGGAAGAGGCAAGACAAAGCAAAACAGGGCAGCGCCCCAATCGCTGCCCTGTTTGCTTAAAGTTCCATGCAGCCTAGTAGTTGAACGTCGCGCCCACGTAGATGCTGGATGTTCCGCCAGAACCCGCTAGGCCAATGACGCCCCCGACATAACGACCGAAAATATACTGGGCACCTACATCAAACGCGGTGACGCTAGTGCCGCCCACGGACCTCAAGTTGACGCCGACGTAGCCGTTCCACTGGGAGGCCAATGAGACAGCCGCGCCCCCTCCCAAGTAGAACCCTGTCGAGGTGGCAAAGATCAGCCCCCCGCCGACGTACGGGGAAAATCCAGCGGGCCGGACGGGAAACCAGTACCGGGCGCCTAGATCGATGACACTCGTGCCTCCGGCGGTCTGGTAGTTCAGCGTACCGTCGAGGATGAAACTGAATGGATACGTGACACCGAACGACATGGTCGTCGCCCCTGATGTCGAGAACAGGAGGAGATCTAACGTTTTCCCGCGTTGCACCGGCGTCTGGGCGGCGGCAGGAACTGGGGCCCAAAGACTGGCGGCGAGCCCCCCGGCCGCCACGAGGGCGATGATCGAAAGTCGGCTCATAGATGTGATGCCTCCTTGAGGATGTAGGATTGTGCGTTTGCTGGTTGCGAGTGCCCTCTTCCAGTAGGCAGGGGTTAGACGGGGGACGGTGATTTCCTCTTCCTTTTCCTCCGTGAGTGTGTTAAATTGGGTGATGAGGATGTCCCTTTAAGCCGGTCCTGAGAGGCCGGAAAGGCGTAGATGCACGACCGTACGCACGAGCTGCACATCCGAGATCGCGAGGCAGAGGAGATTTCTCCTCTGCCTCTTGTCTTTTCGGCTCCGGAGGGTTCCTGATGCGCCGCCACCTCCTCGCCCTGCAACAGCTCGATGCCGCCGAGATTACGCGATTGCTTGATCTCGCCCAGCGCGTCCTCGGTGGACCCCCTCGGTCCGAGGCACTGCGGGATCACGCGATCGCCACGTTATTCTACGAACCCAGCACGCGCACGGAGATTTCCTTTGAGTTGGCGTCTGCGCGACTCGGTGCGACAGCCGTTCGTTGCGATGTCACCCGCAGCAGTATCCAGAAAGGCGAGTCGCTCGTCGACACTGTCCAAACGCTTGAGGCTCTGGGCGCGCAGGCCATTGTGATTCGACACCCTTCAGCGGGGGCGCCTCACCTCGCCAGCCGCTGGGTGCGGTGCGCGATCATCAATGCCGGAGATGGCATGCACGAACACCCCACGCAGGGGTTACTGGACCTGTTGACTGTGCGCCAGCACAGGGGACGCATTGCCGGATTGAATGTCGCGATCGTCGGCGATGTCCTCCACTCCCGAGTGGCCCGGTCCGCCGTGTGGGGTTTCACCGCTCTGGGCGCCCACGTCACATTAGTGGGTCCTCCGACGCTCTTGCCCGCGTGGCCATCGGCAGATGACCGCTTCCCGCGTGCCCCCCAGGTGACGATGACCTCGTCGCTCGCGAAGGGTCTGGAGCACGCGGACGTCGTCATGGCGTTGCGCATGCAGCGAGAGCGCCAGGAGCATGGCTACGTCCCGTCCCTTGGCGAGTACACCGGCCGATACGCCATTACATCCTCCGCCCTCGCGACAGCACGGCCGGATGTTCTTCTCTTACATCCTGGCCCGATGAACCTCGGTGTGGAAGTCAGTGCCGACGCTGCGTACGGACCGCAGTCGGGCATCCACGCACAGGTGACAAACGGGGTGGCGGTAAGGATGGCGGTTTTGCTGTGGGCATTGGGTGACGCGGACACACCCGATCGAGGGGCGGCACGACGCGACGCACCCAATGAGCTTCCTGTCCGAGACCACGCAGTCGCGGAGATTGTCCGGACCGTCGGGTGACAAGGTGAACACAACACCGATTGTGATCCAGGGCGGCCAGGTCTGCGATCCGGTCAGTGGGATGGACCGCCTGGCAGACGTGTTGATCATCGATGGGAAGATTGCCGCCGTGGACCGGAATCTTCCGACGTCCGACTCCCGCATCCTCGATGCCCGCGGGCTTATCGTCGCCCCGGGCCTCATCGACATGCATGTGCATCTCCGCGACCCCGGGCAGACACACAAAGAAGATATCGCCTCGGGGACAGTCGCGGCTGTCCGTGGCGGATTCACTGCGGTGGCATGCATGCCGAACACCACGCCGCCCATCGATCATCCGACCATCGTGGTGTACGTGCGGAGCAAAGCCGCTCAGGCCGGTGTCTGCCGCGTCTACCCCATTGGGGCCGTGACCGTGAGACGGGAGGGGGTGGAGCTGGCGCCCATTGAGACCTTGGCGGCCGCAGGAGCGGTCGCATTGTCTGATGACGGCAATAGCGTGACCAACAGCGGTTTGTTCTCTCGGGCCATGCGCTATGCGCAACACGTCGGCCTGCCGATCATCGAACACTGCGAAGACCCCTCGCTCAGCACTGACGGCGTCATGCATGAGGGGGCGTGGTCGAGTGTCTTAGGATTGCGGGGTATTCCCGCCGCAAGTGAGGATGTAATTGTGGCTCGAGATCTCGTGCTTGCCGAGGAGACGGGCTGCCGCCTGCACATCGCGCATGTGAGTACAACCGGCAGTGTGAGATTGATCCGGGAGGCAAAGCGCCGCGGGGTCGCGGTGACGGCGGAAGTCACGCCACATCACCTCTTACTTACCGATGCGGCGGTGGAAGGCTACAACGCCGGCGCCAAGATGAAGCCGCCGTTACGCACCGAGGCGGACCGAACCGCCTTGGTAGAAGGACTCCAAGACGGCACGATCGATGCGATTGCTACCGATCACGCCCCGCACGCGCCAGAAGAGACCATAGTCGAGTTTGATCGCGTCCCGTTCGGAGTTGTCGGATTGGAAACGGCCCTAGGCCTTGTGCTGACGCATCTTGTCCGGCCGGGGGTACTCTCGTTACACGCCGCGCTACGCTGCCTGAGCTCCCGTCCTGCCGACATTCTCGCCCTACCAGGCGGTCGGCTGGAGGTCGGCGCCCCCGCCGACATTGTTCTCATTGACGTCAATCGCTCGTGGGTTGTCGATCCAGCCGCCTTCGCCTCCAAATCCCGCAACACGCCGTTTGGAGGATGGGAGCTGGTGGGCAAGCCCGTCCTCACGCTCGTCGCAGGCGAAATCAAATATGCGGATCCAGCTGGCACTGAGTCAGTGTTAGCACCCAAATCTAACCAGGTTTCTGCAAGATGAGCGGCCGCGGGGAGGGGGTATCCGCACGTCCTGAGCGACGCGCGTCCGATCGCCTCATTGTAGCCCTCGACCTGCCGACTTTGGGGGAGGCCGCGCGACTCGTCGATGCGCTGGCACCGTACGTTGGATGGTTCAAGATCGGGTCTGAGTTGTTCACGGCTGCGGGGCCAGAGGCCGTCGCCCTGGTGCTGGCCCGAGATCGGAACGTGTTCCTCGACCTGAAGTTCCATGACATCCCGCGTACCGTGGCCGCCGCGGTCGCGGCCGCGGCCCGGCTCGGGATCATGATGATGAACATCCACGTGGCCGCAGGGGACGAGGCCATGCGCGAAGCTGTGCACGCGCTTGCCGCCGTCTTTCCGCATGACAACACGCACTCCGCGGCCAATAACAATGTTCCGACGACACCTCCGTCGCCCCAGTCCTCACGCGCGCGTCCGCGGTTACTTGGGATCACCCGGCTGACGAGTATCGCTGAAGGGCAGGACACGTTCGCCCAGGTCGTGGAGGCGGCTGCCTGTGCCAAATGGATCGGACTAGATGGCGTCATTGCATCGCCCCGCGAAGCCGCGGCGATCAAGACGGCGTGCGGGACTGACTTCCTCGTCGTGACGCCGGGCATCCGGCCCGCCGGATCGGTGGACGGCGACCAGCGCCGGACGGGGACACCCGCCGAGGCGGTCCGCGCTGGGGCCGACTACGTGGTCGTGGGACGTCCGGTGGTGGACGCGGAAGATCCAGTGTCCGCAGTCACCCGGATGATCGGTGAGATCGACAGGGCCCTTCACCAGGAGACTCGGGCCTCTACACGAAACTCCTAGGTATTCCAAGGTAGGATGGCGATAATGGACGCGACCAAGGTGCTCGCCCTGTTGAAAGAGACCGGTGCGTTTCAGTCGGGGCACTTCCTCCTGAGTTCGGGCATGCATAGTTCCCAGTACGTGCAATGCGCGCAGTTGCTGCAGTATCCGCACCATGCCGCCGCTGTCGGGGCCGCGCTGGGGCAGCGCTTCCGCTCTGCGCGCCCGCAGGTCGTAATCGGTCCCGCCTATGGGGGCATGATCGTGGCCCATGAGGTTGCCCGGGCGTTGGGAGTGCGCGCGTTGTTTGCCGAGCGCGTCGACGGGAAATTTGAGTTGCGCCGTCAGTTCAAAATCGAGCCGGGTGAACGCGTGCTCCTTGTTGAAGACGTCGTCACCACCGGGGCAGCAACGGGGGAAGTAAAGCGGGTAGTCGAACGGCATGGCGGGATCGTCGTCGGCGTCGGGGCCATCGTGGACCGCAGCGCAGGACCGCTGAATTTCCACTGTTCCTTTGAGGCTCTGGCCGCGTTGGAGGCACCGGTGTATCTTGCTGCGATGTGCGACTTATGCCGCGCGGGTGTGCCGCTCGTCAAACCTGGGAGTCGGCCAACTCCGGCCGCCGTCGGCTAAGACAGCAGCCCGTCGCGCCCGTCGCATCCGCCAAAACACGAACGATTCCACCCGCGCGGGGCGGACCGTTCATTGACACCGTGTTGACCCACTGCCATAATGGACAAAATTTTCCCCGAGGTAGGGCGCGTGGCGCTCCTTGATGATATTGATGAAATCCTCATCCCGGAGGAGGCCTTGGCGGGCCGCATCCGGGAGCTCGGGCGCGCCATTAGCCACGACTATATCGGCAAGGAACCGCTCCTCGTCGGAATCCTGATAGGGGCGGTTTTGTTTACGTCGGACCTGCTCCGCCAGATCACCATTCCTGTTCACCTGGACTTCATGGCGACCAGTTCCTACGGGCCCAAGACCGAGAGTTCGGGCATCGTGCGGATCCTCAAGGACCTGGACCAGTCGATCGAAGGGCGGCACGTCATCATCGTCGACGACATCATAGACACCGGACTGACGATGGATTACCTCCTCGAGACACTGAAGGCGCGCTACCCCGCCAGCCTCAAAGTGTGTGCCCTGCTCGATAAGGTGCCGCGGCGGCTGCGCCACGTCCCGATCGACTACCGCGGGTTTGAGATTCCCGACAAGTTCGTCGTCGGCTATGGACTGGATTATGCTGGCCGGTACCGCAACCTTCCCTTTATCTGCGTCTTGAAATCGCAAATCTACGGCTCCGAGCCGATCCCCAGCACGTTCCCCGTCCCGCGCCGCACGCTGGACCAACCCGTGAGCCCAGCATCTGCGCCGGTGGCCGGATCCAAGCCTCGCCCGGTGCGCTGATGGAGTTCTTGGGCAGATCACGCGTCGCCCGACGGACCTACGGACTCGACGAGATCGCCCTCGCCCCCGCCTCGGCCACCGTTGACCCCCAGGACGTCGACCTCTCCTGGGCGGTGGGTTCGCGCCAGCTTGCGCTGCCGTTTATCGCTTCCGCGATGGACAGCGTCGTCGATCCTGCTGTGGCCATCCAACTGTCGCAGCTCGGCGCGGTGGGCGTCCTCAACCTCGAGGGGCTGCAGACCCGCTACGAGCGACCCGACGAGCCGTTGGAGAGGATCGCTGCCGCTGCCCCGGCAGAAGTCGTCCCCGTGCTCCAGCAATTGTACCAGGAACCTATTAAAGATCATCTCGTGAGCGCACGGATCCGCGCCATCGTTGACGCGGGCGCCGTCGCCTGCGTGTCGGCGACGCCCGCGGGGGCAGCGCGGCTCCTGCCGCTTGCCGAGCAGGCGGGCGCGCACCTATTCGTGCTGCAATCCACGGTTGTCACCGATCGGCATCATTCCTCACGGGGTCGTTCGATTGCGCTGCGCGACCTGATTGCGCAAGTCGAGATGCCGGTCCTGGTCGGCAACTGCGTGGGATACGATGCGGCGATGGCCCTGCTTGAGGCGGGGGCGGCCGGGTTGTTCATCGGCGTGGGGCCGGGGGCGGCATGCACCAGCCGGCGTGTGTTGGGTGTGGGAGTTCCGCAGGCGTCCGCTTTGGCGGATGTGGCCTCTGCACGCGACGAATATCTTCGCCGGACCGGACGGTACGTGCCCCTGGTCGCAGACGGAGGGATCGCCGTCGGCGGCGATGTGGCGAAGGCGATCGCCTGCGGTGCGGACGCTGTCATGTTGGGATCAGCTTTGGCCCGTGCCGAGGAGGCCCCTGGACGCGGATTTCACTGGGGGATGGCCACCCCGCACGCGGCGCTGCCGCGCGGGACGCGCATCAAGGTGGGGACGACCGGGACCCTTCGCCAGATTTTGCTGGGGCCCGCGGAGACCGACGACGGCTCGCAGAACCTGGCCGAAGCGTTGCGGACCGCCATGGGGATTTGCGGAGCCCGCACGATCCGCGCCATGCACGACGCGGAAATTCTCATCGCCCCCGCGCTCGCGAGCGAAGGCAAGGCTCTCCAGGTCGCTCAGCGCGTGGGGCAGGGCCGATGACGACTACCCCGCGGGTGTCTGACCGGAAACCTTCTGACGGGACGGTGTGGTCCGCGCCTCGCCAGGTCCCCGGCGTGCGACCGTCTGCAGTTGACACGGTGATCGTGGTAGATTTTGGGGCGCAGTATGCGCAGCTGATCGCCCGCCGGGTCCGAGAGAGCCGGGTGCACAGCCTGATTCTTCCTTACGACACGCCGTTCGAGCAGCTCATAGCACTCCGTCCCAAGGGGATCATCCTGTCGGGCGGGCCGGCCAGCGTGTATGCTCCTGGTGCGCCGCGGTGCGATCCCCGTCTGTTTGACGGGAGTGTGCCGGTTCTTGGGATCTGTTACGGCATGCAGTTGATGGCCCACGAGCTGGGGGGCCGGACGGTCGCCTCCGGTCAGCGCGAGTACGGGCGCACACGGCTGTTCGTCGACGACCGGTCGGATCTGTTCGAGGGTCTCGAGCCCCGGTTGATGTGCTGGATGAGCCATGGCGACTCGGTGGAAGAGTTACCCTCCGGATTCACCACGCTGGCGCGGACCGACCACAATCCCATCGCTGCGATGGCTCACCGCGGTCGGCGGCAGTTCGGCGTGCAGTTTCACCCTGAGGTGACCCACACGCCGTGGGGCGCCCAAGTGTTGCAGAACTTCCTCTACGGAGCCTGCGGCTGCGCTCCGCAATGGACGATGGCGTCGTTCATTGAAACGGAGGTCGCAGCCGTCCGCGAGGTCGTCGGTAGCGGGCGCGCGATGTGTGCGCTATCCGGAGGCGTTGACTCCGCCGCGGCGGCCGCGCTCGTGCACCGTGCCATTGGAGGCCAGCTCACCTGTATTTTCGTGGACCACGGCTTGCTCCGCGGCGGGGAGAGCGAACAAGTGATTCAGACGTTTCGAGACCACTTCCAGATCCCGTTAGTGCACGTCAATGCGCGGGCGCGGTTTCTCCATCGTCTGGAGGGGATCAGCGACCCCGAGCAAAAACGCCGGGCGATCGGCGACGAGTTCATCCGCGTGTTCGACGAGGAAGCCAGCCGGCTCGGCACAGTCGACTTCCTGGTCCAAGGCACGCTGTACCCGGATGTCATTGAAAGCGGGACGCGCACGGCGGCGCGCATCAAAACCCACCATAACGTGGGAGGGCTGCCCGAGCACTTGCAGTTCCGTTTGATTGAGCCGTTCCGGGAGTTGTTTAAAGACGAAGTGCGCGAGGTGGCCCGCCAACTCGGTCTTCCCGATGACATGGTGTGGCGGCATCCCTTTCCCGGTCCGGGGCTCGCGATCCGCGTGCTGGGCGACGTCACGGAGAGCCGCCTGGACCTCGCGCGCGCGGCGGATGCGATCGTGCTCGAGGAGTTACGGACGGCCGGGTTGATGCAGAAAGTCTGGCAGGCTTTCGCGGTTCTCCTTCCCGTGCACTCCGTGGGCGTCATGGGCGACGCCCGCACCTATGGGCACACCGTTGTGGTGCGAGTGGTCACCAGCGAGGACGGTATGACGGCCGACTGGGCGCGCTTACCCGACGACCTGCTCGAACGGCTCGCCAACCGGATAACGCGTGAAGTGCCAGGGATTACCCGCGTGGCCTACGATATCACCTCGAAACCGCCAGCCACGATCGAGTGGGAGTAAAGTTACAGGCGGCACGACGCGTCTCCTCGCTCCCGACCTCAGTCAACTTGGTTCATCCTGGACAATACTCTGAGTCAGGCAGAAAGCCGCCGCCCAGCTAGTATCTGCTGACACTAGGATGTAATGATGCTACTCTCGGGATGATGACCCATGCGAAGAATTCAGATTCAGCTGGACGAAATTACCTACGAGAACTTGCGCCGGCTGGCGTTCTTGGGCCGGCGGTCTCTTGCCGCAACGATTCGCGACCTGCTGCACCGTGAGCTGGGAGCTCCCGCAGGTAGGCGCCGCCGGAAGGAGTGGTCCTTTGTCGGCGCGGGTTCGTCGAGGGATCCGTATCCAGTATCTGAGGAACACGACCGGGCGTTGGCGGAAGGCGAATGGTAGTCTTCGTTGACTTTACGTTCTATCAGCCGTAGAGCGCGACTACTACTCCCTCCTTGATGGATTTTTTGGATGATCTGAATCCTCCCCAGCGCGCTGCAGTCACGCATGGCGCGGGCCCGCTGCTTATCCTGGCGGGGGCGGGATCGGGCAAGACCCGTGTGCTGGCGTACCGCATCGCCTACCTCCTGCGCAAAGGGGGCGTGTCCCCCGCCCGCATCCTGGCGGTGACCTTCACCAACAAGGCGGCCGAGGAGATGCGGAGGCGCGTGGACCAGTTGGTCGGGGGGGCCGTGGGCCGGTCCATCTGGGTCGGTACGTTCCATCACACTTGTGGCCGAATCCTCCGCAAGCACGGGGAGCGGGTCGGGATCGACCGGTCGTTTGTGATTTTCGATGGGGACGACCAACGGGCAGTCATCCGGCAGTGTCTGAAGGATCTGGGGCTCAATGAACAGCGCTTTCCCCCGGCGGTGATCGCGGCGCTCATTGATCGCGCCAAGAACGAGGCTATCGACCACCTCGCCTACGCCGAGCGGGCGACGGGTTGGTTTGAAGAAACGGTCGCCCGCGTCTTCACCGCATACCAGCGCGCCCTCCAACAGCAGGGTGCGTTAGATTTCGATGACATGCTATTGGAAGTTCTCCGACTCTTCCGCGAAGCCCCCGAGGTCCAAAGCGAGTACCAGGAACGGTTTTTGCACGTCCTCGTCGACGAATACCAGGACACAAATCGCACGCAGTATCTCCTCATCCACGGGCTGGCCGAGCGACATCGCAACATCGTAGTCGTGGGCGATGACGATCAGGCGATTTACAAGTTCCGCGGCGCGGATGTCCGCAATATCTTGGACTTTGAACGCGACTACCCTGATGCCACCATCGTCAAACTCGAGCAGAACTATCGGTCCACCCAGACGATCCTGCGGGCGGCCGGCGAGGTCATCCAGCATAATCCCCATCGGCACGCCAAGGCTCTGTGGACGGCAAACCCTCCCGGGGACCGTGTGGCACTGTATGAAGCCTCGGATGGGCACGACGAGGCCCGCACCGTGGCCGAGGAGATCCGGCGGCTCAAAGGCGGCCTGCGCTATCGCGATATGGTCGTCTTGTACCGGACCAATGCCCAGTCGCGTCTGTTTGAAGAACAGTTCCTCCGCGTAGGAATCCCGTATGTCATCATTGGCGGGGTCCGCTTCTACGAACGCAAGGAGATCCGCGACATCATTGCCTACTTGCGTCTGGCGCATAACCCCGCCGACGATGCCAGCCTGACCCGCATCCTCAACGTCCCACGACGGGGTATTGGGGATGTGAGCCTGCAGCGCTTGCAGACATTTGCGCAGGGGCACGGGCTCAGCCTGCTCGAGGCGGTGGGCCAGAGCGAGGCCCTGGAAGAGTTGCCGCGGCCGGCCCAACGCGCGGCTGGGGAGTTTGTCGGTCTCATGGCGCGGCTGCGCGACAAAGCCGCGCGCGTCAAGACGACCGATCTCATGGACGGTGCGATTGTGGAGACAGGATACCAAGCGATGCTGGAAGCCGAGGGCACGGAGGAGGCGTACAGCCGGCTGGAAAACCTGCGGGAGCTCGTTACCGTGGCCCAAGAATTTAGCGAGGTGACGGGGGAAGACGACCTGGCGGCGTTCCTGCAGCACTTGATGTTGGTCACGGACCTCGATACCTGGGAGGAGGATGTCGATCGGGTGACGCTGATGACCCTCCACAGCGCTAAGGGTCTCGAATTCGCTATCGTGTTCTTGGCGGGGATGGAAGAGGGGCTATTTCCGCATGCCCGCGCGTTTGAGGAAGACGGCGGGCTGGAGGAAGAGAGGCGCTTGTGTTATGTCGGGATGACTCGGGCCAAGCAGCACCTGTACTTATCCTATGCACGCACCCGCACCATCTTCGGTGCCACCATGCCCGCCGTGCCTTCGCGCTTCCTCGACGAGATTTCCCCCGACCTGATGACCCGTCTCCAGAGTGCGCCCCCGCCTGTCCCCTGGGTAGAAGAGGAGCGGGAGATCCTCACGTTCACGGTGGGCGACCGCGTGCGCCACGCCAGCTTTGGCGAGGGCCGGGTGCTCGAGGTCGAAGGCGAAGGGATCCGGACAGTCGTGACGGTCCAGTTTGCGCGGGGTGTGAAACGCCTTGCGCTGGGCTACGCGCCGCTGGAACGGGTCTAGCGTGGCGCATCCTGCAGGCGGCGAGACGTCCGCTCACATCCGCGTGGGGGGCAACCGACGCGGGGGGAGGAGGCATTTCGGGCCGGTTGCGATACCAGCAGGACTGCTCGTGCTCACGGTCGCGTCCGCCCTTGCCTCCGCGCAGCCGCTCCCCCCGCCGGGGCCGACCCTTCCTGGAGTCCTCACGCCGGCGCCGGAGATTGGCCAGTACGGGGGCGCGCTGGTCAGCTCGCAGATCGCCGAGCCGCGCACCTTCAACCCGATCACCGCCGCCGAGGACTCGTCAACTAACCTCCTCGCGCCGGTCTTTGAGGGGTTGGTTGAGCAGAACATCCTGACGGGAGAGATCGAACCCGCGCTGGCCGAATCCTGGAGAGTGAGTCCCGACGGTCGGGTGCAGACGTTTACCCTCCGCGAGGGGGTGCAGTGGTCGGACGGGCAGCCTTTCACCATCGATGATGTCGCGTTCACGTTGGCGGCTATTTTCACTGACAGCGTCCAGACCCCGTTCCTCGACCTCTTAACGATCGACGGCCGGCCGGTCCGCTACCGCACGCTGGACAGCCGGCGGATCCAGTTCACGACGGACAAACCCTCCGGACTCCTATTGCGTCTTCTCACCTTCGTGAAAATCGTCCCGCGTCACCGACTGGCCAGTGTCCTTGCGCGGGGCGGGACGGAGATGAATAAGGCCTGGGGGATTGCGACTCCGCCGCAAGAGATCATCGGGACCGGCCCGTTCGTCCTGCAGTCGTACGCCCCCGGCGGGCGGGCGATCTATTTGCGCAACGCCCGGTATTGGCGCGTGGACGCCAAGGGGAACCGCTTGCCATACCTCACGCGCTACGAGGTTATGATCGTGCCGACCCGCGACGACAAGCGCCTGAAGTTTATGGCCGGGGAATCGGATCTTTACGATGCGCGCCCAAAGGAGTACGCCGACTTTACGGGGCAGCAGAAGGCCGGGAACTACACGATCCACGACGGCCCAGAAGCCCTAAGCGCCCTGTTTTTGATGTTCAATCAGAACCCCGCCGGTCTCGCGGCGCCCAAACTAACGTGGTTTCAAGATGTCCAGTTCCGTCGCGCCCTCAACTACGCCATCGACCGCAATGCGATCGTGGAGCAGGTGTACGCTGGTCGCGCCACCCCGGCGTGGGGACCGGTGTCCCCGGTGAACACACTGTACTGGCATCGGGATCTGTCCCCGTCTCCCTATGACCTCGGCCGCGCCCAGGAGATGTTAGCTGCAGCCGGTTACCGCAAGGGCGCCGACGGTGTGCTCCGCGATGGACAGGGCACGGCGGTCACGTTCGTTCTGTCGACCATCTCTGGTAACACGGAGCACGATGCCATCGCGACCATCCTCCGTCAGGATTTCGCCAAACTAGGAATTCAGGTAACCGTGACGCCAGAGGGGTTCAATACGTTTGTGGGACAACTGCTCGGCACCTACCAATGGGAGGCGGTCATCGCTCAACTCCTCGGGAAGATTGAACCGGGTGTCGGCGCCCAGGAGGTGTGGGTGAGTTCGGGCCCGCTGCACCTGTGGTTTCCCAAACAGGAGCGACCGGCGACAAGCTGGGAAGCGGAGATCGACCAGCTCTTTGACCAGATCGGCCACGAGGTCCGTCAGGCTCCGCGCGCCGCCCTCTACCGCCGGTGGCAGGAGATTGTCGCCGCGCAGCTTCCCCAGATGTACTTCGCCTACCCGAAAACCCAGCCTGCGGTGCGGAACACGGTGGGAAACATTCAGCTCGGGCTGGGCGATGCGGTGGGGAGTCTGAGCACGCTCTATCGGAAAGGCCCCTTCCGGCCATGACGCCACGGGAGGACCGCACATGGAACGCCCGGCAGAGGGCGCTGGCGAGGGCTGAAGAAACACTAGGGTCAGGTTTTCGCAGAGTCGCTCGGGGTAGAGCTAGGTTCCCGGAGGGGACAGGATGAGACTGCGCGGACACAGAGTTGCACACCTCGCCACACTGATCGCGATCATTTCTTTGCTGACCGTGGCCCTCCCCGGCCTGGGGATCGCCCAGGAGCGGGTCGGAGCGTGGGTGGACACCGTGTTGGCCATTCAAGAATCCAATGATGCCGCGGCCGTCAGCCGACTAGAGGCCAACGACATCCAGGCCTGGTTCGCGGACACGTCGCTCCCAGATCTGCGCGACCGTATTGCCCGGAACCCCGCTCTGACGTCCACAAGTTCGTTTGGGCTGAGCAGGGAGCTGACCTTTAACCCGGTGGGGCCGGTCTTTCCAGGAACCGAGAAGCTGAATCCATTTTCGTCTGCGAAGATCCGCGAGGCGATGAACTGGTTGATCGACCGGCGATTCATCGCCGAAGAGATCCTCCACGGAATGGGAAAGCCCCGCTACCTTCCCATCAATTCGACGTTTCCCGATTACGCGCGGTTGGCCGACGTGGCCCGGCAGATTGAGATCCGCTACGCCCCCAATCCCACCAAAGCGCACGCGATTATCACGGCGGAAATGAACAGGCTGGGGGCCACGCTTGTCGATGGTAAGTGGCAGTACAAGGGCCGCCCGGTGATCTTGACCTTTCTCATCCGGTCCGAAGATGATCGCAAGGCCATCGGTGATTATATCGCCCGCCTGTTAGAGGGGCAGGGGTTCACCGTCGAGCGGCGTCTGGGGACTTCCTCGGACCTGAATCCGATCTGGAATAGCGGAGACCCGGCCAAAGGGCTCTGGCATTTGTATACGGGGGGATGGATCTTCCTTGTGATCGTCCGCAACGAAAGCGGCATCTTCGATAGCTACTTCACGCCGCGAGGAGATCAGCGTCCGCTCTGGCAGGCCTACAAACCCTCCCCGGAGTTTGACCGCGTGGCGGATCGGTTGGGACGGAGTGATTATTCGACCATGGCCGAGCGCAACACGCTGTTCGCCCGGGCCCTTGAGCTGTCCATGCAGGACTCGGTCCGGATCTTTCTGGCCGAGGAGGCTTCCGTCTCGCCGCGGCGGGCAGAGGTGAAAGTCGTAGCCGACCTGGCCGGGGGGGTGACCGGCTCGCTGCTGTGGCCGTACACGATCCGCTACGCCGGCCGCGCCGGCGGCACGCTCAGAATCGCCCTCCGCAACATGTTGGTCGAACCCTGGAACCCTGTCGGGGGCTCGGGCACCATCTTTGATAGCGCCCTGTACCAGGCCACGCAGGACCACGCGACGATCCGGGACCCCTACACGGGTCTGGATTTGCCCCAACGCATCGAGCGGGCGGAGGTGTTCGTGAAGCAGGGCCTCCCCGTCACCAAGACCCTCGATTGGGTGTCTTTGCAACGCGTCCCCGACATCCGCGTCCCGGCGGATGCGTTCATTTCGTGGGACCCGAAGGCACAGCGCTTTCTTTCGGTAGGCGAGAAATATCCGCAAGGCCTCACCGCCCGCACGAAAGTCGTCGTCTACTTCGAACGCGACCTGTTCAAGAAGGTCCAGTGGCACGACGGGACCCCCCTCTCCCTGGGCGACATCATGCTGAACTGGATTTTGACCTACGACACCGCGATGGAAGCCAGTCCGATTTACGATGCGTCCGCCGTCCCATCGTTCCAGTCCTTTGAGCAGACCTTTCGGGGTTTCCGGATCGTGCAAAAGGATCCGCTCGTGGCCGAAATTTATAGCGACGGGTTCACGCTGGATGCCGAGGCGATCGCCGCCAGCGCGGCGGGAGCTTACTGGCCAATCGGCTCAGGTCCAGCCCCCTGGCATACGCTGACGCTGGGGATCCGCGCGGAAGCGGCGGGGGAGGCGGCGTTCACCGCCGACAAAGCGTCGGAAAAGAAACTCGAGCAGCTTAACTACATTGCCGGTCCGACGCTGGCCGTCCTGGACCGGCATCTGGCGGCCGCGCGGGAGCAGAATTACATTCCGTATGCCCCCACCTTGAGCAAATACATCAGCCCAGAGGAGGCCAAAGCCCGGTGGACCTTGCTCACGCACTGGCGGGAAGGCCGAGGGCACTACTGGGTGGGGATGGGACCGTTTCTCTTACAGCGGGTGTCTCCCGTTGAAAAGATCATCGAGCTGCACCGGTTCAGCCGCTTCCCCGACCCCTCGACCAAGTGGGTGCGGTTCGACGAACCCAGGCTCGCGGTCGTGACCGCGAGCGGGCCTGCGACGGTGCGCATCGGGGATGAAGCCGCCGTCGACGTCCGGGTTACCTTTCAGAACCGCCCCTATCCGGCAGAGGACATCGCAGAGGTCAAGTTCCTCCTCTTCGATGCGAAAAGTGAACTCATTACGACCGGCGTCGCCACGCACGACGGGGGAAAGTGGTCGATTACTCTCTCCCCGCAAATCACCCGGCGCCTGGGCGCGGGGGCCAACCGACTCGAGGTGATTGTCGTCTCTCGTGCTGTCAGCATCCCCAGTTTTGCGACCTTCAGCTTCACCACGCTTCCCCGATAGGAATATCTGAAAGGGAGCGTCGAACACGCCGCGGCCATCTCCGCTGGGTCGGTCAGAGATGAAACGTCCTGATCCTCAGGCCTCCTCTCCGGTGCTGATTTGTCAGGGGCCCTCGAGTGTCTATACGAGGAGGGGTGGCGCATGAGCGCGGTGCTGGCTCTGGGACGACCCTCCCGCCAGGTGCGGGACACGGTAGTTCGCGTCGCGACCTATTCGGCCACGCGCTTGTTCGCGCTCTTCATAACCGTGGTCGTTGCCGTGTATCTGACAATCCTGGTCGCTAACATGGGCGGGTACGTGGACGTGATCAAACGCGGCGAGATTCGGGAAGCGGCGATGATGCGGGTCCAGCTCGATCCCAAGCTCACGTTCCTGACGCCTGAGGACCGGTCCCGGAGGGTCGAAGACATTATACGGCTCGATGAGCAGCGGCTGGGGTTAAACCGGCCCTTCTTCCCGCGCAGCCTTGTCTACCTGCGCGATTCACTCCAGCTGCATCTGGGGTTTGCCGAACGCATGACCAGCGATACCGGCTCGCGGCTGGTCCGCAACATTATCCTGGATCGCCTCCCGGCCACCCTCTTGCTTTTCGTGACCGCCGAGCTGTTATTGTTTTTCTCGACTCTTTTGTTGTCGCTGGCGTTGTCGCGACGGTACGGGAGCGCGCTGGATCGGCTGGTGATCGCGCTGGCTCCCACTTCCGCTGCCCCGGCATGGTTCTATGGCATCTTCTTGATCTTGATCTTCGCGTCAATGCTGCGGGTGCTACCCTATGGCGGCATGGTGGCAGCGCCAGCCCCCGAGCACCCCCTAGCTTATGCGTTGAGCGTGCTGCAGCATATGATCCTGCCGATCGGGGCGATGGTGCTGAGCACGTTCTTCATCGCCATCTATTCAGGGCGAACGTTCTTCCTGATCTTTTCCAGCGAGGATTACGTCGAGGTCGCGAAGGCCAAGGGACTCCCCTCTAGCGTGATCGAACGCCGCTACATTTTGCGGCCGACTCTACCCACGATCATCACCGGATTCGCCTTGGGTTTGATCGGGACGTGGACCGGGGCAATTGTGCTGGAGACGGTGTTCAACTGGCCGGGACTGGGGCGGGCACTCTATCAGGCGGTAGGGCTCTTTGACACACCGGTCATCGTCGGGACGACGATCATCTATGCCTACCTGTTAGCGATCACCGTGTTCGTCTTAGACATCCTCTACGCATGGGTGGATCCCCGGGTCAAAGTGGGACTGGAGGGGCGTCGATGACCCGGACCCTGCGCGAGTTGCGCCGGTATCCCTCGGCCCTGGCCGGATTGGCGATCATCGGTCTGTTGGTAGCGATCTCGGTATATGCAGTGGTCGCTATCCCGTACGGGGAAGCCATTCGTCTATGGAATGGGGGGGAG
>WNFE01000763.1_pt1 | contig 37971 bp, 39 predicted proteins | sample 5400451 | NCBI WGS metagenome assembly WNFE01 (sample SAMN13153344, study PRJNA577476) | soil metagenome | isolation source: 200 cm saprolite under Douglas fir tree site 2 hole 2 | place: USA:California | collected 2015-04-18
GCATGCAGGTCGACGATGCAGAAGATGCAGTCGTAATCGCGCTGCAGCGCGACCCAGTTCCGGATGGCGCCAAGGTAATTGCCGAGATGCAAATTGCCGGTGGGCTGGACGCCCGAGAAGATGCGGTTCATGGCGCGGTTATCGCCGCCGCCGCCGCGACGGTCAAGCCGCTCAGAGGCGCAGCCGGCGCTTCAGATCGCGCCAGTCGACGGCGCCGAACAGGACCGCCAGCACGGCGAAGCCCAGGAGCCCGCCGCCCACGAGGGCGGTGAGCGCGACGAGCTGGACCGCCAGCGGCGCGGCGAGCGCATCGCGGAGCGCGTATTCGAGCAGTGCCAGCACCACGCCCATGCCGAGCGCGGCGAGCAGGATGCGCGGCAGCGAGCGTCGCGAGCGCGCATCGAGCGCGAACTGGCCGCGCCGCTGCAGCACCGCGGCGAGTGACAGCGCGTTGACCCAACCGGCGATGGTCAGCGCCAGGGCGATGCCGGTCTGCGCCAGCGCGAGGCCGAGGCCGATGGTGAGCGCGACGTTCACCGCCATGGTGAGCCCGGCGATCTTCACGGGCGTGCTTGTGTCCTGGCGCGCGAAGAATCCCGGCGCCATCACCTTGACGATGACGAAGGCGGGCAGGCCGAAGGCGTAGGCGGCGAGCGCCGGCGCGGTGGCGGCGGTGTCGGCCACGGTGAACTTGCCGTGCTGGAACAGCACGGCAAGGATCGGATGCGCCGCCACGGCGAGCGCGACCGACGCCGGCAGCGTGAGCAGCAGCGCCAGCTCAAGGCCGCGGTTCTGCGTGTCAGCGGCGCCGGCGCTGTCGCCGGTGCGCACCTGGCGCGACAAGGGCGGCAGGATCGCCGTGCCGACGGCGATGCCGACGACGGCGAGCGGCAGCTGGTTCAGGCGGTCAGCATAGTTGAGATAGGCGACGGCGCCGGTCGGCAGCAGCGACGCCATCGCCGTCGACACCACCAGGTTGATCTGGTTGACGCCGGCGCCGAACACGCCCGGCAGCATGATGCGCAAGAGCTTGCGCACTTCGGGCGTGAGCCGCGGCCGCGGCAGCGACAGCGGCAGCCCGGCCTGCCGGCAGGACACGGTGAGCCAGAGGAACTGCGCCAGCCCCGCCGCCGCCACCGCCCAGGCGAGCACTTGCCCAGTCACCGGCCGCACCAGCACGAAGGCGGCGATGAGGAAGAGGTTGAGCAGCACCGGCGTGAAGGCGGTCGCGGCGAAGCGCTCGACCGAGTTGAGCACGCCGCCCTGGAGCGCCGTCAGCGAGATGAAGAGCAGATAGGGGAACATGATGCGCGTCAGGTCGACGGCCAGCGCGAACTTGTCGGGATCGGCGCGGAAGCCGGGGGCGATCACGTCGAGAATGGAGGGCGCGAAGATCTCGCCGGCGATGACGAAGATCACCAGCGCCACAAGCAGCACGGCGAGCGCGTCCTCGGCGAAACGCTGCGCCGCCGGGCGGCCCTCCGCCGCCACCTTGCCGGCGAAGAGCGGCACGAAGGACGCGCTGAACGCGCCCTCGGCGAACAGGCTGCGGAACATGTTGGGCAGGCGCAGCGCGACGAAGAACGCATCCGCCACCGGCCCCGCGCCGAGATAGGCTGCCGTCAGCACCTCGCGCACGAAGCCGAGGATGCGGCTCACCATGGTGTAGCCGCCGACCGTGGCGACCGAGCGGAGCAGAGCCATGGGGCGAAGGATGTAGAGGAATTCGCGCCGAGCGGGAAGGGGTGGTGCGGTCGCACCCCCTTGTCATTTGCAGCGCCGCGCGTTTAACCCAGAATGAGGTAATCCGCGGCGGGAGCCGCCCTCACCCTCCCGCTGACGCGGGTCCCTCCCTCTCCCGCTTGCGGGAGAGGGGCAGGGTGAGGGGGCGCATCGGACGAGGCGATCATGGTGAATATTCGCGTCGGCATCACCGGCTGCGGTGGGCGCATGGGGCGGATGCTGGCGGCGGAGGTGCTGGCATCGACCGGACTCAAGCTCGCCGGCGGCAGCGAGGCGCCCGGCAGCCCCGTGCTCGGCCGCGACATCGGCGAGCTCGCCGGCAGCGGCCCGCTCGGGCTCGCGGCGAGCGCGGATACCGGCGCGCTCTTCGCCGCCGCCGATGTGGTGATCGATTTCACCACGCCGGTGGCGGCGGCGGTGCATGCCGCGCTCGCCGCCAAGCACGGCAAGGCCTTCGTCCTCGGCACGACCGGGCTCGACGACGCGCAGACCAAGGCCGTCGAGGCGGCGGCCAAGCGCGTGCCGATCGTTTGGGCGCCCAATATGAGCCCGGCCGTGACCCTGCTGATGGGGCTGGTCGAAGAGGCGGCGCGGCGCCTCGGCGAGGACTACGACATCGAGGTGCTGGAGATGCACCATCATCACAAGGTTGACGCGCCCTCCGGCACCGCGCTCGCCCTGGGCCGCGCCGCAGCCGAAGGCCGTGGTGTCGACCTCGCCCAGCGCGGCCAGCGCGTGCGCGACGGCCATACCGGGCCGCGCAAGGCCGGCGACATCGGCTTCGCGAGCCTGCGCGGCGGCGACGTCGTCGGCGACCACACCGTGATCTTCGCCGGCGAGGGCGAGCGGCTCGAGCTCACGCACCGCGCCCAGAGCCGCCGCCTCTTCGCCCGCGGTGCGCTGCGCGCCGCTGCGCTGCGCGCCGCCCGCTGGGTCGCCGGCAAGCCGCCCGGCCTCTACGGGATGAAGGACGTGCTGGGACTTTAGATCCGTGACGCTTCCGGACCGGACGAGCCCTGACAACGCGCCTATCAAGATTCGCGGAGGCTGGAATGGAAATCGGATCACGGGAACGCTTCGGCGTGTCGCTTGAATTATCAGCGGATCACGGAGGCCCCTGGCTGTTTGGCCGGCTCTGTTATTGGATCGGAGGAGCGCAGGTCGGAAGATACGACGAAAGCACGTCGCTTCGTGATGTACTCATTTCGATGGAAGACATCCCCCTAAGCCCAGGGAAGCGGATCGACAAAGAGCTCTTCGAGAATCCAAAAGACATCGCCTACTATCGGATCGATACGGCTATCTATGGCTTCGCAGCTGCCGTCGTGAACCCTATAGAAATAGCCAAATATGTATTGAAGCCAATCGATAAACCGGAGAGGTTCGTTGTCGGTCCGGAGGTGGACGTATTCGACGATTTCAAAATCTTTCTCGTCGAATGGCAGGACCAATCCAGATTCCTTTATAAGCGCATCGACGTCTTGTCATCGCCCGTCGAATTTTGCGTCGGGCGGGCCGAGTTCGACGATGTTGTGGAAGGGACACTGTCAATATTGAAGAATTGGCACGACGAAGCGAACGAATCCTGAGCCGCGAGATCAGCAGCCAGTGATACGTCCGCGGTGCCTCAGTTACTGAGCCGCGCCCTCCAGCGGGCGAGCGCGTCCTTGAGGCCGGCGGCGACGCCGCGGCGCTCGGCCGGGCCGAGGAAGCTGCCGACCACGAGCGAGCGGCCATGCGACGCCAGCACGAGGCGGTTGGTGTCCTCGTCCTGCTCCTCGAGCGTGACGCGCAACCAGAAGGGCTGGAACTGCCAGCGCCGCCGCTCGCCCCGCAGGCCGACGCGCTCCACGGTGAGGCTGTCCTCGGTGAGGCGCAGCTCCTCGCGCAGGCGTGCATGGCGGTAGTTGATGCGGAAGGCCCAATAGACCAGCAGCACGTCGAGGCCGAAGAACGGCGTCACCGGCCAGGCGCCGTGCAGCACGAAGGCGAGGCTGACGCAGAAGCTCACCGCCGCCAGCGCCAGCATCAGCACCGCGAAGCCGCGCGGCGGCAGGCTGCGATGCGGCGACAGCACCGCGTCGTAGAACACGGTCGGTGCCGGCTCTGCGCCTCGCTCGCTCATGCCATTACCATAGGTCAGGCGTCGCCTGAGGTAAACGCCGCTTCCCCGGCCCTGGTGCCGCCGCTACCATCGCGCCTATGAGCCCCAAGGACGCCGACGAATTTTTCCGCCGCCTCGCCGCCGAGCGGCCCGATCCCAAGACCGAGCTCGACTACATCAATCCGTACACGCTGCTGGTCGCGGTGGTGCTGTCGGCGCAGGCGACCGATGTCAGCGTCAACAAGGCGACGGTGCCGCTCTTCGCCATCGCCGACACGCCGCAGAAGATGGTGGCGCTCGGCGAGGAGAAGCTGATGGAGTACATCAAGACCATCGGCCTCTACCGCACCAAGGCGAAGAACGTCGTCGAACTGAGCCGCCAGCTCATCGCGAAGCATGGCGGCCAAGTGCCGCGCACGCGCGAGGCGCTGGAGGCGCTGCCCGGCGTCGGCCGCAAGACGGCGAACGTCGTGCTCAACTCGGCCTTCGGCGAGCCCACCATCGCCGTCGACACGCATGCCTTTCGCGTCGCCAACCGCACCGGCCTCGCGCCCGGCAACACGCCGCTGCTGGTCGAGCAGGGGCTCGACCGCATCGTGCCCGACAAGTGGAAGCACGGCGCGCATCACTGGCTCATCCTGCACGGCCGCTATGTCTGCGTCGCGCGCAAGCCGCATTGCGAGGTCTGCGTCGTCAACGACCTCTGCGCCTATCCCGCGAAGACCACGCTCGCCGCGCCGGCGCCCGCGCCGCGCGCGCGCAAAGCTGTCGCGACAGCCAAGGCCAAGACCGCGAAGAAGAAGCGCGCCCGCGCGCGCTAACTCTGGCGATCGAATATGTGACGCGCCCCCTCACCCTCCCGCCGCTGCGCGGCGGGTCCCTCCCTCTCCCGCATTGCGGGAGAGGGTCGGGGTGAGGGAGCGCGTATCAGACCAGGGCTCAGCCGCCGGGCTTGTGGTCGTCGCCGGGGTGGCGGTCCTTGGGCGGCGCATGCGCTGGCGCCGGCTGCGCCGCCGGAGCGGGCCGGCTCTGCGGCGCGGCTTGCGCCGGCTGCGGCCCGCGCACCCAGCCTTGCGGCGTCGGCGCGAGGCGCGTCTGCTGCATCGGGCGCTCGACCGGCGGCGCCGGCTGCCGCTGCGGCGGCGCTGCCACCGGGGCGCGCGGCGGGGCAGGCATGGCCGGCGGCCGCGGCGGTACCGGCGGCGCCACCGGCCGCACTACCAGCGGCCCGGCCAGGTTTGGCATCGGCGCGGGCCTCGCCTCGTCGCGATGGGCGGGGACCGGCGGCGGCGCGGCGTGGCTCTCACGCGGTGCAGCAGGCGCGGGTGCGGGCTGCGGCGCCGGGCTCGGCGCGACGTCAGGGCGTGGCGGCGGGACATAGGCGGCGCGCGGCGGCCCGGTGCGGTCGAGGCGATGGCCGAACTCCGGTCCGGGCGCGGTCGGCACGCTGGGCTCGGCGCGGCCGGGCCGCGCGATCTCCTCGCGCACCGGCGTGGGCGCGATGCTCGCCGGCTCGTGCGGGTGCGGCACATGCATCTCCGCCGCCGCCGGTATGGCGACGCCAGCGCGCGCCACAGGCGTCGGCGGCAGGTGCTCGACCGTCGGCATCACCCGCGCCCGCGCCAGCTCGTCATGCGGCACGTCGAGCGCGGCGCGGTGCACCGGGGCGGCGCGGGTGAAGGCGGCGGAGGGCACCACCGTCGTCGCGCGCCGGTTGGCGTAGTTGTTCACCACGGTCGTGCGGTTCACCACGGTGGTGTTGGTGATGTTGTTGATGACCGTGCGGTTGACGCTGGTGATGTTGACGTTGCGCACATAGGTGACGCTGGTGCGGTAATAGGGGTGATAGACCTCGAAGGGTGCGAGCGGGATCCAGCCCACCGCGGGCATCGCCGGGCCGCTGGCGAGGCTCACGCCCCAGCCGCTGCCGCCGACGAAGGCGACCAGCGCCGGCGCATAGACCGGCCGCGCGACCACCGTACCCGGGCACCACCCCCAGCGCCCGCCGATGAAGATCCAGCGCCCGTAATGGAAAGGTGCGAAGCCCCAGGGCGCGTCATCGATCCAGGTCCAGCCCCAGGGCGCGACCCAGGCCCAGTGGCCATAGCGGTAAGGCGCCCAATCGGCGGCGGGGACGGCGGGGTACCAGACCGTGCCGTAGGTCGGCTCGGTGCGCCACTGGCCGTAATCGTCGAGGTCCTGATAGCCCGTCGTCTCCGGCGAGACGTAGCGCGTCGCCGCCGGGGCTTCCTCGCGGCGCTCGCGCTCGAGTGCCCAATCGTCGAAGGGTGTGCTGTTGCCCTGGGCGAGTGTGACCCCGGCAGCTCCGCCGCCCAGTACCGCGCTTTCGCCCGGCAAGACGTCGATGCTGCGGCGCGGGCCGCTTACCTGCGCCCGACCCTCGAGCACGGTGACCGCCATGCGGTCGGCCGGCCCGTCGCTGGTGAGCTGGCCGGCCTCGATGTGATAGCTGCCCGGCTCGACCAGCATGACCGCGCCCTGCGCCGTCAGCACCTCGACGCCGCCGGGCGGCATCGCGCGCAGATGCACGTTGATGGTGCCCTGCGCCAGGCCGAGATGCGTGCGTGAATCGTCGAGCGCGACGATGTCCAGCCCGGTCGATTCGTCGAGGCGCAATTCGGCCGGACCGACCTGGATCTCGGCGCGCGCCTGCGGCTCGGTCCAAAAGGATTCGCCGGCCACCACCGGATAGTTGAGGGTGGCCGGCGACCACTGATTCTGGTCGGCGGTGTGGAAGGAGACGACGCCGTCGACATAGCTGAGCCGGCCGACGCGGCCCGGCGGGTCGACATCGGCGAAGGCGGCGCCCGCACTCAACACGACAAGCGCGCCGAGCGCGAGACGGAGCAAGAGGTCCTTCATGATCGTCTCCAATTTCCGCCGTGGCAGAGCTTAAGCGCGCTTACCAGCGGTCGCGGTCGTGCCAATAATGTGGGTGACCGTAATAGCCGCCACCGCCACCGACCGGGTAGATGATGCAGCCGCCGAGCGAGACGGCGAGGATCGGCAGGGCGAAGAGAGCGAGCATCAGCTTGCGTTTCATCGGGCATTCTCCCGTTTGCGCATCATGCGCGTGTCGGTTCATACGGCCCGACAACGCGGGAAACCCCCGAGTCTTTCGGCAATTTAATGGAGGAATAGCCGCGCGGGAGAAACGTTGTGGCCGCCCGGCGCACCGCATCCGGCGGCCTAGAGCCGGCTTTGCCGCGCGCGCCGGTCGAACGCGGCGCTGCAGCCGGCGACCAGCGGTGGCAGGGCGTGGCGGTCGCGCGTCTCGCTGCGCACGACGCGGTAGGTGCCGCCCTCGCCGTAGAGAAAGACGTCGAGCACGCAATCGGCGCTGCGGTATTGCCAGAGTTCGGCCGGCGGGTCGCGGCGCCGGAAGTCGGGCTCGCCGAACAGCGCGACCAGCTCGGCCGGGCCCAGCCCGGTCAAGACGGGAAGCTCAGTGATGCGCGCTGACGCAGGCTCCGCGGGCGCCGGCTCGGGCGGGGCGGGCAACCCGGCCGTGGCGGATGGCGGAGGGACGACCGTCGGCGGCGCCGGCGTGCTGCACGCCGCCAAGCCGACGGCGGCCGTAAGGCCGACCATGACAAAGAGACGGCGAAGGCGGTCGCCGGCGACCGCCTCGCCGTTCGCTCTCTCGGCCGCAATCGGCGACCCGGCCATCAAGACGCTCCCGGGGCGTGGACTCCCCCTACGGGTTCGACGCGCTCGTTCAGCTCAGCGGCACGATGGTCGGCCGTGGCGCCGTGATCGACTCCATCGACTTGCTCGGCGCCTCGCTCGGCTCGGCCATGGGCTGGGCCTGGACGTCGCCGGAGATCTGACCGCCACATTCGATCTCGATCTGGCCGTAGCGGACATTGCCGGTGACCTTGCCACTGGCGCGAATGAGCAGACGACGGCGAACGTTGAGGGTCCCCTCGAAGCGCCCGCGCACCTCGGCATCGTCGATCGAGGCCGAACCCTTGAACAGGCCGCTCTCGGCGATGTCGATGTCGCGGCAATTTGCGAGATTGGCCTCGACGCTGCCCTCGACGACCAGCCGGTCGCAAGCGGTGATCTCGCCGGAGAGAGAGATCTCACGCCCGACGATCAGCTTGCGCGTCTCGGCATCGCGCTTCGCCGTGGTCGCGCCGCCGCGCGACGCATCGCCGGTCGCCCTCGCATCGCCGGCCTTGGGGCCGTCGCCGAGCGGGCGCGGCGCGGGCGCCGCGGCGGCCGAGCGCATGGGCGCTGGCGTGATGCCGACAGCACGCGGCGCCGGCTTGGCGGGGATGCCGAGCTCGTCGCCGAACTCGGTCATGGCCTTGTCGTCATCCTGAAACTTCTTGCGGCCGAACATGGCAGGAGCACCTGATAAGAGTTGGTTGCACGGGGGCGAGACTCGGGCCGAGTGATTAATCTCCGATTAACCTTGTTCGGTCGCGAGCCGCGAATGTTTCAAGCGATGGACGCCGCCGCACACCCTCGAAGACATGCAGCATGAATGCCGCCGCCACGATAGGCGCCACGAGGTTGAACAACGGCAACGACAGCAGGAAGACGATCACCACCCCAGCCAGAACCAACCGACCGCGATGCCATCGCCACATCGCCCGCGCCGCCGCGCCGTCCAGCCGACGGAGCGCGACCAGCTCGAAATACTCGCGCCCGACAACATACCCGTTCAATCCATAGTAGATAAAGAGGTTTATCGGGGGCAAAAAGTAGACCGGCAGCAGCACCAGGTTGACGATCAGGGCGAGGACGAGGATGCGCAGCGCGCTGGCGACCGCCTCGCCGATGCCGATGTGCCGTGCCGGCGGCAGCTCCGGGTAATGGCGGCGCTCGACCGCCGCCACCACGCCGTCGAGAAAAAAGCCAAGGATCAGCATCGTCATCGCCGGGAACAGGACCCAGGCGAGCACCAGCGCGCCGAGGCTGCCGAGGATCTCGATCGCCGTGTCGAGCCAGGGAAGGCCGGCGAGGTTCAGGCCGGAGAGCAGCAGCGTGGCACCGAGCCACAACGCCACCAGTAGCACAATCGCGAGCGCGATGCTGGCGAGCACGGCGCCACGCTGCTCGGGCTGCAGGGCGTCGGCGAGCGCGAGGCGCAAGGCGGTGAGCATCGATCGTGCGGCTTGCTGCGGCGGCAAAGCCCCTTATACTCCGCGCGCTTTCGTGCTCCCAGCCCGGACGAGGTTCATGGCGGCAGAGTCTCTCGATGTCGTCGGCATCGGCAATGCCATCGTCGACGTGATCGCCCAGGCCGATGACGCCTTCCTCGCGCGCCAGGGGCTCGCCAAAGGCTCGATGCGGCTGATCGACGCAGCCCAGGCCGAGGCGCTCTATGCCGCGATGGGGCCGGGCATCGAGATGTCCGGCGGCTCGGCCGCCAACACGATCGCGGGCATCGCCTCGCTCGGCGGCTCGGGCGCCTATATCGGCAAGCGGAGCGAAGATGAGCTTGGCCAGGTCTTCGCCCACGACATCCGCTCGATCGGCGTGCGCTTCGCGACGGCGTCGCTGCGCCACGGCCCGCCCACCGCGCGCTGTCTCATCCTGGTGACGCCGGACGCGCAACGCACCATGGGCACCTTCCTCGGCGCCTCCGCCGAGCTCGGGCCCGAGGACGTCGCGCCCGAGCTCATCCGCGCCGCAGAGGTCACCTATCTCGAGGGCTACCTGTTCGATCCGCCGCGCGCCAAGGCGGCGTTCCGCAAGGCGGCGGAGCTCGCGCATGCCGCCGGGCGCAAGGTGAGCCTCACGCTCTCCGATCCGTTCTGCGTCGAGCGCCACCGCGCCGATTTCCGCGCTCTCGTCCAAGGCCACATCGACATCCTCTTCGCCAACGAGGCCGAGATCGGTGCGCTCTACGAGACCACGGATTTCGACGCGGCGGCGCGCGAAGTGCGCGGCCATTGCGAGATCGCCGCGCTGACGCGCAGCGAGAAAGGATCGGTCGTCGTCACCGCCGGCGCCACGCACACGGTCGCGGCGGAGAAGGTGGCGCGGCTGGTCGACACCACCGGCGCCGGCGACCTCTACGCCAGCGGCTTCCTCTACGGGTTGACGCATGGCCGCGACCTCGCCACCTGCGCGCGCCTCGGCAGCCTCTGCGCCGCCGAGATCATCAGCCATTTCGGCGCTCGCCCGGAAACCTCGCTCAAGGAACTCGGGGCAAAAGCGGGGCTGCTCTAGCCGCGGCCGCTTAGGCGGTTGCGCACGCGGCGCCTTCATGCGCGAGCAGCCAGCGCTTGCGCTCGATGCCACCACCATAGCCGGTCAAGGCGCCGCCGGAGCCGATGACGCGGTGGCAGGGCACGACGATGCCGACGGGGTTGGCGCCGTTGGCGAGGCCGACCGCCCGCACCGCCTCTGCCCGGCCGATGCGCCGCGCGAGCGCGCCATAGGATACCGTCGTGCCGCAGGGGATGTCGCGCAGCGCCCGCCACACCGCGCGCTGGAACGGCGTGCCGCCGGTCTGCACCGGCAGGTGGTCGATGGCCGAGAGATCGCCGGCGAAATAGGCGCGCAGCGCCCGCGCGAGGCCGCCCGGGTCGCGCGCCGGCTCGAGCACGAAGCCTTCAGCGCCGTAATGCAGGCGCAGCAGGCGGCGCATGCTCTCGTCGTGATCCGTCCAGTCGAGCGCACGCAAATTGCCCTGGTGATCGGCGACGATGGCCAATTCGCCGATCGGTGTGTCCAGCTTGTCGATGAGCAGGCGCAGCGTCTCAGCCATGAACCGCCTCGCGTGCGATTGGGGCGGCAGAGGCGTCCGCCGCCCAGAGATGCTGCGCGGCATAGGCGCGCCACGGGCGCCACGGCTCGGCGCGGTCGAGCAAATCGGCCGGCGTCGGCCGCGTGCCGTTGATCGCCGCGCCGCGCAGCAGGCCGATATCGGAGGCCGGGAAAGCATCGGTCTCGCGCAGCGCGCGCAGCGCGATGTACTGCGCCGTCCACTCGCCGACGCCGCGGATGCGGCGCAGCCGCGCGATCGCCTCCTCGACCGTGCCGAACGGGCGGAAAAGCTGCGGGTCCGCCACGGCCGCTTCGGCCAGCGCCTTCAACGCCGCCTTGCGCGCGCCGGGCATCTTGAGCCCGCCCAGATCCGCCGCGGCGATGCGCTCGGGCGTGGGAAACACGCGCGACAGGCATGGATGCGCGCGATATGCCTCCGGCAACGGCTCGCCGAATTGCGCGACGAGGTCGGCGGCGAGGCGGCGCGCCGCGGCGACGGTCACCTGCTGGCCGAGGATCGCGCGCACGGCCAGCTCGAACCCCTCCCAGCCGCCGGGCGCGCGCAGCCCCGGGCGTTGCGCCACCAAGGGCGCCAGCAACGGGTCGCGCGACAGATGCGCACCGATCGTCTCAATGTCCGCGCCGACATCGAAGACGCGGCGCGCCCGCGCGACGATGGCCGGCAGCGCGCGGATCGAGGGGAAGCGGATGGTGACGGCGATGCTGCTGCACTCGGGCAGATGCGCCACTACGATGCTGCCGAGCGCGCCGTTGAGGCCGATGCTGCGCTGATAGATCCCGTCCGCGACATGCTCGACGCCGCCGACGGCGCGCGCCTTGAGATGGGCGAGCATCGCCGGCCAGTCATAGGGCGGGCGGTAGCGCAGGCGCAGCGTCACGCCGGTCTCCGCCGGCGCGTCTTCCGGCAGCTGGCGCCGCAGCGCGCTGGGTGGGCGACGGAACAGCGCGCGGAAGGTCTCGTTGAAGCGCCGCACGCTGCCGAAGCCGGCGGCGAGCGCCACCTCGCCCAGCGGCATCCGCGTCTCCTGGATGAGCTGCTTGGCGAAGAGCACGCGCCTTGTCTGCGCCACCGCGACCGGCGAGGCGCCGAGATGCTGCTTGAAGAGCCGCCGCAGCTGACGCCCGCCGACGCCGAGCCGCTCCGCCAGCGCCTCGACGCCCGTCTCCGCATCGAGCGCGCCGTCGGCCATGAGCGCGAGGGCGCGCGACACCGTGTTCGAGCTGCCGCGCCAGAAGGCGAGGTCGGGCGCCGTCTCCGGGCGGCAGCGCAGGCAGGGGCGAAAGCCCGCCTCCTGCGCCGCAGCGGCCGAGGGGAAGAAGCGGCAATTGGCGAATTTGGGCGTGCGTGCCGGGCAGATCGGCCGGCAATAGATGCCGGTCGAGGTCACGCCGACGAAGAGGCGTCCGTCGAAGCGCGCATCGCGCGTCTCGATGGCGCGGTAGCAAGCTTGGCGGTCGAGCACGTCCATGCGCCGATTATGCCACCGGTCCAACAGCGGCACTCGCGGTTTTCGGACGTCATCGCGGGGCGGCGGGACTTCCCTGTCGCGTCGCGTCGGCGACGCTAGTACGCCATGCCCGGCGGCGCCGGACGGGCCGCCGGCGGCCATCCCTCCGCTCGTCAAAGGCCGCGTGGGCTGCATTGAGGGGAACGATTTTCCGGATTGTGCGTTGGCTAGCAACCTGTTGGGGGTTGGCGCCGCCTGCCGCCAACGCGCTGGTCACAACATTCGCGCCGCCCGATGGTCTTCACCAGCTTCACCTTCCTCGTCTTCGCGGCGATCTTCTTCCCGATTTTCTTTATGACGCGCGGCCGCCTGCAGACGCTGGTCTGCGTCGTCGCCAGCTATATCTTCTATGGCTGGTGGGACTGGCGCTTCATGGCGCTGCTGGCCACCTCGACCACCGTCGACTACACGCTCGGCCGCTGCATCGCCGCGTCCACGGACCCGCGCCGGCGGCGCCTCTGGCTCACCGCCAGCATCGTCATGAACCTCGGCTTCCTCGGTTTCTTCAAGTATTTCAATTTCTTCGCCGGCAGCTTCGCCGACATGGCGCGGAGTTTCGGTTTCGCCGCCGACTGGGCGACGCTGCACATCGTGTTGCCGGTCGGCATCTCCTTCTACACCTTCCAGAGCATAAGCTACACCATCGACATCTACCGGCGCCGCATCGCGCCGGAGCGCGATTTCCTCGTCTTCGCCGCCTTCATCGCGCTCTTTCCGCAGCTCGTCGCCGGCCCGATCGTGCGCGCCTCGTGGCTGCTGCCGCAGATGCACGCGACCAAGCGCTTCCGCTGGGCGAACCTGTTCAGCGGTCTCGAGATGGTCGTACTGGGCTTCTTCATGAAGCTCGTGGTCGCCGACAATTTGGCGCCGTTCGTCGCCGAGAATTTCGCCTTTCCCGAGGCGCACAATTCGGCGTCGCTGTTGCTCGGCGTGATCTTCTTCGCCTTCCAGATCTACGGCGACTTCGCGGGATATTCGCTGATCGCCATCGGCCTCGCGCGCATCATGGGCTATCGCTTCTGCCGCAATTTCCGCCGGCCGTACCTGGCGGCGAGCTTCAGCGAGTTCTGGACGCGCTGGCACATCTCGCTCTCCTCATGGCTGCGCGACTACCTTTACATCTCGCTCGGCGGCAACCGCCACGGCACCGCGCGGACCTACCGCAACCTCATGCTGACCATGCTGCTGGGCGGGCTGTGGCACGGCGCCAACTGGACCTTCATCATCTGGGGTGGGCTGCATGGCGCGTATCTGGTGCTGCAGCGCGTGCTCGGCGTGCTGCAACGGCGGCTGCCGCTGCCGCCGCTCTTGCCGCAGCCGGTGGCGAAGGCGCTGGCGGTGCTCGCCGTGTTCTCGCTCACCACGCTGGCCTGGGTGTTCTTCCGCGCCGAGAGCGTCGGGCAAGCCTGGACCGTGATCGAGCGCATCGTCTTTCTTGGCGACTTCCGCTTCGGCCAGGTGCCGCTCAAATTCGAGGCGATCAAGGGCGTCCTGCTGATCCTGCTGCTGCTCGCGATCGAGCTCCTCGGCGAGCCGCGGCCGCTGCAGCGTTCGTACCGGGCGCTGCGCCCGCTGCGCACCGCCGCCGTGCTTGGGCTGCTGTGGCTGATCCCGCTCGCCGGCAGCTTCTCCGGCGCCCAGTTCATTTATTTCCAGTTTTGAGGCGCGCGCCCGTGAAGACGCTCCGACCGCTCTGCTACATCGCCACGGTCGCCTTGTTGTTCCTCGTCGGCGACCGCGTCCTTTCGTCGCTGATCGAGCGCCTCGTCTCGGCCAGCGAGTTCCGCTTTTCCCGCCTTTACCGCGGCGACCTCAATTACGACCTGTTGGTCATCGGCGATTCGCGCGCGGTGCATTCGATCTATGCGCCCGGGCTCAGCCAGCGGCTCTGCCGCTCCGTCCTCAACATCGCGTATAACGGCATGTCGACCGAGGTCGCCGAGGCCGTGCTGCGCGACTACCTCGATCGCAACGCGCCGCCCAAGGCGGTGCTGATCGAGGTTTCCAGCGTGACGCGCAGCAACGACCTGCTCAACGACATGCGTCTCTACGCCGGCCATGCCAATCACGTCGCCGCGCTCATCCGCCGCGACGATCCGCGGACCGCGACCTGGATGAGCCTCTCGCATCTCTACGCCTTCAACAACGAGATGACGCTGCGCGCGCTCTATTACCTCAAGCGCACGGACCAGGATTGGGTGTTGGATGGCGACACGCAGATGACGCCCGAAGTCGTCGCCAAGCTGAACCCGGCGACCTATCCGCCGCCGCGCTCGCGGCCGGAAAGCGTCGCCGCACTCAAGCGGCTGGTACGCGACCTCGAGCAGCGGCACATCCGGCCGATCCTGTTCATCGCCCCCTATCATCCGGTCTACGGCCGCCTGGCGCCGACCTTTGCCGCGTGGGAGCGCCAGCTTCAGGACGAGGTCGGCGCGGACAACAAGATCGTGGACTTGTCACAAGCGCTGCAGGCGAACGACGAGTTCGCCGACGTCCAGCACGTGAATTTCAACGGCAGCCGGCACGTGCTCGACCTGGTCGCGTCCGGCCTCGCCGCGTTGATGCCGCTACAGACGGCGAGCCAATGTCCGGTCCGGGTGCCACCCGCGGCGACGCTGGCCGGGGTGTCGCCATAGGGCACGCGTCGAAGCACCCTCGCGCCGCGCAAGCGCAACAAAGTACCCGTGCCAGTATTAAAAATAGTTTTAGCGATATTCTAATGAATAGAGCTGGTGTCCCAAGTATGCCACGACCAAGTGACTCCGTGAGGGCCTAGACTAGTGAAGTACGAGCTGCTCCAAGTATTGGAGTTACAAGATGTGTACGCTTGCGAATAAGCTGCTGATGGCTTGCGGCTCGACGCCCGTCCTCGAATACGGCGTCATCGGACTGACCATCGCAGTGGCGTTGATGATCCTGATGCGCCCGCGTTAAGCCACGGGCGCCTGGTTTACCGCGGCGACGCGCCACGGATGGGCGACGTTTGCGCCCGGGAAATGCTCGATCCGCGTCAGCGAAAGATTGTCGATGCTCACCGCCAGCGTCGCCTCCGGCGCGAGATCGAGCGCCAGCGCCAGCGCCGCGCGGATGGTGCCGCCATGAGTGACGGCGATGATGTCGCGGCCCGCGTGCTCGCTGGAGAGACGCAGGATGGCGGGATGCGCGCGCGCCAAGAGCTGCACGAAGCTCTCGCCGCCCGGCGGCGCGTGATGCGCCGGCGCCAGCCAGAAGCGCGGCCACAGATTGCCGTTGCGCTCGGCGAGCTCGGCATAGGTCACGCCCTGCCACTCGCCGAAATGCTGCTCGATAAGATCGGGCTCGACGATCACGCCGGGGCCGGGGATCGGCTCGGGACCGGGCAGCCCGGCACGGACGATGCCGGCCGCCGTCATATGCGTGCGCTGGAGCGGGCTCGTGACCCAGACGGCGTCCCGCGGCAGCAGCTTCGCCAGGGCGGCGAAGGCGGCGTCGTTGCTGCAGTCGCAGGGCACGTCGGTCTGGCCGTAGCAGCGGCCATTGTTGACGGTGACGGGCGCGTGACGCACCCACCACCATCGCGTCACGACGCCCATGACGAAGCCGCCAACAGCATCACGATCTCTCCCGCCTGCTCCGCCGCGCCGAGCACGTCGCCGGTGTAGCCGCCGATCTGGCGGCGGGCAAGGCCGGCGACGAGCGCCATGGCTAGGCCGGTGAACACCAGCGCGGCGATGCCGGCGCCCAAGCCCAGCGCGATGAGCGCGATCGCCGCGCCGAGACCGGCAGCGGCCCAGGCGATGCCCGCGTCCGGCCGTCCGGCCGCAGCGCCGAGGCCGTCGGCGCGCGCGGGATCGAGCGCGCGCAGCACCAGCGGCAAGCCGCCGCGCGCCGCCGCGTGGGCGGCGACGAGCGCGGCGGCGACGCGGCCGGGATCGCCGAGCGCGGCGAGCGCGGCGGCGCGCAGCCCGACGCTGAAGACGAGGGCCAGCACGCCATAGGCGCCGCTGCGGCTGTCGCGCATGATGGCGAGGCGCTGAGCGCGGTCGGCGCCGCCGAGCAGGCCGTCGGCGCTGTCGGCGAGCCCGTCCTCGTGCAGCCCGCCGGTCAGGGCGGTGGTGACGGCGACCGCGATCAGCGCCGCGGCGAGCGGCGGCAATCCCAGCGTCGCCGCCAGCGAATAGGCGATCGCGCCGAGCAGCCCGGTGGCGGCGCCGACCACCGGGAAGGCCCAGCTCGCGCGTGCCAGCGCGCCGGCGGGAATCTCCGCCGGCGCCGTCACCGGCAGGCGCGTCAGGAAGCCCGTGGCGAGGCGCAGCTCGTCCCAGCGGCCGGCGAGGTCGCTCCAGCGTGGCGGGGTCAATTGCATGGCCGCGAGTCTTAACGCACGCAGCGCCGCCGCACCACCGCCGGCGCGCGTTTTCGCTTGGCGCTGCGGATATGATCGGGGAGAGTGCCGGCCGCACGTGCCGACCAGGAAGGGAAGCCGCCATGGCGCAGGACAAGCCGCTCGCCACGCTCGACGAGATGCGCGCGCTGCTGCGCATCCTGCCGGGGCCGGATCTGGAGGCCGGGACGGCGGCGGCGGCGCGCGAGGCGCAGCTCACCAAGCCCGCCGGCGCGCTCGGCCGGCTCGAGGAGCTCGTGCAGTGGCTGGCGACCTGGCAGGGCAAGCACCCGCCCAGCGTCGATCATCCGCGCACCGCGGTCTTCGCCGGCAATCACGGCGTCGCCGCGCGCGGGGTCTCGGCCTATCCGGCCGCGGTGACCGCGCAGATGGTGCAGAATTTCATCGCCGGCGGCGCCGCGGTGAACCAGCTCTGCAAGGCGATCGACGCCGATCTGCGCGTCTACGAGATGGCGCTCGACCGGCCGACCGCGGATTTCACGGCCGAGCCGGCGATGAGCGAGGCGGACTGCGCGCTCGCCATGGCCTACGGCATGATGGCGGTCGAGCCGGGCGTCGATGTCATCGCCTTGGGCGAGATGGGCATCGGCAACACCGCGGCCGCCGCCGCGCTCTGCGCCGGACTGTTCGGCGGCGTCGCGGTCGACTGGGTCGGGCCCGGCACCGGTGTCGCCGGCGCCGCGCTCGCGCGCAAGATCGCGGTCGTCGACGAGGCCCTGCGGCGGCATCGCCACGCGGCGAGCGATCCGTTCGATGTGCTGCGCCGCCTGGGCGGGCGCGAGCTGGCGGCGATCGCCGGCGCGGTCATCGCGGCGCGGCGCGCGCGCGTGCCCGTGGTGCTCGACGGCTATGCCTGCACCGCCGCCGCCGCGGTGCTGTTCGCCGCCGACCCGCGGGCGATCGACCATTGCATCGTCGCGCATCGCTCGGCCGAGCCGGGCCATGCGCGGCTCTTGGCGCGCATCGGCAAGACGCCGCTGCTCGATCTCGGCATGCGGCTCGGCGAAGCCTCCGGCGCGACGCTGGCGCTCGCCATTCTCAAATCCGCGCTCGCCTGCCACACGGGCATGGCGACCTTCGCCGAGGCCGGGGTGAGCGGAAAGAGCTAAGCCTCGTAGCGCAGCGACGTCATCATCCCCGCGGCCATGTGATACTCGGCTTTCCTGCCGGCGCGGCCTCAGGCGAGCGGCGTGCTGCCGCCGCGGCGTCGGCGCAGAAACAGCGACAGCACGATGACGCCGTTGAGCAGGTTCCACAGGATGCCGTTGGCGAAGGCGGCGCGATAGGAGCCGGTGAGGTCGAAGATCGCGCCGGACATCCAGCCTCCCAGCGCCATGCCCAGCACCGTTGCCATGATGATGACGCCGACGCGCGTGCCGGCCTCCTTGGGCGCGAAATATTCGCGCACGATGATGGCGTAGCTCGGCACGATGCCGCCCTGGAACAACCCGAACAGCGCGGAAATGACATAGAGCGAGTTGAGGCCGTTGAAGAGGAGATAGAGCACCAGCGCGAAGCCCTGAAGGAGCGAGCCGAGCAGCAGCGTCCCCAGCCCGCCGATGCGGTCGGCGATGAAACCCGAGGCGACGCGGCTGATGATGCCGAAACCCATCATCAGCGACAGCATCTGCGCGCCGCGCGCGCCGCCGTAGCCGAGATCGCCGCAATAGGCGACGATATGCACCTGCGGCATCGACATCGCCACGCAACAGGCGACACCGGCCAGGGCAAGAATCCATTGCAGCGCCGGGGCCGAGAGGCCGAGCGTGCCGGGCGCCGCAAACCCGGTCGCTCCTGCCGTCACCTCCTGGTGTCGCGGCTGGGGCCGGCGCAAGGTCAGCGCCAGCGGCAGCATCGTCGCGACGCAGAACAGGCCGATGCCGACATGCGTGGCGCGCCAGCCTGAGGCGGCGACGAAATGCTGCACGATCGGCGGCCAGAAAGTGCCGGCGAGGTAATTGCCGGAGGCGCAGATGGCGACGGCGATGCCGCGCCGCCGCGTGAACCAATGCGAGATGTCCGTCATCAGCGGGCCGAAGGTCGCGGCGCTGCCGAGGCCGATCAGCAGCCCGTGCGCCAGCGCGAGCTGCAGCAGGGTCGTGGCGCTGCCGGCGGCGACATAGCCGAGGCCGAGCGCGAGCGCGGCGATGACGATGGGCAGCACGATGCCGAAGCGATCGACCAGCCGCCCCATCACGACGCCGCCCAGCGCGAAGCCGAACATGGCGAAGGTGTAGGGCAGCGATGCGTCGGCGCGCGCGACGCCGAACTCCGCCTGGAGCGACGGCAGCGCCACGACGCCCGACCACATGCCGACGCCGCCGATGGTGCTGATGAGCACGGCGATGGCGAGCCGCTGCCAGGCGTAGGCGGAGTCGGTCCGGCTCGCCTCGTCGCGGGCTGCGGCGGCGACGTGAGCGGTCACCGCGCGATCCTATTCGCCGGTCTGCAGCAGCGCGCCGCGCTGGCGCGCCTGGCGGAAGGCGTAGAGGAACACGACGGCGCCGAAGGCGACATAGACGACATCGAGCGCGAGCGCGGCGAAGAAATGATCGAGGCGGAAGACGCCCTGGAACATCACGGCGCGCATGCCCTCGAAGACATGCGCCGAAGGCAGCGTCCACGCGACATATTGCAACCACACCGGCAGCACCGACACCGGGTAGTAGACGGCGCTCGCGGGCGCGAGCAGGAACACGGCGAGCCAGGCAAGGCTCTCGGCGCCGAGCCCGTGACGCAGCAGCAGCGCGCCGATGATGAGGCCGAGCCCCCAGCCCATCACCAGCAGCAGCGCGAAGAAAGCGATCAGCGGCGGGCCCAGGGTGAAGATCGAATAGTGATAGAGCGGGATGGCCATGAGCGTCGCGGGCACGACGCCGATGACGACGCGCACCAGGCTCATGGCGAGCAGCGACAGCACCCATTCGTAGGGCCGCAGCGGGCTGACGAAGAGATGCCCGAGATTGCGCGACCACAGCTCCTCGAGGAACGACACCGACACACCGAGCTGGCCGCGGAACATGACGTCCCACAGCATTACCGCCGCCAGCAGTACGCCACCGGCGCGCGCGACATAGGAGCTGTTGGTCATGAGGAACTGGCTGGTGAAGCCCCACAGGATCATCTGGATCGCGGGCCAGTAGAGCAGCTCGAGCGTGCGCGGCCACGAACTGCGCAGCAGATAGAGATAGCGCAGCAGCATGGCGCCGACCCGCCCCGGCGAAAAGCGCGCGAGCGCCGCCGGCCGCTCGACCGCGGTGACGCTCATTGCGCCGCTGCCTGCGGATCGAAGCGCGCGCCGGCGCGGGCGATGTCGAGGAAGACCTGCTCGAGCGTGTCGCGGCCGTAGCGCTCGATGAGCGCGCTCGGGCTGCCGCGGTCGACGATGCGCCCCTTGCGCATCATCATTACCTCCGAGCACAGCCGCTCCACCTCGCCCATGTTGTGCGACGCGAGCAGGATGGTGGCGCCGCTGCGGCGCTGATAGACCTCGAGATAGCTTCTCACCCAGTCGCCCGTATCGGGGTCGAGCGAGGCGGTCGGCTCGTCGAGCAGCAGCAGCTCGGGCTCGTTGAGCAGCGCCTTGGCGAGCGCCACGCGCGTTTTCTGCCCCGCGCTCAACTTGCCGGTTTGCCGATCGAGAAATTCGCCGATCTGCAGATCGGCGGCGAGCGTCTCGATGCGCTGCGCGACATGCGCGAGCCCGTAGAGACGACCATACACGGCCAGATTCTGCCGCACGGTGAGACGATGTGGCAGGTCGACGTAAGGCGACGAAAAGTTCATGCGCGGCAAAACTCGGTAACGATGACGCAACATATCCTCGTCGAAGATGCGGATGCGCCCGGCGGTCGGGAGCAACAGACCGAGCAGCATGGACAGAGTCGTCGTCTTGCCGGCGCCATTGCCACCCAGCAGCGCTGCAGTGACGCCGCCGCCGACATCGAAATCGATGCCGTCCACCGCGCAGGTGTCGCCGAAATGCTTGGTAAGCGCGCTGACCTGGATGGCGGGATGAGACACACGGTCCACGATGGCGTAATCCTCGACGAACGTCCAGCCGCCATGCGGTGGCTGCCCGATGACGCGAAGCTGCCATATAATGGAGAACGCCAGCCCCCGGTAGGGGTGTGGCGCTGGGATGAGGAAACGGCGATGGCGCGCGCGCGCGAAGCGTTGAGCCTGCAGCAGGGACCGCGGACCGACGTCTCGGTCAGCCTGCGCATGCTCGTTCTGATTCGCTGGGTCGCCGTTCTCGGACAGGGGGCGACCATCCTCTTCGTCCATTACGGCCTGGGCTTCGTCCTGCCGGTCGAGAGCGCGCTCGCCGTGGTCGGCACCTCGGCCGCGCTCAACATCGCCGCGAGCTGGCCGCGTCGCCGGCCGGCGCGACTCGGCGACCGCGAGGCGGCGCTCTATCTCGCCTACGACATTCTGCAGCTGGGCATGCTGTTGTTCCTCACCGGCGGGCTGCACAATCCCTTCGCCATCCTGATGCTGGCGCCGGTGACGGTGTCTGCCACTATCCTGTCGCGCCGCAGCGTGTTCTGGCTCTCCGCCCTCACCGTCGCCGCGATCAGCGTCCTTGCCGTCTTCCATCTGCCGCTGCCGTGGCGCGATATGCCGTTGCCGCCGCCGCCGCTCTATGTGCTGGGCGTGTGGACGGCGCTGGTCTCCTCGACCATGTTCATCGGCGGCTATACCTGGAGCGTCGCCGAGGAGGCGCGGCGCATGCGCGACGCCTACACCGCGACGCAGCTGGCGCTCGCCCGCGAGCAGCGCGTCTCCGCCGTGGGCGGCATCGCCGCGGCGGCGGCGCATCAGCTCGGCAGCCCGCTCGCCACCATCGCCGTCGTGGCCAAGGAGCTGGTGCGCGACCTGCCGCCGGGCAGCCCCTATGCCGAGGATGCGCTGCTGCTGCTGAGCCAGAGCGAGCGCTGCCGCACCATCCTCGCCGACCTCGCACACCAGCGCGATGGCGAGAGCGGCTCGCCCTTCGCCGGCCTGCCCTTCTCGGCGCTGGTCGAGGCCGCCGGCGAGCCTTACGGCGCGAGCGGCGTCGATGTCGCCTATGCGACGGCGGCGGGACGCGACGCGGATGCGCGCCCGGTCGAGGAGCCGTTGGTGCAGCGCAGCCCTGAGATCATGCACGGGCTCGGCAATCTCATCCAGAACGCCGCCCAGTTCGCGCGGCGCGAAGTGAGCGTCACCACCACCTGGAGCGACGACACCGTCGCGGTCGACATCGTCGACGACGGTCCGGGCTTCCCGCCGCAGGTGTTGGCGCGCATCGGCGAGCCCTATATCTCCGGGCGCGGCGGTGGCGAGACGCAGCATATGGGGCTCGGCATCTTCATCGCGCAGAGCCTGTTGGAGCGCACCGGCGCACGTGTCAGCTTCGCCAATCTGCCCGATGGCGGCGCGCAGGTCGTGGTAGAATGGAGACGAACCATGCTCGAAGGCGTGGAAGGCAAACCGGCGATGAAAGAGACGGTACAATGAGCGAAGACATCAGTATGCAGACCACCACGCCCGTCATCAGCGGGCCCTCGGCCCTCGACGGCCTGCCCGACAGCGAGCGCAGCCTTCTGCTCGTCGACGACGACGCGCCGCTGTGCCAGCGCCTGGCGCGCGCCATGGAGCGGCGCGGCTTCATCGTCACCACCGCGGACTGCGTCGCCGCCGGCATCGCCGCCGCCACCGAGCATCCGCCCGCCTTCGCCGTGGTCGACCTTCGCCTCTCCGACGGCAACGGCCTCGAGATCGTCAAGACCGTGCGCAAGGCGCGGCCCGGCGCGCGCATCGTCATGCTGACCGGCTATGGCAACATCGCCACCGCCGTCGCCGCGGTGAAGGCGGGCGCCATCGACTACCTGCCGAAGCCGGCCGACGCCGATGCGGTCGAGCGCGCGCTCCTCGCCAGCGAATTGGCGCTGCCGCCGCCGCCGGAGGACCCGATGTCCGCCGACCGCGTGCGCTGGGAGCACATCCAGCGCGTCTTCGAGCAATGCGACCGCAATGTCTCGGAGACGGCGCGCCGGCTCAAGATGCACCGCCGCACCTTGCAGCGCATTCTCGGCAAGCACGCGCCGCGCAACTAGGCCGCGGCGCGGCATCATCGGCTCATGTCTGCAGGAAGCCCAATTGGCTCCCTTCGAGGATGAGGCAGGTGAGCCGGCCGCTGGCGAAGGCGCCGGTATCGATGCCGATGCGGTTGCGCTTCACCTCCGGCCGCGGCGTGATGGTGTGCCCGTGCACGACGATCTTGCCGAAATTCTCCTCGGAGAGCAGGAAGTCGTCGCGGATCCACAGCAGGTCCTGCGCGGCCTGCTGGTCGAGCGGCACGCCGGGCCGCACCCCGGCATGGGCGAAGAAATAGTCGCCCTCCCCGTGGGTGAGCGCCAGGCCCTGCATGAAGCGGCGATGGCGCTGCGGCAGCCGCTCCGCCAAGTCGCGCTGGGCGCGTGCCAGCTCGCGCGGGTTCATCGGCACGTCGGGCGGGCGCACGCCATAGCTGCGCAAGGTCTGGGCGCCACCGTAAAACAGCCAGGCCGGCCCGACGGCGGTATCTTCGAGGAAGCGCAGCAGGCTCTCCTCATGATTGCCCTTGAGGTAAACGCTCTCGAAGCTCGGCAGCGGCTCGTCGAGCAGCAGGTCGACCACCGCCGGCGACTCGTCGCCGCGATCGATATAGTCGCCGAGATAGACCACCACATTGCGCGGCGCCTGGCGGCGGTAGGCATCCTCATGGATGAGCCGATGCAGCTGGCGCAGCAGGTCGGCACGGCCGTGGATGTCGCCGATGGCGTAAATGCGGCTGTCCGGCGGCGCCTGTGGCACCACCGCCTCGCTGTGCGGGACCCCGCGCCCCGGACGACGGGTGTTCATGGCCGGAAATATGGGGCCGGGCGGCCGATTGCGCCACAACCGTGCGGGGCGACGCGATCCCGCCCCGGCGGTTTTGCTTGCCAGATCCGGCCGATCGGCCCTAAGAGGACGGGCATGTCGGAGACGGATCTGCTTCCCCTGGTGGAGGCGCTCGCCCAATCGCGCGTGCTGTGCGTCGGCGACGTCATGCTCGACCATTATGTCTATGGCTCGGTCGAGCGCGTCTCGCCGGAAGCGCCGATCCCGGTGCTGCGCGTCGAGCGCGAGCAGAAGACCTTGGGCGGCGCCGGCAATGTGGTGCGCAACCTGCACGCGCTGGGGCTCGCCCCCTGCTTCGTCTCGGTGACCGGCAACGATGCGGCCGGGCGGGAGGTCGGGCAGCTCGTGGCGCGACTCGGCGGCACCGAGGCGCATGTGCTGACCGATCGCGGCCGCACCACCACGCTCAAGACGCGCTACGTCGCCGGCACGCAGCAGATGCTGCGCGCCGACCGCGAGCAGGCGGCGCCGCTCGCCGGCACCCTGCGCGAGGACTTCCTGACCATGGTGCGGCAACTCTTGCCGCAGCACCAGGTCACCATCGTCTCGGACTATGCCAAGGGAGTGCTCGCCGACGGTGTCGCCGCCGAGGTCATCGCCGCGGCGCGCGCCGCCGGCCACGCCGTCGTGGTCGACCCCAAGGGCGTCGACTACCAGGCCTATCGCGGCGCCACCCTGATCAAGCCGAACCGCCGCGAGCTCGGCGCCGCCACCAACCGCGCGGTCGACAGCGAATCGTCGATCGTCGCCGCCGCGCGCGCGCTGATCGATGATTGCGGCTTCGCCGCGGTGCTGGTCTCGTTGAGCCAGGACGGCATGATGCTCGTCGAATCCGGCGGCGCCACGCACAAGCTCGGCGCCGAGGCGCGCGAGGTCTACGACGTCTCCGGTGCCGGCGACACGGCCGTGGCGGCGCTCGCGGCGGCGCTCGGCGCCGGGGCGCCACTGCGCGATGCGGCGCGGCTCGCCAATGTCGCCGCCGGCATCGTTGTCGGCAAGGTCGGCACCGCCGTGGTGCATGCCGCGGAGCTGATCGAGACGCTGATCGACCGCGACGCGCTGGCGACGCGCAAGGTGCTGCCGCTGGCGCTCGCGCTCGACCATGCCGCGCGCTGGCGCCGCAACGGGCTCAAGCTCGCCTTCACCAATGGCTGCTTCGACCTGCTGCATCCCGGCCATGTCGCGCTGCTCGGCCAGGCGCGCGCCGCCGCCGACCGGCTGGTGGTCGGGCTCAACAGCGACGCGTCGGTGGCGCGGCTCAAGGGTCCCGGCCGCCCGGTGCAGAGCGAGCAGGCGCGCGCCGCGGTGCTGGCCTCGCTCGCCTCGGTCGACATGGTGGTGCTGTTCGAGGAGGACACGCCGCGGTCGCTCATCGGCGAGCTCAGGCCCGAGGTCCTCGTCAAGGGCGCCGATTACCGCCTCGACCAGGTGGTCGGCGGCGACATCGTGCAGTCCTATGGCGGCAAGGTGCTGCTGGCGGATCTGCTGCCCGGCCACAGTACGACGGCGACGATCGCGCGCCTCGCGCGCTGAGGGTGCCGGAATCAACCGAGTTCGGGATCGTCGATGCCAGAATCGAGCAGGCGGCGCAAGCGGCCGGCGCCGAGCTGGGCGAAGCGCAGCAGCATGGCGCGCCGGCGCGCGGCGGCGAGCGGCTCGGCCTTGGCCTCGCGCAACACCGCGGCGCCGAACGGATCGGCGATGATGAGGCCGCACTCCTCGGGGATGAGCTCGGTCGGGAATCCCGCCGGCACGGCGAAATAGAGGCGGTCGCAGAAGTCGCGGTATTCCCGCCATTTGCGGTCGCTCTTGAAATCCGCTACCGACGACTTGATCTCGACGACAACGAGTTCCCCGTCGCGTCCCAGCGCCAGCACGTCGGCGCGCCGCCCGTTGGCGAGCGACACTTCGAGCAGCGTGGCGAAGCCGCGATGGGCGAGCGCGCGGCAGATGCCGCGGGCCAGCTCTTTGGGGAAATCGCGTGGGTCTGACATGGTGATCGCCGCCATCGGCGAGGAGTTTGCGTGATGACGGAGCGAAAGCGAAGTACTGGCAATCCGAGGACAAGTGGTGGGCGTGGGGGCTGCTGAACGCGGTCATCGTGCTGAACCTTGCCTCGGTTTACATAAACGTGCGGATCAATACCTGGCGGAACGACTTCTACAACGCGCTGCAGGATTACGACGAGAGGCAATTCTTCTATCAGCTCTTGATCTTCGCTGTTCTTGCCGGGCTCTTCATCGTTTTCGCGGTCTATCAGCTCTACCTGCAGCAGATGCTGCAGATCCGCTGGCGGCGCTGGCTCACGCGTCGCTATCTCGACGGCTGGCTCGGCGAGCGCGCCTATTATCGGATGCAGCTCAAGGATGGCGGCACGGACAATCCGGATCAGCGCATTTCCGATGATCTCGAGCGCTTCACGCGGCAATGTCTGGCTTTGTCGGTCGGCGGGACAGGCTTCCTCAATGCGGGTGTCACTCTCGTCTCCTTCATGGCCATCCTCTGGACGCTGTCGGGTCCGCTCACCATCCCGCTGGGTGCGTGGGGCACGATCGATATACCCGGCTACATGCTCTGGTTCGCCCTGATCTATGCCGTAGGCGGTACTTGGCTCACCTTCAGAATCGGACGGCCCCTGGTGCGCCTCAATTTCGATCAGCAGCGTTATGAGGCCGACTTCCGTTTCAGTATGGTGCGCTTGCGCGAGAACACGGAGAGCATTGCGCTCTACGGCGGCGAGCCTCGCGAGCTCGGCACTTTTCTCGACCGTTTCGGCCGCGTCGTCGGCAATTTCTGGAGCATCATGAAGCGCGTCAAGACGCTGGGGTGGTACACCAGCGGCTATGGCCAGTTCGCCATCATTTTCCCGTATCTGGTCGCCGCGCCCGTCTATTTCTCCAAGAAGTTCACGCTCGGCAACCTCATGCAGACGGCGGGCGCCTTCGATCAGGTGCAGATGTCGCTGTCCTTCATCGTCAACAACTACGTCGACATCGCCGAATGGCAATCGGTGGTGCAGCGCTTGAGCAGCTTTGACGCGCGGGTGCGCGAGGTCGCCGCGGCCGCACGGGCGCCGCAGCAGATGGAAATAACCCAGGGCGGCGGCGGGCTCGCCGTCAGCAATCTCGACATCGACCTCCCCGAAGGCACGCCGCTGCTGCGCGGCGTCGATTTCGCCGTCGCGCCGGAAGAAGCGCTGCTTCTGACGGGGCCGACCGGTGCCGGCAAGAGCACGCTGCTGCGGGTGATCGCCGGCATCTGGCCGTTCGGGCGCGGGCGCATTCGCATCGGCGCGGGACCGACGCTGTTCCTGGCGAAGACGAGACGGTGCTGGACGGGCGGCTGAAAGCGGCACTGGAAACGGTGGGCCTGGGCGCGCTCGCGAGCGAGCTCGACGAGGGCAGCAACTGGGCGCGCCGCCTATCGCTCGGCGAGCAGCAGCGCCTCGCCTTCGCGCGCATCCTGCTGAGCGAGCCGGCGATCGTGTTCCTGGATGAGGCGACGTCGGCGCTCGACGAGGCGAGCGAGGCCGCGCTCTACCGCCTGCTGCGCGAGGCGCCGTGGCGCCCGACCGTGATCAGCGTCGGGCATCGCAGCACGCTGCGCGAGTTCCACGATCGCATATTGTCGCTTGACGGCGCCGGTGCGCACCAGAAAGGCGTCGCCACGGCGAGCTAGCTTGTGCCAGCCGGCCGCGGCGAGAGACGAAAGCCGATTACGAGGCGGTCGACAGCGCGGTGGCGATGCTGTTGAAGACGCCGCTGAGGTTCGAGCCCACCGAGTTTTATTTGGCTGGTCCGCTGATCTATTGAAATTATTCGACGCGTTCCCTCAATAAAAAACCCGCCGAGACAGCGGGATTTTTCGTCAATTCCTCGCCAAGGCGGCGCCCGATGGCGCCACCCCGCTTACATCGCGTTAGCAGCCGCCACCAACGGTCCGTTGACGCCGGTCAGACTGGAGCCGACCGTGATCATGACGGCAAAGATCACGAGGGCAATCAGCCCCGCAATCAAGGCGTATTCAATGGCCGTCGTCCCGCCTCGATCGAGGCGGAGCCTATATGCGAGTGCGCACATTGGTGGCCTCCTGACCGCCATAACAAGCCGGGCCATTGTAGGCAAAAGGACCGCGCGCTCCAGCTTAATCGCCGGTGATTTGGCGCAAATGCGCGGCCGCTCGGGCGCCGCCTGGATATCGGGAATTTGACGGTCATTCGCCTAAAATCCGCGCCGGGCGGTCGCAGTCAGATGGCGAATTCGGGCTCCGCGTCCGCGCCTTTTTGGGCGAGATCGAGATCCTCGAGGATGCGCTCCTTCCAGCTCTGCAGCTGCGCCTCGGTGCGGCGGCGCGGCCGCGGCAGGTCGATGCGGTATTGCGCGTGGATGCGGCCCGGCTTGGCGCGCATCACCACGACGCGGTCGCTCAGCACCAGCGACTCCTCGATGTCGTGGGTGACGAACAGCATGGTCGGCTGATCGGCGCGCCAGATGTCGAGGAGATGGTCCTGCAGACCAAAGCGCGTGAAGGCGTCGAGGGCGCTAAACGGCTCGTCGAGCAGCAGCACCGCCGGCCGCGCCACCAAGGCGCGCGCGATCGCCGCGCGCTGGGCCATGCCCCCCGACAGCTGCTGCGGCAATGCATCGGCGAACGCGCGCAGGCCGACGCGGGCGAGCGCGGCGTCTGCGAGCGGGCGCCGCTGGTCGCGCGGCCGCTTGGCGAGCGCGAATTCGACATTCTCGCGCACGCTGAGCCAAGGCATCAGCCGCGGCTCCTGGAAGACGAGCCCGACTTCCGGCCGCGGCCCGGCGACGGCGACGTTGTCGAGCATGACGCTGCCCGAACTCGGTGCTTCGAGACCGCCGACGATGCGCAACAGCGTGCTCTTGCCGCAGCCGCTGGTGCCGACGATGCCGACGATCTCGCCGCGATCAACGGCGAGATCGATGTCGGCGAGCGCGGCGAGCTCGTCAAATCTCTTGGAGACGTGCCTGATCTGCAGCATGGGCCTTCTTCTCCTCCGCGCTTTGGAAGGAGTCCTGCCAGGAGACGAATCGTCGGCTGATCGCGGCGAGCGCCACGTCGCTGAGCTTGCCGAAAACGGCGAAGAGCAGGATGGAGGCGATGATGTTCGCCGGCCTTCCGGTCTGCTGGCCGTCGATCAGGAGAAATCCCAAGCCTTCGCTGGCGCCGAGGAACTCGGCGGCGATGACGAACATCCACGCAAGCCCGAGACCGCCGCGCAGTCCGATGATATAAGCCGGCAAGGTGGCCGGCAGCAGCACGCGCCGGACCAGCGCCGCGCCGCTGTATCCATGGATATGCGCCACCTCGACCAGCTTGCGGTCGACCTGCTGGATGCCGGCCATGGTGCTGAGATAGACCGGGAAGAACGCGCCCAGCGCGATCAGCGTCACCTTCGACCCCTCGAAGATGCCGAGCCACAGCACGAAGAGCGGGACCCAGGCGATCGAGGGGATGCTGCGCAGCGCCTGGAGCGTCGGGTCGAGCAGGCGCCGCCACAGCGGCGAGTAGCCGGTCAGCGCACCGAGCACGGTCGCCACCGCCGTGCCGGCGAGAAAACCCAGCAGCACGCGCAGCAGCGTGATTTCGATATGCCCCCAGAGCTCGCCGGCGAACCACAGGTCGCGCAGCGATTTCAACACCGCCGAGGGCGCCGGCAGCAGGTTGGGCGGAGCCAGGCCGAAGCGCGACAGCGCCTCCCACAGCGCCAGCAGCAGCGCCGGCACGAGCAGCCCGACCGCGCCGCCCTTGACCGCGACGCGGCGGGCGCGGGCGAGCGGCGTCATTTCTGCGCCTCCTGGCGCTTGGCGACGCGGGTGATGTATTGCGGATCGATGAGCGCGTCGGCGGTCTTGCCGATATCGGTGTCGGCGGGAATGACGCCGCTCTCCTTGAGCACGTCGCCGGCGGCGACGATGGTGTCGCGCTGCTTGGCGCCGATCATGCCGTTCGACAGGTCGTTGCGCTCGAGCTGCTTGGCCGCCACTTGGTCGGTCAGCTTCCCGGCCTTGGCGACGATGGCGCGCAGCTCCTCGGGATGGGAAAGCGACCATTTGCGCGCCTTCTCGTAGACGGTGAGCACGCGCTCGACCACGTCGGGATGCGCCGCGGCGAAATCCTCGCGCACATTGAGGAAGCCGTAGGTGTTGAGGTCCGGGTTGCGGAAGAAGAGGCGCGAGCCCTGCTCGAGCTCGGTCTGCGCCATGTAGGGATCGAGCCCGGCCCAGGCATCGACGTCGCCGCGCTCCAGCGCCACGCGGCCGTCGGGATGCTGCAGCAGCACCATCTTCACGTCCGGCGATTTGAGCCCGTGCAGCGACAGCGCGCGCAGCAGGAAAATGTGCGGGTCGGTGCCGCGGGTGACGGCGATGCGCTTGCCTTTCAGATCCTCGACCTTCTCGATGGTCGAGTCCTTGCGCGTAACCAGCGCCGTCCATTCCGGCTTCGAGTAGATGTAGACCGCCTTGATCGGCACGCCGTTGGCCTTGCCGAGCAGCGCCGCGGCGCCGGCGGAAGAGCCGAAATCGATGCTGTTGCCGTTGAGGAATTCGAGCGCCTTGTTGCTGCCGAGACTCAACACCCAGTCGAGCTTGACGCCGTCCGGGGCGAATTCCTCCTCCATCCAGCCCTTGTCGCGCAGCACCAGGCTCACCGGATTGTAATAGGCCCAGTCGAGGCGCAAGGCCGCGATCTTGTCCGCGGCGCGCGCCGCCGGCGCCAGGGTGGCGCACAAGGCCGTCGCCAGCGCGACGGCGAAACTCAGACGGCGCAAAATGAAACGTGGCATGGGTCCCGATCTCCTCGCCGCTCGGGCGTGAAAAAACCGCCGCAGCTGTTGCTGGGCGGTTCGGCCCTCGCTTTAGCTGCATTTCTAAGGCGCCCGCAAGCTGGAGCTCAAATCGGCGCCACTCACCAAGCTAATCTCCCATGAGTTGCGCGTCAATGGGCCGATTTCATACAAATCGATTATGTGAATTGCAGCGGCCGGCCCGGAAAGGTTGCGGTTTGGCGGCGAATGGCTACAACAGGCGCGCTCTGCGGATGAAGTCGGACATGGCGGAAGAACAGGTAGAACCGGAGAACCAGTTTCGCGCGGCGCGGCTCGAGAAGCTGGCGGCGCTGCGACAGCTGGGCGTCGATCCCTACCCTTACGGCTTCGCCCGCACCGCCGAGGCGCGGGAGATCGACCAGCGCTACGCCGCGCTGCCGGCGGGTGCCACGACCGAGGACGTCGTCGCGGTGGCCGGTCGCGTGCGTGCCGCCCGCAACAACGGCCTGTTCATCGACCTGCACGATCCTTCCGGCAAGATCCAGGTCTTCTGCCACAAGGATTTCCTCTCACCCGAGCAGCTCGGCATCGTCAAGCTGCTTGACCTCGGCGACATCATCGGCGTCGAGGGCGTGGTGCGGCGCACGCCGCGCGGCGAGGTGACCGTGAACGCCCGGCGCGTCGTCGTGCTGGCGAAGGCGCTGCTGCCGCTGCCCGAGAAATATCACGGCCTCGCCGACCTCGAGACGCGCTATCGCCAGCGCTACCTCGACCTCATCATGAACGAGGAGAGCCGCGAGACCCTGCGCAAGCGGTCGCGCATCGTCGCCACCATGCGCCGGCTGTTGACCGAGCGCGGCTTTCTCGAAGTCGAGACGCCGATGCTGCACGTCATTCCCGGTGGCGCCACGGCAAAGCCTTTCGTCACCCATCACAACGCGCTCGACATGGCGCTCTATCTGCGCGTCGCGCCGGAGCTGCATCTGAAGCGCCTGCTGGTCGGCGGCCTCTCCGACAAGCTGTTCGAGATCAACCGCAACTTCCGCAACGAGGGGCTGTCGCCGCGGCACAATCCGGAATTCACCTCGCTCGAGCTCTACCAGGCCTATGTCGACTACACCGCGATGATGGCGCTGACGGAGGGGCTGATCGCCGAGATCGCGCGCGAGGTGCTGGGGGTTACGCGCATCATCTATGGCCAGCGCGACATCGAGCTTGCCGGGGAATGGCCGCGCCAATCCATGGCGGCGCTGGTGCAGCACGAGACGGGCATCGACTTCCTCGCCATCGCCGCGGATGCCGAAGCGCGCGCGGCCGCCCGCCGGCTGCACGTCGAGCTTCCCGATACCGCCGGGTGGGGCCGCGCGCTCGAGGGCGTTTTCGCCGCGCGCGTCGAGCACAAGCTCATCCAACCGATCCACGTCACCCACTTCCCGCGCGAGATCTCGCCGCTCGCCAAGGCCGACCGCCAGGATCCGCGGCTCACCGAGCGGTTCGAGACCTATATCAATGGCTGGGAAGTCGCCAACGCCTTCTCGGAGATCAACGACCCCATCGACCAGCAGCGGCGCTTCGAGGCGCAGATGCGCGAGCGCGAGCGCGGCGACGAGGAGGCGCAGCATCTGGACGCCGACTACGTCACCGCGCTCGAATACGGCATGCCGCCGGCCGGCGGGCTCGGCATCGGCATCGACCGGCTGGTGATGCTGCTCACCGACAGCCCCTCGATCCGCGACGTCATCGCCTTCCCGACCATGCGGCCGAAGACGTGACGCTCTGCCGCCGCACGCGGTGCAGCGCGCTCCGCAACCAAATCCCTGTAGCGATCACGGGTTGCTCCCGTTAGACTGAGCTGAACTTTCGGTTGCCTGAGCAAGCAAACGCGAGCGCCGGCGCCAAGAACCGGCCGATGGGAGGGAATGTGCTCGCTGCGCAACGAATCGCCGCGCGTCTCGGCGCGCCCATTTGCCTCGAACGCGCCCCGCCCGCGAAACAGCGGCGCCGCGCCGAAGCTCCGTCAAGCCGCCAACCAACGAAATCGCGCCCCGGCGGGACGCGACGGTGAGATTTGCCTAGGAGAAGGCAAACAATACAACATCTGGAGGAACGCGATGGACATTAAGCAAGGGCGAATGGCAGGCGCACGGCCTGCTTCGATCATCGGTCTCGGCTGCATCGCCGTCATACTGGCGGCGGCGCCCGCCGCGGCCAACACGGCGTGCTCGCTGCCCGCGGTTCAGTCGCTGGGCGTGACCGGGCTCACGATCACCGCGGCCACGGATCACCCGGCGACGGCCACGCTGCCGGAATACTGCGAGCTGCGGGGGACGGTCGCGACCGACGGGCTCGGCGCCGGACCGAACAGCGCCAGTATTCATGCCGATCTGCCGGCGAACTGGAACGGCAAGTTCCTGACGACGGGCCAGGGCGGCTTCGCCGGCACCGACGGTCTTCCCGGGGTGAGCGTCGGCAGCCCGGTGGCGAGAGGCTATGCCGTGTCGACGACGGACACGGGCCACCAGGCCGGCGGGACCGACGCCCGCTGGGCGCTGAACGCCGACGGCTCGCCGGCGACGGCCAAGATCGCCGACTACTACTACCGCGCCGTGCACCAGGTGGCGGTGACCTCGAAGGCGCTGGTCAAGGCCTTTTACGGCGCCGGCTCGATCAGCCGGTCCTATTTCGCCGGCTGCTCCAACGGCGGCCGCCAAGCCTATAACGAGGCGACCAAGTTCCCGGATGATTTCGACGGCATCATCGCCGGCGATCCGTTCCTCGACATCCGCGCCCTCATCGCCGGCCTGAAATTCCACAAGCAGAACCTGCAATCGGTTAATACCTTCCTGCCGGCGTCGAAGCTGCCGATGATCGATGCCGCCGTCCGCGCCAGCTGCGACGCGGCCGACGGGGTCGTGGACGGGCTCATCCAGAACCCGGCCAAGTGCTCGTTCAACCCCAACAGCCTGGTGACGGCATCCTGCGCGCCCGGCGACAACACCTGCCTCACGCAGGGGCAGGCCGACACGCTCCGGAATTACTTCACGGCGCTGCGCGACGATGACGGCCATGTCATCTATACCGGCGCCGCAGTGAGCGATCTCGGCGGCGGCGACGGCATGGATCTGTGGAGCACCGGCTTCTTCGCGCCGGGGCAAGCGCTGCCGACCCCGAACACACAGAGCACCTTCGACGTGACCGCGCCCGAACCTTGGGGAAACGCCGGTTTTTCGCCGGCGTCCATCGGCTGGCAGTTCGTCGATCACGGCATCCAGTACCTGGTCGAGCGCAACCCGGCCTTCAACGTGCGCAGCTTCGACGCCAACAGCCCGATCGGCGTCGAGAGCGACCGGGCGCTGAAGCTCTTCGACCGGCGCACCGAAGCCGGCGACGGCGACCAGCCCGCAAAGCTCCTGCCGTTCATCGCCAAGGACCGCAAGATGCTGATCTATCACGGCCTCAGCGATCCGGCGCTGCCCGCCTTCCGCACCATCAACCACTATGAGGCGGTCGCCGACCTCGTCGAGGGCGGCATCGGCGAGCCAGGCGCCGGACAGCATCATCGCCAAGAACAATACGACCGGCCGCACCATGCCGCTCTGCAAATTCCCGGAACAGGCGAGCTATCACGGCGCTCCCGGCGACCCGGTCGCGATCAACGACGCGGCGAACTGGAGCTGCAATCCAAAGAACAAGGAGATGTTGAAAGTCGGGTTGAACGGCCGGATGGCGGGCGCGGGACAGCAGCAGGACGCGTTCCGCGACGAGCACGACGACGATCGATGACCGCTGCGGGGCGCGTGCCGCAAGGTGCGCGCCCCGTCTGCTCCTTCGCGGGCAGGCGCGGAAGGCCGGCTACTCGGCTCCCGCCGGCGCCGCGCGGCGCAGATCCTCCGTCGTCCAGCCTTGGCCGCCGGGTTTCCAGCCCGGCGCACCGAACAGGTAGCTCCACCGCGCACGCCACGAGCGCGCCTGCCGCAGATCGCGCAGCAATGCCGCCCATTCGTGGAAGTTGATCACGAAGGGGTTGTTGGAAGTGAGCGGCTTCACCAGGCCGTAGCGGCACGGCAAATCGTCGCGCTCGACGATGAGCGTGCCGAACAGCCGGTCGAACACGATGAGCACGCCGCCGTAATTGGCGTCGAGATACTCCGGATTGGCGGCATGGTGGACGCGGTGGTGAGAGGGGGTATTGAAGACGTATTCGAGCCAGCCGAGCTTCGGCACCCATTCCGCGTGGAGCCAGAACTGATAGAGCAGGTTCAGCGACAGCACCCCGAACACGGCTGCCGGGGGAAAGCCGAGCCACACCAACGGGGCATAAAAGACCCCGGAACCGCTCAAGCGGCCGGTCCAGCCGAAGCGATAGGCGGCGGAAAGGTTGAGCTGGTTCGATGAATGGTGGATGGCATGGGTCGCCCAGAACCAGCGCACGCGGTGGCTCGCGCGATGGAACCAGTAGTAGCAGAACTCGACGCCGATGAAGAGCAGGCCGAAAGCAACCGGCCCGCTCAGGGGCACCGTCGCGATGCGGTGGTTCCACGCCAAGGCGATGACGGGCAGAGCGAGGCCGAACGGCAGATATTTGTAGACGATGTATTCGCGCCCGAGGGCGTCGACGAGCGAGGCGGCGGCGGCGCGCCAGTTGTAGCCGCGCTTCTTCACCCAAGCGATGACCAGCGCCTCGACGGCCGCGATCACGATGACGACGGGCGTGAAATAGATCACGTAAGGGAAAAACGAGTTCATCGGCGAGCCTCCCCGGCTGTCTCCACGCCGCCAGCATGGAAGAAGACGCGGTTCCGCTCTCGCCGCTACCCGCGCGATACTGATCAAATCCTCATGCGGACTTGCCGATTCCGGAATCGGCGAGATCAGGGGGCGGCTCGAGCCGGCCGAGATGCAGGCGCCGATAGTCGGACGGCGTCGTGCCGGTATGCGCCTTGAAGGCGCGATTGAACGGCCCAAGCGACTGGAACCCGGCATCGAGCGCGATCGTCAGGATCGGCACCTGAGCCTGGGTCCGGTCGGCCAGCGCCCCCATGGCATCGGCCAGACGGTAGCCGTTGACGAAGGTGCTGAAGTTCCGATGGCCCAGCCGCTGGTTGATGAGCCGGCGCAGGCGGTATTCCGGAACCTCGAGCCGGCCCGAGAGCGCGGTGATGCTCAAACCTTCCTCGCGATAGATCCTCTCCTGCTCCATCAGCCGGCGGAGACGCTCGAGCAGCGCCGCCTCCTGACCGTCGATCGCAGCGGCGTCGGAACGCGGGGAGGCATCGACCGGAAAGCCGCGCTGCACGACCGGCGCCACCGGAATCAGCTGGCCACGTGCCGACAGCGACAACTGCGTAAAGACGAAAACGAAGGTCAGCGCCAACACCCCCGCCGCGTTTACGGTGCTCAGCGGCGGCGAGGCCGGCGGCCCGCCCATGAAGGTTTCCAGCACGATCACAGCTGCCGTGTAGATCGCCGAAGAAAGCACGAGCGCCACCCGAAAGCGGCGGCGCTCCTCGATGAGATCGGCGGAACGGCCGACCAGGGCTTGGCGAATGGCGAGCGCGACGAACACCAGCTGCAAGGCGTGGTAAAGGGGACACGCCGCCGGCACCAGCCCACGCGCGCAGACGAAGCCGATCGCTACCGTGCCGAGCCAAGGCAGGGCATGGCGCCACGATGCCACGAAGGCGTCATCGAAAGCGGCCAAGGCGAAGAGCCAAAACATGGCGGGCGTGCCGAGGCTGACGAGGCGGAAGGGCCGAAGCCAGGGCAGCGGCCCGCCGAGAAGGCCGGGCGCCGTGACGATGACGTAGGCCGCGACGCTCGCGGCGAACATGGCGCCGTACAATCCTGCCGGCGTCCGGCGACCATCGCGCAGCAACAGCGCGGCGAGCACCGCGAGAAGCGCGACGGCGGCGCCGCGCAGCCCCGCTTCGAGCATCGCCAAGGACAGGCCGGCCAGCATGGCCCCTCCTGCCTAGCACACCGCCGCGCGCTGCGGAATGGCACGACGAAACGAAAAGCCCCGCGGTTTCTCCGCGGGGCTTTTCGTCGGCTGGGGCGCTGCTATCGGATGTTGAGCGGGAAGATCAGGTTGATGCCGGGCGGCGGCGGCGGGGCGTAGACCACCGGCGGCGGCGCGTAGACATAGGCGGGCGGCGGCGCGCGATAGACCGGGCGGCGATGATGCTCGCGCCATTCGTCGCGCGCGGCGCGCTCGCGATCGAGGCGCTCATGCCGGCCGCGGCCGCGGTCGTCGTCATCGGCGCGGGCCGGCGCCGCGGCGGCGCCGCCGACCACGCCCGCCAGCACCAAGGCCAGAACCAGTCGGCCCGTCACCGGGCGGAAACCCCTTGCTCTCGTCGTTGCGCGTTGCATGGTGCTCACTTACTGCGGCGGCGGTTGAGGCCCGCGGCGTCCACGACCCGGCGCATGGCCGAATGCCGCATCGGCGTTCTTCTTCTGCTCGGGCGACATGGTGTCATAGAGCGCCTGGAAGGCGGGAATGAGCTTTTTCAAACCGGCGACATGGGTCTCCGCGACCTCCTCGTAGGAGCGCAGATCGTCGACCGCGGTCATCTTGCCGCGGTTCTGCCGCCGCTGGGCGATGACCGATTGCATCGCCTTCGCGTCGTCGTGCATCGCCTGGGCGACGGCGTTCCATTGCGGCTCCTGGGCCGCGGTGATCTTCAGCTGATCATGGAGCTGCTTGATGCGCGCTTCGACGCGGTCGGGGCGCGAGGCCTTGGCGCCCGGCTGGCCCGCATCGGTTTGGGCGAGCGTGGTCGCCGTGGGATTGGTCTGGGCGAGCAGGGGGTTGGCGAGAACGGTCATGCCCAAGAATGTCGCCACCGCGAGGCACCGCGCGGCCGGGTCAATGAGCTTCATGGGGGTGGTTCCGCTTTCGTTGTCATCGAGGGGCGCGGCACGAATGCCGGTCCAGGCCATTATCGGCGGTGGCCCGCGCCATCATCCCCGTGCGGGATTGCGGCAACCGCTAAAATGCCGGGCGTCGGCCGTCAGCTCGGGTTCTCCAGGCTCAACACGCCGCGGTCGTAATCATAGGCGAAGAGCTCGGCATAGCGGCCCCAATTGATCACCGTCTCCAGCACCTCGCGCGCCTCTTCCTCGCTCAGATAGTCCTCGAGCTCGGCGAGGAAGCGTCCTTCCGGCGCGCTGTGCCCGGGCCGCTCGTCCAGCACCTTGCGGATATGGGCGGCGAGCGGGACGGTGCGCCGCAGCTGATCGGCGAAGATCCGCTTGCGCTCCTGCAGGTCGGCCTCGGCGAAGCTGCGCCCGACCGGCGTCGTCCAGATGTCGCCGCCGGCCACCTGGGCGAAGCCCAGCAGCTGCAGCGCCTCGATCAGCACGAAGAGCTGCTCGTCGTCGACATGCTCGTGCTCGGCGAGGTAGGGCAGGTCGGCGCGACCGGCATAGGGCGGCTCGACGATGGCGTCGAGGAGGCCGACGAGCTGCTGGATCGAGGCGCTGGGCAAGCGGTAGCCGATGCCGACCGGCTCGGCCCGCAAGCCGCGCTTGCCGGGGCCCTGACCCGGCGTGGTGGTGAGGAGCGTGTAGACCTCGTCGACGATCTGGCGGAAGCGCGGGCTGGTCACCTCGCGCGGGCGCGGCAGGGTCACGGGGATCTCGGCGCGGATGTGGCCGGGATCACTGCCGAAGATGATGATGCGGTCGGCGATCTCGACCGCCTCCTCAATGTTGTGCGAGACGAGGATGATGCCCTTGGTCG
>WNFE01000253.1_pt1 | contig 37632 bp, 29 predicted proteins | sample 5400451 | NCBI WGS metagenome assembly WNFE01 (sample SAMN13153344, study PRJNA577476) | soil metagenome | isolation source: 200 cm saprolite under Douglas fir tree site 2 hole 2 | place: USA:California | collected 2015-04-18
CGTCGCCGACGGCGGTGGACCCGGCGGCCTCGCGCGCGAGCATGATCTCGACCAGCGTCTCACGGTCCGCGCCCGGTCCCAGCGGCAGGAGCGAAACGGCCGCCCGGATCGCCGACGCGCGATCGGCCGCTTCGATGCCATCGTGCACGCCGCCCAGGGCGAGCGCGTCCGCGAGGCTCGGCACGTGCGCGGCGCTTTCGGCGTGCAGCTCATGCGAAGCGCGCAGGCGGCGCGCCGTCGCCCATTCGAGCACCTCGGCCTGGTTGAAGCGGATCCGCCCCTGCTCGCGGGAGAACGGGATCTCGCCGTCGTCGATCCAGGCGTGGATCTGCCGCTCGGGGACATCGAGGAAGCTGGCCGCTTGCTTGACCGTGAGTTGCATCTCCGCCTTTCCGCCAAGTCAGGTCTGACGCAACCCAAGCACCGCGATCACCGACCGCGCCAGCGCGTTGGGGAAGCGCGGTTGGCGCAAGACGCCCACGCCGCGCGTCCGCCACTGCGCCGGCTCCTCGGCGTTGCGGCGGCGCACGGCCAGCACAAGGATGCCGGGCCGGAGTCGATCGATGGCCGCTCGTCGATCCAGGCGGTCGAACTCTGGCGGCTGGCGCGCCGACTTGGCGGGCGTCAACGCCTCATTCCCGTGGCCATGTGCACCGGCTAGAGCAGGAAGCGGGCCAACCCGCTCGCAGACGAAAGGGTCGGTCAGCCCAGGCAGCGGGCCGGCAATTCCGGCAGCGTTTCTGCCGTTTCGGCACCATGGCCTCTCAGGTTGGTGGAGAGGGCGCGTAAAGTCCACCTGGGGCGCTTCTGCCGCCGCTGCTTGCGCGCCGTGGGTCCGGCACGCTTCTTGAAATCAAATGCTCTGCCGGCTGGCAGAGCCGGTCGGCAGGAGGCAGCCATGAGGCGCATCCTGGTTGGCGTGGACGGATCGAAGGAATCGCGCGACGCCGCCTTCTACGCGGCAGAGCTGGCCAAGGCCACAGGCGCGAAGCTGATGCTGGCTTGCGCCGTGTTCGCCCACGACGTATTGACGGATCCCGAGCTAGCCGCGCGGACGGCGCACTGGGAGCAGGAGGACCAGGAGCGCGGCGATGCTGTGGTCAAGGAGATCGCTGCCGCGGTGGCGCGGCCAGGCGTCGACCTCGAGACGGTCGTGGCCGGTGGACCTGCGGTCGCGATGCTGGCCTGGATGGCCACGGGCTGCGACGTGGATCTCGTCGTGGTCGGCCATCGGGGCCGCGGTGCACTCGCGCGACTGCTCCTGGGCAGCGTCGCCGATCGGCTGGTGCAGATCTGTCCCAAACCCGTGCTGATCGTTCACTGAGGGCGCCATGTTCGCGACCGAAGCGCTCTTGCGCATCCGGCGCTACCATGCCGGCTGGTCGGAGCGTGCCGCGCTGAGCGACGGCACGCGTGTCATGCTGCGGCCGCTCGGGCCGGGAGACGCGGGCCGCATCGCGGCCGCCTTCGCGCGCCTCTCGAAGCGCACGCGCGCGCTGCGCTTCCTCGGCGGCAAGACCGAGATGTCGCCCGCCGAGCTGCGCTACCTGAGCGAGGTTGACGGCGAGATGCACTTTGCGCTCGCCGCTTGCCTCGATGACGCGCCCGACGAGGTCATCGGTATCGCGCGCTTCATGCGCTTCGAGCAAGACCCTGCGCGGGCGGAAGTCGCGGCCACGGTCGCGGACGCGTTCCAAGGGCGGGGCCTCGGGCGACTGTTGCTCACTCGCCTCGCGGAGGCGGCGCGGGAACGCGGCGTCCGCAGCTTCCATTGCGAGCTGGCCGAGGGGAATACGCCCGTGCTCGGCCTCGTGCGCGAGGCGGCGCCTGGGCTATGTCCCGACTGCAGCAGAGATGGCGTCGTCGTCGTGGATGTCCCGCTGCCCGCCGAGCCGCGCCGCTAAGGACTTGAACGTCGCCGCGGGTTGGAACCGGTGGCCAGCCGGTCGCCAACGTCGCAGCTCTGGCGGCGCCGCCGGCGTCTGGCGCGCTTGATGCTCTTCGTCGGGGGCGGGCCTGCCCACCGGGCCGCGGAGGTCCAGATGGCGAGGAAGAAGAAAAGCGCTCCAGCCAAGTCCCCAGCGGAGGTCAGCCCGGCCGGTCCGCCAGCGGATGCAAGCCAACCTTCGGTTGCGCCTCCTCCGCCGCCGCCCGCGCCGGAACCTGGTCCGCAGAAGCGAGAGACGCCGCCGACTTCACCGTCTCCTGAGGCGGCGTAAATCGGTAGACCGGCCACCCAGAGCAAGGACTGGAGCACTCCCTCAACCTCTGCGCGAGCTTGCCGCGCGCGAGGCCAGTGCTGGAACGCGCATCGAGACTCCTCTCGCGGAAGGAAAGCAACCGTCTCACAGTCAGCGGCCGGCGCGACAACGAGGGCGTGGAGGAGAGCGACACGATCTTCGCGACCGAACAGGGCTACGGTACGTTCTCGCGTTCCTTCCTGCTGCCCGAGGGAGTAGAGCCCGAGCACGTCCAGGCCGTGCCGAAGCAGGGCGTGCTCACGGCGTAGAACCCCTCATCGTCGAGCTTCGGTACTGGGGCCACGCGTATTCGCTCTCGTCACACCGCGGGAGGGCATACCCTGTGAGCGACAGAAGCGGAGCTAATCGGCGATCAATGGCCGACCTCTCTCGCGGAGGACCGGATCGCCTTTAACACCAGCACGACCTCGATACACCGGCTCAGCGCACCCGCCACCAGCGGACTCCGGAGGACGCCGATCCCGAGCTCTGCCCAGTTCGTGCGCTCGTCCGAGCGTCCGTTGCGGATCGCCAGCAAGGGCACGCCGCGCCTAGTCCTCTCCACGACCGCGAGCAGGTCCTCGACCGCAGAGGCGGATATGTCCGGGCAGGCGATGGCAAGAGAGACTTCCAGGTCCTTCAATGCGGTCTCGGCGTGTCCGAGCGTTGCCGCGCGGATGAGCTCGAAGTCCTCCCGCCCTTGGAGGTCGGCGAGAAGGCTTTCCGACTCGCTCGAGGCCCTCCCGACGACGAGCAGCTTGCGGAGAGGCCGTTCGGTGGCGTCCTGCTGCGCCGTCTCTTCATGGCTGGCCATCGAAGCTCCCGCCGCTGCAGCGTGACCGTCGCGCCCTGCACGCAGTCGGAGCATTTTCCGGGCCAAGACGTGGCGCTACGCTCGAGCGATTCCGCTCGCCTTGACGGGCCCGTATTGGCGCAGTTTGGTGTAGAGCGTGCGCAGGCCCACGCCCAGCACCCTGGCGGTCTCCGCCCGCGTGCCGTATCGGCTCAGGGTAGCGAGGATGACTTCTCGCTCAACGTCCGCCAGCGGCGTTCCCAGACGGATCCCCAAGTCGGCGCGCTGCCTCGACCCCATCTGCGGCCTGGCCGCGCGGGACTGACTGCGTGCGAGGAGCTCGGCGAAGCCTTCCACACCGATGGTATCGCCAGAGGCGAGCACTGCGGCGCTCTCGAGCGCATTCTTGATTTCCCGCACGTTGCCGGGCCAATCATATTCCATAAGCAGCTTCAGCGCCTGCGTCGTGATGCCCTGGATCTTGCCTCCGCTGCGGCGGTTGAAATCTGCGATGAAGGCCTCGATCAGGGCAGGGATGTCCTCTTTCCGCTCGTGCAGCGGCGGGACCACGATCGTCACTACCTTGAGGCGGTAATAGAGGTCCTCGCGGAACTTCCCCGCGGCGAGCGCCTGCTCGAGATTGCGGTGGGTGGCGGCAATGACGCTGAGATCCACTTTGACCTTGCCGGTACCTCCCACGCGGCGAAACTCGTTTCGCTCCAGCACGCGCAGCAGCTTCGCCTGTGTGGACGGATCCATCTCGGCGATCTCATCGAGGAACAACGTGCCGCCGTCGGCCAGTTCGAAGAGTCCCTTCTTGCGGTCGTTGGCGCCCGTGAAGGCGCCCTTCTCGTGCCCGAACAGCTCGTTCTCGAGGATCTCGTGGCCGAGCGTCGCGCAGTTCACCGGCACGAAAAGCCGCTGGCGCCGCGGGCCCCGCGCGTGCAGCGCGCGAGCGACGAGTTCCTTGCCGGTGCCGCTATCGCCTAGAAGCAGCACGTTCGTCTTGTAGCGGGAGATCTTCTCGACAGTCGCCAGCAGGTGCCGCATGGCCGGAGACGTCCCGACGAGGCCCATGAAGTCCATGCTGCCGCTGACCGGGGCCTGCTCCGGGGGCGCGCTCTGATTGAGGAGCTTGCTCACGCGGGCGAGTAGTTGCTCGGGCTCGAAGTCGGCGACGATGTAGTCAGCCGCCCCGAGCTGCATCGCGTCCACAGCCTCCTGCACCGTCCCGGCGCTTCCCGCGACGACCACCGGCACCTCAGGATGCCGCTGCGCCGCGCGCGCGATGATGCTGGAGAGCGCCATCGCGCCCAGCTTCTGCGAGGCGAAGGCGACGGCGAACGGCTGCTGCTCGAGCGCGGCGAGCGCCTCGGCCTCCGTGGTGGCGCGGCGCACCGCGAACGAGGCGGCCGCGAGGCCCCGCGCGATCGCCTGCGGAAGCGTTCCATCCTGGCCTGCCAGGAGGCAGTCTCGCCCCCTTCCCCAGTTGCGGGTCTTCGCCATTACCTGCCCTAGCCTGCTTCTACTGCCATTTCGGCAGGCTGGCAACGCACCGGGCCCATGCTGCCGATTCGGCCAGAACATGCCAGAGGGCCGGCACCTCAGGCATGCCGGAGCGCCGCGGCGGCCGGCGGGCTTTCGTGTGGCCGTCGGCGCTTAGTCCGTTTCGGCGGGTTGCTCGGGACTTTCGCAGAGCGCCCGGATGGCCGATAGCAGCTGCGAGGGATCGAGGGGCCGTCGCAGGAAGCGGCGGACGAAGCGAGAGGGTGGGACGGGCTCATGCTTTCCGACAGCAACGATCGGGCAGTCGGCGTGGGCAGCCGCACCTTCGAGTGAGCCGACGAGCCTTTCGCCGGCCACATCGGCGGCAACGATCAGGTCAGGTCGATCCTGCTCGATCAGGGCGAGCGCCTCCCGCGTGCCGCGGGCGCGAACTACACAGTAGCCTTCCATCGATATGTTGCGGGCGAGGTTCTCCCCGCCGTCTCCGTGCTCCTCGACGACCAGGATCAAGACCGCCGAAGTCATCGGTCCACCTCGTGCACATCTCCCCGACGGAGCAGGACGATGCGAACGCGATTCCGCGCGTAGTTGTCTGACTCAGCAAGTCGCATGCCGAAAGCGCTTCGATGCTGGGGCGCCACCTAGCCAAGACGGCTTGCTAGCTGACCCCGCAGACGGCGGAGACGGTGGAAACAGCCCGAGCCCAACTCATTGGACAGCCTGCCGTGAACCGCGCAGGCCAGCCCCGGTAGCGCCGGATCGGAATACAGGACCACGATTGCGATGCGCCGTGTAGTGGCGGCGCACGCGAGCCACCAGTCGCATCACGTGCCGGCGGCTGATCAGCACACTTGTGCGCGCCAGCTCGGCGTGCGCGCGGGCTGCCGTAAGTGTTGCGGCGGCGCTCGTGGGGCTCGCCGACCAGCGCCGCAGCGAGCGAGGAACTCGTCCCTTCGAAATGCCAGTAACCGATCAGCGATCGCAGGCGGGTCGTCGGTCGTGCGGCGTTCCCGCTCAAGCCGACGCACATCGAGCAGCTCGAAGTCGTCGCCGGCGCGGGCGAGGTGATGCCGCAGAAGTCGACCTTCTTCTACCCGAAGCGCGCCTGGGGACTGGTGCTCACGCTTCTCCCGCGGGATCGATCGCGTCTTCTCAGGAGAGTTGGCGCTGGGTTGGCGGCTGAGGGGGATGTTCTTGAGCGCGCGCACCTTCATGGTCCCTTTGGTCCACGCTACTGGCGGGATGGCGGCTTGGCGCGCGAGATAGCGCGCGTCTGACGCCTGTCTCCCTCGGCAAATCGCGCTTCTGCGCGATGCCGCCGCGATACCGCGTCCGGATCATCGAACCGTCCGGGTTCGATTCCCGCCGCCTCCACTTATTTTCTTTAACGATATCAGCTTGTTGCGCGTAGTCAGTGCAGCGTACCCGCGTCCGAAATGAGTAGGCTCTCTGGCGAGGCGTTGCGGCCGCGCCCCGCGCCTTGGTCCACGCGTGGTCCACAGCTCTTCAAGTTGTGGAGCGGACGGGACGATTGCAGTGGAAGCGGCGGGCGCTGAAGAATTTTCCCGGCCTGTCAGCGCGCGACGCAGGCGATGAGCGTCGACATTCTGATTCGCGGATGGGCTTCGGCGAGACACAGCCTCCACCCGTTTCGCAGTCATCTCAAAACTGGAGGGCGACGACGACCGCGTCGAAATACGCTCCGGCCGGCGCGCTCTGATGCGCCGGGATGCGGCCGTAGATCGAGACCCGATATTCGCTTCCGGCTTGGCCGACGTGAACGCCGCTGCCGCCCGTGCCGTCGCCCCAGACGCGAGTCCGTGCGGCGTCGAGGTAGAGGTTGTAGGAAATCTTCGCCGCGCCGCGGGTCATGCTTCGCTCGAAGCTCGCCCCGCCTCGGCCGCCCAGGATGGCGATGGTGGGCGCATGGCCCGCGCAGCGGTACACGAGCGTCGCCGCAAAGTCGGACGGCCGATCGCTTCGATAATCATAGCGGCCGGAGTCGAGCGCACCGATGCCCAGCGTGCAGCCGCCGGGCGCCGCGGTCCCGAGGTGCGCGCCGCCGCCGACACGACGCCGGACGTCCGAGCCGGCGCGGCGCCGGCGGGTGCGGCCGCCGGGCTCGATCGCGAGAGCAAGGCTGCAACCGCGAGGGCCGCCGCCGTCCGCGCCGCGCTCACGGACGGGACTCCTTCTCGCGAACGCAGCCGAGCGCGCCGAGCTGCTGGATCCCGGTCTGCGCCGCGGCGACGTCGAGGTGGAACCGGCACCTGCCGCCCGCGTCCTCGATCACCGCTTCGCGACGCCCGGCGGGGACGCGGTCGAGGTAGAACTCCGATCGGCGAAGCGATCCTCCTCCCCTCCACTTCCACCGACAGCTCTCCAAAGGCGGGGACGAGCCGGCTGCCGCCTTCCTCGACGAAGACCGTGCCGGCGATGCTCAAGATCGGGTGCACGGGAAAGGGCGCGAGCGCGCCACCACGGAAGGGCGCGGCCACCGTCTGCTCGACCTGCCCGATCTCGTAAGCGACGGGGATGTCCTCATCGGCGATGCGCAAGCGATTGGCGTAATAGGCGGTCAGGTTCGGGATCAAGAGATCGCCTCCGGCGTCGGTGCGGCCGATCTCCTGGTTCTCCAGATACGCGCGCACGCCGCTGAGCGCCGCGTCATTGCACGATCGATCCCGCGAGCCGTCCCTACCGGTGCATCGCGATGGTGATGCTGACAGGCTGGCCCGCCACCAGCGCGGTGGTGACAGGCACGCCGTACCAGGTGTGCGGCGAGGCACGGGTGACCGCGCCGCAGGACAGGGCGAATGCGTCGGCGGAGAAGACCACCTCGCCGGTGGGCAGGCCTGCGAGAGTCAAGATGGTGCTGGAGCCGGGGCCCAGATCGAACAGCCGCTCCGCGCTGCGCTTGGTCCCGGCGACGTCGATGCGCAGGCAAGCCGCGTCCAAAGGCGCACTGGTCAGCGCGACCGACGCCTCGCCGAGGTCCGCCTCGGGCTCGTTCCCGCCGCAGGCGCAGAAGAGCGCGAGCAGCGCGCCGCTAAGGCGTGAGCGCGCGAATTTCATTGTTGCCGCTGTCGGCGACATAGAGGGTACCGGTCGGGTCGACCGCGATCAGGGCCGGCGCGCTGAACCGGGCGGCGGGTCCGCGGCCATCGACGTTGCCGGCGGCGGCCGCGCCGCCGGCGAGGATCACCGCGGAGAGGGAGAGGTCGATGCGCCGCAGCGTCTGCCCGGCGGCGTCGCTGACGAGCAGGCTGGTGCCGCTCACCGCCGCACCGGAAGGCTGCTGGAAGCGCGCCGCGCTGCCGACGTCGTCGACGACGGCGCATGCGCCCGCGAGCCCGGCCAGCGTGGCGGCGCTGCCGTTCGCCTGCGAGACCTGCCGCACCGTGCAGTTTCCCCGGTCGGCGAGATAGAGGAACTGCGCGTCCGCCGCGAGACCTTCTGGCGCGTTGAACAGGGCCACGCCGGCGGCGCCGTCGGCTGCGCCCGTCACACCGCTCTGGCCCGAGAAGACCGAAGCCGTCGGACCGGCGAGGTCGATGCGGCGGATGACGTTCTTGCCCGCATCGGCGACGAACAGGGAGGTCCCCACGACGACGATGCCGCGCAGCGCGCCGAAGATCGCGGCCGCGCCACAGGCCGGATCTCCGAGCAGCACCGATTGGGTCCTCGCCGCCAGATCAACCTTGCGGATGGAGCAGCCGTCGGTGGCGTAGAGGAGGGTTCCCGAGAGGGCGAGCCCGCGCAGATCGACGAAGGCGCTGGTGCCGGTGAGCGCCAGCGTGGAGACGATCCTGGTGGTGAGATCGACCGAGCGGATCGCCCTGTTGCCGGTGTCGGCGACGTAGGCCACACCGCTTCCGATGGCGACGCCGAACGGCGAATTGAACTGCGCGGCGGTCCCGATGCCGTCCACGTTGCCGGGACTGCCCGAGCCGGCGATCGTCGCCACCGTGTATGCATCGTCCTGAAAGTCCGCTCCGACGGTGGCCTCGCCGTTGGGGCGGAAGATCATCGTGAACGTCGCGGTCATGCCGGCCGTGAGCGGTTGCACCACGGAGTCCGCCACCCAGATGGGCTGCGCCGTCGAGGCGATCTGGCCGCAGGCGGCGGCGAACGCGCTGCCAGAGAAGAGCACCGTCCCGGCGGGCGCGCCCTGCAGCGAGAGCATTTGCGTCGAGAGGCCCGGGGCGACGTCGAAGCTGGCCGTCACCGCGCGCTTGGCGCCGGTGGCGACGATCTGGATGCACTGCAGGCTGGCCGGCGCGGCGAACAGGGCCTGAATCACCGCGTCCGCGCCGGGCTCGGCGGGGCCGCAGGCGAACGCGGCCAGCGCCAGGGCTGCCAGTGCTTCCCTGCCCATCGGCTTACGGCGTCAGTACGCGGATGGTGAAGTTGCCCTGGTCCGAGAGGTAGAGCGCGCCGCTGGCGGCATTGCGGGAGACGCCGAAGGGCGCGTTCACGAGGGCGGCGGTCCCCACCCCGTCCGTCGAGCCGGCGGTATTCCCTCCCGCGATCGTCACCACTGTGGCTGGAAAGGCCGACAAGTCCATGCGCCGCACCGCGGTCGAGTCGCCGATGAACAGGCTGGACCCGTCGCTGACCGCGCGCCGCGGTTGGACGAAGAGCGCGTTGGCGCCCACTCCGTCTCGAATCAAGTTCCCGGTCTGCGGCGCGCCCGCCACGGTAAAGACCGAGTTCGACACCGGGGCCACGCGCCGGACGGTGCCCCAGAAGCCGCCGCTGAATCCGTCCGGCGCCGTGTTCCCGTTGTCGAGGACGAAGAAGACGTCGTCGGTGCTGAAGGGGAAGACGATGCCGACCGGGGAGAAGCGCGCGGTGGTCAGCGTGCCGTCGTTGAATCCCGCGTTGCCGGAGATGCCCGCGACGACCGTGACGGTTGGAGCCCCCGTCAGCGGGATCTTCGAGATGACGGAGTTGCCGCCGTCGACCAGATAGATGCTCGTCGCGCGCACCGCCAGATCGAGCAGGACGCCCGGATTGCCGCCACCGCACACCCAGTTGGTGCTGTCGGCGGTGCGCGCCCCGAGCACGGTGCTGACCGCGTTGGGCGCGGCGGTCGACATCTTGCGGAGCGCGCAGCGGTCGAGGATGTAGAGGGTCGAGTTGTCCGCCGACAATGCGACGCCGAAAAGTCGCACGAACGTGGCCGACGTTCCGATCGCATTATCGGCAGTGCCGACCGCCGTGGCGCTGCCACCGAGCGTCGTGACCAAGCCGGTCGAGACCGAGACCTTGCGGATGGTCATCCCTACGTTCGCGCCGGCGGTGGTGATGTTGCGGTCGGCGAAGTAGAGCGTGTCGCCCCCGTCGAATGCGTTGCCGTTGGGCCCCTCGAGCCGCGCCGCGCTGCCCGTGCCGTCGGTCGCGCCGGCCGTGCCGGCCACGCCCGCCAGCGTCGAGCTGGTGTACTGGTCGTCGACGAAGTTGCCGCCCACGAGGGCGCGGCCGTTGGGACGGAAGGGCATCGACACCGTCGTGGGCGGGCCGCCGATGGAGACGGTGGCGTTGACGTTGTCGCCCAGCCAGGTGGGGACGCTGGCGGCCACGATCATGCCGCACTGCTCGTTGAATCCGCTGCCGGTAAAGAGCACGTTGCCGGCGGAGATGCCGCCCATGAAGAGGGTCGCCGTGCTCTGGCCGCCAGCCACGGCGAAGGTCTGGGTCGCCGCGCGCTTGGCGCCCGTCGCGACGATCTGGATGCAGTTCACGTTGCTCGACGGGACGCTGAACACCGCCTGGACGTCGACGCTTGCTTCCTGCTGCGGGTCGTGGTGCCCGCATCCGACGAGCAGCGCCGAGACGAAGAACGCACGGACCCATTGCTTGTTCGCGATCACTCCTCGGCCCTCTTCCCTCATACCGTCCTCAGCTACCAGAACGCGGCGGGGGTGCGCTACACCCCCGCCGCGCAGGGCGGCGAAGCATTACCGCAACGCGCGGACGGCACTGGAATCGGCGGAAACGGGTTCCAGCAGATCCGGACGATGCATCCGGACGACGTGAATCTGTTCGACGGATACAGCAAGACCCTGCCGGAGTAGGTCGCTTCGACCTTCACCTTGGTCGGATTGTCGTTCGGCGGCGGCCCGAGGACCAGCGCTCGGATTACTTTACCTTCGCGCAGAGGATGTTCGCGTTCTCCTCGGCGCCGGCTCCGTGCTCCTCGAGCGGCCCGGAGAAGCCATTGCCATCGTGCTGCTGCACCCAGTAGGTCGAGTGCACAGTGCACTTGTCGCCCTTCTTGTAGACTGCCGCGGCGTAGACCGACCGGCCGGTAATAATCCCCAAAGCGTTGCGGTCGATTTGCCAGCCCTGCTTGCCAGTGAGAAACAACTTGAGGAGCTTCTCCCCGCTCGTCCAATCCCGCTTGAACGCAGCGGTGATCATTTTCTCGATGGCGGGGTTCTTCCACGACGCCTTCGGCATCTCGGCCGCCGCAACCTTCGCCGCCTCCTCAGCCGCCTTCTTGGCCGTCTTTTCTTCCGCTTGCTTTGCCTTCGCGGCCTTGAACTCTTTCATCACGGGTACGTTCATGAGCTGGTCATAGATCTCGCCAAACGCTCTGTAGCTGCAATAGCCGGGAGGATCCTTGTGCGGGTTTTCGTTACTCGCGTCGTTGTAGATGCCTCGCATGAGCGGGTCATCCATGCAGCGCTTAGCCCGTTTCTCTATTTCCGCCTTGCACTGAGGCGAGACTTGGCCGCGCTTCAGCGCGTCGTTAATCGCGTACGGGTACTTATTGAGGTTCTGCCACTTCTGGCTATCCGAATACTCTTTTTCACACACCTGAGCGTCTTCGTCGGTACCCCAGTGGTCGGCATATGCCGGCTGCGTGATGCCGAGGATGATGGCAACCAATCCCACAACCTGTATTCTCGGAAAGTTCATCCGCGTTCTCCTTTCAACTGCGTTATCGACGGCAACGCACTAGAACCGTGCGCGGCCCGGAGCATCGCACGGCCGCGGCTGGTTTGCTGCGCTGACTTCAGTTCAGGAAGGAAGCGCCGAGTTGGCAGAACGCCTCTTATCTGTCCTTCGGCCCTATTGGTTGGCTGTCTCTTGACAAAAGGCCGGTTGTTCCGCGTATCCCCTCACTGCGAGGGCGGCACCAACAACATGGAGAACTCCTGGCCGTGCCCGTTCACCAGCAGCTGCGCGATCACCTGGACCGAGTTGGTAATGGTGATGCCGACGCGGGTCTGAGCCATCGTAAGCTGCACGACCTGAATGCCGAAGGGGGGCACGTTCAACTGGGCGGCGACCGTGCCGGTCGGCGGACCATACACGACCGTCCCCTGCGCGAGCGTTCCGTTCGGGTTGCCGACCAGGAGGAACGCTCCGGTGCCGAGGTCGCCGACTGGGAAGCCGAATGCGGTTCCGAGCGTCTCGGACGACGGTGGCACCGCCATGATCAGTTTCTTCTGCCTGAGCGCCGCCGTCGACAGCACCTGCGCGTTGGCGGTGTTGACGATCACCAACGCGCTCGGGACAGTCGTGAGGGCGAACAACTCGGGCGAGGTGGCGAAGCTGTTCGCGTTCATGTCGGCGAGCAAGACGCCGCTCGATGACGGAAAGATCTTGAAGCTCACTTGAGACGGTGGATCGGATGAGACGTCGACGTTCGCGGTGTCGTTGTGAGCGCCGTTCAGGTCGGTGATGATCACAACGTGGTTTGCCGCGACGGCACTACGCGCGTTGCCGACAACCAGCACCGATACCAATGCAATTGTCCCCGCGATGAACCAATTTGTCTTCGTATCGTGCATGTCATTCTCCTTCGTTCAATCAATTGAAGAAAAGGACAGATAACCGCGTTTCCGTCGGCTCTGCCCTCCTCCTGCTACACTGCGATCAGGCTAGCAAAGCGCGGCGAGTGTGCCACACCCCGCCGCGCAGGGGTCTTCATGAGTGTTTCCTCCAGCCGGCTTCTTCCTTCGAGAAGTAGTAGTGGTCCGGCGAAAGCGGTAGGCTCTTGCCCGCCGTCATTTTCCAGAAGACCCAGCGCCCCCCGACGCGGCGGACGATGCCAGCCAGGAACACGTCGGCCGCGAAGTTCCGTGTCGGCTGATCGAACTCGCCGATGTCGTGGCACTCGAAATAGAGCCAGGCCTCGTCGCCGCGGACCTCGATCTGCGTCTTGAACGACGGCACCAGCGACAGCCGGCGATTCACAAACGAGCCCGAGCCCTGCCAGAACGCCTTCAGGCTGGCGGAGCCGGCGTAGGGCGAGCGCGCGTCGCCTTGGATGGTCAATGTCGCGTCGTCGGCCCAGAGCGACATCATGAGAGTCATGTCCTGCATGGTCTTGGCCCGGTGGAAGGCCGCCTGCAGCTTGTAGATCTCTTCGACGGCGGTCTTGCTCTCCGAGAAGACGTCGGCGGGGCCGGCTGCAGGGGTGCAGCCGGCGAGGAGCGCGGCGGTCAGGGCGAGGATCAAGGGACGGGTCACGTTCGCTCCTCAGGTTGAATGGGAACCTCTGCAAGGGAGTGGGAACCCGGGCGCGTTCGTCGCGCAGGCCGATCGCAAGAAGAGCGCAAGCGGGCGATCTGCGGGCGCTTCCGGCACTCCGGGCAATCCGGCGATCCACGCGGGGCTACTCAAGCCCGTAGCGCTCCGGGTTGCTCCCAACCAACGCGGCGGCCAGCACCGCCGGCACGTACTCGCGCGTCTCCTCACTGAGGAGCTTGCGGCGGTAGAGGTTCCAGAAGTCGCGCTTGTCCTTGCCGTACCCGCCCGGCTCCTGCGCAAGCTCGTGCAGCGCGCGGCGCATCTTTCCCTCGCCGTAGTTGTAGCTGGCCAGCGCGAGCATGAAGGAGCCGAATTCGTTGGAGCCGAATTCGGCGAGCATGTTCGCCAGGTATCGCGCCGCCGCGCGCGTGGATTTGGCCACGTCGGCGCGCTCGTCGACCTGCTCATCGATACGCAGGCCGTAGCTGCGGGCCGCCGGCGCCTGGAACTGCCACAGGCCGAAGCTGCCGCTGTCGCCTCGCGCGGTCGGGTCGAACCCCGACTCCACCCAGACCACGTAGCCCATCTCCTCGGGCAGCCCTACCGAGGCCAGCTCCTTCGAGATAAGCGGCCAGTACTCCTTCTTCCGCTGGTAGATCGATAGCAGATTCGGCCGCTCGAGGATCCGGGCGATGTGGTAGCGGAGCCGCTCCTTGAAGATGGGCGGCACGGCGTAGGTCTCGGCGCCGAACGCCTTCAGCATTCGGCGGATGTCCACGTCGAGCTGGTCGCCCGCGGAGGCGAGCGCCGGCGCGCTCCCGCCCCGCTTGCGCAGCTCGTCCAGCGCCCGCTGCGCGTCGGCGATGAGCTGGCCGAGCCGGCGCTCGAGCACGGCGAGGCGCGCAGGATCGGTCTCCGCGTCCATCTGCGAGAGCACCGCGCGGATCTCGTCGTCGAGCTGGGCCTTGTGCGCCAGCGCGCGGTTGCCGGTGCCGCTCGCCCTCTGCTGCGAGAGCGCGGCGACGGAGGCCGCGACGGCGAGCCCGGCGACGATCCCCGCGGCGATCGCGAAGCGGCGAGAACGGCGCGCCCGCTCGAGCGCGGCAATGAGCACGGCCATCGACTCGAAGCGGTCGGCCGGCGCAGCGCGCAGCCCGCGGACGAGCACGCGCCGCAGGCGGGCCGGGACCCGGTCGCCCTTGGGCGGCGGACGCAGCTCGCCGCGCTCGACGGCGCGCTCCAGCTCGACGAGCGTCTCGCCGGGGAAGGGCCGCTCGCCGTACAGCCCTTCGTAGAGCGCGACGCAGAAGCCAAACAGGTCGGCGCGCGCGTCGACCGCCTCGCCGCGAATCTGCTCCGGCGCCATGTACGCGGGGCTGCCGGCCAGGGCGCTCCTCTGCAGCGAGAGCGCGAGCTGCTCGGTCTGGCCTGGGGGCGCCGGCACTGGCCCGTCGCGCGGCGGCCCGGGCGCGGCGGCGCGCGCCAGGCCGAAGTCGGTGACGCGGACCCTGCCATCGCTCCCGAACAGCACGTTGTCCGGCTTGAAGTCGCGATGGACGAGCCCCGCGCCATGGGCGGCTGCGAGTCCGCGCGCTGCGGCGAGGAAGACCTCGAGCACCTCGCGCCAGCCGCGCCGCGCCACCAGTGCCTCCACCTTCGGGCGTCCAGCCTCCCCTCCGGGAGACTCCGGCCCGTCGCGGGCGAAGCCCGCTCCCCCGCGCAGCCAGGCCGTGAGCGTGCCGCCCTCGACCAGCTCCATGGCGAGGAAGACCTGGTCGCCCAGCTCGCCGACGTCGTACACGGCGAGCACGTTGGGATGGGAGAGCCGCGCCATCGCGCGCGCCTCGCGCAGGATCCGCTCGCGCAGCTCGGGAGGCGTGGCGCCGCCGGCGCCACTGGGCCGCAGCATCTTGAGCGCGACCATCCGGTGCAGCTTCGGGTCGCGCGCGGCATAGACCACCCCCATCCCGCCCGCGCCAATTGCCCGCACGATCTCGTAGCGGCCGACCCGGCCCTCCTGCGCGACCTCGGGTGCCGGCTCGGGGAAAGCCGCGCGCGCTGTCTCGGCGAGCAGCTCCCTGCAGGCCTCGCAGCCCTCGACGTGCTCCTCGATCTCCTCTTCCGCGGCGGGCGGGAGCCGGCCCTCCATGAACCCGACCAGGTCGTCCGCGGAAATGCAGCCCATTGCGCTGCTAATCTACCGCGACGGATGCGGGGACGAGCATGAGCGAGGATCCCTTGGCAAAGATCCTGCTCGACACGCTGGTCGAGCGGGCCCCGGAAGCGCCCCCGACGGCCGAGGCCGGAGCGCTCGAGGCCAGGCTGCGCGAGCTGCACGCGGCCGCCCGCGCGGCGTGGCCCGCCTTCTCCGTCGAGGCAGCCGATTTCGTCCGCCGCGTCGCCGAGCGGCTCGACGTGAAAGCTGGCCTCGACGAGGCGCTCACCACGCTGCGCGCCTCCGATCTCTACCTCGCCTGCGCCTGCGCGCGTTGCGACCCCGCCGCCCTGCGGGCCTTCGAGGAGCAGCTGCTCTCGCAGGTTCCGCGCTTCCTTGCCCGGCTCGCCGCGCCCCGATCTCTCTGCGACGAAGTCGCGCAGGAGCTGCGCGCCGAGCTGCTCGTCCCCGCGGCGGACACGCCTCCGCGCATCGCCGAGTACTCCGGGCGCGGCGATCTGGCCGGCTGGCTGCGCGTCGTCGCCATCCGCACTGCGCTGCGGCTGCGCAAAGAGCAGAAGAAGCTCGCCGGCAGCGACCCCGAGGATGCGGCCCGCCCCCTTTTCGGCGTGGCCGACCCCGAGCTCGACTACCTGAAGCTCCGCTACCGGGCGGAATACGAGCAGGCCTTCCAGGGCGCATTATCGAAATTATCGAAGCGCGAGCGGCTCTACCTGCGGCTCCATTACGTCGACAGACTGAGCATCGACAAGCTGGGCGGCCTCTACCGCGTGCACCGCTCCACCATCGCGCGCCGGCTGGCCGCGCACCGCCAGAAGCTGTACGAGACGACGCGCGAGCTCTTGCGCGAGCGGCTGCGCGTCAGCGATTCGGAGTTCGAGAGCCTGCTCGCCCTGGTGCGCAGCCAACTCGCGGTGAGCATCCGCGGCGCTCTGGCGAAACGCTAGGCTCCCGAGTGACTGCCGCCGACGCGACGCTCTTAGGCGCGTTCGTCGGAGCGCAGTGAGGCTGATGGGGAACTTCTCAGCGCGCGCGGGATCGCCATGGTCCCGTTGGTCCACGCTGCCCGCGGGATGGCGGCGCGACGCGCGAGATACCGCGCCCGAGTCGCCCGTCTCCCTCGGTAGATTGCGTACTTCTGCGCGATGCCGCGGCCAGAACGCGTCCACGTAGTCAGAATGGCCGGGTTCGATTCCCGCCGCCTCCACTTGTTTTATTAAATGATATCGGCTAGTTGCGAATGGCCCGTGCAGCGCACCCGCGTCCGAAATGGGTACGCTCTCTGGCGATGTGATGAGGCTGGCCCCGCGCCTTGGTCCACGCCTGGTCCACGCCTCTTCAAGTTGTGGAGCGAACGGGCGATTCGCGGTGGGAGCGGCAGGGGCGCTGAAGGACTTCCCGGTCTGTCAGCGCGCGACGCAGGCGATGAGCGTCGTCACTCTAGTTCGCGGATGGGTTTTGGCGAGGCACACGGCGCGGAACAGCACGGCGCCGGAGAGGCGAACGGAACGGAGGACATCGGAGAGGGAGGTCCATGACGCGGACTCCAACCCTAGGTCAGCGCCGCACAGGCTTCAATGCGCCCGGCGTTCCGGTGATGAAATCCGGCGTCCCGGTCATCGCTACGATGAGATCAGCTCAGTGAAGCTCGTCGCCGGCCATCTCCGAATAGACGATCAGCTTGAAGGGGTTGAACTGGTAGCGGGCGCGCAGCCCTTCGAGCGCGCGGTGCCGCTCGGCGGTGAGCGGCGGTGACGAGCGGTGCGCGGCCAGGCCGGCGTTGGCCAGGCGGAGCGCCATCGCGTAGTCGCCGCGATCGTTGAGCGTCGCCGCCGCGCGCTGGAGCGCCTCCTCGCCGCCGAGCAGATCGAGCGCCGCGCCCCAGTCGGCGTCGGAGAACACTGCCATTCCCTCGCCGTCGGACTTCCAGTAGCCCGTCCGCTGCGCGTAGAGGCGCTGGATGGCGTCGTCGCGCATGAGCAGGAACGGCAGCACCGCGTCGGGGTGATCGCGCAGCACCTCGGGCAGGAGGTTGTCGCCGAGCATCTCCTGCAGCGTGCGGCCTTCGCGGAGCGACCTCACCGTAGCGTCGCGCACCGCGGTGAGGGCGGCAGCGAGCGGCTCCAGCACGGCGAACGTGAAGTTCTCGGTGAGCGGCGCGTGGCCGTGGATCAGCCGGGTCGGGCCGAGCGTGCGCAGGCGCGCGATGGTGTCCAGCAGGCCGTCGACGGAGCCCTCGGCGACGAACGGCGCGCCGAAGTACGGCATGAAGGCATCGCCGACGAAGGTGACCTGCGCGTCGGGCAGGTGGATGAGGAGTGCGTCGTCGGTTTCGCCGCCCATCACGGGGATGAGCTCGAAGCGAGTTCCGCCGACCACCAGCGTCTCGGGCTTCTCCACCACCCGCTGCGGCTCGAGGGAGTACGCCTTCGCCGCGCCCTCCCCGAAGAAGAAGTGAAACGGCACGCCGGTGTCGTTCACGCGGGCGAGCTCGTTGCGGAAGCGCGCCTGCGCGATCACCTCGACGCCGGGCGTGGCGAACGCGCTGAGCCCGCCGATGTGGTCCCAGTGGGCGTGCGTCACGATCACCTTGCGGATCGGCAGGTCGGCGCGCGCGCGTACCGCCGCCAGCGCTTTCGCTGCGGTGGCGGGCGTGGTGCCCGCGTCGATGGCGACGAGCCCCTCCGATGTCACGACGAAGGCGATATCGGCGAAGTCGTGGCCGCGTGCCACGTAGACGCCCTTGACGGGCTCGCTGACTACGGGCGGACCGAAGCGGAAGCCGTCCTTCGAGCTCACCAACCCGTCGGCAGCCAACCCAGCGCGTCCCGCGATCGCGTCGCGGGCGCCGCGCAGCAGTCCCGTTGGGAACTTCGCGCCGTTCGCCAGCACCCACTCGAGGTCCGCGACTCCCTGCGCCTTTTTGCCGAAGCGGTCGGGGAGCGCGACAAAGACCACGCCGCGGAGATAGCGCGAGAGGCCGTCCTGCGCGGCGGCGTGGTCGAGGCGCGCGATCGCCTGCTCGACCCAGGCGACGCGATCGAGGAGTGGGACTTCGCCGGCGGAGTTCGCCTGGAAGACGCCGGCCAGCGCCTCGAAGAGCGGGCGCTCATTCGCCAACGGCGCGAACCAGGCGTAGCCGTCGGCGTAGCGGTGCGTGGAGAGCCACGCGTTCGCGAGTTGCATCACGACGGGGACGGTGGCGTTCGGCCACCGCACCGCCTGCTCGAGCGATTCGAGCTCGCGGTCGCGGGTCACGCGCGGCTGCGGCGGAGAGTGCGAGCACGCTGCCAGGATCAGGATCGCCGGAATGAGCTTCATCTGTGTGCTCCTTACGTGTATATGCACGTACTGCGTCAAAAAAAATCACAGGTTGCTCAGCGTCGACATCAGATCCCTCCACCGCCGCTCGCCGAGCGACGCGACCACGCGTCGCTGGGCCGCTTCCCAGCGGGGCAGCGCGCGCTCCAGCGCCTGCTGCCCGCGCTGCGTGAGGGAGACGGTGCGCACTCTTCCGTCCGGCGAGGGAATGCTCGCGACCAGCCCGTCGCGCTCGAGCGGCGCCAGGTTTCGCGTCAGCGTGGTGCGATCGAGCGCCAATGCGTCCGCGAGCATGGTGAGCGGCATCGCTCCGCCGACGGTGAGCGCGGTGAGCAGGGTGAACTGCGTCCCGCGCAGTCCCGACTCGGCGATGGCTTGGTCGAACGACGCGCTGAGTTGCCGCGACGCCCGGCGCAGATTGTTCGCCGTGCACTCGCGCGCCACGCGCCGGCAGAGCTCGAGGGTCTTGTCCTTCATCCTGATGCGTGTATATGCACCTGTTCGGTGGGCGTCAAGCGAGAACACGTACTGCCATTCGCCATGCGATGGTTGCCTTGGGGCTGTGATGGGCGTCTCGTCGTACCGCCGTAACAGCGGGAGCCCGCTGTAATTAACGGGAAGCGTTCGAAGCAATTGCACTACCAGCGTCCGCGACCGGCCACGTCTCTGGTAGATCGCGGAGATGAGCGACGGTACGTCGCCTACCACGCTGGAACCGTCGCTTCCGCTGCCGGGCGAGGCGCCGCCCGACGATGCTGTGCTGTCCCGTTTCACCGACTGGGTCGCCACGCCGGGCCCTACGCTCCCGCACCACCGCGGTTGCCCACTGAGCGCGACTGCAACGTGAGCAGCTGTCGGCCTCGAGTACGAACACGATGTCGGTACCATATGGCGCGGCTGACTCCTCTGCGCGGGACCGCCATGGTCCCGTTGGTCCACGCTACCCGCGGGATGGCGGGTCGCCACGCGAGATAGCGCACGCGGGCCACCCAGCTCCCTCGGCGGATCGCGGACTTGTGCGAGATGCCGTGGAGATACAGCGCCCAGATCATCGAGTTGGCCGGGTTCGATTCCCGCCGCCTCCACTTTTACCAATAGTTACATGCGCTTACTGCGAAAGTGTCCGCCACGGACGTCCCCGCGTCCGAATGCGGCAGTCCGCCGCCCTGGCGATCTGATCGATGCTTCGACGAGCGCTTGAGTGGCCTTGGTCCCGTACCGCTCCGCCATCTCGCGCGGCCGCTCGCGCTTGAACGTCCCTCGGCCGAGCGCACGCGTGAGCGCCGCCGCAAGCTCGGCGCGAGACGCGCCCGCCTGATCATGGTAATTCCGATTTCATTTCAATACAGCGATACAAAACGGCGAAGGCGCAGCGGCGCGTTCCACCAGCTTCCCGAGCAGCGCCCGCGGGCGATCGAGTCGTCCAAGGAGCGGTTCGATGATTCGATTCAAGTCCTCCAACGTTCGCATGGCTGGTTCGCCGGTCGGAGTCAGCGCAAGTCCATTGCGCACCTGGCGTATCAGAAGCTCGACAAGGAGCAGGTTGGGCACCGCGTCCGCGTCCCACGCATCGCGTGGGTGCGCGTCGCTCAAGTAGGAAGCAATGCGAGTTGCCTTGAGGCCCAAGACCGTGGCTGATCGGACGAGCTCGTCGCGCTTGGCCGCCGGAGCCACGCTGTCGCCCAGCTCGGCGATCGAAGTGGCGAGCACGGTTCCTGCGCGCCGAAGCTTGACGGCGTCGAGGACGATGGGCGCGGGCGGGAGCGGCGTGTCGAGGTCGATGCCCTCGGCGGCGGCGATGTCAAGAAGCTTCCCCAGCGCAGCTCTCATGTCCTCAGCGACGTCCTCGACGACCACGTCCCAGTCGTCGGGATCTCCCCCGTGCGCCGCGTGGACCCACCGCCGCTGCGACTCGGCGCGCCAGACGAGACAATCGCGCGAGAGGGGACAACGCTCGCAGCGCCGGTCGCACCAGTTGAACGGCGCGCTGAATATCTCTGCGAGGTTGGTCATGGGAGCTCCTATCTAAAGCAACGCAGCGTGACGCCCATCGGGATTCGGTCCGATGGCCTGAGCATCGACGAGGCGATGCACTGCTGTGGCGTCGACCCGGCGCCGGAATCGGAGGACAAGGGCCCCAGCAGGCAACTCTTGCTCGGCGCAGTTTCGTTCCTCGTCGATGCATAGGATGAGATTGGAGAGGCCTGCGGCGCGGTAAGAGGCCAGCTTCCGCGCGAGATACTCCGGCGTCCAGAACCCCACGATCTCCAGGAGCCAGCGCCGTGAGGGGTCCAGACGGTGTTGCAGGGCGAAGTCCGGGAACACGAGCGCGTCGCCGGCAGCGACCGGCTCGGGCTCGCGCACGACGTCCCAGCCAGGAGCCGTCCGCCGGAAGTCGCGTGCGAAGCGCTCCTCCAGACGGCTGTCATATGCGCGCGGCTCCGGGCTCGGGAAGATCGGGTCGCCTGAGCGCAGCTCCAGCACGAGCGATCTTCCCTGAAGTGCACAAACGGCCTGGAGGCGAAAACTCTGGCACCAAGCGAGCTGGGGCACGAGCCCGCCGAGCGCCCGTCCGTAGAGGAGCGTGCGGCGGAACAGGGAGAGCGGTCCCGACAGATCGAGCACGGTCTTCTCGGGCTGCCCCCGTCGCGCCACCGTGCAGATGAGGCCTCTCAGCTTGGCGTGGCGCACCAGCGCCCTCGCGTTTCCATCGGCCTCGATGGTCAGCGCCGACGCGCGGAAGAGCAAGCCTTGCGCCAGCGCCAGATTCGTTCGCAGCGCCAGCTCGCCAGGAGTGAGGGGCTTCTCCAGCGGAGCCACGAGCCGCTCCCCCGGAAGATCGGCAAAGAGGGAGTCACCCAATTCGTCCGGCGTCACGCGCAGCGAGGTCGCCACCGAAACCAGCACCGCGCTGCCGCGAGCGGAGGAGCGGGCCGCTTCTCCGAAGACGGTGGCCCGGGCCAGCCGAGAAGGAACCGCCGAGCGGCGCTGGACCGCTGGGAGCCGCTGGAGCACATGGATCGCCAAGGCTCGCTTTCCGGCCGGGCTCGCACAGGGCAGCGGCTCGCGCAGGCGTTCTTCCAGCTCGCGCTGGCGGCGGCCGACGAAGCGCTCGCGCTCGTCGAGGAGCGCGCGCAACCAGGGGAGGTCGGCCTCTTGGATGAAGTGGGGCACCACCTCGTCCCCGCGCACGCTAAATCTGAGCAGTGACCCGGGCAGCAAGGCCTTCGCGCCTCCTTCGCGCCTGCGCGACCTCCATCGTCTTGCGCGAAACCAACTCGTAGATGAGCGCGCGTTTCCCGGGCGCTGGCCGGAGCAGGCGGCCGACGCGTTGGAGGTGTTCGCGCTCACCGAGCGCTCCCCCAACGATGATCGCCATGTCCGCGTCGGGAACGTCGAGCCCCTCGTTGAGCACTCTGGCGGACACCAACGCCCGGAGCTCCCCGTCGCGGAATCGGGCGAGGACTTCTTCGCGCTCCTCGCGGCCGACATCGCAAGTGAGCGGCATGATGAGGTGCTCGCGGGCGATCGCGTACGCCGCCTCGTTGTCGGCCGTGAACACGAGCGCGCGCGCCTCCCGGTGGCGATCGAGGAGGGATCGGAGGGCCTGCCGCTTGGCGGAGGTGAAGGCGAGGAGCTTGCGCGCCTGCCGCCATGCAGAGAGGGCGCGCCATCCATCGGCAGTGCGTGCGGCGGCCCGCGCGAAGTCCTGCCAGCTGCCCTCCGGGACGAGACGGCGGAACTGGAGGTAAGCGCTGCGGAAGGTCATCATCAATTGTTCGTAGGTCGCGCGCTCGGCGTCATTGAGGTCGAGGTGCAAGGTGACGGCATCGAAGCTGGCCAAGAACCGTCCGGCGAGGTCGCCGACCGCGAGCTCGTAGACGGGTGGCCCGATCAACTCGGCCAGCTGGGCAGCGGTTGCGCCCTGGCGTGGAGGCGATGCCGTGAGCCCGAGCCGCGCCCTCGCAATCGACATCTCCAGCGCTTCATCGCGCAGCCCGCAGCCGAAGTGATGGGCCTCGTCGATCACGAGGAGGTCGAATCGGTTCCCGAGCCGATCCATATGCCGGTACGCGCTCTCGAACGTGGCAACGGTGACCGGAGAGAACTCGCGGAGGCCGTCTCCGAAGCACCCGACCGGCCCGGCATACAGGGCGCGAATCTCCCGGAGCCATTGCTCGAGGAGGACCAGAGTCGGCACCAGGCACAGCGTGCTCAACCCCGTCCTCGCCATCGCCGCCAGGGCGACGCGCGTCTTTCCGCTCCCGGTGGGCAAGATGACGAGTCCTCGCCTCCCGCTCAGGTCCCACGCGCAGAGGGCTGCTTCCTGGTAGGGCCGCAGCGCAACGGCGGACCAGGCCCCGGGCGATTTGATCGACCTGGATGAACTCGATGCCGGGTCCGAGAATGGTACGTCATCCCAAAATGAGACCCCTCGTCGGCCGAGATTCTCTCGCACGTCGATGTAGCGACGGGCAGGCGCGCGATGGGCCCGCACACGGGGATCCCAAAGGAGGCCGGGCACATCGGCAAGGTCGATGCCCTCTGGTGCGTCGGAGACCAGCACCGTGCCACGATCGAACAGCAGCCTCATACAGGGCGGACGTAAGCAACAACAAAGCCAAGAAGCTTGACCCGTTTCCCTGGGGCTGTTCGCCGCCGTGGAGAATGTGCCGCCCCCGCGCTTTGCGCCTCCAGGGCGGCGGCGTGCCGAGCTGCGCGCAGGCGATGCAGCCTTCTTCGGATCGAAGGGTCAGGCGCATATGATGCAGTTGAACTTGACGTTTAGACGTTCATATGTCATAACGATCTGCAATGATTCCCAGACCGATCTGGCTGACCAGGGTTGAGAGCGCCTGGAAGAAAGCACCCATCGCCTGGCTGGCGGGCGTGCGGCGGACGGGGAAGACCACGCTGGCAGCGCAGATCGACGGCGCGCGCTACGTCAACTGCGATCTGCCGAGCAGCAAGGACCTGCTTCGCGACCCGGAGGCCTTCTACGCCGCGCTTTCGGAGCCCTGCGTGGTGCTCGACGAGGTCCACCAGCTCGACGATCCCAGCGCCACCCTGAAGATCGCCGCGGACGCCTTCCCCAAGCTGAAGATACTGGCCACGGGCTCCTCGACGCTCTCCGCCACCTCGAAGTTTCGCGACGCGCTGACGGGGAGGAAACGCACGGTCCATCTGGTGCCGGTCTTGTATGAGGAGCTGGAGGCCTTCGGGAGCGATGTCCGCAAGCGGCTCCGGCACGGTGGGCTGCCGCCCATGCTCCTCGCCGACACGGTCGACCAGGAAGCATATTCCGAGTGGATGGACTCGTTCTACGCGCGCGACGTGCAGGAGCTGTTCCGCGTGGAGAAGCGATCGGCCTTCTTGAAGCTCTGCGAGCTGCTCCTTCGCCAGAGCGGCGGACTCTTCGAGGTGACCAGCCTGGCACGCGACGCCGGGCTCAGCCGCCCGACGGTGATGACCTACCTGGACGTGCTGGAAACGACGCACGCGATCACCGTGCTTCGTCCGCACCACGGCGGCGCCGCGCGCGAGATCCTGGCTCAGCCCAAGGTGTACGGCTTCGACACCGGGTTCGTATGCCACGCGAAGCGCTGGGACACGTTGCGCGACGACGACTGCGGCTTGCTCTGGGAGCACGTGGTGCTGGAGACGCTGCAGTCGATCGAAGGCGTGATCGAGATTCGCTTCTGGCGCGACAAATCGCAGCGCGAGGTCGACTTCGTTTTGCCTCGAACGCGAGATGCATGCGACGCGATCGAGTGCAAGTGGAGCTCCGAGTCCTTCCGTCCGCAAAGCCTGGCGGCGTTTCGAACGGCCTACCCCAAGGGCCGCAATTTCGTCGTCTCTCCGCGAAGAGCCCCACCAGTCACCCGGCGCGAGGGTGGGCTCGAGGTGACGCATCTCGGACTCGATCGGCTGCGCACCACTCTGCCCCTCACGGGCGCCCGCGCTCGGTGAGCTGTCGGAGGCGGCGTGCGGCGCGAGCACCGCGAGCCTGGCGGCAACTCGCAGCGGGAGATCAGGCTCTGACCGGGCGGGATCATCGAGTCCCGCGGTCGCCTCCACGCCGTGGCACGGTTTGGCACTGGTGCGCCGCCAAATTCGGACGCGGGCGCGCTTCCCGGCTCCGCCATCCTCGTCTTGCCCTCGTTCTTCTGCGGCGTTGCGTGCGATTCCGGGCGGGTAGGGCGCGATGGGCGCCTCTGGTTCACGCTTTCGATTCCCGCCGCCTCCACCAATTTTCTTCCGTGACTATGGCTAGTTGGCAGCGGGCCCAGTGCCCGTTGCCACGCCGTTGCCACGCCGATCCAGCAGCTGCACCGCGTTCCGGCCAACCTCGGGACTGAGGTGCGCGTAGCGGAGCGTCATCTCGATCGTCGCATGGCCCATCAGCTCCTGCACCGCCTTGAGCGGCACCCGCTGCATCACCAGGTGCGAAGCGAAGCTGTGCCGCAGCACGTGCCAGCTGATCCGGCGCAGCCCGGCCTTCTTGCAGGCACGCCAGAGGGGCCACTTGCACTCGTTCTCCTTCCATGCCCGTCCGGCTTCGGCGCAGAAGACCAGCTCGCCACGCAGGTGCCGCTGCGCCTTCAGTGCCGCTAGCGCGTCGCCGCTCAGCGGCAGTTCCCGGTTCCGGCCGCTCTTCGGCGTGCCCAGGTGACCGCGCCAGTCGCAGCGCCGGACCATGAGGCGGCCGGCGACCAGGTCGACGTCGTCCCAGCGGAGTGCCCGCAGCTCGCCCAGGCGGAGCCCGGTGCGCAGCGCTAAGGTGAACATCGGCTGCCACTCCGGATCAGCTGCCTGCAGGAACCGGTCGGCCTCCTCGAAGCTGAGGAAGTCGAACTCCGGCTGCGGGCCCTTGAGCCAGTGCACCTTGGGCACATGCGAGAGGAGCTCCCAGTCCACCGCCACCGAGAGCGCCTTGCGCAGCATGGTGAGGTGGTTGTTCACCGACTTGGGCTTGAGGCCGTCGGCGAGCTTCTTCGCCTTGTACGTCTCGATGTCGCGCATCCCGATCTCGTCGAGCCGAAAACGCCCGAATGCGGGAACGAGATGGTGCTTGAAGGCAGACTTCTTGGCGGTCAACGCCGAGTACTTGTTGTTGTTCGCCGCGTACACGCCGAGGAAGTCTTCGGCGAACGTGGCGAACCTTGGCGCTTCCTTCCGCTCCTTTCTGGACCCGTCGAGCCGAAGGCGCCGCAGAAGGCCAGACCAGGATGGCGGGTGCCGGGAGGGAGGTTGCCACCCAGGTGACGGAAGGGCGTTTATCCGGCCTACCTCGCGAAACGCGCCGACGACCGCGCCGAAGTTCCTCTGCCGCGCCTGCGACCAGGCTATTTGCATCCTGACTGAGCTATTTCGCTTGCGCTCGAATCGCAGCCACAGCCTGTAGAGCCCGCACTCCGCGCTGTCCGCGATCGTATCGGCGCGTCGTCTCTGGACGTGCGTGGTGGAGAGCAGCTTGCACTTCGTACTCGGGTAGGCCGGCGTCGTAGCCGGCGGTCGCAAGAGCCGCGCGGAGTTGGTGTGGGGTGACGTGACCCACCGCGCCGGCCTGGCGTGCTCGCAGTTGCAGCACGCGGTAGACCGCGTCGCCCGAGATCGGTTCGCTGGTGCCGGCAGACGCAGGGAACAGGGCGCCTGATGTGATTCCTGCGACCTTGAGCCATGCGGAGACCGCGTTCTCAGCCTCCTCGACGAGCATCACGTCTCGGAGCGCGCCACCCTTTATCCTGGCCCGCAGCAGCGTTTGGTCGCCCTCTCGGCGGATATTCTCGATCGAAACCGAGGCGACGGAGCTGCGCCGCAAGCCCGTGTGCCAGAGCAGGGCGATGATTGCGTGATCGCGATGTCCGCGCCAAGTGTCGGAATCGTCCAGGGCGATGGCGAGCATCGCGCGCACGTCGTTATCGCCTACCGCTGGCGTCTGCCGCTGGGGTGAAGGCGACGGCCACGCGAGGAGCGCGCTATGGAACGGGTTCGCAACTACGACCCTCCCGCGGAAGAGCTGCTTGTAGGTGCTGCTCATCGCTGCGCAGGCGCGATGGACAGAAGCAGCAGGGGAGCGTCTCTTCAGGAGTTCATCGCGGTAGGTCGTCGAGTCGGTCAGCACCGCTGCCCTGGGGTCCAGGCCCTCGCCATCGCAGAACGAGAGCCACGAGCGTAACTCGTAGCGGTACGCCCTGCGGGTGCCCTCGTAGGGTCGCGCCCAACAGGAGCTCTCGGAGGAGTTCCTCGCCTACTCCCGCGAGGAAAGCAGAACACCCGGGCCTGGGTGACCGAGCAGCGCGCCACCCTGTCCTGGTGGGCCGAGCGCCTGAAGGGGATGGACCTGCGCGGCGCGTCGGTGCGCGAACGGCCACGTCGACCCTGCCCAAGGCAGAACGGGCGCCCCGTGGGTGGTGGCGAGGAGACTGGCGCCAGAGCTGAGCAAGACAAGCGAATAGACGGCGGTTCGGCCCGGATCCTCGGCCGCTGCTCGCTCGTGCGTCGTTTCTGGAGAGCTCATCGCAATCGTCATCCAGGCAAGGAGAAGGAGAGACAGAGACCTCCCGCATCCCAAGCCGTCATTGCGGCCACTCTCCAGGAGATCCGCAGCCCCACGAGGAGCCCAAGTCCCAACGCGACGGCGACTGCGGACGAGAGTGGACATGCGGGTCAACGCAGACCAACGGCGCAGATCGGCTGGCGCGCCGCGTCTTGACTCCCGGTCCCGCGCGACGCTTTCAGAGGAGCGGCCCGGATCAAACATCGAGCGACCCCCGTCAGTGGCCCTTGCACAGGGGATCGCCATGGCGTCGTCTCGCTGGAACCGCCTGCTGATCGTTTCCGGACTTGCCTTGCTGGCGCTGGGCACAGCCGCGCGCGCGGAAGTCACGGGCATCACCTTCACCAGGAGCTCGCCCTTCGGTGCCACCACGTTCGGAAGCGCGGGGACCTACGAGCAGATCGACGGCACCGTCACCGGGGAGATCAATCCGCACCATCCGCGCAACCGGGTCATCCAGGACATCGAGAGAGCGCCGCGCAACGCGCGCGGAAACGTCGAGTACGGGATGAGGTTCTCCATCCTCAAGCCCGTCGACCTGGCCAGGAGCAACCACACCCTCGTCTATGACGTCGTGAACCGCGGGAACAAGCTGATCACCGCTTTCCTGAATGTCGGGACGAGCGCCGCCAATCCCGCCGGCGACGGCTTTCTGCAGAAGCAGGGCTTCATCCTGGTCTGGAGCGGGTGGCAGGGCGACGCGCTTCCTGGTGGCGGACGGCAGGTGATGACGCTGGTCCCGGTTGCGCGCCACAAGGACGGCTCCTCGATCACCGGCGAGGTCCGGCAGGAATACACCCCGTCAGCAGCCGTGCCGTCCGAGCCCCTCGCCGGCAACGCGCTCACCGCGCCCATCGAGACCGCCACGCTGGACAACTCGACGGCCACGCTGACGAGGCGCATCCACCACAACGACCCCAAAGAGCTCATCCCGCGCAGTCAATGGGCGTTCGCGGACTGCAGCGCCACGAATCCATTCCCGGGAACTCCGAGCACCACGCGCGTCTGCCTGCGAGGCGGATTCGACACCAATCACATCTACGAGCTGGTCTACACCGGGAAGGATCCCAAGGTGTTGGGGATCGGGTTTGCGGCGACGCGCGACCTGGTCGCCTTCCTGCGGGGCAGCACTCGACAGTCGGGGCCGGCCAATCCTCTCGCCGGGGCCGTCCACAGCACCATCGGCTTCGGCATCTCGCAGAGCGGTCGCTTCCTGCGCACGTTCCTCGACCTCGGATTCAACGAGGACGAGAACGGAAAACGGGTGTTCGACGGGCTTGATCCGGAGATCGCCAGCTACCGCATCTCGCTGAACATCCGCTTTGCGCAGCCCACGCGCCTGGCGGGCACGCAGCACACCGAGAAACAATTCCCCGGGCAGGAATCGCCCGCGACCTGGGGCGACGCCCACGACCGCTTCGCGCACATCGACGGAGGGCTGCTCGACCGCTGCCGGCGAAGCCACACCTGTCCGAAGATCTTCAACACCGTCAGCAGCACGGAGTACTGGCAGGCCGGTATGTGGGCCACGACCGTGGATGCCGATGCCGACGAGGACGTGGAGATTCCCGAGAACGTGCGCATCTATCTCTGGGCGAGCACGCAGCACGGGGGTTCGCAGCCCGCGGTCGCTGCGACGCAGAATGCGATCTGCGAGCAGCTCAGCAACCTCAACTCCTCTACGTACAACTTCCGCGCATTGCTGGTGGCGTTGCGCGACTGGGTGGTGCACGGCAAGAGGCCGCCGCACAGCCTCTACCCGACGCTGCGCCGCCGCACGCTGGCGCCCGCCGACCGTGTCCGGTTCCCCAGCATCCCGGGCGTAACCTTCGTGGGGAACTTCAACAGCAGGCAGGTGCTGGATCGCGGACGTGGGTTCGACGCGAGGAACGACTCGGGCGTGATGGACGAGCCACCCACCGTCCGGCACACGTACCCCGAGCTGCTGCCCAAGGTCGACGCGGACGGCAACGAGGTGGACGGGGTCCGCTCGACGCAGCTTCGGGTACCGCTCGGGACCTACTCCGGCTGGAACACGCGCAAGGTCAATTTCGGCAACCCCGACCTGTGCGACCTCACCGGGCAGTACATCCCGTTCGCGGTGCACGCGACGGACCGCAAGGGCGATCCGCGCCGCTCGGTCGGGGAGCGCTACGGGTCGAAGGCGGGATACGTGGCGCAGGTGAGGGTGGCAGTGGAGGAGCAGGTGGAGGAGGGCCTGCTGCTGCCCGACGACGCTGCGACCATCATCATCCAGGAGCAGGCGAGGGACATCGGGCTGCCCTGAAACACAGCAGGTAGCGCAAGTCGATCGCGAGCCGCTTCTGCGCGGCGAGGTAAGCGCGCCCGGCTGCGACGCGCTGTGCATTGACTCCACGCGTACAGAGGCGTACCGGCCGGGCTGGCGCCCGCTGCTGCCCCATCTCGCGCCCGGGGGAAGGCCCAATGAGACGCACGAGAACAACCGTCTCGAGCTTCGCGCTCGGGTTGCTGGTCACCGCCTTCGCCGAAAGGGCTGAAGCGCGCATCACCAAGATCATGATCACGAGTGTCGAAAGACCGACGTTCGGCGGAACGAGCTTCGGGACGAACGGCAGCGGCGGCGCGTACGAGAAGCTCCGTGGCGTCGCCTTCGGCGAAGTCGACCCCGCCGATCGGCGCAACGCGCTCATCGTCGACCTCCGGCTCGCGCCGCGCACCGCGACGGGCAAGGTCGGGTACTCGATGGACATCTTCATCCTCAAGCCCATGGATCTGGCCAAGGGCAACCACAAGCTCTTCATGGAGGTGAACAACCGCGGGGGCAAGCTGTTCGGCCCGTTCAACCTCTCCGGCGGCGGCAACAATCCGACCACTGCCGCCGATGCCGGCGGGGCGTTCTTGATGAACCAGGGCTACTCGATGGCCTGGAACGGCTGGGACATCTCGGCGGCGCCGGGGAACGACCGCTTGACCATCACGGTTCCGGTCGCGACGAATCCCGACGGATCCGCGATCACCGGACCTTCGTACGAATACCTGGTCTTCGACAACGCCACGACGAAGTCGGCCCCGCTCTCGTACGCCGCCGCCTCGCTCGACAAGTCCAAGGCGACGCTGACGGTGCGCCAGCACCTGACCGATCCGCGCGCCACCATCGATTCCAGCGGCTGGGAGTTCGTCAACGAGCGTAGCATCCGGCTGCTGCCCGCCGGAACGGCATTCCAGCAGAGCGCCATCAACGAATTCATGTTCACGGCGAAGAATCCGCTGGTGGCCGGGCTCGGCTTCGCCGCGACGCGCGATTTCGTTTCCTTCCTGAAGCACGCCACTGCGGACGACTTCGGCAATCCCAATCCGCTGGCCGGTGACGTCCGCCTGGCACACGCCTTCACGGTCTCGCAGCCAGGACGGTATCTGAACGACTTCGTGTCGCTCGGCTTCAACGAGGACGAGCGCGGTCGACCGGTGTTCGATGGCGTCGAAAACTGGATCGCGGGCGGCGACGGCGTCGCGCTCAACTTCCGCTTCGCGCAGCCGGGGCGCACCGAGCGCAACCGCCAGAACCACCTCTATCCGGAAGCCAACTTCCCGTTCGCTTTCCCCCGGACGTTCGATCCGCTCACCCGCGAGACCGACGGGCGGATCGTGCGCTGCTCGGAGACGCGCACCTGCCCGAAGTTCTTGCAGGTCATCTCCGCCAACGAGTACTGGGTCAAGGCCGGCTCGCTCGCGCACACCGACGCTCGCGGGCGCGATCTGCCGGATCCGGAGGACGTCCGCTTCTATCTCTTGTCCAGCGTCGAGCACACCGTGGCCGGCGCGGCGCCGAATTCACGGGGCGTGTGCCAGCAGTTCCAGAACACCACCGATCCGACCCCGGCGCTGCGCGCTCTCTTCATTGCGCTCGACGAGTGGGTGAGCTACGGCATCCGTCCGCCCAAGAGCAAGGTGCCGCGCGCGTCCGACGAGGACACGGCGGTCTTCTCCATCCCCCAGCCGAACGGGCTCGGCGTCGTGCCACAGGATGAGCTCGGTTGGCCGAACATTCCCGGGGTGACATACACCGGGGTCATCACGGTCCGCCATCTGTTCGACTGGGGGCCGCTGTTCAAGGAAGGCATCCTGACGATCAATCCACCCGACTTCTCGGGGCCGGTGTATCCGTCGTTCGTGTCGAGGGTCGACAAGGACGGCAACGAAGTGGCCGGCGTCAGGCTGCCGCCTGTGGCGGCGCCGATCGCGACGACTTCGGGATGGGCGCTGCGCGCGCCGGCCTTCGGCGGGCCGGATGGGTGTGAGTCGTCGGGGCAGTGGATCCCGTTCGCGGCCACCAAGGCGGAGCGCCGCGCGAGCGGAGATCCGCGCAAGTCGCTCGAGGAGCGGTACAAGAACCACGAGGGCTACGTGCGCGCCGTGAGGAAGGCGGCCGAGAAGCTCGAGAAGCGCCGGCTGCTTCTTCCCGACGACGTGAAGCGCTACATCGACGCGGCCGAGGCGAGCAACGTGCTGCGCTGACGCCGCGCCTCGGCCGCCGGGAAGCAACAGGCGCTTGCTGACGAGGTCGTTCGCCGCCGCGGTGACGGCGGCGACGCCCTTCTCCCCGGCCTAAGCCCATGCCCGCGCGTTCGCCGGCGGCGTCGTCACGGACGGCGTGCAGCGCGCGGTGCGGGTGATAGCTGGGGAGAGGCGCGGATCGGGTCGTCCCTGGTCCATCCGTGCCCATCGCCGCCTGGCTGAGGATCTGCGTCTCGCGCGACTTTCGTCCCCGGCCTGACGAGCCTCAGACTCACCGCGTCTTGATTTTCCGGTGAACCCCGCGCCTAGGTCCGATCCGCAGCCGTCGGGGGAAACATGAAAACCATTGCGAAGCGAGGTGCGTTGCTCTGCGTTGCCCTGCTCGTCGCCTGCACGGGTCAAGCCGTCGTTCAAGGAACGGAAACGGGTCCCGCGGATCAGAAGACGGCATCACCCGCCGTGCCGGCGACCGGGTCCAGCCAGCCGCAACCCTGCGACAGCCTGACCAAGGTCGAGCTGCCGAACAACACGACCGTGACCTCGGCCGTTTCGGTTCCGGCGGGTCCGTCCGTCCTGCCAGGCGCGACGACGCCCGTCAACGTGCCTGCCTTCTGCAGGGTGGCAGGCGTGTCGAAGCCAACCGGTGACTCGCTGATCAACTTCGAGGTCTGGATGCCTGCCGCCGGCTGGAACGGGAAGCTCGACCACGGCGGCAACGGCGGCTACGGAGGAAGCCTGTCCACACCTGCCGGCTTCATGCTCGCCGGGCTGCTGCGCGGCTACGCGACCACGGGCACCGACATGGGCCACAGCTCCACCGCGACGCCTGGGGCAAGCTTCGGCTGCACGACGCCTGCGCCTTCCGGTTCATCCGCGAAGTGCCTCTCCCACCCCGAGAAGATCGCCGACTGGGGCTTTCGCGCGAACCACGTGACCTCGGTGGCCGCCAAGCTGGTCATCCGGGCCTTTTACGGCACCGGCCCGCGGCTCTCGTACTTCACCGGCTGCTCCGACGGCGGGCACGAGGCTCTGATGGAGGCGCAGCGATTCCCGGACGATTACGACGGCATCGTCGCCGGCGCCTCGGCGAACTTCTGGACGCATCAGTCGGCGGCCTGGGTGTGGGAGGCGCGCGCGACCCTCGACGATCCCGCGAGCGCCATTCCGCTCAGCAAGCTGCCCATGATCAATGCAGCCGCGGTGGCCGCCTGCCCGGGCGTCGTGCCCACCATCATCGACGACCCGACGCGGTGCCGGTTCGATCCGGGGTCGCTGCTCTGCGCCGGCGCCGACCAGCCGAGTTGCCTGACGGCGGCGCAGGTCGCCGCGGTCGGCAAGATCTACGCGGGTCCGCGAAACCCGCGCACCGGAGCGCGGATCTATCCTGGCCTCGAGCGAGGCAGCGAGTCCGCGGGCGGCTCGCTGTCGGCAGGAGCTAGCTGGTCAGCGCTCATCGCCGGGCCGCAGACGTTCTTGGGCGGGGATTTCTACAAGTACATGGTGTTCGACGATCCGAGCTGGGATTTCCACTCGCTCGACTTCGACCATGACATCGCGACCGCCGACAGGGCGATGGCCGCGGTGATCAATTCGACCAGCCCGGACCTCGGCGACTTCCGGGCCCTCGGCGGCAAGCTGATCATGTGGCACGGCTGGGCCGATCCGCTGGTGAACTCGCGCAACAGCATCGACTACCTGCGGAGCGTAGCCGCCTCCCTGGGTCACCACCGCGACGACGAGGAGGAGGAGGAGGACGAGCACGGCGCCGCCCGCGCCACGCTGGGTTTCCTCCGGCTGTTCATGGCGCCTGGCATGGCCCATTGCGCGGGCGGACCGGGGCTCAACACCTTCGATACCCTCACCGCGATTGAGCGGTGGGTGGAAGAGGGCAAGGCGCCGAAGAAGCTCATCGCCTCGCACACCACGCTCGGCTTCCCGGACAACGTCATGTCTGCCACGCCGCCACCCGGGGACTTCTCGCGGCCCCTGTGCCCGTGGCCCAAGACCGCGCACTGGACGGGGAGGGGCAGCAAGACTGACGCCTCCAGCTTCGTCTGCGCACGCGCGGATCGCGAGCGGGACGACGACGACGAAGACGACGACGACGACGATTGAGCCGCTGTGCGCCAATCCGACGGGCGGCGGCGCAACCACCGAGACGACGCGCGCCGCCCTGGTTGCGATGGACCTGTGGGCGGGGCGATAGGACCGATAAGGCGCTTTCTGCCAACTCGATGCTCCCTTCCTTCACTGGACCGAGCGTAGCAGGCCAGCCCGCGGCCATGCTATGCACCGGCCGCGCAGGAGGTGGTGCTCCCGCCCGTGCAGGTGCAGGTCGAGCTGAAGCCCGCCGAGACGGAGATCATCGGCTCCAACCTGAACTCGAAGGAGACCTCGCAACTCTTCGAGCCGGCGCGCGCGGCGTTCGCGCGAGAGGTGCCGCCGATCCGAAGCTGCAGGCGCAGGCGCGCGCCTCGGCGGAGCAGTCGCTGCGCGCGCTGTTCGTCGGCCTCGGGTTCACCGAGGTGGAGTTCGTCCAGCAGCTGCCGCCGATGGCCTCGCGCGGCTGGCGAGCAAGGCAGCTTGCCTCGCTGCCGCGGCTGCTGTAGGTCCTGGATCGCGTTTCTCGCGGAGGGGGGGACTCCGTGCTCACATTCTTGCTGCTTTTGGGGATTGGTCTTCATCCCGTGGAGAGGTTCGCCCGGGAACATCCGGGCAGCCAGCGGTTCCAGTCGGCGGACGGGCAGCGCCTGGTCCACGCCAGCGGTTTCCTGGTGGACACGGGCACGCGGCGGCCCGAGGATGCCGCCCGCGCCTTCCTCTCGAGTCACGGCGCGGCGTTCGGTGTGACCGAGCGCGAAATCCTGGTGTTGAAGGGCGGGCCTGCACCAGGAGCGGTGGGCGCCGTTCATTTCCAGCGAACGATCGAAGGTCTTCCGGTGTTCGGAGGCGACCTGGTCGTCGGAGTCGACGAGCACGGCCGCGTGTTCCTCGTCAACGGAGGGCCGGTAGCGGCCTCCGTCTCCGGCCGCCACTCCTTCGGCGAGGTCGCGGCGCAGCGGGCGGCCGTGTCATCGTTCAAGGGCGGCGTGCGCGGAGCGGGACCGGCTACCGTCGCCGCCGGGTGGCGCGCGTTCGGTGCATCGATGCGGGCGGTGTACCGGGTCGATTTCATCGCGCAGCGACCCGCCGGCGACTGGCGCGCGTTCGTGGACGGCGAGATCGGCGCGGTGCTCTTCCGCGAGGACCTCCGCTCCTACGCCACCGCAGCCGGCCGCGTGTTCGAGGTCTCGCCCACCGAGACCCTCGCCTCGGCGTGCTCCTTGAACGGCTCCGGCCATTCCTTTTGCGCCAGTCCGGTGAGCGTCACTATCCCCAATCTCGTCACCGGCGCCAACCTCGCCGGCTCGCAGACCACGGTCTACAACTGCAAGGGGGCGGACTACCCGACGACGCCGGGGACGGTTGCCACCTCCTGCGGCGCGCCGGTCGACGCGGCCGGCGGGGCATTCAACTTCAACTTCGATTCGACCTACAAGGACAAGGCCGACGACTTCGCGGCGGCGATGGCCTACTACCACCTCGACAAGCACGTGAGCTTCCTGAAGAGCATCGACCCGACGCTCCCGCCCGCGGGCACGACGTCTTCCGGATCGAGCCGCGCGGTGAGGGGAAGCCTTCCCGCGCTCGTCAACGCATTCCAGAACGCCGCGCCTCTCGAGAACGCCTTCTTCTCTGGGGGCCTGGACGCGATGGTCTTCGGCCAGGGCGCCACCGCCGACTACGCGTACGACGCCTCGGTCATGTACCACGAGTTCACGCACGGCGCCGTCTTCGCCTGGGGCGGCTTCCAGCTCGACATCGATTCGCTGGGAGGAGTGATCGAGCCCAAGGGCGTCAATGAAGGGACCGCCGACTCGATGGCGGTGTCCGAGCTGGGCAGGAGCCAGATCGGCGGCTTCGTCAGCGCCACGATGAATCCGCCCGCGCCCTACTTCCGCGACCAGAACGACCCGAACGCGTCCCGCACTTGCCAGGGCGACGGCACGCTGATCAACCAGCTCGGCACCACCAATCCCATCTTCATCAACGGCCTCGACGGCGAGGAGCACGACGACGGCGAGATCTGGAACGGGTTCTACTGGGAGGTCTACCAGGGGCTCAAGCTCGGCGGCTTCAAGGCGTGCGGCGGATCCTGCGACGCGGGGCCGGCGATCCAGTACAAGGCGATCCAGCTCGCAGGAGGAACGGTTCCGACCTACGATCGGTACTGGAACACGTTCAAGGCGGCGGCGACGGCACTCTTTCCGGCGCAGCCCGCGGTGGCGAGCTACGTCGACTGCGTGGCCCGGCGGCGCAAGCTGGACAGGTGCGACCGCACCATTCCTGTCTACGCCGGCGAGCACAAGCTGGAGCTGATCCAGCTCCGCTTCTCGCCCTTCCAAATTGCGCTGCAAGCAACCGGTGCCACGCAGTTCAGAGCCTGCGGCGGCGGTTCGACCGCCACGACGGTGTACGCGCGCAAGGGCGCGCCTGCGCAGATCACCAACATCGATCCCACCACGCACGCCGCGACCGTGACCGCGGACATCACCTTCGCTCCCTTCACGCAGGCCTGCTCCGGAGGCACGGCCCTCTTCAACCTGCCTTCGTCCGGCACGTGGTACCTCCTCCTCGATTCTCCCAATGCCTTGCCGCCGGACTCCGAGATCTATCGCATCGACGCGAGCCCGAACGGCATGGCGTCGCGCCCGGCAGCGACGGCGGCGACTGCCTGTCAGAAAGCCACGACCCTCGCCATCGCGCCCGGATCCGCAAGCGTCGCTCCACGCGGGCAGACGGCGTTCGCCGCGACCGGCGGCAGCGGCACGGGCTACGTCTGGTCCTTGCCCACCAACGGCTCCGGCGGCTCGATCGACGCCTCGACGGGGGCTTACACCGCAGGACCGACGGGGAACGTCACAGACACGGTCAGGGTCACGGATTCGGTCGGGAATTCCGCCAGCGTGAACGTGACCGTGACCGCGCCTCCGCAGGGCGGCGGCGGTGGTGGCGGCTGCAGCACGGGCGGCGTCCCGGAGGCTGCACTCCTGCTGCTCGGCCTCACAGGTCTGTTGCGCCTCCGGCGCGCCCGCATCTCCCGCTGAAAGGAGCGCCCGGATGTTCCAGGTACTGCTGGTGGCGGCTGCCCTCGGGCCGGTCGCCGATTTCAAGGCGGCTTTTCCGGCTGCTTCCGTCATCGAGTCGCCCGCGGGTGGCCGTCTGACGAGCGCCTCGGGATTCGAAGCGTCGGGCCTCGGGGACACGCCGGAAGCCGCGGCCCGCGCCTTCCTGAAGGAATACGGGGCCGCGTTCGGGATCGACCCGCGCCAGGAGCTCGTCGCGCGCACGGCCCTGGCGGCCGGCCAGGTCGGCCCGGTGCGGTTCGAGCGGCACATCGACGGATTGCCGCTCTTCGACGGAGACGTGGTCGTGGGCGTGGACGCCAAAGGCTCCGTCATCTTGGTGAACGCCGCCGACGTTCCCGCGCAGGTGAAGGGACGGGCACGGATCTCCCGGAAGGCCGCCATCCGCGCCGCGACCACCGCCATCCGAGGGCTGCAAACGGCCGACACGCCGCGCGCGAAGCGCGGCTGGCGCGCCTCCGGCCAGCAGATCCGTCCGGTCTGGCGCGTGGACCTCGTCGCCGCCCGGCCACCCGGCGACTGGCGCACCTACGTGGACGCGGAGACCGGCAAGGTGTTTTTGCGAGTCGATCTCCGCACCAGCGATGGCGTCGGGATCTCCCCGAATCGCAGCGCGGCGGATCTTTCCTCGCCGAAGCGTTGAGCCTCAGCGCGGCGGCCCGGCCTTCCGCTCCAGCTCCGCCAGCGCCGCGGGCGTATCCGCGTCGAGGAAGGGTCGCTCGTCGGCCTAGAGCACCGAACGGTTTGAATCCAGCGTAGTCACGCGGCTCGGCGAGCGTGGAGCACTTCGAGGTTGAGAATGGCGGCGTGGCGCCGGGAATCGAGGAGGTTCTTGCGCAGGCCGCGATAGCGAGCGAAACGACCCT
>WNFE01000254.1_pt1 | contig 37575 bp, 33 predicted proteins | sample 5400451 | NCBI WGS metagenome assembly WNFE01 (sample SAMN13153344, study PRJNA577476) | soil metagenome | isolation source: 200 cm saprolite under Douglas fir tree site 2 hole 2 | place: USA:California | collected 2015-04-18
AGGATGCGTTCCATCTGTTTGTTGATATTACTACCAGGCGCAGACCAGGTAACGAATCCCATGCGTGCAGCCTGGGACCCTGTAAACGTGTCCTCTTCCCCGGCTTTCTCGTTTGAGACTACCAGCACGGCATGCTCTGCCACGAGTGTGAAATCAGCGGCTTGTATGAGCATGCTAGCCGATTTCGAGAGTGTGGCTGTGGCCACAGCCAACACGGGCTGGGTGATAGCGCGAACTGCTACACAGGCGTTTTCCACGATTCTAGGAGCGGGAATAATTGCCTCCTGCGAGCCGGGTGCAATGAATTGGGCAGCACTGGAATCGAAATCCAGCACGACTGCTTTGATGCCGCTGCCACTCTCTCTTTTCAGAGAGTCACAGGCGATAACCAGCTCATTGAGCATCAACTCATCAGGATCGGTTGCCAGCACGATGCGAAGCGTTTGTGCTTCGGCAACTATCCGAAGCGCTCGATAGGCTTGTTGCATATACTCCCCACCAAGGGTGATTGCGAGGACCCCGCCCCTACAATGATTATAAACCGGTATCGCTTCTGAGCTTAAAACGTTGAATCTTGCCTGTCGCCGTTTTGGGAAGTTCGGGGACAAACTCGATCCAGCGCGGGTATTTAAAGGATGCCAGCCGTCCCTTCACGAAGGTTTTGAGCTCGTTCGCCATGGCCTCCGAAGCCTCGTATCCCTGGTTAAGGACAATATATGCTTTGGGCTTGACCAGTTCATCGGCATCCATAGCGCCTACTACGGCTGCTTCCAGCACGGACGGGTGAGCGATGAGCGCTCCCTCTACCTCGACAGGCGAGACCCACTGACCACCCACTTTTAGCATATCATCGGAGCGACCGCAATACCAGAGAAAGCTCTCGTCATCCTCATAGTACTTATCGCCTGTATGGATCCAATGGCCATTGATGATATCCTTGGTCTTTTCGTGCTTGTTCCAATAATAAGCGGCCGTGCTGTCTCCGCGGATCAACAAATTGCCAATCTCACCCTGTTTTACCGCGTGGCCGCTTTCATCGGTAATCAATGCTTCATAGCCTGGCACGAGCTTACCCGAGCTTCCAGGCTTTATCTGGCCTATACGGTTGCTGATAAAGATATGCAGGATCTCTGTGCTGCCGATGCCATCGAGGATGTCCACATTGAATTTTTCTTTCCAGCGCCGCAGGATATCGGCGGGCAAGGCCTCACCAGCCGAGATACAAATGCGCACGGAGGAGAAATCGAAGCGTTTCTCTGCATCGGGCAGGGCGAGCATACCAGCGTAGAGCGTGGGAACACCGAAGAAGATGGACGGGCGATACTGCTGAACCACTTTGAACATGTCCTCCGGCAATGGCCGCTCAGGGTAATGTACTGCGCTCGCCCCCACTGCGAAGGGGAAGTAGAGGTTATTGCCGAGACCATAGGCGAAGAAGAGTTTCGCGGCTGAGAATGTGATATCCTCTTCACGAATACCAAGAATTGGTTTAGCGTAAAATTCCGTGCAGTAGGTCATATCGTGCTGCAAGTGGACGCAGCCCTTGGGGAAACCAGTGCTGCCGGAACTATAGAGCCAGAACGCGCTGTCGTCTTTAGTGGTCGCGGCGGCCTGTAGTTCCGCAGATGCCTTCTGTGTCCATTTCTCGAAATCGTGCAGTGTGGCAGTATCTTTTGTGCCATCCTGCTCCAATCCTACTACTACGATATGGCGCACGTATTTGAGTTCAGGAAGAATCTGCTGAATTTGTGACCAGACTACCGAGTGGATGAGCAGGACGCGCGCGCGGCTATCATTGAGCATGTAGACATAGTCGTTGGGACGCAGCGTGGTATTCAAGGGAACAGGTACCGCGCCGATCTTGATTGCGCCGAAGAATCCAGCGGCGAATTGTGGCGAGTCTAGCAATAGCAAGGCTACGCGTTGTTCCATATCGACGCCAAGGTCGAGTAAAGCATTGCCAACACGGTTTGCCAGTTCCGCTATCTGCGCGTAGGTATAGGCATTCCCTTCGAAATAAACGGCGGTTTTGGTGCCGCGCCCCTCTGCGAGGTTGCGGTCCAGGAAGGCTGTAGCTGCGTTGAACTGGTCCGGTATGACGACCCCCGGGATGGTTGACATGAGACATACCTCTTTTCTTATGAATTTCCCCTCTAGAATGATACGAAATTTCTATTGTTTGTATTTTATCCCAAACTCAAGTGTAATAGAAACTCGCGATTGCCTTCACGGCCGTAGATGGGAGAGTCGGTCAAGCCTTGAACGTGGAATGGAGTGTGCTGCGGTATCCATTCCTGTAGTTCTTGCAATACACGCTTATGCACGGCCGGGTCGCTAATAATACCTGCTCCTCGATCGACCTCGGCTTTGCCGGCCTCGAACTGGGGCTTCACCAGTGCTATTACCCAGGCACCCGGGGCGAGGAGTGGTACAATGGCTGGCAGGACGAGGCGTAGGGAGATGAACGAGACATCAATCGTTGCGCACTGGATCGCTTCTGGTAAAGATTGTAGATAGCGAATGTTGGTTTTCTCCATTACAACGACGCGAGGATCGTTGCGTAGTTTCCATGCGAGTTGACCCTGTCCAACGTCGACGGCATAGACGCGCTTTGCGCCATGTTGCAATAAGCAGTCTGTAAAGCCTCCGGTTGAAGCTCCGATGTCAAGCGCAACCAGGCCTGCCGGGTTCAACCCAAAAGTGTCCAGGGCTTTTTCAAGCTTCAGGCCTCCCCGGCTGACATATTTCAATTCGGCGGATGGTTCCATTAAGTGGCATTTGGCGTCGATCGGTACCAATGTGCCGGGCTTATCAACGAGGCGATCTCCGACATATACCTGTCCAGCCATAATCAGTGCGCGGGCGCGCTCCCGGCTTGGAGCCAAACCGCGCCTGACTAGCGCGACGTCAAGCCGCTCTGTGTTTGCTGTCATTGATTATAGTAGATTAATGCGCCGGCGCCGACGAGGCCTACGTTTCTGCCGAGTTGTGACAGTACGATGTGTGCTGAGTCGCGAGGGGCTTTCATTGCACGCTCGTGAACGATCCTAAGCGCCGGTTCCATCAGCATGCGTCCCATTTGGGTAACGCCGCCGCCCAGAATAATAGTGTCAGGATTGTAAATATGAATGATGTTGACAAGGCCGATACCGAGGGCTTCTGCCGCATTTGTGATGATGTCCCGCGCCAGTGGTATGCCTGCTTCAGCTGCACGAGCCACGGTACGGGCGTTGACACGGAGTGGTTCTGTCTCCTCTCCGATATCTTCAAGTTCATCCAGGGGCTGCGTGTTGGGATCCAGGATGGGGAGAGCTGCCTGGTCCGGTACTGTTAGGGTGTGCTCTAACATGGTGCTGGCGAAGGCGAGTAGATCAGCGCCTTGCCCGGCGGCGATTGCTCTGTTGGCGTAGCGAGCAATGGCCGTCCCTGAAGCAAAGGATTCCAGGCAACCAATATTGCCACAGTTGCAACGTTCGCCTTGCCGATCGATGGTCATGTGTCCTAGTTCCGCTGCTGTACCGTTAGCTCCTTCCAAAATCTTCCCATCGATAATGACGCCACCGCCTATGCCCGTGCTTATAGTAAGATAGACCATAAGCTCACTGTCGCGTCCTGCACCAAACATGTATTCACCTAATGCTGCCGCGTGTGCGTCGTTTTCAATAAAAACAGGTACGTTAAATTGCTTACGAAAGCTATCAAGCAAGGGGACATTGTCCCAACCAGGGAGATTGGGAGGTGAATAGATGACTCCTGTGCGGTTATTCAATGGTCCCGGCGTAGCAATACCGATACCTGCGATCTGGTCGAGTGCAATATGCGCTTCATCAAGCGCTTGCTGTGTAGCTGCGTAGATACGTGGGATGGCGCGCTCGGGCTTGGGGTTTTCTCCGGTGAGTAAACTTACGCGCGAGTGTAGCCTGGGACCTTGTAACACCGCTGTTCGTATGTGTGTGCCACCGAGGTCCACTCCCACAACCGGTGACAGTTTTTGTTGATTGGCTGTTGTTTCTTGATTCATTCTATGTCTGCCTCCATCGGTTTGGTAAACAGATCAAAATAGGAATCTAACCCTCCTCTTGCTGTTCGCAGATCATCATACTCCATTTAATGAGATGGGACAAGCGTGGTTGACATAGAACCACATTGCTTCTTGTAAATCAAGGGCCTTGTAAGCGTGTAACCTGTTGAATATTATATTATTAGAGGGACGCGAGTTTTTATTCCGTAAGAGGCGCCATGCACTATGATGAAAAAGAAGTTTTTACGCCTTAACAATAGCTTTTGGACTGGCTTTGCCGCTGCGCTGGCGGCGGGTGCAGTTGCCACTGGCGTCATGATATTTCTCAGCGTTTCATCAGGTGGAGTCTCCTTACCTGAAGTTTTTGGCTCGAGTTTGACCGCTCTTATACCGCCTTCCCTGTTCAATTACTTACATCAAGCGATAGGTGCGGATGCAAAACGCTACCTCTTCTATGGTATCATCGTGGGCCAATGCCTTGTGTTTGCGCTCAGTGGGGCGATTTATAACCAGCGTCTCAATATACAAAATCGGCGTTTGCAATGGAACGATGGCCTACTACTTGCGCTAATACTCTGGTTCCTCGTGGGAATAATCTTCTTGCCATTGAACGGAGCGGGCATTTTTGGCGCGGACCTCAGCACTGGTTTCGTCGCTGGTTTGATCAGCCTTACGGTAGTTGGCCTGGTGTTTGGCTTACTCTTCGTGCTCTTCCAGCGCTGGATTGCCGCACAATTATCCAGGCAAGCTGTAATGAAGAGCGATGATAGCTCTCTGGATAGGGATGTAGACTCATATGAAGCTATATCACGCCGGAACTTATTGAGGAATGGGGTGATAGTGGCGGGTATCGTTTTGTTAGGCGTTGGTGCCTGGCGCTTTATTACCGAAGGGGTCAGCACATCGAGGGTATCGGTGGCTAGTTTATTGCAGCATTATAAAAGTAAAATTGTGCCACCACCAACACCAAACTATGGAGAGATACGACCGGTCCAATTTCTTTCACCAGAGATTACCTTGAATGACCAATTCTATATTGTCTCAAAAAATCTCACCGCTGATCCAACTGTCGATGGCAATTCATGGCGTTTGACGGTCGATGGGCAGGTTGACAATCCTTTTACTCTGACCTACCAGGAATTGTTGGGGCAGCCGATGAAGCAGCAGTACGAGTCGCTGATGTGCATCAGCAACGAGGTTGGCGGCCAGTATATGAGCAATGCGTTGTGGGAAGGCATTCCCTTGATGGATCTTTTGCAGCGCGCGGGTGTAAAGGCAGGAGCTACGAAAATAGTGTTCCACGCGTATGATGACTATACGGACAGCATTCATCTCACAAAAGCGCTTGAACTGACCACCTTGCTCGCAGTACGTATGAATAGCACTACACTGCCGCAGGAACATGGCTTTCCCGCGCGTATGCTGGTGCCTGGTATATATGGGATGAAGCATTGCAAATGGGTCACACGTATTGAAGTTGTCAACTATGATTTCCAGGGCTACTGGCAGCAGCGCGGGTGGAGCGATCCTGCTCCCGTGCGTTTGACTGCGCGTATCGACACTCCCCTGGACGGCTCGACGGTAACTGCCAATCGCACTACATATATTGCGGGTGTCGCCTTTTCGGGCAACAAAGGTATAAGTGAAGTTGATGTGAGTACCGATTCCGCTCAAAGCTGGCAAAGAGCCACGCTCAAGCAGCCGCTATCAGGTCTTACGTGGGTACTGTGGGAACTGGCATGGCAGCCACCCCAGGCAGGTACCTATATCATGACTGCACGTGCAATCGACCTGGAGGGGAATGTCCAGAACCCCACTGAAGAGCCTCCACTGCCGAATGGGTCATCAGGCTACCATAGCATTACATTAAACGTCTCATAGACTAGACCCGGTTTTTAACGGCACCTTTCAAAATATAACCTTTTTAAAGGCGCCGATCGATAAACGTGACAAAATGTCCGTTTCAAAACTCCCCGATGATTATAGTGAGTGAAGACACATCACGCTGAAAACGGAAAAGATGCTGAAGGCCAAAATGGTGACGGACGTTCAGGGGGTAGCGCGTCTGCGGGCGCAAGATGCACAGGCCTTTCGTTCCTTGATCGAACGGTTACAACAGCCCCTCACAGGGTACTTGCATCGCCTCGTAGGTGACCGAGAAGTGGCTCTTGACCTTGCACAAGATACGTTTGTACAGGTGTATAAGGAAATAGGCAAGACGTCTGAAGATCTTTCTGTAGACGCCTGGATCTATCGTATTGCCACGAACTACGGTTTGCGTTATCTCAACCGTAAACGCCTGAAGCAGTTTGTCCGGCTGGGAAGCCGCGAGAACTTTGACGAGAGCCTGGCGGTTGCGGGCCCTGAAGATCAGACGGAGACCCGTATTCTGGTCCACCAGGCCTTAGGGAAGATGAAGCCGAAAGATGCAGCAGTGTTGCAGCTTCATTATGGCAATGGCTTCACTTATGAAGAAATTGGCCAGGTAGTGGGCATGAGTTCGGAGGCAGTTCGCAAGCGCGTGGTTCGCGGTGTGGAAAAATTTCGTAAGGTGTACGAAGAAAAGCAATCCACATGCGAGGACGAAACGTATCGCAAGTCAATTCGGGATACCCAGAAGGAGCGGTAGATAGCAAATGGCAGGTAATACGTGGTGGATATCGGATAAAGATGGCAAAAAACATCCTGAAGACAGTATCTTACTTGCCTACGTTCGAGGACAGCAACTTAAGGATCGTCTGAGAATCAGCCGGCACATCAACGTTGAACAATGTCAGCACTGCCGCTACAAATACAACGAGTTGGTCCAGGTCAGCGTTACCCTGGATGTGTTGGGGCAAATGCCACTATACCAGGACTATCCCGAGCTTTCGGTAGACGATACATTTACATATGTCCAGAGAGCAGCCAACAAACACAATCCTTTACAAGGATACCTCGAATGGGTCGGTAACCGGCAACGCCCAAGAAAATCGGCTATGCGCTTGATCAGCCTCCCGGTTGCATTTGGGCTGGCGCTATTCTTAGTGGTACTGGTGGTACTGGCTGCCCAATTATCCGGAGTGTTGAGGATGTCAGGGCCGCTTCAAGGACATACGAGTCCCAGCCAAAACAATTCGACGGCCATAATACCACATCAAACGACGCCGACACCGGATCTTGCTTTGACGGCTACTGCGAATGCAGCCCTAACTTCAACACCAACAGGGTCAAAACCAGACATTAAAGTCTGTTCGACACATGCGGATATTGTTCAGTTTCGCCTGGTTATTTGTGGTTATCATTTTGAGCCCGGTCATAAAGTGTCATTAGTCGTTGTTTCGCCAGGATATGAACCCGCTATGCAAGATCCTGTAATGGTGAATAAGCAGGGTAAATTCCAGGATACGTTGTATATCTCTAATTGTAGTAATATTCCTCCATATATCTTTCCTTATGATGTGACCTCCCAGAAGTCGTACTCAACTACATTAGAGAATATCTCGTTTGCTAGTTGTCCTGTACCGACTGCTACTGGAGGAGTAGCGGTGGCTAACCCCGGACTAATGGGGAGATCTATCGAGTGACCACGGATTGAAATACCGTGGCTGACGGCGGATACGAAGTGTCAACGGTTCGATGTGGAAGGGAGAAATTATGATGCAACGACAGTGTGCATGGTGTTTACGACTAATGGACAGCATCGGAGAGCCAATCTCTTCGATACCTGTACCAAAAATGTATGAAGCCTCTCATGGTATTTGCAGGGTATGTGGCAATCTCTGGTTGGAAGCGGTTCTACAAGATACAGAAAAGCAGGCCGTGGTACAACCTGTTCCAGTGGAGGTTGACACAAGAGGTATCTGCCAAGAAAAAAATGCTGAATGGCAAACTTGCCTTGAGGCACGCTCATTTTGAGGTGACACCACGGACATTTCTCGCTCATCTCAAGTGAAGTTTGCCATTCAGCAAAAAATCCACCTCTCTAATTGGTGACGCTAAGCGCCACCAGAGGGTCGGATCGCGCTCTTTATTGAGTGGGCTGCATTTCTCTCCCCCCAGAGTGCAGCAACGATCTGGCCCTTTTTGTATGTTCATTTTGTCTGTAAGAACTCCAGCATGTATTGGTTTACTTGTGAGGGTTTTTCTTGCTGCACCCAGTGACCGCTATCGGGGATACGCTTAATCTCGATATCATTCACCCATTGTTCAAGGCCGGTGGTTAGCTCAATACCGAGAGCGATATCTTGTTCTCCCCAGATGAGCAACGTGGGTACGCTAATGTGAGCCCTGGTGTTCTGGGGCAGGCGGCGGAAAAGCTGGCGATAGTAGCTTAACCCGGCTTTTATCGCTCCGGGCTTACTCATGGCTTGTTGATATTTCGCCGTTTCTTCGCGTGGAAAAGCCCATTTTTGCACGGCGGCTCCCCGAAGCATACGCCCAATCTCGTTCGCGTGATTGCGCCGCAGTATATATTCGGGAAGCCAGGGTAGCTGAAAAGCGAATACGTACCAGCTTTTGCGCAGTTGCTTGAGCGTGCGCATCTCGCGCATCATCGCTGCTGGATGAGGGGCATTCATGACGATCAATCGCTCGGTCATTTCTGGGTAGTTGATAGCGAAAGCCCAGGCCAGTACTCCACCCCAATCGTGTCCAACAATGATCGCTTTCTGGAACCCTAAGCCTTTGATCAGCCCTGCGATATCACGAATGAGCGTAGGGATATCGTATCCCCTGCGGGGCTTATCTGTGTCGTTGTAGCCGCGCAGGTCAGGCGCAACCACGGTGTAGCCGTGCTCTGCAAGGAATGGGACCTGGTGGCGCCAGGAATACCAGAACTCGGGGAAGCCGTGCATCAATACGATCAATGGGCCTTCACCTTGTATCACATAATGCATGCGAATGCCATTGGTGATGATGTCGCGATGTCGCCAGGTTTCGGTTGTGGATGTCATAGAGAGACGTTATTCTCCTCCGGCATCGTTATAGACGATCGCTCGTTTTACCTGCTCGATCAGGTCGGTTACGGGGATACCACGGGGGCAGGCATCGGAGCAGTTGAAGATCGTGCGGCAACGCCAGACGCCCTCGCGTTGTCCCAGGATGGCCAGGCGTTCCTCGGCGCCCTGGTCGCGACTATCGAAGATGAAGCGGTGCGCATTCACGATCGAGGCAGGCCCGACCCAGTCTGGATTGCCCCATACAGATGGGCATGAACCTGTACATGCGCCGCATAGGATACACTTTGTTCCCTCATCGAAGCGAGCACGTTCGGCGGGGCTTTGCAAACGTTCTGTGCCTGGCTCAGAGTCGTACGTAATCAGATATGGCTTGACTGCCTTGTATTTGTCGAAGAACGGATCCATATCTACCACCAGGTCCTTGATGACCGGGAAGCCAAGCATTGGTTCAATCGTCACCTTGTTGCCGATATCGCGTATCAGCACTTTGCAGGCCAGGCGATTACGCCCATTGATACGCATGGCGTCTGAACCGCAGACGCCGTGCGCGCAGGAGCGCCGGTAAGTCAGTGTCCCATCCATCGTCCACTTAATTGTATTCAATGCATCCAGCAAGCGATCGATCGGCTCAGCCTCAACACGAAACTCGTCCCAGTGTGGTTTAATATTCTTTTCGGGATCGAAGCGCTTAATTCGCATTAGAACGTTCATTATTCTCTCCTTAGTATTTGCGTTCCTTGGGCTTGAATATGGGGTCATCGATCAGTATGACATCCTTGTAATCGAGCCGCACATCATGGGCTTTGGTGCCTTTGTAGGCAAGGGTGTGTTTGAGCCAGTTTACGTCGTCGCGCTTCTCGTAGTCGGTGCGATAATGTGCGCCCCGGCTCTCGGTACGTGCCAGTGCACCGTGAATAGTAGCTTCAGCACAATCGAGCAAGAAACCAAGCTCAATGGACTCGACCATCTCTGTGTTGAAGACCTTGCCTTTGTCCTGTAACTGAATCCGCTGGTAGGCCTCCTGCAAACCATCGAGCGTGTCGAGCGCGTGGCGCAAACCAGAGTCGTTGCGCTCTACAAAAACACGCTCATCCATCTCGTTTTGCAGCGTGCTGCGCACGCGAGCCGCCGATTCGCCTCCAGTGGAACTGTACAGGCTATCTACGAGCTTGCGCGCAAAGTCTTCGGGCTGTGGAGGCAGTGGCACGTGGTCGTTCTCGGTGATGAATGTTGCCATTTGCTTGCCACCGCGACGACCAAACACGATCAGGTCCACGAGTGAGTTAGTACCCAGGCGATTTGCACCGTGCACGGAAACGCAGGCTACTTCGCCAGCGGCATAGAAACCTGGCAATGGCGTCCACTGGGGATCGATCACTACGCGGGCTTCTGTGTCGGTTGGGATACCACCCATGGCATAGTGCGCTGTAGGCTGGATTGGCACTGGTTCCGTGATCGGCTCGACACCCAGGTAGTTACGCGCGAAATCGGTGATATCCGGCAGCTTTTCGCTGATCGTCTTTGCCCCAAGGTGTCGTACATCCAGGTACACGTAGTCTTTTCCATCTACACCGCGTCCCTCTTTGATCTCTTGAATGATACTGCGCGACACGATGTCACGCGGTGCCAGGTCTTTGAGGGTGGGCATGTAGCGCTCCATGAAGTACTCACCCTTGCCATTCAGTAGTTTACCTCCTTCGCCTCGCGCCGCCTCGCTCAAAAGCACTCCAACTTTATAGATACCCGTGGGGTGGAACTGATACATCTCCATGTCTTCCAATGGAATGCCCCTGCGGTAGGCGATTGCCATGCCGTCGCCCATGCAAGCGAAGGCATTGCTGGTGACACGCCAGGCTCTGCCATAGCCACCAGTGGCGAAAAGGACGGCTTTGGCATGGAAGGTATGAATTTCTCCCGTGCGAATCTCGAGGGCGACGACACCGCATGCTCGCCCTTCGTTCAACAATAAGTCCAGCACCAGGAATTCATTGAAGAAGCGCACCTGGTTCTTGATGGCGTTCTGGTACATGGTTTGAAGAATCATGTGTCCGGTGCGGTCAGCAGCATAGCAGGCGCGGCGCACGGGCGCTTCGCCATAGTTGCGCGTATGCCCGCCGAAGCGGCGCTGGTCAATGCGTCCATCTTTGGTACGGTTGAAAGGCAGGCCGCGATGCTCCAGTTCGTAGACGGCATCGATAGCTTCCCGTGCCAGGATCTCCGCTGCGGGCTGGTCTACAAGATAGTCACCACCCTTGACAGTATCGTACATATGCCACTTCCAGTGATCTTCTTCCTGGTTACCGAGGGCAGCGGCCACGCCTCCCTGGGCCGCGCCCGTGTGGGAACGCGTGGGGTAAACTTTGCTGAGTACTGCCACACTGGCATTTGGAAGCTGCATCGCAGCCATCAGTCCAGCGCCACCTGCGCCGACGATCACGACGTCGAATTTATGGTACATATCTGTCTCCTTCATTCTTGGGGCCGGAGGCGGGGGGTATGAAGCAAGAAAATAAGTTGGTAGCCGTAGGACATCCTCCCTTGCGAGTACCCCCGCTCTCGCCCTTTCGTTTCGTCATGGGCACCCACTCGCGAAAGAGGGATGTCCTGCAACCACGTGACAGGCAAAAAGCTCGTTAGTCCTGGAAGAGGTGGATGCACCTGGTTGATAAACTCGATAGGATCATAGTTGTGCTCACAGCTTCTAGAATCAACGCCGTAGGCTTGAGGCAGGAACTTCGCCGGGCCTGCCTGATTACTTGACGTTGTATGCTTATTATACTCCAGGTGGGGGAATGGCGCAAACGGGGTATGCGCCGCCTCACTCAGCCATTTCGATACATTTTTAATTTGATCTGGTAAAAGGGCGCACTCACGTATATAATAGGGGCATTGAAAGCCATGAGTGTCCATTCATCACCATTTCGACCTTAAGGGTCGAAGTTGTAAGTGTAACCTGTCAGCGTATTACCTACTAAGACATGATTCGTCTTGCGCCTCACTATGTAAGTGGTTCGCTGAGCTTGTATTGAATTGGTATACCAGGAACGCAATCGAGTTGTCTTAGCAGGGAGTACACTGTGGGTTCACTGCGCGGAAAACAAGCGAGAACGAATCTTGCAACAGCAGGACAGATTGATGCTGGGGTGCAGGGTTCTCGGGGGGCCAGGAATACTGGGTTCTCGGGAGGGGCTAACGTGCAGGAGTTTCAGACGTTTTACCAGGAGAACCTCGGTCTGATTTATCGCTATGTCTATAGCAAGGTGGGGAATCGCGAGGAGGCCGAGGACCTGACGTCACAGATATTTATGAAAGCCGTACGCGGCGTCGATACCGAACGTGGCTCGCAAAGTATGCAAAAGTGGCTGTTTCAGGTTGCTCGCACAACCATTGCAGATTACTGGCGGGCTCACTATCGTATATCGGCAAGTTCCCTTGAGGAATTATTGGATGCCGGTTGGGAAGGCCCCGTTGAAGAAGGGCCTGTTGTGATGAGCAGCAGACCGGAAGATCGTGTGAAGCGTATCCTTCAGGCTTTGCCTGAACACTATCGAGAAGTGCTGACTTGCCGTTTTCTGCTCAATCTCTCGATACGAGATACTGCTAATCGCATGTGTTTGACGGAAGGGAACGTCAAAGTATTACAGTTTCGCGCGCTGAAACGTGCTGCTGACCTTGAGCACGTTGTTATCGAAACGCTATGATATTGGGAAAGGGCGAGTCGAACAGGGAAGTGACCGTTGTGGTCGCACGAAGTACCTAAGAAAGGGTGTCTGAGTGGCGCCTTTATGGAGACACAAATTTATGTCAGGTGATTTCCATCAGGATCAAGATCAGGAACGATTTGAAGACTACCTGGAGCTGGAGCACTTTATAGAAGAGCTTCAGGCGGGACGTCCAGCTCATCCTCCAGATGGGTTGACGCCCACCAAGGCTCGTATCTATCGTATGGCCGCGCTCTTTCGCTCTGCTTCGCCTGATGAAGTCACGCCCCGCCCTGAATTTGCCGCTGAGTTGCAGGCCAGGCTTGAACAAGAGTTAGAGCGACCGCCCAAGACGCGCCATCTCCCTTTCCTCTCTAAGAAGCCGCAGGAGAAACCTCGTGTCTCGCGACGTGCTCTGCTTGCCGGTGGAGCTGCTGCTGTCGCGGCCTCGCTGGCTGTGGGTGCCGGTGTTGAACACGTGGTGGAACAAGTGACACAAGCACCACAGACAACAATCGGAGGAGGGTCAGGACAGGGGACAATATGGCAGTCTCCCATTGTGCCACCGGATGTAGCCTCTACCTGGCTCTTTGTCACGACGCTTGCAGAACTTGGAGTAAACGGGGTACGCTTTGCAACAGAATCCATTGTTGGCTATGTCATCCGCAACGATGGGGATGTTGGTGAATCACTAAGTGAAGGGCCAGTCATAGCGATGTCGGCAGCCTGTACCCACATGGGCTGTATTGTGCAATGGCAGGATTCGGATCGTAAATACCATTGTCCCTGTCATGGCGGCCTGTTCACTGAATATGGCAAGGTGGACAAGTCATCAACGATACCCTACGTAGCTCCGTTGCCGCGCTTAGAAGCGAAGGTAGTGGATGGCAAAGTGTTTGTCAGGGTACCAACGAGTATAAAATGATGCGAGGTCTGCTGGCAATAGCGCTTGACCTCACCTTTCTTCCCCCAAGATAATACGGACATAGCTCTTGTAGCGCCGTTCGTCGATGACTTTGTCGTCGACTGCCTGGCGGATGGCGCAGCCATCTTCTTCGATATGCATGCAGTCGGAGTACAGACATTCGCCCAGGTATGGGCGGAACTCGACAAAGCACCAGGCGAGGTCTTCGGGCGGGATGTTCCAGGTAGCTAGTGCGCGAATGCCTGCTGAATCGGCAAGCCAACCCCCACCTGACAATTGATAGAGCTGCGAACCAGTGGTGGTGTGCCTTCCCTTACCGGTCGCGTCGCTTACAAGCCCCGTCTTAATAGCCATGCCAGGCTCGATAGCGTTCACAAGAGATGACTTGCCTACCCCTGACGGCCCGCTGAAGAGCGTGGTATGCTCCCTCAATAGAGAGTTCAGGGTTTCGATTCCTTGACCGGTCTTTGGGCTGGTCCAGATTACGATATAGCCCAGGCGACTATAGAGGTCTGCCGCTTCATCCACGTACTGCTCGTGCGGTAGATCGACTTTGTTGAGGCAAATGATGGGGCGGATCTCAGCCGATTCACAAATCGCCAGGTAGCGGTCGAGCATACCAAAATGCGGCTCGGGGTGTGTCGTGGCAAAGGCGAGCACGACCTGGTCCAGGTTGGCGAGCATGGTTTGCTCCATGGCTCTTTTGGATGTTGAAGCTGCATCCTTGCGTGATAGGGAACTCTGGCGGGGCAGGATCTCCTCGATCATGCCGGTGTTGTCATCGAGACGACGAAGTTTCACGTAGTCTCCCACCGATAAGCGTACAGGTAACGGGTTGGCATCTGTGTCACGATGCTCGATACGTTGAGTCTTTGGTGATGCGAGCGTTTTGTCGTAACGCGGACGTGCTTTGCTTACTGATTTTGGGAATTGAGCCTGGGCAAAGGCTTTTTTGAGTTTTCCTCGCAATGTGCAGCGTAGAACGCCGATATCGGTATGAACGTCATAAATGCCATGGGCACCGTTCAATACCACGCCGGTAAGTGTCTCCGGGTCGTTAATCAATGCTTTCCCTCCAGGAGAATAAAAAACACGGTTCGAACGATCAATCGTGTGATGTCTACCGTGTGGAGGGAACGAGCCACGTTCTACCTTTTGCTTAGCAGATGCCAGGTAATTTCTTGTTGAATGTTTTGCTGGTGCCCTGGCGTGGCAGCGTTCGCTCATTACCCTCAACGCGGGTAGACAAGGTGCATGCAAGCACAAATTGTGAATAGACGTGCTTTTCCATATTTTGCACCTCCTCTAAGACTGGCGAAGCCAGAATTTATGCGAACGTTTATTTTCTACAGGATACTAGAAGATAGGGGGGTTGTCAATATAGTTAAGCTGGTCGAAAAACCAGCAATATCCCCGCCGTAACAGGCCCTACCAGGAGTACGGCCAATCCCCAGCCAAGTCCTACCCAGGTGGCGATTACGCCTACGAGCAGCGGCAAGAGGCTGGTGATGGGTGAAATGAGGGAGGTTACACTGAGTACCACGCCTGATTTGCCGGGCTGCGTGGCATAGGCCTGTGCCTGCGCGAGTGTGTGCCAGCTTGATTCAACCAGGCTGAACACTGCCAGGGCTATGAATTTTGGCAGCACGCCGGGGACCAGTAGAAATATGCCATAGCTCGCGATCCCCATCCAGATGCTGAATTTCAGCAGAGACATGCCTGCCATGTGGCGAAGCAGCCAGGGGAGAAGCGCTTTTCCTACTAAAGAGCAAACTATGATAATGAGCAACGCCGAGCTGGCAGCGACATTGCTCAACCCTACACTATCATGGAAATAAAGCACAGCAAAACTGTTGAGGGGTATTTCCAACAAGGGTAGGATCAATGCCCAGCGTAACAATGCCATGTCGAGCGCGGCTGCTTTTAGCGCGGCCCAGTTGGATATGGATTTGACCTCTTCTCCCTCTGCTTCTCCTTCCTCGGTTGCCTTTTCTGCACGGGGGAAGCGTAGCCTTGCCAGGAAAAGGGCGTAGATGATGAACAGTATGCCTCCCAGGATGAAGAGCGTGCGCCAGTCGACACCGAGGGCATAAGCGACAGCAACTGTCAATAAGGTGGCGAGAAAGCCAATATTACCAATAATTGACCACCAGGCCATCATGTGATCATGTCGCCCTGGATGGGCGTCCATGAGCGAGGCCTGGCTCAGACCAACGAACGGGCCACCGGCGAATCCCTGGATCGCTACTCCTGTGAGAAGCAGGAGATAGCCAGGAGCCAGGCCCATCACTATTAAGCCGATGCCAGCGGTGATGGTACCAACAGAAATAAGTAAGCGACGTGACCAGATATCGCCACTGATGCCGAAGATAGCATCGCTGATAATATCGCTGCCTTCCAGGACCGTGAAGAGGAAACTTACCTGGATGTAGTTCAAGCCAAGCGCTGCCCTTATAGCAGGAAGTATGGCGGCAAGTAAGTTACTGAACCATTCGTTGAAAAACTCTACGCCTAACAGTAAGAGAGTCAGTCACCGTTTCGAGAACATACATAAACCTCCTTTTAGAATGACTTAGCGAAACTCAAAACGCGCTTCGACTCTACCGAAATGTAGGATATCACCATCCTTAAGCGGTTGTTGTTTGTATGGATGTAAGACTTCGCTATTTAAGCGTGTCTTGTTGCGCGAATTTTGATCCTCAACCATCCAGGTCCCCCGCACGTTCAAGATACATGCATGTTTTCGGCCAAGCGTCATGGTTGGATCGTCGATCTGAATATCGGGATGGATCTCTCGTTTTGGATCTTCGCGGCCAACAATCATGTTTGCTCCACTTAACACGAATGTTTGTCCTGTAGAGATAATTATAAGTTGTGCTTGCTGATGAACTGCGGGTGCTTGGCCACGGATACGTTGCTGTATCTGTTCGAGTGCCGCGATAAACTCGCGGGGCGTCTGGTAGCGGACATGAGGCGATTTAGCCATTGCCCTCTGCATGAAAGCGTCCATTTCGGGAGGTAAGTCCGGGCGCAGGCGGCAAATCGAGGGTATGTCTTCGGTTTGGTGTTTGAGAATGATGTCTACAGCGTTGCCTCCAGTATAAGGAGGTTGACCTGCAAGTGACTCAAACAGGACGATAGCAAGGGAGTAGAGGTCGGAGCGGATATCTGCGGAATGCCCCCTCAATACCTGTTCTGGAGCGCTGTAGTATGCCGTTCCCATAAATTTATCTGAACTTGTGATGGTTGGTGTTTCTTGGCTACGCGATAGGCCGAAGTCGGCTAACTTCACAGCTCCTTTGTTACTGATGAGGATGTTCTGAGGCTTGATGTCACGGTGAACCACTCCCCTCTTAAATGTAGCGTCCAGTCCTTCGGCGACTTGCAGCACATAACTCAAAGCGCGTAGTGGTTCCATTGGACCATAAGTTTGTATGTAATACTTGAAGCTTTGGCCATCGATGTGGTGCATGATGATGAAATAGATATTGTCTTCGTTGCCGTAATCGACGATCCTCACGATGTGTGGGTCATTGAGGCTTTGCAGGATGTATGCTTCTCGTTTGAAGCGTTCTAACAGCTCGCTATCAAATGCATGATCAAGGTGCAAGATTTTTGCTGCATAAAGGTAGTTGTTTTGCAGGTCGCGGGCGATATAGACTGCGCCGAAGGTGCCGCTTCCCCGTTCATCAATCAGTTTGTAGCGACCCTTGATGATATGCCCAAGAAGCAGTGTGCTGCTCATGTTCATTCCTATCCGAAAGGCAATGTTCGAAGCTTAAATTTTGATCCTGGCGAGAGCAAACCTCACCGATTCTCTTCTCTGCTATATTACATCATTTGCCCGTTATTGTCATTGCCGGGATTCCTGGCATCCAGGGTCCACTTTCTTCTGTCACTGATTACCTGGTTACTAGGAACACCAATTCGCTTGGGAATGCGAAGCGTTGGATTGACCAGGTTTTGTTGGCTACCAATTCATAAAAGCTGGCCTCGTAGTTGCTGACCATGCCTTTCTTTTTTCCACCGAGGCTGCGAGCAGGAAACGAGACGACGAGGTGGTCAGCATTAATTGACTCTAGAAGTCGCAGGCCCGCTGATTTGTCTACCTGTTCGAGGCAGGGAATGGCCTTGAGAATAAAGGCGACATCGACCTTTTGAGCAGGACAATAGTGTAACACATTGCATACTTTTCCATATCCCTGTACAGGCAGGAGAGTCATGTACTCGTTTAAGAAGTCTATCATGTCCCGATAGATGTCATACGCATAGTATTGTGCGTGTTCGCTCAGAGGCATCCAGGGTATGCTAAGTGGGTGTAAACCACAGGCAATATCAATGACTGAATTGATGGGAGGAAGGTCAGCCAGTATGGTGCTGTAGAATTGTTCCAGGATGGGCAGGCGTTCTCTGGTGGAGGAGTGATGACCCATAATCCCTCTACTCCTGTCAAGAAAAAGCTCACGGTTACCAGCCAGGGATGCCTGCTTGAGTTCATTTAACCAAAATGAATAGTGCGGGGGGCTATCTTGATAGGCTGCACCCACCTGGTGCAACTTATTCTTGGTGGCTTTGATGGCCTCTTTGAGATTGTGCCGCCTGGTCAGTTCCTGAATGCCAATATATTTAACGAAATCACTGTCGATGCTCTTGTATTTGGAACTAGCCAGGATAGAGTCAATAAGTTGCTCTATTTGGTGGTGTTCCTTGCCGTGCATATTGCTCTGCCCTCAATCGTTCGGTAAGTTGGACCATGTATCTGAGGTTATGGATGGTCGCGAGTCTCAGAAAGAGGCTATCATTGATCTTGAAAAGGTGATGGAGATATGCCACCGAGTAGCGTGAACAGCATAGACAGTCGCAGAAAGGAGAAATGGGTCCATCGTTCTTGATAGCCTTGTCATCATTGACGTAGAGGTGCGAAAACCATTTCTCTGTCGAGCCAGGTGCGGGCAACGAGTCTGGGGTTGTAAATACATACAGGCGCGCGTGCCGTGCGTCTCGAGTTGGCATGGCGCTATCGAAGATATCGTAGCCTATCCTGGCGCACTCCACGACATTGGCCGGGTGGCCCACACCCAGGGCGTGCATTGGCAGTTCTGGCGGTACGAGTTCCCTGGTATACGTGATGATATCGGTGAGCAGCTGGCCTTTGCTGTCCAATGGCCAGCCTCCAAAGCCAAATCCATCGAAACCAATTTCCAGGAGAGCATCGGCACATTGCTTGCGCAGTTCGTAAAAGCCTCCTCCCTGGATGACGCCGAATAGCAATGGCCTTTGTTCTTGAGGAATGCGCTTTTGCTGAATAAGACGTTGAAACTCATCTTTGCAGTGCTTCGCCCACTCGATAGTTCGCTTGACAGATTCTTGCTGGGTTTCAAATGGATCATCCACGTGCGTACAGTCGTCGAGGCAGACGACGAAATCAGAGCCATAGCTGATCTGTAGCTGTATGCTCTTTTCGGGTGTGAGATGAAATTTGCGGTCAGAACCCTCGGGTTGGAAAGTGATCCCCTTGTCGTTCATAGAACCAAATCTGGGGTTTTGCCGAATCAAAGAATATGCCTGAAAGCCTCCTGAGTCCGTGATGATGGGATGCGGCCAGCCCGACATGCTATGCAATCCGCCTAGAGATGATATGGTCGAGGAGCCAGGACGCTGCATCAGGTGAAACGTATTCATGACAACAGCCTCGATCCCACATTGTTCCAGGTCGACGCTATCTACGTTACGTACTACGCCAAGAGTGGCATCTGGTAGAAAAGCGGGGAGGTGCAACTGCCCGTGGGGCAACTGTAAGCTGGTTCTATATGTATTCATGGCTTCGTGTTTATCTCTCTACGGTGCCAATCCGTCAATTGCTGATAGGCATGGGCTATGCGCAGTATCATCGATTCCTCGAATGGCTTACCTACTAGCTGCAAGCCGATGGGCAAACCACCGGTCGTAAAGCCGCAGGGGAGTGAGACGGCGGGTAGCCCCGCGAGATTAAAGGGCATCGTCAGCCTTAAGAGCGCGGTCGTCGCATTTTCAGTGATGCCGTCGATTTGGATATCTTGATCCGCTTGTTCTACCGGAATCGCGGGGATGGGTATAGTAGGGAGCACCAACGCGTTGACCCCCTGCATAGCAGAGCGCAGGTTGCTGGAGAAGGTGCGACGTTGCTGCTGCGCGCGCAAGTAATCGACGGCTGTAATGGTCTGACCTTGCAGCAGTCGTGAGCGCGTTCTCTCACCGTAGGCTTCCAGGCGGTTAGTAAGCCAATCTTTCTCCATGTGTGCCAGGGAGGCTTCGGGCATCTGGATGGTGCGATACACTTCCATTGCAGAACGCCGCAACTCAATATCGCTAACCTCGGCTCCCTCCTCTTGAAGTACAAGCAACGTTGCGTGCCAGGCAGCACGTACTTCGGGATCGAGCGGAGCCACGAATGACTCTGATAGTACACCGAGCTTGATGCCCTGTAATGAAAGCGGGCCGCGTCCTTCTGGTCCGCTAAGTAACGTTGCGCTGGATTTATCAGGAGGGCGTGAGACGCTGTTGGGGTCACGCGGATCATATTTGGCGATGGCATCGAAGAGTATGGCGCAGTCTTCGGCGCTGCGGCCCATTGGCCCGACGTGATCGAGCGACCAGCTAAGGGGGATGACGCCGAAGGTGCTTACACGCCCATATGTCGGCTTGAGTCCTGTGACGCCACAACACGCTGATGGGATGCGGATTGAGCCGCCCGTATCGCTACCAATGGAGCCGAGGCACATACCTGCCGCCACTGCTGCAGCGGAACCGCCGCTGGAGCCGCCGGGGATGTGGGTCAGGTCCCAGGGATTGCGAGTGGGGGGTGTGTACGTCCCGTAGGCGAATTCGTGGGTGTTTGTCTTGCCAATGATGACGGCCCCTGCCCTGCGCAGCTGTTCGACTACGGTCGCATCTTCTTGCGAAACGTGATCGGCAAGGACTTTTGAGCCCGCCGTCAAGCGTACATTTTTGACGGCGATAAGGTCTTTTACGCCGATCGGGATTCCGTGCAACGGGCCACGAAAAAGGCCTGTGCGCTGCTCGTTCTCGGCCTTCTCCGCCTCTTCGAAAGCCTGGTCGCGCATGACTGTAATGAACGCGTGAATCCTGCTGTCGAGCTGTTCGATGCGCTCTAATGTTTCGGCCAAAAGCTCGGTTGGTGTTATCAAGCCGGAACGGAGTTCTTCCGAGGCTTCTTGGATGGAAAGGTAGGGCATATATCTATTCTATACTTTCTGTTTAGTATCAGCTTTTTCCTGTGAGTATATCACAACCGCACTATATTGCTTCATTATCTTGCATCCCTCGTTCCTTTTGTGATAATCTCTACGGTGGATTAGGTAGGATACTTCTTCTCGAAATCTCTACATCTAACTCCAATGTATCTGTCTTTCTCTTACTTCTCTTTTCTATCTATCTTACGAGGTGATTACTAATGCCCTACGATATGGGTGAATATTACGAACGAGCCAGTGACTATGATCTTGAGTACCAGAGTCAGACGGAGCAGGATGTTCCTTTCTGGTATGAGTTGGTGATGCGCTACACTCCGCAGCGTGTACTGGAACTGGCCTGCGGGAGCGGGCGTATTGGCATCGAGTTGCTACACAGCCCTGGCGACTTTCAACTTGAAGGGCTGGATATCTCGCCTGAGATGCTGGATGCTTATCGACGCAAACTAGCGCGGGAGCCTGAAGCTGTTCAACGGCGCGTCACATTGCATGAAGCCGACATGTCTAACTATCAACTCGAACATAAGGGGGAGTTTGACCTGATCTTCCTTCCTTTTAATTCTATCGCGCATCTGTATGAGGTAGGGCAACAGCTTGATACCTTTAAAAATACCTATGATCACCTGACAGTCGATGGCAGGTTCGTGGTCGATGTTTTCCTCCCCGACGTCGATTACCTGAGCGATGCGCTCAATCGACCTTCTAATGTGTACATGGAAGACGAAATAGAAGCACCGGATGATGAATTTACAATGCTGCTTTATACAAGTAGAAAGTACGACCCGTTCGAGCAGTTGCAGCATATCGTGTGGACGCATGAAAAATTCTTTGAAACAGGCGAAAACGAGCGCTACCTGACCAGGCTTGATATGCACATTTTCTTCCCACGTGAACTCCAGTTGCTCTTCCTGGCAACAGGCTTCAGCATCGAGGCCATCTATGGTGGGTATGATTGGGCACCGTTTGGCAGGGGAACGCGCCAAATTGTAGTAGGGCGCAAAAGAAAAAATTGACGCCTTATCATTTGTGATAGCCGGCCCATTTCAGTGCTAATCGGTATGCGCGCGATAATACTCCACCGTTCTGGTTAACCCCTCTTCGAGTGAGACCTGTGGTTTAAATGCAATCAGGTGCTTCAACAGAGTGATATCAGCCCGTTGCCGGCGTACATCACCTGGTCGTGGAGCGCGATGCTCGAGGGGGATTGTCCAGCCCAGGATCTGTTCAATCTTTTTCTTGAGATCAAGCATGCTGATTTCCTGTCCCGAACCGATATTCACCGCTAACCCTCGCGCCTGGGGACATGTGTAGAGATCCAGAACGGCCCGCACTGTATCGGTGACGTAGCTGAAATCGCGTGTCTGCTGCCCGTCGCCAAGTAATGTAAAGACGCGCCCCTCAAACGCGCACCGCAGCATGGTAGGAATGATAGCTGCATATTGCTGAGCATTTTGCCTGGGGCCATAAATATTAAAAGGGCGCACAACGAGAGTATCCAGTCCAAACGTGGCAGCGTAGGTACGCACCAGGTGATCACTCGAAGCTTTACTAGCCGCAAAAGGCGTGAGAGGGACAAGCGGATGCTCCTCATGCATGGGGATGGTCCTGGCCGAGCCATAGGCCTCAGACGACGAGAAATGTACCAACGTTTCAAATCGCCCCTCTCGCAAGAGTTCGCAAAGTGCTGAGGTGATGTGCACGTTCGTTTCGAAACAAAACTGTGGTCGCACCATTGAGGTAAGGAAAGGGATGACGGCAAGGTCAAACACCACATCCACCGCGCCCAATCGCGAGAATGCTTCACGAAGCGAGCGGTCATTCGAGGCATCGATATACAGAATTCGCAGGTCCGGCATGCGCCGCGATGCCTCGGCAAGGTTGGAAAGCGTTCCTAGAAAGAAGTTGTCAATGATGGTAAGCCGTTTTACATCCTCCGGCACCAGAAGATCAACAAGATGGCTCCCGATGAATCCAGCACCACCTGTTATCACTACATGTTTTCCTTTTAGCGTTCGGTAAGATGAAACCATCAACTCGTTCCTCATTCCTCAATTATTTGTAACTATTCAGGTCTCCCTGCTGCTTGACTCCTCACTGCCTCCGGCAGTTCGCTAGGGGTGTGGCGTGGGAGCGGGCTGTGCCGCCGCCGGCGGCACAGCCCGCTCCCACGCCACACCTGGGTGAGCCGCCGCAGGCGGCGAGCTGTCCTGAATAGTTACGGTTATCTTCGCTTTAGAGGCTTACTACTTCAGTTTTCCTCTGTTGAGTTCGGCCGAGTACCAGCATGTAGTTGTGGTATCGAATCGAAGTAAAGTCACGGTACAAGCCCGCTCGAGCAGCGTCATAGATTTCTCGGATGCCATTGATTACCCGATAGCGGCAGTTAAATTTGAGATCACGATGGATACGCTCGAAGTTCACTCGATAGCTCGGATTATTGGCATTATCAACAATAATGGACAACTTGGCGCCATGTACCTCCTGCACGATAAGTTGACCGAGTTCTCTGAGGCGATAGTTCTCTTTGTTGGTTCCGCAGTTGTATATTTCAACTTTGGAGTGAGGTGGTGTTGCCTCCAGTGCTTTCACGATGGCCTGTGCAGCGTCTCGTACGTGAAGAAATGGTCGCCATTGATCTCCTACGTACACCGTCACTTCATGTTCCAGCACCGCCTTAATCGTCATCCAGTTGACAATGAGGTCGAAGCGCATACGAGGCGAGAGCCCATATAGGGTCGCAAAACGAAGAATACAGGGCAAAAACGTTTCATTGCGTACGGACATCAGATAGTTCTCTGAGTGGATCTTGCTGCGTGCATAGAGCGATTGAGGATTTAAGGGAGCCGACTCGTCCACATCCTCGTTTGTATACAGGCCATAGTTGCTGCAACTGGAGGCAAATACAAAGCGTCTAATCCCTGCTTTACGGCACGCCTCTGCCAGGTAAATGGTACCCAGGTAGTTGGTTGACCAAGCTAAGTCGGGATTACTGTTGCAAGCGGGATCACCTACAATGCTCGCTAAGTGAACCACGGCATCCACGCCTTTCAAGGCTGACACAACATCCTTAGGATTACGTATATCCCCTTGCACGCATGAAACATCTATACCATTAAATTTATAAGGGAACTGGGGAGAGGTAATACCATTATCGAAAACTATTGTTCGATATCCCCGGATACTTAGCTCTTCTGTCAGAACAGATCCAAGGTAACCGGCACCACCTGTCACTAGCACTGTGTGTATAGACATAATTAACCAACCTCTCTTTGGTTGACCTAAAGAAGAATATGGGTCACTCTTCAGATCTCCCCTCTGCTTGACTCCTCACTGCCTACGGCAGTGAGAAGTCCTGAATAGTTATGAATATGGAAAATGAGGCTCGATAGAGAATATGCGTCATGAACTTACTTCTTGTTGGGTATCATTTATGCATTGAAGCTGGAAGCTTTGTGCAATGCGTGTTGCTGCATCTCCTTCTCCAAATGGGTTATGCTGTGGTGGCTCTGGCTTCTGCCGGCCGATAGCCTCGATGATGGCCTGGCTATTGCTCTCAAGCAGCACATTCCACCCGGATTGGATCGTCTCAGGCCATTCGGTTTCTTCTCGCAGGGTCAGGCAGGGTACCTTCAGAAGGAATGCCTCCTTTTGCATCTCACTGGAATCTGTGAGAATGCGATAGGCAGCACTTTCTAGCGCCAGCATATCGATAAATCCAACAGGTTCGATGAAGCGGATATGTTTTCCCCAGGTGATATCATAGCGATCCAAGCAGTCACGAGTATACGGATGGAGAAGAAAAATTATAGGCATATCCAGCTTGTTGAGTGCACTCGCAATTTCACTCATGGCGGTTGGATTATTGGTGTTGGCGGTATGATGCACGGTCACTAGTAGATAGTCTTGTTGTGCGACATCCAATGCAGAGAGTAATACCTGGGCATGGTCTTCAATCTTCGGCTGAACTTGTCGCAGGATGTCATACGTGACATCTCCTACCACCTCTACTCCCCGTACGATGCCTTCATTGTTGGCAAACTTGCAAGCTGTTTCTGTTGGACAAAACAGGCGATCTGACAAATGATCTGTGACCACACGATTAATCTCTTGTGGCATTGCCCTTTTGAAACTGCGCAAGCCTGCTTCGACATGCGCAATGGGGATTTGGAGCTTTGCTGCTGCCAGCGCACCAGCCAGTGTTGAATTTGTATCGCCATATACGATCACCCAGTCTGGACACTCTTTCATCAGAACTAGGTCAATGGTCTCGAGCATACGAGCTGTCTGCGCTCCGCATGATCCAGAAGCGACTCCGAGGTGATAATCTGGAGCAGGGATCTTCAATTCGTCAAAGAACAAAGCCGACATACGATAGTCGTAATGTTGTCCTGTATGGATAATAATTTCTTCGTGCTGTTGCCGTAGCGCATCGCTTACCGGCATGAGCTTAATGAATTGGGGGCGACCCCCTACAATTGATGCTAAACGCACTATGTACCTCTTCCTTCGTAGAGCTGAAGAGATGAAGGAGTGTTCATCTCTCTGCCCTTTCAACTTGCTGGGATTGTCATCACCTGAAGCAATGTAGTGCATCCCGAGCGGTTCGACGGTTTCACGGCTGAACAATCTCCGTCTATCGAGCACAACCTGATAATGTGCAAATGGCGAAAGTCGAGCCACTGATAGACCTGAAAAATGATCGCATGAATCGGTTCAGCAGGATCAGGGGGAAGAAGTATATAACCCGGTGCGAGCAGCCTGGCTTTCAATCACATAGAGCGAGCACCTCACTGACAATCATTGAGTGATTTTCCTCGCTCAGCGATGGGTGCATTGGAAGTGACAAAACCTTCCTTGCAGCCGCTTCCATGACAGGCAGGTGATGAACATGACGGTGCCCTGTACGTGACCCAGGCATTTGAATGAAGTTGCTAGGGTCCGCTGTCAAAAATCTCGCGTGTGCAATGCTCTGCTCATGGAACAGATCCAGCTTGGCGAGATATGCCAACTGGTTTGACGCACGAACGCGAAGAATTGCAACCTCCTCCTCTTCCCCTAAAAGAGGATGTGCAATTGAAATCATGAAAAGCTCCCCACAGTTATAAGGCGATTCCGTGTTATCTCTGGGCAGTTGACACCCAAGACGAATAACCAGACTGAGTATAGCGTTTACAGAAAGGCCAATACAATCCATCGATGGATTATCTTTTTAGATTGGAATTAGTACTTTCGTATAATCTAAGTATCAATAGATATATAATACTTGGGATGATATAGAATGAGTTCGATTTCATGAAAGCAGCGAGAACTTTTCTATCATAATGCCCTTAATATACCCAATTGTACTATTCCAAAAAGTACAAAATTACACAACTTGAAACGCGTTTTTACACAAGCTTTGTTAAGCGAAGTAAGGATAGTGGCTGGCAGGGCAGTTCACTAAGAATCGATACTTGATCATATTAGCTCATCATTTATAAATAAAAACACAACCATTGATCGGGACATATAGACAAAAAGCGTTTGTGGCGTTATAATTTCCATTGGAAAAAGTTTATAAACTTCTGTGAAGCGCAAATAGAAAAGTTTATAAACTTCTGTGAAGCGCAAATTTAAAAACAAATAATTATAATAAACCAGGGTGCCTGGAACGCCTCTTCCCCTCCTGGAGAGGCAACATGGAGATACTTGAGTAACAATCAGTGTGGGGGGCTCACGATGAATAGAATTATTAAGCTTTCAGTTAAATTACTCAGCCTTACCGAGTACTGCTATGCTTGCTTAGAAGGCTAAAAAAAGTCTTTTGTGGTTTTTCTCACATAATACATCATGTACCCTGTGATACCGGGTGATTCGATTGGAAAGCACGGTTATGATAGATCAGTATTCCAGGCATTTGGCAACTGAACACGTAGAATCTGTTTCTCAGTTCGTTGGTCGACAACCTGAACTGAAGTTAATTTGGAATCAATACAAAGCTGCTAAATCCGGGAGAGTCAGAGTAGTGCTATTGGCCGGAGAATTAGGCATTGGGAAGACTCGCCTCCTGGATGAGATTGCGACGCGCGCTGCGCAAGATGGAGCGGTTCTTCTGCATGGTGAGGCATCACAATCTGAGGGGATGCCCCCCTATTTGCCTTTTTTGGAAGCCCTTGGCCGGCATATCCGGGTTACCCCTCCGGAGGAACTGCGCAAGCAGATAGCTGTAGCGCCCCAGGCACTGGTGAGCATTTTACCTGAGTTGTCTGCCTACTTGGGCGATGTTCCGGAAACCTATCCATTGCTTCACGAGCAGGCACGCTTGCGTCTCTATGAAGCTGTAACCGCGTTCCTGGAAGTTATTAGTATGCCACATGGGCTTGTTCTTACCCTGGATGACCTGCATTGGGCAGATTCTGCAAGTCTAGACCTGCTTAGCTATATTCCGCGACATTTGCCAGGTGCCAGATTACTGATCCTGGGAACCTACAGGGAGGGTGAGGTTAATCTAAACCCAATACTTGAAAGAACTCTGACAGAGCTGGCTCGTCAGCGAGTACTCACCAAAGTTACGGTCGGTCCTCTCTCGTCTGAAGAGATTGAGGCACTAGCGATCAGCTTTCTTGGAGCGGCAATCAGTCCAACTGTGAGCCAGTTGTTGTATACACATAGTGAAGGCAATCCTTTTTTCGCGGAGGAACTCTTGTGTGATTGGGTTGAAAAGAGCGCTCTCGTCCAGGAGGATAATCGATGGGTTACTGCCGGGCCGCTCGATCAGGCACTTCCACCAAGTATTGTTGGGGCCCTACGCCAGCGGTTCGCTCGGCTCCGGACAGGTATTATCGATCACTTGCGCATTGCTGCGATAATTGGTCGGACGTTTGACCTCTCCTTGCTAGCTTCGTTGGAAGACCAGGAATTTGAAGTAGTCGAGGAGGCACTTCTCGAGGCTGAGCGTGCTCGACTGGTTAGAGTCGAGCAAGAAGGCTTGTTCATGTTTAGCCATGATAAAATCCGTGAGACTCTGTATGCTGAAGTGCGTACTTCACAACGACGTCGCCTGCACGAGACTATTGGCAGGTTACTCGAAGCCCGATACGATCAAAATAAGCAGAAGAGTACCTATCAGCTTGCTGAACTCGCTTTTCACTTCACACATGGTGGTGATCGGATGCGCGGTTCAGTCTACTCACAACTAGCTGCAGAACAGGCATTGAAATCGTTAGCGATCGAAGAAGCCATGAGCCATTATCGTATGGCTCTTGAACTCCTTGATCCAGATGATAGGCGTCGTGGTAATCTGCTGCTTGGTTTGGGTGAAGCTGCTTTCCTGGCTGATGCGGAGATTGTGGCCGCGGATGCATACAAAGGGGCTTTTGCATGGTTTTCGCAAGCCGGTGAGTTAGAAACTGCTGCGCAAGCAGCACATAAGCTGGGGCTGGTGCATTGGCGAATGGAAGCGTTGCAAGATGCGCAGGTCGCATTCGAACGATCACTAGGACTACTGGAGGACTCCTCGAGCACTGAGCTGGTACAGGTCCTTGTAGATTTAGCTACCTTGCTCACGAATTGGATGGGTCAGCAAGCTGAGGGAGTTGCCTATGCACGGCGAGCATTAGATATGGCCCGCCGTTTAGGAATCGCCTCCCTCGAAGCTGCGGCTACTTGGGCTATTGATGGTACACTCTTCACACCTGGTAAAGATATCTCAAATGCCTTGCAGGCGGCAGAGCAAGCACTGGAACTTGCAGAAGACATTGCCTATCCATCTAAGGCATCAGAATGGTGCCTCCACCTGGCGGAAGCATACTATTGTACATCCGAAATCGGACGTTCCTTCGAAATGAGTTTACGCAGGATGGAACTCATCGAACGCTATCGAGACGCATACGATTTACGAAACACTTATACCTGGCTCGCTCTACTCCATGCATCACAGGGTGCGTGGGTTGAAGCTGAGCAAACGATCGAAGAGGCGCTAACTACTGCGAGCCACCTGCCTGGCCGGGCCCCTTTATCTTTCCTAGGCCTGATACGGGGCTTTCTCGCTTACCAGAAGGAAGATTTTGTGGCCGCCGAGCGCGAATTGCAGGTTCTAAGGGCAAACCGGCAGCAGGGTCCATATTGGTCCAGGCTCTATACTGGTCTCCTTGGAATGATTCAGGTAGCTCGAGGAAATCGCGCGAAGGCGTATGTATGTGTATCCGAATTGGAAGGAATTCTTGACGAACTGCCGGCAGGTACGTTGCTAACTGCATTTATCATCGTATGTTTAGCGCTAATAGCATTAGCCTCAGGTGATCAGAAACGGGTCGCGGATCTCTACCCAAGGCTCCTGGACTTCCGCGGTCAGCACTATTGGTTCTTAGTGGATCGTGTTTTGGGAGTGGCCGCCAGCATACGTGGGGATTGGGAGGCAGCGGCTATGCACCTGGCTGCAGCAGAGGCTAAAGCTCGGCGCGAAGGCTTACGTCCTGAATTGGCCCGCGTGCTGCTGAGTTGGACCGACTACGAATTGGGGCGAGGCGTTCAAGGATACATAGCACGGGCAGAAAACCATCTTAAACAAGCGCTTAAGCTCTATGAGGAAATGGATATGACTGATGCAGCGGAACGTGTTCTTAGCCGGCTCCAAACTCTTTCTCAACGTCCGCATGGCTCGTCTGCACAGTCTCTCCCTGCCGATCTCACTGAGCGTGAGGTTGAGGTGCTACTGCTCGTTGCCAGGGGCAGGAGAAATAGTCAGATAGCACAGGAGTTGGGGCTTAGCGCGAAAACAGTTGCCAATCACCTGACTCATATCTTCACTAAGACAGGAAGTGAGAATAGGGCTGCTGCGACAGCCTTTGCCATACATCACAGCCTGGCCAGGTTGGTACGGGCTCCGCTTTCAAAATAAGTATTTCTTTATAAATTGCACAGATTAAATAATTTATCACTATTTTATATCAAAAAACACAGCTACAATAGGTACAATTACCCATCTTATTACTTTTCCTGCTAATTTAAAATGCTTTTTCAAAATAGGAAATTTCTCCGATGTGCGTGATAGTCGTGAGATGCTATACTCCAGCCGTTAGCAGGCAACTTGTGTTCGCAAGTACCTATGGCTTCTCACCTGATGAGCTTAATTGAGGACGGCCTTGTATGCACGAATTGCGTAGGTGGGAGTCACGCTAATATAGCTAGGTATCATGCTCAGTAGAGCAAAAATTACTTCTGGCGTGAAGCTTTCAAACAGATTGGGGGCTACTATTGACAGCTTCATTTTTTCCCAAGTTGAATGAATCTGCCTGTTACATGCAAACAAGCAGATAAAGTCGAAGGATCAAAGCGAAATGGAACAGAGTGTTTTAATTGCAGAATCTCGCGAGATTCTCCGTGCAGGTCTTCGAGCTATCTTTACTAATGACCCGTTCGTTAGCAGTATTTATGAAGCAACGACCAGCGAAGAACTAAAGAAACGGCTTGTATCTTGCTTACCGGACCTGGTTGTGGTTCATCAATCGTTAGTGACGGATATCATGCAACTACCGAGAGGTCGTTTCGTTATCCTGGCAACAGAACCAGATAAGAATATGTTACTGGCTGCCTGTGCCTATGGTGCGCGTGGCTATTTTCTGGAAAATGCTTCGGCAGAGTTACTACGTATGTCACTGTGGCTCACGGACAAAATGTTCCTGCTAGATCCAATCTTAACTCCATGGTTACTGGATTGCATTTCGGGTGATATTTTGCCCTCTTCCAGCAGTGAAATACTGACCACACGTGAGCAGGAGATTTTTAACCTTGTATTGACTGGTGGTTTGTCTAACCGTGCTATCAGTGAGAAGCTTTGTATTTCCGAGGCTACGGTCAAGACACATCTTGCGCATATTTTCCGCAAACTCAACATTAAGCGGCGGCCAATGAAGGTGCTAGCCATGACAACTGGCGTATACAATCCGCAGCAAAACCGCACATCCTTAAAGAAAAATGGGGCAGCGATAGCTATGTCCTCAAGGGAATAGTAATCGCTGCGGTCAGCTTCTTGACAAGCATGTGCCAGCAGCCGCTCCCTCGCAATATTTTTTGGGGTCGCGAGTCTTCACTCGAAAAAGATTGACGCTTTCCCTTTAGAAGTGCTAGAATATATCCTAGTGAATAGGTCGGATTAATCTGGCTCTGCTGCTATTTTATGGCTTGCGAGCCCCACTAAAGGCGAGAAGGAGACGGCCATGTGGTTACAAGTATCTACAAAGGGCGAGTATGGCGTACGGATTATGGTCGATCTTGCTCGCCATCATGGTGAACGCCCTCGCTCACTCACGGATATCGCGCAAGCGGAAATGCTGCCCCTGGCATATCTTGAGCAGTTGGCAAAGCTGCTGCGTGAAGCGGATCCGCCCCTGATTGTGAGCACACGTGGTGCTCATGGCGGCTACCGGCTGAGTCGTCACCCGGAAGAGATCACTATGGGCGAGATCCTGCGCGTGCTGGAGGGTCCAATTGCTCCGATGATTTGTGCGACGGAAGGGGAGATGACAGATATCTGCGGCTTTCTGGATTCTTGCAGGATCAAGCACCTTTGGGCGAAGGTGCGGGATGCCGTAGCTCATACAATTGATACAATGACCTTGGCTGAATTGGTGGGTGCACCTGACCAGGAACAAAGCGCCCCATCTCAATTCATTGCTATCTCGAATATTCGCGTGGCAAACTCGGCCACAAATTAAACATGCTCTTCATCTCGCCTGAGTGTGGGGGTATAAGCCCAGCCCATTAATGGTAGTATCGTTGGCGAGAAAGAAATTAAAGAAGGCAGGATGTGTATTAGTATATGGAATCAGAACTGATTATTAAGAACCTTCATGCTACTATTGAAGGCAAACCGATTCTTCGTGGTGTTGACCTGGTAGTGAAACGGGGCGAAGTCCACGCACTGATGGGACCCAATGGTTCGGGTAAAAGTACCCTGGCAAACGTCATTATGGGTAACCCAAAATATGAAGTGACCGACGGCGAAATCTGGTTTAAGGGAGAGAATATCCTGGAATATTCGCCTGATCGACGCGCTCGCATGCGTCTCTTCCTGGCATTCCAATATCCTATGTCAATTCCAGGCGTGAGCGTGGCGAATTTCCTGCGTCGTTCTCTTGAAGCTGTTCGCGAAGGGAATAAGCCCCTGGAAGAGGGCGAGAATCCTACGGGTAAGGCGGCCAAACGCAAGAGCATTCCTCCCGGTGAGTTCCGCAAGCTGCTGCAGGAGAAGATGCGCCTGCTCAAGGTGGATAACAGCTTCATTAACCGGTCCATCAACGACGGCTTCTCGGGTGGAGAGAAGAAGCGTGCTGAAATTCTGCAGATGGCACTGCTTGAGCCAGAAATCTCACTGATGGACGAGACGGATTCCGGGTTGGATATTGATGCTCTGAAGATCGTATCCGAGAGCGTAAATGCCTTGAGGGGCCCTCAACTGGGTATCCTACTCATCACCCACTACCAGCGCATACTGAACTACATCACTCCTGACTTTGTGCATGTCATGTACGATGGCCGCATTGTCAAGTCAGGCGGTAAAGAGCTGGCCCTGGAACTCGAAGAGAAAGGTTACGAATGGCTCAAACCCTCTAACGAGGAGAATGGGGTGACGGCCAATGCCTAATAGTTTGCCAAGCGGTTTCTCTCGAAGCGCGGTCGAGGAACTTTCGCGCCGAAAGGGAGAGCCAGAATGGATGCTACAAAAGCGTCTCGAGGCATGGGATGTCTACGAGAGCATGCCGACCCCGCTTGGACGTCGTGGGGACCTGGGTACGTTGCGCATGTTTTCAAACTTCAAGTTCCAGGAACTCAGTCCCTATGTGCCCTCCATTGATGACGGGAAGTTGCCTGCTCCTATTGAGCAAGCCTTACAAGAGGCGCTGGTCGATCAGCGTGCCGGTCTTGTTGTACAGCGAAACGCCTCTGTCGTACGGACTGAGCTTGACGAGGAACTGAAGCGTCAGGGTGTGATTCTGACCGACCTGGATTCGGCCGTGCGGGACTATCCTGAACTGGTTCAGCAGTACTTCATGACGACATGCGTACCGGTAAACAGCACAAAATACACGGCCCTGCATGCTGCATTCTGGAGCGGGGGTATCTTCCTCTACATTCCTAAGGGGATAGAGATTGAAGATCCAATCCTGGCACAAATCTGGATTGATACTCCTGCATCAGCCACATTCGCGCATACACTGATTATTGCGGAAGAGCAGAGTAGCGTGCGCTTTGTTGAGGAGCATAACTCGGCTTTCGATGGCGATCGGCCTTCATTGCTGGATGGGGTTGTCGAGGTGTATGTTAAGAATGCGGCACATGTTGAATTCAGCAACATGCAGGATCTTGGTCTGAACGTCTGGAACATTACTAAGAAGAATGCTGTGCATGAAAAGGATGGCAGCACTACCTGGGTACTGGCTGACCTTGGCAGCAAGGTAATGCTGTCGGACATCGGTATTGGGCTGACCGGTAATGGGAGCGCGGGTGAACTGGTGGGTGTCTTCTTCACCGACCATGACCAGCGCTACTCGATCAACACGCTTTCGGACCATGCTTCGACGGCGACCAATGCTGAGACACTGGTGAAAGGTGTACTCACTGACGAGTCCCGTGTAGAGTTCATTGGCATGATTCGTGTACGGCCAAAGGCACAACAGACGGCTTCATTCCTATCGGACCACACACTCTTGCTTAGCGATAAGTGCCGTGCGGAGTCAATCCCCAGCCTGGAGATTGGTGCCAACCAGGTGAGCGCCAGCCACGGTGCTACCACTGGGAAGATCGACGAAGACCAGCTATTCTATCTGATGGTACGTGGTATCTCTCGCGAGGAAGCGGAGCGTATCATCGTGCAAGGCTTCTTTGAGCCAGTGCTACAGCGCATTCCTTTAGAGAACCTGCGTACGCGCTTGCGCCGGAGCATTGTGCGACGCATGAGAGGCGCCTATGAGGCCGAGGCCGATACATGGGTTGACGCCCAGGAACGCTGGGAGGTTGAGGGCGTAGACGAGTATGCTGTCTCACTGGACAGCAAACCGGCAGAAGAAGAGATTAGACTCGTGGAGTATTAAAATGCAACAAACTATAGGCGCAGGCTCTTCTGGTCGCACTGCAGTGGATATTCGCAAGGACTTTCCAATCCTGTCGCGCCAGGTACATGGCAAGCCGCTAGTTTATCTTGACAGCACGGCGAGTTCGCAGAAACCTGTAGCTGTGATCGAGGCCATGAGTACCTATTACGAAACTACTCATGCCAATGTCCATCGTGGGGTTTATGAGATCAGCGAAGAGGCAACGACAAGGATGGAAAAGGCTCGTGTAAAAATAGCTCGCTTTATCAATGCTCGCCAGAGCAAGCAGGTTATTTTTACACGCAATACCACCGAGAGTATAAACCTCGTGGCTTATAGCTGGGGTAATACGAACATTGCTGCGGGTGACTTGATCGTGCTGACAGAACTGGAGCATCATAGCAATCTCATTCCCTGGCAATTATTGGCCCGGCGAACAGGTGCCCGGCTGGAATTTGTGCCTATCACCGATGAGGGGCTGCTACGCCTGGATATATATGAGCAACTCTTGCAGCAACAGCCGAAACTCGTAGCTTTCACGCATATGTCTAACGTGTTAGGTACTATCAATCCTGCCCAGCAAATGATTGCCCAGGCTCACGCTGCCGGTGCGACTGTTTTGCTCGATGCTGCACAAAGTGTTCCCCACCTACCTGTTGATGTACAGTCCCTTGATGTCGATTTCCTGTGCTTTAGCGGGCATAAGATGCTTGGACCTACCGGCATCGGTATCCTGTATGGCAAGCGTGAACTGCTGGAAGCTATGCCCCCTTTCATGGGTGGCGGCGAAATGATTCGCAAGGTTGGATTGCGAGAATCCACCTGGAATGATCTGCCATGGAAGTTTGAGGCCGGGACACCCGCCATAGCAGAGGCGATTGGCCTGGGAGCTGCGGTTGATTACCTCACTGAGCTTGGTATGGAGAACGTGCAACGGCACGAGCAAGAAATCACTGCACATGCTATGGAGCAATTGCAGGCAGTCCCAGAATTGACGATCTATGGGCCGGAAGCTGCGCGGCGCGGTGGTGTAGTATCCTTTACACTAGCTGATATCCATGCGCACGACCTGGCATCGATCCTCGATCAAGAAGTCGGCGTTGCCATTCGTGCCGGGCATCATTGCGCACAGCCGCTGTTGGATCGGCTCGGACTAGTCGCAACGGCGCGCGCTAGCTTCTATGTGTATACAATACCAGAAGATATCGATGTACTGGTGCAGGGGCTGCATAAAGCGCGGCAAATATTCAGTCTATAAGCGCCTGAATTAACACTTTTGGGTCGTTAGGAGTATAGCCCATGTCAATGGATTATTATCGTGAATATATCCTGGATCATTACCGGAACCCACGCAACTATGGAAAGCTAGATCATCCTGATGTACACGCGGAAGATTCTAATCCTTTGTGCGGGGACCAGCTTGCAATTGATCTTCAGATAGATGGTGACCAGGTAAGCGCAGTGCGTTTCCAGGGGCGTGGGTGCGCTATCAGCCAGGCGGCAGCATCGATGCTTTCAGAGATGATCGAGGGCAAGACGGTGGAAGAGGTTATACAACTCGGTAAGGATGATGTACTGGATGCGCTGAGCATTCCAATCAGTCCTGCTCGTATGAAATGCGCATTTCTTTCACTGCGCGTTCTGCACAGCAGCCTGGCGCTGGCTGGCCTGGAGAGGCCAGGGAATGATAATGAAGAAGAATAATCCTGCTTTCTCTGCCGATTTGACGACCGAAGAGGGCGCCAAAGTAGAGGATGGTTCATGACGGACTTTGTAAAAGTTGCAGAACTTGATGATTTGGATGATGGTGAACTGATGGCTGTGGAAGTTGATGGTGAGCCGGTTTGCTTAGCTAAGGTAGATGGCAGTGTTTATGCTTTTACTGATAATTGTACCCATATCAGTGGACCACTTAACGAGGGCGAACTTGATGACAAAGTGCTGACCTGCCCCTGGCACGGAGCGCAGTTTAATGTTTGTACTGGTAAAGTATTGCGCGGGCCTGCACGCCAGGATATTCAGACGTACCCAGTGCGAGTCGAGGGCAAAGCAATCCTGATTAGCCTGCCGGATGAATTTTAACACCCCTCTATTTAGCATCTTGATATTTGTTCTAAAAACCCCTACAATGAGCAAGCTGATTCTGTTTCTTCCTGGGAGACTTATGTATGGTAGGTAGATCGCATCTGCTGATTGGTTTAACCGCCGCTGTTGTTCTTGATAGTACAGTCCATTTAACGGGACCCGCGCTGACATTGGCTCCATCTGTTCCCCTCGAGTTGGTTATCAAAAAAGCTATCTTTTATTTAATGGTGGCGTTCGGCGCACTGCTACCGGATATTGATAATGCGCACAGCTTAATAGGGCGTAAACTTGGTTGGGTAAGTAAAGGAATTCAACGCATCGCGGGCCATCGGACCATTTTTCATAGCCTCCTTGGTCTATTGCTGGGTTCATTACTGGCAATTGGTCTGGAGCAACTGGTAGTATATCTATTAGCCCAGCGTGGATTCGTCCTTCCGGCACAGTTTATAAGAGCATCGCACCTGGTCTTTGTTGCTGTGCTTTTTGGTTGTATTATGCATATCGCAGCCGATAGTTTAACGGAAGGCGGCGTCCCTTTGCTCTGGCCGAATCATAAACGCTTTGGTTTTCCGCCCAATCCGCGCTGGCGTTTTCGAACAGGTGACTGGCCAGAGTATGTGATCGTCTACTTATTTATAGTTCTGGTTGGTGTGGGCATCTGGCAAGCAGTGATTAGAATTTGAAACTGTGCAATGATACGATTTGACCTGCGCGCACAACAAAAAATAGCCTGGGGACTTCTGATAGTGGCCATGCTGGTGTATGCCGTGGATATGAATTACCAGGCAATACTACGTTATGATACGTTCAAGGCAACAGCTTTTGATCTCGGTAACATGGATCAGGTGCTGTGGAACACGATCCATGGACGTCTCTTCCAGTTTACGAACCAGGCAATTGACTGGTATGGTCCACCGACACGCCTGGCGATACATTTTGAGCCGATAATCCTTCCGCTTTCGCTGCTCTATGTCTTTCACGCAGATCCGCATATCCTGCTTGTCTTCCAGACATTGGCACTGGTGTCGGGGGCGTTGCCGGTCTTTCTCCTCACCCGCAGGTTTCTTCCAGAGTGGCCAATTCTTGCCGCACTGATGGCTACTGCTTATCTGCTTGCCCCGGCCCTGCTCGGTTTAAATATTTTCGACTTTCATCCCCTTAGCCTGGCAACTCCATTGTTGCTCTATGCGATGTTAGCGCTTACATACAAACGTTATGTATGGTTCCTGGTTGCCTGTGTCCTGGCTGCCTCTTGCAAAGAAGATATTCCTCTTGTTATAGCCCTGTTTGGTGTCCTGCTTATTTGGAAGTATAAGCTTCCGCGCTTGGGGATCACTTTGATCATTGGAGGTCTGCTGTGGAGTTTTCTCGCCTTTAAGGTGATCATTCCGCACTTCTACCCGGGCGTTCAGGCGAACAACTACTGGTATCGTTATGAAGCTCTGGGGAGTTCGCCGGGAGCAGCTATTGCAAATCTTCTAATCCATCCCTGGCTACTTTTTACGACCTTCTTCACCCTGGATCGCCTTTTTTACCTGGCTGGCTTGATACGTAGTGTGGGGTTTATATCGTTGTTAGCTCCA
>WNFE01000495.1_pt1 | contig 37568 bp, 35 predicted proteins | sample 5400451 | NCBI WGS metagenome assembly WNFE01 (sample SAMN13153344, study PRJNA577476) | soil metagenome | isolation source: 200 cm saprolite under Douglas fir tree site 2 hole 2 | place: USA:California | collected 2015-04-18
AAGCGCGCCGTCGAGATGTCGCACGAGGTCGAGGAGAACATCTCCGCCTATCTCCTCACCATCAGCGTCATGAATGCGCTGGTCGGAATCGCGGCGGGCCTCGCCATGTGGGCGATCGGCATACCCGACCCGATCCTGTGGGGCGCGCTCGCCTTCATCCTCAATTATGTGCTGATCCTCGGCCCTTTGACCGGCATGGCGCTGTTCTTCGTGGCCGGGCTCATGAGCTTCGATGCGCTGTGGCAGGCGTTGATCCCGCCCGGCGCCTATCTGATCATCCACGTCATCGAGGGCGAGTGGGTGACGCCGATGCTGGTGGCGCGGCGCTTCACCCTCAACCCGGTGCTGGTGATCGGCTCGCTCATCTTCTGGGACTGGATGTGGGGCATTCCCGGCGCGCTGCTCGCCGTGCCCATGCTCGCCGTGTTCAAGATCGTCTGCGACCGCGTGCGGCCGCTCGCCGCCCTCGGCCATTTCATCGAAGGCTAGCAGCGTCCCAATCGACCGCGGCGCGCAGCGGCAGGTGGTCGGAGGCGAGGCGCGCCAGCGGCGAGCGATGGACGGCGACGGCGCGCAGGCTGGCGGCGCCGCCGGCATAGATGCGGTCGAGCGGCAGCACCGGCAGCCACGAAGGAAACGTGCGCGGCGCCGGCGCGCGGCCGAGGCGGCGGTCGAGCGCGGGGATGCCGCCGCGGCGGCCGCGCCACTCGTTGAGGTCGCCCATGATGACCATCGCCTCGGCCTCGCTCGGGCTTTGCGCGAGCGCGTCGAGCAGCCGGCCGATCTGCAGACGGCGCTCGCCGGCATGCAATCCCAGATGGGTGACGACGACGCGCAGCTTGCGTCCGTCCGCCAGGACCTCGGCCTCGATGGCGCCGCGCGGCTCATAGGCGCCGACGCTGAGATCGATGTGCTGCACCAGGCGCACCGGAAACCGCGTCAGCAGCGCATTGCCGAAGCGCCCGCGGTGATCGCTGACATTGGCGCCGGCGACGGCGTGCAGCCCGGTCGCTTCGGCGAAATAGTCCCATTGATTGAGATGGCGGTTGAGGCGGTGGCGCGCATCGACCTCCTGCAGCCCGATGATGTCGGCGCCGAGCTCGAGCAGGACGGCGGCGGTGCGGTCGGGGTCATAGCGCCGGTCGACGCCGACGCAGGTATGGATGTTGTAGGTGGCGACGACCAGCGGCCGCTCGCCACCTTCCTCGCGCAGCTGCCGGCGGCGGCGGCGGATCACTGATGCTCCTCGTCGACGCCGAGCCAGCGCTGCAGCGCATAGCCCAAGGCGGCGAGGACGAGGATCACCGCGACGAACACCAGCAGGCTCGGCGCGTCGCCGTGCCGCAGCACCCGCTCGGCGCTGACGCCGAGCCCGGTCATCAGCACGATGCCCGGCGTCATGCCGAGCACGGTGCCGGCGAAGAAGTCGCGGAAGCGCAGCTGCATCGCGCCGGCGACGATATTGACGAGGGTGAAGGGCGCGATCGGCAGCAGGCGGAGCACCGTCACCGCGACGATGCCGCTGCGCGCGAGGCGCCGGCTGATGCGGTTGAGATAGGGCCCGCCCAGGCGGCGCACCGGCTCGCGCCCGACGGTGCGGCCGATATAGAAGCTGAGGACGGCGCTCGAGAAGGCGCCGAGCGCGGCATAGGCGAAGCCCAGGACCGGGCCGAAGGCGACCCCGCTGGCGGCGATGAGCAAGGTCACGGGCACCATGAGGAAGCCGCCGAAGACGAAGGTGCAGAGCACATAGACCGGCAGCCACGGACGGTCGCTCAGCGCCTGCGCCTCGGCGACGAGATGCGGCAGCGTGACGAATTGCGCGAGCGGCGTATGGCGCCACACCGCGACCAACGCGGCGAACACCAGCGCCGTCGCCAGCGAGGTGGTGATGCGCCGCCACAGCTGCCGGCGCGGCGGCGCCTCGGGCAGGAAGTCGTCGAGAAAGCGCTCGGGGCGGATCGGCCGCTCCGGATCGAAGACGTTGGCGTCGCTGGCGTCGTCATCGGCGGTGGCGAGCGCCGTCTCCGGCAGCGCCGGCTGGACCGGCACGAGCCGACGCCCGCCGCGCGACAGGCGCTCGATGGCGCCGATCAGCCCATGCGCGCGCACCGCAGCGGCGACGGTCTCGGCGCCGGCGCCGAGATGCTCGCCGAGCAGCCGGTCGCGAAACGCGGCGATCCCGGCGCGGGTCGCCTCGTTCTCGGCTTCGATGGCGAGATCGCACTCGGTATCGACGCCCATGGAGCGGTTGCTGAGATTGGCGGAGCCGACGCGCACCAGGCGATCATCGACGACGAGCGCCTTGCCGTGCACGCGGACCCAGCCATGGTCCTCCTCTTTTGCGCCCAATACAACCGGGCAGAGGATGCGCAGCCGGCCGTGCCGGTCGGCGGCGCGCAGGCGGTGGATCAGCCGCGCCTGGCAGTCGGCCAGCGCGGTCTGCTCGAGCCAGCCATGGCAGGAGCGCGACAGCACGATGACGATGTCGGGACCTTTGGGCGGCGCGAGGCGGCGCTCGAGCGCGTCGGCGATGGCGCCGGCGGTGAGGAACTGGTTCTCGATATAGAGCGAGCGCTGCGCCATGGCGATGGCGGCGAGCCACATCTCATAGACCTCACGCACTTCCCGCCGCCCATCGAAGGCCGGCTCGGTGCGGGCGATGGCGACGCGGACCTGACGCAGCGCGGGTCCGACCTGCGCCGGCCAGGGATCGGCGGCGCCGCGGACCGCCGGGAGCGGCTCGCCGATGGCGCTGCGCCAGCGCTCGCGCGCGAGTTGGCCGATCGCCCGCGCCGCGGCGCCGTCGACCAGCATCTGCTGGTCGTGGAACGGGCCATAGGGCTCGCCGATGCGTCGCGGATCGTGCGGCCGGTGCTCGGAGCTGTCCCAGCGGCGCATGGTGAGGTCGAGGCCGCCGACGAAGGCGATGGCGTCGTCGATGACGGCGATTTTCTGGTGATGCGAGGCGCCGAGCGGGTGGTCGGCGGCGAAGCGCAGCCGCAGGCGGCGGTGCCGCCGCCATTCGCGATTGAGCAGCGGCAGGGATTCGCGCTCGATCGTGTAGATCGCCGCGAAATCCCAGATGAGGATGTCGATGCGCAAGCCGGGCTGCCGATGCAGCAGCGCGTTGAGGAACGGCCCGAGCTCGGCGGGCAAGCCGTCGGCGGGCGTGCCCGCCACGAGGCGCATGCGGCTGTGGATGTCCCAGCCGACGATGCGGACGACGTGGCGTGCCGCGAGGCAGGCCGCGCGGAAGGCGGCGAAATAGGCCTCGCCGTCGACCAGGAACGCGACGCGCTCGGCGGCTTCGCGGCGCCAATGGGTACGTCCCTCGCGCAACGCCGTCTCGGCCGCCTCGATCATGCCCTGCACCGGTTGCCCATGGGCATAACACGCTGCGCCAGGGGCCGTTCCGCGGCGCGGCGGCGGGGCAACCCTCGGGTGTGGCGCGGCGGCGGAGCCCATGGCAAACTGCCGCCGGCACGCGCGCCCAAGAGAACAAGGGAGGAAATCATGAAGGGTTGGTCACGGCTTGCGCTTCTGGTGGTCACGGCGGCGCCGCTGCTGTCGCCCGGCGCCCAGGCGCAGCTCATCATCAGCGGCAACGACGAGAAGCAGACCTGGGACGCCGCCGGCAAGCAGATCAACAACCCGCCCGGCAACGACACGGTGTCGATCATCGACATCAAGGACCGCACCAAGCCGCGCATCGTCGCCAATTTGCCGCTGATGAACACCGTGGTGGGGCCGCCGGTCAACCTGGCCATCACCCCCAACCAGCAGCTCGCGCTGGTCGCCAACTCGCTCGACTGGGTCAAGGACGGCGACAGCTGGAAAGGCTCGCCCGACAACAAGCTCTATGTCATCGACCTCACGACATCGCCGCCCAAGCAGATCGCCACGGTCGAGCTGGGCAAGCAGCCATCGGGAATGGCGATCAACAAGACAGGCACGCTCGCCCTCGTCGCCAACCGCGCCGACGACACGGTGAGCGTGCTGTCGATCAGCGGCAAGGAGGTCAAGGTCGTCGACACGGTGTCGGTGAGTTCGGGCGGCGCCAACAAGGAGCAAGCCTCCGCGGTCGCCATCACGCCGGACGGCAAGCGCGCCCTGGTCGCCAAATTCGCCGCGCACAAGGTGGCGCTGCTCACCATCGACGGCACCAAGGTGACCTACGGCAAGTACGACATGCCGACCGGCCTCTGGCCCTACAACGTCGCCATCACGCCCAATGGCAAGCTGGCGATCGCCGGCAACAACGGCGGCTCCGGCTCGTCGGACGGGCAGGTCGACACGGCGGCGATCATCGACATGGAGGCCAATCCCCCGCGCGTCATCGACCAGGTGGTCGTCGGCGACGGGCCCGAGGGTCTCGCCATGAGCCCGACCGGCGCCTATGCCGTCGAGGTCATCCTCAACGGCTCGAACCAGGCGCGCGACAAATTCTTCTACCACCCGCATTCCTACGTCTCGCTGCTCAAGATCGACGGCAAGAGGGTGCGCAAGGTGTCGCAGACCGAAGTGGGCGGGCTCGCCGAAGGGGTGGCCTTCAGCCCCGACGGCAAGTACCTCTATGTCGGCAATTTCCTCGACAGCGACATAACCATCCTGCGCCTGGCGGGTGACCGCCTCGTCAAGGTCGGCGCGCTCAAGCTGCCCGGCCATCCCGCGTCGATGCGCGGCAGCACGCCGTAGCCGTGCGGCCGCGCTACGCGTCCTCGTCAAGCTCGCGATTGCCGAGCTTGGCGATGAGGCGGAGGATGTCGGCCTGGAGCTGCGGGTCCTTGATGCCGTAATAGCCGCGGATCAGCGCCATGATCTCGCGGCGGTTGAAGGCGTCGCCGACCTCCGCGCCGGCCTCCTGCGCCAGGTTGGTCGCCGCCAGCCCGTCGGGATAGCCGTCGAAGAAAAAGGCGGGCGGGACCTGCAGGGCCTGGGCGACGTCATAGAGCCGGCTGGCGGAGATCCGGATATCGCCGGCCTCGTATTTCTGGACTGCCTGGAAGGACACGCCGATCTTGCTCGCCAGCGTGCCCTGGCTCAGCCCGAGCTGCGTGCGGCGCAGGCGCATGCGCCCGCCGACATAGACGTCGATGGGATGCGGCGCGTTGCTGTCCTTGTCCTGGTCTTTGTCTTGGGGGGAAAGCATCGATGTCCAAGATCCTCACGTGGTGCGGAACATATGCAGGCCGACCGGTCGCTCGCGCGGCCCGGCTCCTGGCAGCCGGTTGAGCCATGCGCGCGCCGGCTTGGGTGGAAAGCAGCGTCGCGGCGCGGCCTGGCGCCAAAATAGGACAACTACCGTTAATTGCATACTAGGTCATCCAACCCCAGCGGCAACCCAATTTTGTGCGCCATGCGCCCGCGCCGGCCGCCCCGACCGAGCAGCCGGGAGGCTTTTTATCCGGCGCTTAAGCGGAAAATCCGCCCGTCGGCGGCCTACACCGGCGCGCTCGTCGCCTTGGCGCCAAGCACATGCCGCACCGCATGGAGCAGCGCCGCGCGCTGGTAAGGCTTGTCGAGAATCTCGGAATCGGCCAGCAGGTCCGGCGCGATATGGCGGGTATAGCCGGTGGTGAAGAGCACCTTGACTTCGGGACGGGTGCGATTGAGCGCCCGCGCCAGCTCGACGCCGTTGCGCCCGGGCATGACGATGTCGGTGATCAGGAGATCGAACGGCTCGCCCGTGCCCAGGATGGTCTCGGCCTCGTCGGCGCGGGCGGCGGCGCGGACGGCATAGCCGGCATCCTCGAGCACCTGCGCCGTATACTCCAGCACATCCGCGTCATCGTCGACGAGCAGAATTTTCACGCCAGCCCCCCACAGAGCGGCGCCGCGGGCGCGACGGCGCCGCTAGGCAAACGGCAGGCGGGGCCGCGACGTTCCGCGCCCGGAACGCCTGTTTCGCCGCTCCGTTAGAGAACGGGCGATCACCCTTGGAAGAGCGGCGGGGCTTTGCTGATGTTGAGACCGGCGGACATTGCCACCTTGTCAGGCATCATCCGGCGCGTAGACGCCGTGGCGAGGCCGGCGCGCCAGGCCATAGCCGGCACGTGCGGGCCGTGAGGATCGCCCAAGTCGCGCCGCTGGTCGAGAGCGTCCCGCCTCGGCTCTATGGCGGCACCGAGCGCATCGTCTCCTATCTCACCGAGGAGCTGGTCGAGCTCGGCCACGAGGTGACGCTCTTCGCCAGCGGCGATTCGCAAACGCGCGCCAGGCTGCATGCCGGCGCGCCGCGCGCGCTGCGCTTCGACCGCGGCTGCCGCGATCCCATCGCCTACCAGGTCGCCATGCTCGAGCAGGTGATCCAGGCGGCGCCGCATTTCGACATCATCCATTTCCACGGCGACTGGATGCACCTGCCGGTGTTCCGCCGCCAGGACGTGCCCTGCGTCACGACCCTACATGGCCGCCTCGACCTGCCCGAGCTGCAGCCGCTCTTCGCCGAGTTCTCGGACCTGCCGCTGATCTCGATCTCCGACGCGCAGCGCCGGCCGCTCGCCTGGGCAAACTGGATCGCCACGATCTATCACGGGCTGCCGCGGCAGCTGCTGGCGCCGCCGGGCGGCGCCAAGGAAGGCTATCTGGCGTTCCTCGGCCGCATCGCGCCCGAGAAGCGGCCCGATCTGGCGATCCGCTGGGCGGTCAAGAGCGGGCGCCGCCTCAAGATCGCCGCCAAGGTCGACCGCGCCGACGAGGAGTATTTCGCCACCACCATCCGGCCGCTGCTCAACCAGCCCGGCATCGACTTCATCGGCGAGATCGGCGAGCGCGAGAAATCCGAATTTCTCGGCAACGCGGCGGCGCTGCTCTTCCCGGGCGACTGGCCGGAGCCGTTCGGGCTTGTTATGATCGAGGCCTTCGCCTGCGGCACCCCCGTGCTCGCCTATCGTCACGGCTCGGTGCCGGAAGTCGTGGAAGACGGCGTGACCGGCTTCATCGTCGATGACGAGTCCGGCGCGCTGGCGGCGATCGAGCGGCTCGACCGGCTCGACCGCGCGCGCATCCGCGGCGAATTCGAGCGGCGCTTCACCAGCCGGCGAATGGCGGAAGACTACCTTGCGATCTACCGGCTGTTGAGCCAACCGCCGGTCTCCAGCCTCGAAACCGTATGAGCCTTTGCCGATGGCCGATGCGCACACCAGCGACGCCGCCGCGGCGAGCGAAACCGTAAGCCCGTTCTACATCCCCTCGGTCGCGTCGTCGCGCGCCCGCCTCGGCCGCACGCTGAAGCACGGCGACACCTTCGTCGTGTTCGATGCCTCGGGTGACGCACAGGCGAGCGGGCCGGCCTCGGACGGCCTCTTCCACGAGGATACCCGTTTCCTGTCGCGGCTCGTCCTGCTCGTCAACGGCGAGCGGCCGCTGCTGCTGAGCTCGGCGGCGACGGCGGACAACGAGATGCTGACGGCGGATCTGACCAATCCCGATTTCTTCGCCAACGGTCATCTGACCTTGGCGCGCGACACGGTGCATCTGCTGCGCCTCAAGGTCCTCAGCGACGGCGCCTGCTTCGAATCGCTCGCGGTGAAGAATTACGCCGACCACGACGTCACGTTCGATCTCGCTTACGGCTTCGCCGCCGATTTCGCCGACATGTTCGAAGTGCGGGGCCAGCGCCGCGAGCAGCGCGGCCGCGCGCTCAAGGAAGAGATCGCGCCGGCGAAGATCACCCTCGGCTACCGCGGGCTCGACCGCGTCACCCGGCGCACCGAGCTTGCCTTCGATCCGCCGCCGCGTGAGCTGGGCCGGCGCGAGGCGCGGTACACGCTGAAGCTGCCGCCCGGCGGCGCGATCATGCTTACGCTCGCCATCCATTGCATCAAGGAGGGCGCGGCGCCGATCCAAGAGACGAGCTTCGCGGCGTCGGCCGCAGCGGCACAGGCGCTGGTGCGCCGCCGCCGCGGCGCGGCGGCGCGCATCGAGACGTCGAACACCAGCTTCAATGCCTGGCTCGTCCGCTCGCGCGCCGACCTCGACATGCTGATCACGGACTTGCCGACCGGCCCTTACCCTTACGCCGGCATTCCCTGGTTCAGCACCGCCTTCGGCCGCGACGGCATCATCACCGCGCTGCAGACGCTGTGGCTGGCGCCGGAACTCGGCAAGGGCGTACTCGCTTTCCTCGCCGCCACCCAGGCGACGCGGGTCGATCCGGCGATGGACGCCGAGCCCGGCAAGATCCTGCACGAGACGCGCAAGGGCGAGATGGCTGCGCTCGGCGAAGTGCCGTTCGGCCGCTATTACGGCAGCGTCGACAGCACGCCGCTCTTCGTCGTCCTCGCCGCCGCCTATTACAAGCGCACCGGCGACCTCGATTTCATCCGCTCGATCTGGCCCAATATCGGCGCGGCGCTGGCGTGGATGCGCGACTACGCCGATCCCGATGGCGACGGCTTTCTCGAATACGACCGGCGCTCCGACGAGGGGCTCGCCAACCAGGGCTGGAAGGACTCGAACGATTCCGTCTTCCACGCCAATGGCCGTCTCGCCGAGCCGCCGATCGCGCTGGTCGAAGTCCAGGGCTACGCCTACGCCGCCTGGCGCGGCGCGGCGCGGCTGGGGCGGGCGCTCGGCGACGACGCGGCGACGGAAGACTGCGAGGGCCGCGCCGCCACGCTGCGACAGCGCTTCGAAGCGGCCTTCTGGTGCCCGGAGCTCGGCACCTACGCGCTCGCGCTCGACGGCGCCAAGCGGCCCTGCCGCGTGCGCAGCTCGAATGCCGGCCACGCGCTCTTCGCCGGGATCGCCAGTCCCGCGCATGCGGCGCGCGTCGCCGCGACGCTGATGGACGACGCCGGCTTTTCGGAGTGGGGCATCCGCACACTCGCCGCCGGCGAGGCGCGCTACAATCCCATGTCCTACCACAACGGCTCGGTCTGGCCGCACGACAACGGGCTCATCGCCATGGGCCTGGCGCGCTACGGCTTGCGCGAGCCGCTGCTCCGGGTGATGGGCGGTCTCTTCGCCGCCGCGGCGGCCACCGAGCTGCACCGGCTGCCGGAGCTGTTCTGCGGCTTCCCGCGCCGCATCGGCGAGGGGCCGACCTCCTACCCGGTGGCGTGCAGCCCGCAGGCGTGGTCGAGCGCCGCCGCCTTCGCGCTGATGGGCGCCGCGCTCGGCGTCTCCTTCAACCCGGCCGCGGGCGAGATCCGCTTCACCCGCCCGGCGCTGCCCGCCTTCCTCGAGGAGGTGACGCTCGAGCAGCTGCGCATGGGCGAGGTGTCGGTCGACCTGCTGTTCCGCCGCCACACCCGCGACGCCTCGCTCAATGTGCTGCGCAAGGAAGGCGAGGCGGAGATCGTGCTGGTCAGCGGCTGACGCTCAGGCCGGGCGCAGCCGGCGCGTCCAGTCGCGCAGCGCGACGAGCAATTGCGCGATCATGTCGCGCGTGGTCTTGTCGGTGAGCTTGAGCTCGGCGTCGAACTTGCTCTGCGCCTGCGCGATCAGGACCTCGGGCTTGTTCAGCGGAAACATGTTCAGATAGACGCACATCTTGCGCAGATCGTACTGCGCGCGCGTCGTGCCCCACAGGCTCGCCGTCGCGCCCATGATGCCCACCGGCTTGCCCTCGAAGGGCTGGTTCGGCGGCCGCGACGCCCAGTCGATCGCGTTCTTGAGCACGCCCGAGATCGAGTAATTGTATTCGGGCGTGACGAAGAGCAGCGCGTCGGCGGCGAGGATCTGGTCGCGCAGAAGCTGCGCCGGCCGCGGAAAGCCGGCCTGGCGCACATCCTCGTTGTAGAGCGGCAGCTGCGAAATGTCGGCGACGTCGAGGGTCATGCCGTCGGGCAGCAGCTCGGCCGCCGCGCGCAGCGCCGCGCGGTTGTAGGAGCCCTTGCGCAGGCTGCCGCAAATGCCCAGCGCCTTCACCGCACCCGTCGAAGCCATGATTTTTTCCCCGCGATCCCTGCCGCCTCAGCCGGAGACGAATAAGGCGCGGCGCGCGAACGGGCAAGGCGTTTCTCACCGCTGCAGGTATTCGGCGCCAGATGGAGGCCGAGCTTGCTGCGCCGCCACAGGATGTCCTCGGCGCTCACCGCCCATTCCTCCGCCCTGAGCCAGTCGACCTCGCGTGCGCTCAAGCCGGCGCCGAAATCGCGGCCCAGATCGGCCGGGCCGGCAACGCCGTCGAGCAGCCGCAGCGCCTCGCTGCCATAGCTGCGCGCCAGCCGCGCCGCGGTGGCCGCGGCGAGCCACGGGCGCTCCTCGAGCATCGCCGCGGCCAGCGCCGGCGCGCCGCCCAGCGGCAGGTCGCCGCCGGGCAGCGGCGCGGCTTCCGTCCACGGACCGCTGGCGCCGGGGAGGAACTTGCCGAGCCGCTCGAGCGCGTGCTCGGCGAGGCGGCGGTAGGTCGTGATCTTGCCGCCGAACACGGACAGCACCGGCGCGCCGGCGGCGTCGAGATTGAAGACGTAGTCGCGCGTCACCGCGGCGGCATTCTTCGCGTGGTCGTCGTAGAGCGGGCGCACGCCGGCATAGCTCCACACCACCGCCGCCGGCGTGACCGGACGCGCCAGCCAACCCGACACGGCGCGGCAGAGATACGCCGTCTCCGCCGCGTCGATGGCGACGCGGCCGGGCTCGCCGGCATAGGGAATGTCGGTGGTGCCGATCAGCGTGAAGGCCTGCTCGAACGGCAGCACGAAGACGACGCGACGGTCGTCGTTCTGCAGCAGGTAGGCCTGCGCACCGTCATAGAGCCGCGGCACGACGATGTGGCTGCCCTTGACCAGGCGGAGTTCCGCCTTGACCTCGCTCAGGCCGCAGCGGTGCAGCACCTCGGTGACCCAGGGGCCGCCGGCGTTGACGAGGATGCGCGCGGCGAGATCGTGCATGCGCCCGTCGCTGTGCTTGAGACGCGCGTGCCAGCTCCCCTCGACGCGCCGCGCCGCCACCAGCTCCGTGCGGGTGAGGATCGCCGCGCCGCGCCGCGCCGCATCGCGCGCGTTGAGCACGACCAGCCGGGCGTCGTCGACCCAGCAATCGGAATAGACGAAGGCGGTGCGCAGCCCCGCGCGCAGCGGCGCACCGTAGGGGTGGCGCGCGCAATCCACCGTCTCCGTCCCCGGCAGCTCGCGCCGCCCGCCGATATGGTCGTAGAGGAAGAGCCCGGCGCGGATCATCCAGCGCGGCCTGAGCCGCGCATCATGCGGCAGCACGAAGCGCAGCGGACGCACGATGTGTCGCGCATTGGCGAGCAGCACCTCGCGCTCGCGCAGCGCCTCGCGCACCAGGCGGAACTCGCCGTATTCGAGATAGCGCAAGCCGCCATGGACGAGCTTGCTCGAGGCCGAGGACGTGGCGCCGGCGAGATCGCCCTTCTCGCACAGCGCCACGCTGAGCCCGCGCCCCGCGGCGTCGCGCGCGATCCCCGCGCCGTTGACGCCGCCCCCCACCACCAGCAGATCGACCTCGGCGGGCACGGCGCGCGATGCAGACGGCATGCCCTGCCTCACGACACAGCGCGCGCCCGCAAGCGCTCGCGATGGGCGATGTAGATGCCGCTGGCGACGATGATGGCGGCGCCGCACCAGGTCCATGCGGTCGGCACCGTGCCGAAGACGAAGAAGCCGGTGAGCGTCGACCAGATCATCTGGCTGTAGGAGAAGGGCGCCAGCAGCGAGGCGTCGCCGCGGGCGAGCCCGGCGATCAGCAGGTATTGCCCGGCGGCGCTCAAGGCGCCCATCAGCACCATCAGCGCCCAGGCACCCGCGCTCGGCGGCTGCCACACCAAGGGCAGCGCGGTGCTGCTCGCGGCAAAGCCGATCGCGGTCGAGTAGAGCAGCGTCGTCAACGGCCGGTCGCCGCCGCGCATGCGCCGCGTCACGACCAGGCTCAAGCCCCAGCACGCCGCCGACAGCAGCGGCAGCAGCGCCGCCCACCCCAGCGCGCCCGAGCCCGGGCGGACGACGATGAGCACGCCCAGGAAGCCGGCGCTCACCGCCGCCCAGCGCCGCGGCCCCACCCGTTCGCCGAGCAGCGGAATCGACAGTGCCGTCACCAAAAGCGGCGAGGCGAAGCCGATCGCCGTGGCATCGGCGATCGGCAGCCGCGCCAAGCCGGCGATGAACAGCAGCGCCGCGCCGAGGACGGTGACGCCGCGCAGCAGCTGCAGCCGCGGCCGCGCCGTCGCCAGGGCGCGCGGGTCGCGCAAGACGAGCGGCGCCAGCATGGCGAGGATGGCGAGATAGCGTCCCCACACCACTTCGAGCGGATCGTAGGTCGCGGCCAATATCTTCGACAGCGCATCCATGGCGCTGAACAGGGCGACGGCGAGGAGCACGAAAGCGATGGCGACGAAGGTCGGCGCGGCGTCGCCTCGGCTGTGTGCCGGCGGCGCGGAGACATGGGCCATGGCGGAGGTGCGGCAGTTCCGGGTGTCGTCCTTCTTAGGCGCGTCGCCGGGCCATTGCAATCGGGCGGCCACCGGCGCGACATTAGGCGCGGCTGATCACGCGACGCCTGCCCGGAGGACAACATGGGTCTCAAAGACATCCTCGTGCATGTCGACGATGCCCGCGGCAATGAGGCGCGACTGCGTCTCGCCATCGAGCTCGCCCGCCGCAACGACGCGCATCTCACCGGGCTTTTCGTCATCGAGCCTGTCGACATCGCCATGCTCGCCGCGCCCATCGGCCCCGATGTCGCCGCGCTGGCGACGCTCGACGCGATCCAGGAGGAGCACCGCGCCGCCCGGCGGGCGCTCGCCGACCGTCTGGCCGCCACCTTCCGCGGCGCCACCGAGCGCGCCGGCATCGCCGCCGAATGGCGGCTCGCCGAAGGCGCCGTCACCGACCTGGTGATCCTCAACGCGCGCTATGCCGATCTCGCCATCCTCGGCCAGATCGATCCCGAGAACCCCGGCGTCAGCGCGCCCAGTCCCGAGGCGGTGCTGCTGGGCAGCGGCCGGCCGATCCTGGTGGTGCCCTATATCGGCGCCGGCGAGACCGTCGGCCGCCGCGTGCTGGCGGCGTGGAGCGCGAGCCGCGAGGCCTCGCGCGCGCTCAACGATGCGCTGCCCCTGCTCGAGGACGCCGAGACCGTCATCGTGTTCTCCGTCAACCCGGCGCGCGGCATCGCCGGCGAGGGCGAGCTGCCCGCGGCCGACATCGCTCTCCATCTGGCGCGCCACGGCATCAAGGCGGAAGCCGCCTACGCCGTCGCCGAGGACATCGGCGTCGGCGACGTGCTGCTGTCGCGCGCCGCCGATCTCGGCAGCGATCTCATGGTGATGGGCGGCTATGGCCACTCGCGCCTGCGCGAGATCGTGCTGGGCGGCGCCACCCGCACCGTGCTCCGCCACATGACCGTGCCGGTGCTGCTGTCGCACTGACTGGGCTTCAGCCCCAGACGCGCTCCGCGAGGCGCACGACGAGGTCGAGCTTGCACCGCTCGTCGTCGATGGTGACAGGGTTGCCGGAGACGGCGCTGGCGAAGCCGCATTGCGGGCTCACCGCGAGGCGCTCGAGCGGCACGTAGCCTGTCGCTTCGTCGACGCGGCGGCGCAGCGCGTCGATGTCCTCGAGGTCGCGCGTCTTGCTGCAGACGAGGCCGAGCACGGCGCCCTTCTCCTTGGGCAGGAAGCGCAGCGGCGAGAAGTCGCCGGCGCGCGGCGTGTCGTATTCGAGCAGGAAGAAATCGACGGCGATTTCGGCGAAGACGCGCTCGGCGACCTCGTCGTAGCCGCCTTCGGCGAGCCATTTGCCCTTGAAATTGCCGCGGCACATGTGGAGCCCCGCGCGCACGCCCGCAGGCCGCGCCGCGACCGCGTCGTTGATGGCGCCGATGTAAAGCCCGACCAGCGCCGCCGGATCTTCGCCGCGCCGGCGCACCGTCTCGCGCACCGCCGGGTCGCACAGCATGGCGAGCGGCACTTCGTCGATCTGCACGTAAGCGCAGCCGAGCGCCGCCAGATCGCCGATCTCGTCGCGATAGATCCGCGCGAGATCGGCGAAGAACGGCGCGGCGGCGCGATAGGCGGCGGGGTCGAGCCCGGCCGCGCCGCGCCAGAAATGCATGGTCGGCGGCGACGGCAGCGTCACCTTGGGCGTGAGCCCGGTGCCCGCCGTCGCATTCTTGAGGAAAGCGAACTCGTCGGTCGAGATAGCGCGGGCGCGCCGGAGCTTGCCGCTCACATGCGGGGCGATGAAGGGCTGGACATTGCCGGACTCGTCGTGGAAGTCGAACAGCGCCTCCTTGGTCGAGAGGCCGTCGACGGCGTCGACGAAATGCCCCCAATAGGAGCCGCGGCGGAACTCGCCGTCGGTGGCGACGCGCAAACCCGCCGCGCGCTGGAGCGCAACGACCTCGCGGATCGCCGCATCCTGCAGCGCGCGGTAATCCGCGGGCGCGATCTCGCCGGCGGCAAGCTGGCGGAAGCCATGGGTCAGCGCGCGCGGGCGCAGCAGGCTGCCGACATGGTCGGCGCGGAAGGGCGGCACGCTGGACGGGGCTGGCATGACGGTCTCGCGCTCGGCAAAGGATCAGGGCTTGGCGCGCAGGTCCTTGACCCGCTTCGCCTTGAACTCGGTCTTGGGCAGCGTGCCCGGCGCCAGCACCTCGACGCCGACGCGCACCTCGCAGCGCGTGCGCAGCTCCTCCGCGAGCGCCGCGGACAGCGCCTCCGGCGCGGCATGGTCGGCATGCTCGATGCGCACGGTCATCACGTCGAGCTCGCTGGCATCGGTGGCGATGACGATCTCGAACTCGTCGCCGATTCCGGGCAGCGAGCGCACGGCCTCCTCGATCTGCACCGGGAACATCTTGATGCCGCGCAGATTGATGAGATCGTCGGCGCGGCCGGCGAAGGCGCCGACCGCGCGCACATGGCTGCGCCCGCAGGCGCAGCGCGTGCGGTCGAGCACGGTGTAGTCGCCGACCAGGAAGCGCAGCTGCGGCGAGCTCTCGGAATTGAGCGAGGTGCAGACGGTGAGGCCGCGCTGCCCGTCGGGCAGCCTCTGCCGCGTCTCCGCGTCGATCACCTCCCACACCTGCACATCCTCGAGCAGATGGGTGGTGACGCGCCCGTCCTTGCCTTGCGAGGCGGCGCAGGAGAAGCCGCCGACATGCGGCGCCGCCTCGGTGCAGCCATAGAACTCGACGATGCGCGCGCCCCACAGATCCTGGATGCGCGCGCGGGTATGGGGGATGCCCATCGCCGGCTCGCCGCCGAGGAAGAGCGTGCGCACGCCGAGCTTGGCCGGGTCGTGGCCCTGCTCCTCCAGCACGCGGCCGAGGCGGAGCGCATAGGAGGGCGTGGCGAGCAGCACGGTCGGGCGGAAGCGCAGCACGATGCCGGCGCGCGCCTTGGCATCCATGCCGCCGCCGGGGATCGCGGGCACGCCCATCTTGGCGAGCGCAAACTGCACGCCCCAGGCCCAGACATGCGGGCCGAAGCCGGTGATCATGAACACCGTGTCGCCCTTGCCGATGCCCATGGCGGTCATGGCGCGGGCGTTGGCCCAGGCCCAGAGGTCGCGGTCGATCTGCGAGTAGCGGAAGACGCGCGGCACGCCGGTCGAGCCCGAGGACGCGAACATCATCCAGCCGCGCTCGGCCCACACCGCGTCGCTCATGGTCGAATAGGTGCCGTAAGGCGGATGCGCCTGCGCGTCCTCCATCATCTCCAGCTTGTCGACGACCGGCCATTTCGGCAAATCATCGAGGCTGCGGATGTCGGTCGGCGCGAGACCCAGCCGGTCGAAGCGCCGCCGGTAGAACGCGCTGTTCTCGTAGAGGAAGGGCGCAAGCACGGCGAGCTTGGCGTTCTGGATGGCGGTGATCTCGTCGCGCGACGCGCCGTCGAGCCGCGGCGACCACATCGCCGTGGCGCCGGGCCGGTCGGGATCGAGCTTGTATTTGTCGAGCACGGCGAGCCAGGCGGCGCGGGCCTGCTCCGCACGCGATGACGCCATGATCCCTCCCGCTGTCGCGACCGGCGGCAGGATACAGGGCGGCGGGTTCAGAGCGAAAGGCCGAACACCTCGGCGAGGCCGCGCCCGCCGGCCGGCGTGACGACGAGCGCGCGGCTGTCGCGCATGCGCTCGAACCAGCGCAGGTCGAAGCAGCGCGCGGCGAGCGCGGCGCCCACTGCGCCGGCGAGATGCGGCCGCCGCTCGGTCCAGTCGAGGCACGGCCGGCAGAAGGCGCGGCGGCGCTGCTGCGCCGCGGCGAGGTCGAGGCCGAACTCGGCGAGGAAATCGACGCCGCTCTCGGTGACCTCGCCGCCCTCGTCGGCGAGCACGACATGGCCGCGCTCGACCAAGGCGTCGGCGAGGCCGACGCCGAGGCGGCCGGCGAAATGATCGTAGCAGGTGCGGGCATTGCGCAGCGCCGCGTCGAACTTGCCGGGCGGGCTGTGGCGCGGCGGACCGTCGGCGGCGACCGCCATGATGCCCTCGATCATGCGGCCGACCGAAGGTGTCGCCAGGCGGTAGTAGCGGTGGCGCCCCTGCTTCTGCGGCACCAGGAGGCGCGCCTCGGTCAGCTTGGCGAGGTGCCCGCTGGTGGTCTGCGGCGAGACGCCGGCGGCATAGGCGAGCTCGCCGGCGGTGAGCGCGCGCCCATCCATCAACGCGCTGAGCATGTTGGCGCGGGCGGGATCGCCGACCAGCGCGGCGATCTCGGCGATCTGCACGCTCTCGTTCATGGCCCTCATTTTAGCGCCGTGCGCCCGCCACGGCCAAGGCCGACGCTTCGGCCGCGGCCGAAGCGTTTCAAGGAGACGCCGGCGCGCGCCGGCATTCGCTGCAGGGCCGTGCCGTGGCCGACTGGGCCTACCAGTGGCGGATGCGGCCGGTGTCGATATGGACGAAATCGGAGTGCGGGTAGTAGCCGACGCCGCCGCCGCGCAGCGCCATCGCGGCCGCCCGGACATGGCGCAATCCGCGCCCGGGGACGCGGATGTCGACCGCCTTGCCGTCGAGATGCAGACTGTTCTGCGCCACGCCGTCGGAGAGGCTGGCCAGCATGGCATTGGTCTGCGGCGAGCGGTAGCCGGAGAGGATTTCGAACGGCGCGTACGTGTGGAGCCGCGCCCGGAGGTCGACCAGCAGGTCGAGGAGCCGCGGGTCGACGACATGCACTTCGTCGGTACGGTGGTCGCGCAACAGCCATTCGATGCGCTGCGCGGCGTCCGGCAGGTAGCGGCCATCCGCCCAGTAGACCGTGTTGAGCGCCTCGCCGGTATGGAGATTGTGCAGCGAAACTGCCCGCGGACGCAGCAGCCGCCGGGCTGCCAGGGACGGCACCGCCGCGGTGGCGACCGCCGTCGCGGCGACGAAGCCGAGGAATCGACGCCGCCCTACGCCCGCCACTTCATCCATATGTGCCCCCCAGCAAGATGGACGCCACTACAGCTAGTTACTTAGCAGTTTACCCTCCGAATGGTTAACGATTTAATCAGAGCGAGCGTTCAATCGCTGTGACAACAATCGGACGCGGTCTGGTCGGGGGCGGAGGCCGGGTTGCCGCGCTCGTCGGCATCCCGCGTGGCGAGGGCCGTGGCGAGGCGCAGGTCACGGGCATAGACATCGTCGCGGAACTCGACCGCGCCGTCGACGTCGACGAAGGCCGTCCAGTAGAGCAGATAGACCGGCAGGCTGCGCGGCAGCGGCACCCGCTCGGTCTGGCCGGCGGCGATGACGCGGTCGATATCCCCCTCGGCCCAGCCCGACCGGCCCGACAGCAGGTAGAGGGCCAGCTCGCGCGGGTTCTCCAGCCGGACGCAGCCATGGCTCAGGCTGCGGCTGACGCGCCGGAACAGCGGCCGGCTCGGCGTGTCGTGCAGATAGACGTCGTAGATGTTGGGCATCTCGAACTTGACGCGGCCGAGCGCGTTGCCGGCGCCGGGCAGCTGCTGCAGCGACGCGCCGCGATAGACGTAGTGGTTCCGCTCCAGATATTTCGGGTCGCGCCTGGCCTTGGGCAGGATCTCGTTCTTGGCGATCGAGGCCGGGATCGTCCACGCCGGATTGAACAGCACCGCGCTCATATGCGCGCGCATCACCGGGGTCGGGTGGTCCTCGGCGCCGACGATGGCGCGCATGACGAGCCGCGGCTCGCCGCCCTCGATCACCGTGAGCGTCGCCGCGGGCACGTTGACCTCGATGCGCGTCTTCGGCCAGCTGCGCGGCAGCTCGCGCCAGCGCTCGAGATTGGCGCGGATCTGCTCCACCCGCGCCGCCGCCGGCACGTTGAGCGCGCCGAAGGTGTCGGGCCCGACGGCGCCGTCGGCGGCGATGCCGTGCCGCGCCTGGAAGCGCCGCACCGCCGCCTCTACCGCCGCGTCGAAGCCGCCGGCGAGCGCATCGGCGGGCAGGAAGCCCTCGGCCGCCAGCCGGCGGCGCAGCGCCGTCACCGCCGCGCCGCGGTCGTCGCGCTTGAGCTTCGCTGTGTCGGGCACCTGCCCCCAGCCGCCGCCCGCGGCGATGCGGCGATAGCCCGCCAAGGCGTCCTGGAGCCGGCGGTAGCCGGGCTCGGCCGGGGCGAGGTCGGCGAGCACGGCGCCGACCTCGCCGGCGACGGCGCGGTCGAGCGCGGCGTCGGCGTCGAAGGCAGGCGCGGCGAAGGCCCAGTCGGCCTCGACCTCGCTCGCCCGCACCCGGCCGCGCGCCAGCGCCGTCGCGTAGCGCAGGAAGGCGTCGGTGAGCAGCAGCTCGCGCTGCTCGGGGCGAGTCGCGGACACGACGAAGGCGGCGGGGTCGAGCCCGTGCTCGGCGGCGCCGCCGAGCGCCTGCAACAGCGCCGCCTCGCGCCTGGGCTCGGTCACCCAGAGCGGCGCGAAATCGTGGGCTTGGTAAAGATGCAGCAGCGCCGCCCGGTCAAGCGGCCGGCCGTCGAGGCGCAACCCGCCCTCGCCGGCGAGCAGCGCCCGCAGATCGGGCGTCGTCTCCTCCGCAGCGACGGGCCGAGTCGATGCCGCCAGGCCGAGCGAGATCAGGGTGGCGGCGACAAGGAGCGGGATAAACCGGCGGGCGAACATCGCGCATCGGTTATACAGCCTTTTACGCGAATTTTCGCCAATCGTATTTGACTAAAATGCACAATTTCGCGCGGCGCGCATGCGACTCGCGCGTGTCAGCCCCACACCTCGCGCGCGGTGTCGACGACGAGGCGCAGCTTGGCGATCTGCTCGTCCGCGGTCAGCGCGTTGCCCTCGAGCGTCGAGGAGAAGCCGCATTGCGGGCTGAGGCAGAGCTGGTCGAGCGGGACATATTTCGCGGCCTGCTCGATGCGGCGCTTGAGCTCGTCCTTCTTCTCGAGCGCGCCCTTCTTGGTGGTGACCAGGCCGAGCACGACGGTCTTGCCCTTGGGCACGAAGCGCAGCGGCTCGAACCCGCCCGAGCGCGCGTCGTCATATTCGAGGAAGAAGCCGTCGACCTTGAGCTCGCCGAACAGCGCCTCGGCGACATGGTCGTAGCCGCCCGAGGCGACCCAGGAGGAGCGGAAATTGCCGCGGCACATATGCGTGCACACGGTCATGCCGGCGGGCTTCTTGCTGAGCGCGGCATTGATCAGGCGGATGTAGGTGAGGTGCTGGCTCTCGCCGCTGCCGCCGAGCTTGGTGATGTAGTCGCGCTGCGTCGGGTCGTTGAGGTAGGCAAGGCTGGTGTCGTCGAGCTGGAGGTAGCTGCAGCCGAGCTTGCCGAGCGCCGCGATCTCGTGGGCGTAGACGCGGCCGAGATCGTCCCAGAACGGCTCGAGCTCGGGATAGACCTTGGCGTCGATGGCGGCGCGGCCGCCGCGGTAATGCATCATGCTCGGCGAGGGAATGGTGAGCTTCGGCGTCGCCTTGGCGACCGATTTCAGGAAGGTGAAGGCCTCGGCGAAGATCGGCCGCTCGAGCTTGAGCTTGCCGGTGATGCGCAGCGCCGCCGGGGTGAATTCGATGTCGCCCTTCTCGTTGTGGAACCTGACCGTGAGATTGTCCTGCACCTTGGTGACGCCGCCGACCTGGTAGAGGAAATCCATGTGCCAGGAGGCGCGGCGGTACTCGCCGTCGGTGACGCCTTGGAGGCCGATCTCCTCCTGCATCCTGACCGCCTTGGCGATGGCGTCGTCCTCGATCCGGCGCAGCGAAGCGGCCGAAAGGCGGCCCGCCTTGTGCTCCTCGCGCGCCTGCAGCAATTCCTGGGGCCGCAGCAGGCTGCCGACATGGTCGGCGCGGAAGGGCGGCGTGGTGCGCGGCGCCATGGTCACGCCGCCTTCTTGCGCCGGGCTTCCTGGACCTGGAGGTTGGCGAGCGCCGTGCGCAGCACCGGCACGGCGACGCCGCGGCGCTCGCCGCGGCGCACGAGGTCGCCGATGATGTGGTCGTGCTCGGTGGCGCCGCCGGCGACGAGGTCGCGCATCATCGACGCCGAGAAGGCCGAGCCGCGCGTGGTCAGCATCTTGCGCGTGCGCTCCAGCGCCTCCCTGGTCGGCGGATGGCCGTCGGCGGCGGCCACGCGCTCGCATTCGCCGAGCGCCTCGAGCATCAGCCACTCGCCGGAGGGCGCCGCCAGGATCTCGCCGATATTGGCGCGCGTCAGCGTCGTCGCCGTGGCCAGCGAGGCCAGCATGACGAACTTGTCCCACATCGCCTGGACGATGTTGTCGCTCAAGCTGGCGTTGATCTTGGTCTTGGCGAAGATCTTGGCGATGGCGTCGCAGCGCGCCGAGCGCTCGCCCGACACCTCGCCGAAAGCGAGCCATTCGAGCGACCCGTTGTGGCGCACCTCGCCCGAGGGTTCGAGCACCACCCCGATGCCGCAGGCGCCGCCGAGCACGCGCGCGGCGCCGAAGCGCCCGCTCAGCACCGCCATGTGGTTGATGCCATTGAGCAGCGGCAGCACGGCGCTGTGCGGCCCGAGCGCCGGCGCGATCGCATCGACGGCGCTGTCGAGGTCATAGGCCTTGGCCGAGAGCAGCACGAGATCGAACGGCTCGCGCACCTCGCCGGCGAGCAGCGTCTTGACCGGGCGCTCGATGTCGCCGAGCGGGCTGCGCACGACGAGGCCGCGCTCGGCCAGCGCCTGCGCCCGGCCCGGCCGCACGAGAAAGCTCACATCGGCGCCGCTCTCGGCGAGCCGGCCGCCGTAATAGCCGCCGATGGCGCCGGCGCCGAGCACCAGGATCCGCATGACCAGCCTCCGTGGCATTTTCCTTTGCCGCATGCTAGCGGTGCTGCGGCAGGAAGCCAGCGCGAAAACGCCGGGACCGGGCGGCATTTCCGCCGTCCGCCCGGAGAGGAGGGTCATGCAATACCGGGAGATCAAGGGCGCGCGCGTGCCGGCGCTGGGCCTCGGCACTTGGCAGCTCAGCGGACGCAGCTGCTTCGAGACGGTGCGCCAGGCGCTCGACCTCGGCTACCGCCACATCGACACGGCGCAGATGTACGGCAACGAGACCGAGGTGGGCTGGGCGATGCGCGAATCCGGGCTCGCCCGCGACGCGATCTTTCTCACCACCAAGCTGGCGCCGGGCAACCTCGCCGCCGCCGCCGTGCGGCGCACCACCGAGGAGAGCCTGCGCCGCCTCGCCACCGACCATGTCGACCTGCTGCTGATCCATTGGCCGACCGGCGAGGCGCCGCTGGACGAGACGCTCGGCGCGCTCGCCGCTCTGCGCGATGCCGGCAAGGCGCGCCACGTCGGCGTCAGCAATTTCAACGTCGCGCTGCTCGAGGAGGCGATCGCGACGCACGGCGCCGACCTCTTCTGCAACCAGGTGGAATATCACCCCTATCTGTCGCAGCGCGCCGTGCTCGCTGCGGTGCGGCGCCACGGCCTGATGCTCACCGCCTACTCGCCGCTGGCGCGCGGCCGCGTCCAGCGCGACCCGGCGCTCGCCGCCATCGCCCGCAACTACGGCAAATCGGCGGCGCAGGTGGCGCTGCGCTGGCTGCTCGACCAGGACGGCGTCGCCGCGATCCCCAAGGCGGCGAGCCGCGCGCATCTCGCCGCCAACCTCGCCGTCTTCGATTTCACGCTGAGCGCCGACGACCGCGCCGCGATCGACGCCCTCGGCGGCATCCACCGCGTCGTCGATCCTGTCGGCTGGGCGCCCGACTGGGACCCGCCGTGAGGCCGTGGTGATTTACGTCTCCATCCCGCTGCATGTGTCGCACTTCAAAAAGAGGAGGTCGCAATGATCCGCAAGTTGTTCTGGTCGATTGCCATGATTCTCTTTGCCTGCTCCACCGCTCGGGCCGACGATATTCGCCGGGTGGTGACCGGGCTCGACGACAACAACAAGGCGATCGTGCTGTTCGACAGCCGCTTGGCGCTCGATCCGGCGCCGGGGCCATACCCCTTCACCTCGACCAACCTGTGGATCACGGATGCGTATCCGCCGGGGCTCTCGTCCAAGGACACTGCCAAGCGACCGATCGGCGTGTCACCGCCGCAGAACGGCACCAAATTCCGCGTCGTCGAGTTTCCGCCGCTCGATCCGGCGACGGAAGCGAAACTGGACCCGAATCTGGTGATGAAAGGCGTCAATCCCGCACCGGCCCGGGGCCTTCCCGTCAAGCATCCGATGATGCACCGCACGCGGAGCCTCGACTATGCGGTAGTGTTGTCCGGCGAGATCGACATGATGCTCGACGACACCGTGGTGCACGTCAAGGCGGGCGATGTCGTGGTCCAGCAGGCGACCAATCACGGCTGGGTCAATCACGGCACGCAACCCTGCCGCATGTTGTTCGTGCTCATGGATTCGAAGGAGCCGTAATTCCGCGGCTTGCGCCCGGGCCGCTTTAGAACGGAGGAAGGGTTGAGCTGCTGCAATGAATCGACGGCGTGCTGGGACGGCAAGGGGCTGCACCGGCGCAGCGTGCTGCAGGGCGCGGCGGTGCTGGCGGGCGTGCTCGCCGGGTCCGCCGGCGCGGCACGCGCCGATGCGAAGCGCGTCAAGCTCGCCTTCTGCAGCCAGCTGCTCTGCATCATCCCCTATGAGGTCGCGCGCGCCCAAGGCCATTTCCAACGGGAGGGGCTCGCGGTCGAGCTCGTCTACACCCGCGGCGGCAATGCGGCGATGCAGGCGCTGGTCGGCGGCGCCGTCGATTACGCCGCGACCTCGCTCGACGTGGCACTCCAGGCCTATGCCCATGGCGCGGCGATCCGGCGCTTCGCCGCCACCGGCCGCCTGCCGCTCTTCGCCGTGGCGACGGCACCGAAGCACGCCGCCGACATCACCGGGCTCAAGAACCTCGAGGGCCGCACAATCGGCATCTCCGCGCTCGGCAACGCCGACCACGCGCTGGCGCTCTATCTGCTGAAGAAGGCCGGCGCCGACCCGGGCAAGGTGAGGTTTGCCACGCTCGGCACCAACCTGCTCGAGGCGCTGCGCCAGGGCCAGGTCGATGCCGGGCTGGTGCAGGAGCCGGCGCTGACGCTGGTGAGCCGGGCCGGCGGCCGCGTGCTGGCGAACCTGATGGACCAGGCCGACGCGCAGCGCTTTCTCGGCGGGCCTTACGAGTTCATGGGTGTCGCGGTACGCGGGTCTGAGCGCGATCAGCGCCGCGATGAGATGACCGCGCTCGCCCGCGCGCTGCAGAGCGCGCTGGTCGCGACCCAGGCGGTGACGCCCGACGACCTCGTGAAGGCGCTGCCGCGAGAGACGCTGATCGGCGCCGATCTCGGCGAGCTGCGCGACATTCTGGCGCGCTACCGCGGCTCGCTCTACCCGACCGCCATCGCCATGGACCGCGCCGCCGAGGATCGCGTGGCGGAGTCGCTGAAGGAAGCGGGGCTGCTCCAGCCCGATTTTGACGCGAGCGGGCTCTACGACACCGCGATCGCCGGAGGCTGAGTGCTCCGCGTCGCCGGGCTCTCGCTCGCTTACGACGAGACCACGCCCGTCCTCGAGGACGCGAGCCTCGCCATTGATGCCGGCAGCTTCGTCAGCCTGGTCGGCCCGTCCGGCTCGGGCAAGAGCAGCCTGCTGCGCGCCATCATGGGCTTGCAGCGCCCCTCGGCCGGGCGCATCGAAACCGAGCTCGCGCCGCGCGAGATCGGCATCCTCTTCCAGGACGACGCGCTGCTCCCCTGGCGCACCGCCGCCGAGAACGTGGCGCTGGGCTTGCGCTTGCGCGGCGAGAGCCGCGCCCGCGCCGTGGCGGAGGCGGAAATCTGGCTGGGGCGGCTCGGCCTCGGCGGCCTCGGCGACCGCTATCCGCGCGCGCTCTCGGGCGGGCAAAGGAAGCGCGTGGCGCTGGCGCAGGTGCTGGCGCTGAAGCCGCGACTGCTGCTGATGGACGAGCCCTTCGCCTCGCTCGACGCCATCACCCGCGCGCGCGTGACGCAGGATCTGCTGGCGCTGGTCGAATCCGAGCGCATGACCGTGCTGCTGGTGACGCACGACCTCGAGGAGGCGCTGGCGCTGTCCGATGTCGTCTACCTGCTCTCGCACGGGCCGCGCGCGCGCATCTCGCGGCGCTACGACGTGCCGATCCCGCGGCCGCGCGACGTGGTGACGGCGCGCACCCATCCCGCCTTCGCGCCGCTGCTCGAAGCGCTGTGGCACGACCTGTCGCGCGAAGTGACGGGCGAGGCGGTCGCGGCATGAGGCGCGCGCTCGACCGCGTCTGGCTGCGCCAGCTCGCGGCGCTCGTCGTTTTCCTCGCGCTGTGGGAGCTGGCAGGCCGCGCCGGGCTGCTGAACCCGCTTTATGTCCCGCGGCCCTCGGCGGTGGCGGCCGTGCTCCTCGAGCTGTTCGGCAGCGGCACGATCTGGCCGCATCTCGTCGCGACCTTCAGCGCGGCGATGGCGGGCCTCCTGCTCGGCCTCGCCGTGGGCATCGTGCTCGGCATTGTCGCCGCGCTGGTGCCGTTCGTCGCCGAGATCGTCGAGCCCTTCATGATATTGCTCAACGCGGTGCCGCGCGTGGTGCTGGCGCCGCTTTTCGTCATCTGGTTCGGCATCGATCTCGGCTCCAAGATCGCGCTCGCCTTCATCCTCGTCGCCGTGCTGATCTTCTTCACCGTGTACACGGGCATCCGGCAGGTCGACCGGCGGCTGGTCGAGCGCGTCGTCACGCTGGGCGGCGGCCGCGGCGCCTTGCTGCGCGAGGTCTACCTCCCGTCGCTGGTCGCGTGGATCCTGGGCCAGCTCAAGGTCGCCGTGGGCTTCGCCTTCACCGGCGCGGTGGTCGGCGAGTTCGTCGCCGCCAGCCGCGGCTTGGGCTATCTGCTGTCCTTCGCGCAGAGCACCTACAACGCCGCGCTCATGCTGGCGCTGGTGCTGCTCATCGTCGCCTTCGTCCTGCTGATCTTCGCGCTGGCCGGGCGGCTCGAGCGGCGCCTGCTGCGCTGGCGCGGCTGAGCCGGCGGCTATTTCTCGACCTTCTCCGCCTCGAGCTTCTCGATCAGGCTGGGCAGCACGCGCAGATCGTAGCCCTTGACCGCGGCTTCCGCGACGAGCTTGAGGGCGCTCTCGTCGTTGAACAGCACACGGGTCGCCGCCCACATGAGATAGCAGCGCGTGCCGCTGCGGCAATGCGCGAGCACCGGCTGCGGGCTGCGCAGCAGCATCCGCTCGAACTCCGCCACCTGCGCGCGGGTGATGGTGCCGGTGGTCACCGGCTGATAGCGGTACTCGAGGCCGGCCTTCTTCGCCTCCGCCTCCGCCGCGTCGTGATCGAGCTGCCCCGGCTCCTCATTGTCGGGCCGGTGGTTGATGATGGTGCCGAAGCCCGCCTTGGCGATCTCGGCGATGTCCGCCTTGCTGATCTGGCCGGCGACGCTCAGGGACTCGTTGATCTGCGTCGACTGCATGTCGCGCCTCCTTGTGCATGATCATCAATAGCACGGCCAGTCGCCGAGCGCACTGTCGCGCGGGGCTAGCCGCTGATCGCCGCGCTCGTCACCCGCTCGACGCCCGCCGCCTGCATCTGGCGCATCGCCTCGGCGAGCGAGCCGTCGCGGTCGATGGCGCGGCAGCCATCCTCGACCAGCACGGCGGCGAATCCCTCGCGCCGCGCGTCGAGCGCCGAGTAGTGGACGCAGAAATCGGTGGCGAGGCCGACCAGGCAGACGCGCTCGAAGCCGCGCTCGCGCAAATATCCGGCGAGCCCCGTCGTGGTGCGGCGGTCGTTCTCGCAGAAGGCCGAATAGGAATCGATCGCACGGCGGAACCCCTTGCGCACCACCATCTCGGCGCGCGGCAGATGGAGGCGCGGATGAAAACCGGCGCCGGGCGTCTCCTGCACGCAATGGTCGGGCCACAGCGTCTGCGCGCCGTAGGCAAGCTCGATCGTCTCGAAGGGCTGGCGCCCGGGATGCGCGCTGGCGAAGGAGGCGTGGCCGGGCGGGTGCCAGTCCTGCGTCATCACCACATGCTGGAAGCGCTCGCCGAGCCGGTTCACCACCGGCACGATCTCGTCGCCGCCGGGCACGGCGAGCGCGCCGCCGGGACAGAAATCGTTCTGCACATCGACGACGAGCAGGACGTCTTTCTCGCCCGAACGCATCATCCACTCCTCTCGGCCGTTACCCCAAGCGCCCGCATCCATCGTGGAGCACGGGTCGCGCAGCTGCAATACCAGCTTGCGTCCTTCGACTGCTCGCTGCGCTCGCGCTCAGGATGAGGCGCTTTTCTTGGTTGCATCTGATGTTAATGGCAGACCCATTGAGTCCTCATCCTGAGCCCGTCGAAGGACGCAACGCGTCGATCCAGGATTGCGGGGCTTGCCTTGCGCATGAAGGGATTGCAGCCTATGAGCATATCTCGGCGCGGCGGGAGGAACATATGCCGGCATGGCCGTATCGCAAGGGCGTGCACGATCTCGGCAACGGCTGCTACGCCTATCTGCAGCCCGACGGGACCTGGGGCTGGAGCAATGCCGGGCTCGTCGCCGACCAGGGCGAGACCCTGCTGGTCGACACGCTGTTCGACCTCAAATGCACGCGCGAGATGCTCGCGGCGTTGCGCGGCGCGGTGCCGGCGGCGGCGCGCATCGGCACGCTCGTCAACACCCATTCCAACGGCGACCACACCTTCGGCAACCAGCTCGTCCCGGGCGCGCAGATCATCGCGTCCCGCGCCTGCGCCGAGGAGATGCGGGAGCGCACGCCGGCGGAGCTCGCGGGCATGATGCGCAACTGGCGCTCGCTCGGCCCCGGCGCCGCCTTCTTCTACGAGGTGATGGGCACGCGTTTCGATTTCGAGGGCATCACGTTGACGCTGCCGACGCGCACCTTCGAGCGCGAGCTGGCTTTGCGCGTCGGCGGCAAGGAAGTCCGCCTCGTCGAGGTCGGGCCGGCGCATACCGGCGGCGACACCGTCGTCTACGTGCCCGCCGACAAGACCGTCTTCACCGGCGACATCCTCTTCGTCAACGGCCATCCGGTGATCTGGGCCGGGCCGATCGGCAACTGGACCAAGGCGTGCCGGCGCATCCTCGATTGGGACGTCGAGACGGTGGTGCCCGGGCACGGGCCGATCACCGACAAGGCCGGCGTGCGCGCCATGCTGCGCTATCTCGAATATCTGCGCGACGAGGCGAAGCAGCGCTTCGATGCCGGCATGGGCTACGAGGCGGCGGCGCGCGACATCTCGCTGGCGCCGGTCGCCGACTGGACCGATCCCGAGCGCATCGTGGTCAACGTCCATGCGCTCTATCGCGAGTTCGCCGCCGACAAGGCGCCGCCCGACGCCATGGCCCTCTTCGCGGCGATGGGGCGCTATCACGACGAGCGCAAGCGGCGCGCCGTCTGAACCCTTGCCGCTTCAATTTGATGCTTTTCGATTTGTCTCCGCGGCGCGGCCGACTTACCTTGCGCGCGCGCAACAGCCGCGAGGAGCACGCTTGATGATTGCCGCCCGACGCAAACGAACCGTGTCGCGACGCACCGTATTGGGATTCGGCGCCGCCGCGGGGCTGCTGCCCGCCGCGGCCTGGGCGGAGAGCGAGCCGCTCAAGCTGGGCTTCCTCACCGTCAGCACCGGCCCGCTCGCCGCCGGCGGCAAGCAGATGGAAGAGGGCCTCCTGCAGTTCCTCAAGGAGCGCAACGGCACGCTCGCCGGGCGCAAGATCGAGCTCGTCACCGCCGACACCGGCGGCCTGCCCGCGCAGGCCAAGACCAAGACGCAGGAGCTGGTCGAGCGCAGCAACGTGCAGGTCATCATCGGCCCGCTCGCGACCTACGAGGCGCTGGCGATCGACGATTACCTGCGCCAGGGGCAGGTGCCGCTGATCACGCCGACCTCGGCGGCGTCGCTCGACCTGCGCGGCGGGCGCGAGGTCAATCCCTGGCTCATCCACGCCGTCGGCACCGCGCCGCAAGTGACGCATCCGCTCGGCGAATACGCGGCCAAGACGCTGGGATACAAGCGCATGGCGACCATCGCCGACGATTTCACCTATGGCCACGAGGGCGTCAGCGGCTTTCAGCGCAGCTTCGAGGACAATGGCGGCAAGATCGTGCAGAAGCTGTGGCCGCCGCTCAGCGTCACCGATTACGGCACCTTCATCGCGCAGATCAAGCGGGACGTCGACGCGGTCTATATCGGCTTCGCCGGCGTCAACGGCTTGCGCTTCCTGAAGCAGTACGCCGAGTACGGGCTGCACGACAAGATCCCCGTCCTCGGCAACACCACGAGCACCGACGAGGGCATCCTGCGCGTCATGGGCGACGAGGCGCTCGGCGTCGTCACCGCCGGCTGGTACGCCGCCAGCCTGCAGAGCCCCGACAATTACCGCTTCGTCGAGGCCATCCGCGTCACCTATGGCCACGACCCCGGCTTCTACACCGCCGGCACCTACAGCGCCGGGCTGTTCCTCGAGGCGGCGCTCACCGCGCTCAAGGGCGACACCTCGAACCCGGAGGCGCTGCGCGGCACGCTGCGCAAGACGTGGATCGTCAACGGCCCGATCGGCTCGATCAAGCTCGACGCCTACGGCACGCCCATCCTCGACGTCCACATCCGCAAGGTGGAGCGCCGCAACGGAAGGCTGGTCAACGCCATCGTCACCACCTACCACGACGTCGGCCAGTTCTGGAAATACGAGCCGCGGCAATTCCTCACCGAGCCGCCCTATTCGCGCGACTACCCGCCGGCGAAGCACCTCGAATAGCGGCGGGCTTTGCTCAAAAGCAAAAATCCGATTGGATCGACTCAGTACGGCCTTCGAGACGCGCCCTTCGGGCGCTCCTCGGGCTGAGGACTTTTCATAATGCCATCAACAACCTACCTCGTGCTGAGGAGCGGCGCGAAGCGCCGCATCTCGAAGCACGCGCGGCGTTCATGCAACCGGCATTTGCCCTAGTGCTTTGAAGGCTGCGGGTTCTCGGCCGCCTGGGTCGCCCGCGACGCCGGCGGGCAGTGGAGCGCCGCGCGCGTCTCCGCCGTCTTGCCGCGCTCGGCGTAGGACAGGCCCTTGGCCATGAGATTGTCGAGCCGCGCGCACAGGGCCTGGCTGTGCAAGCGCGCATCGGCCGTCGGCGCCGCGGCTTCCTCCTCCTCGGAGGCGAAGCCCTCGGCCGAAGGCCTGTCGTCGGTCGAGTCAGTCTCGGTCGCCCCGGCCTCGGGCTGCTCCGCCTCCTCGGCGTGGGCGGCCACCGGCCAGGCGGCGGCGAGCGCCAGGGCGAGCAGGAGGGCGAGAAGGGCCCGGGCCGGCAGGTTCGGGTTGCTCATGACTGCCTCTAGTGACGCCGGAGACATAAACACCGGAACCGGCCACGGGTGCAATGCGTCCTGCCGCCGCTGCTCTAAGGCCGCATCGCCGTCGCCACCGCGCCCGGCTCGCGCAGGCCGGCGGTGAGGTTGGCGAATTCGCACAGCAGCGCGCGGGTGTCGCGCGGGTCGACGATCTCCTCGACGCCGAACGCCTCGGCGACGCGGAAGGGCGAGCGCACGCGGTTCAAGCGCTCCTCGATCTCGCCGCGCAACTGGTCGCGGTCGGGCGCGGCGTCGAGCTCGGCGCGATAGGCCGCCTCGATGCCGCCCTCGACCGGCAGCGAGCCCCAATCGCCCGACGGCCAGGCATAGCGGTAATGCAGGCGCGCGTGGTTGGTGTGCGCCGCGCCGGCGACGCCGAAGGCCTTGCGCACCAGGATCGAGCACCAGGGCACGCGCGCCTGGTAGATGGCGGCGAGCGCGCGGGCGCCGTGGCGGATGGTGCCGGCCTTCTCGGCCTCGAGCCCGATGACGAAGCCGGGGATGTCGACCAGATGCACCACCGGCAGGTGGAAGGTGTTGGCGAGGTCGACGAAGCGGGTGATCTTCTGCGACGCCTGCGCCGTCCAGCCGCCGCCATAGATGTAGGGGTCGCTGGCGAGCACCGCGACCGACCAGCCGTCGAGCCGCGCCAGGCCGGTGATCGCCGATCCGCCGAACTTGCGGCCGATCTCGAAGAAGCTGTCGCGGTCGACCACGGCGCGCACGATTTTGCGCATGTCGTAGACCTTGCGGCGGTCGCGCGGCACCGCCTCGATCAGCCAGTCCTCGCGCCGGGCGGGATCGTCGGTCGCGGGCCCGCGCGCCGGCAGCTCGTAGACCGAGGACGGCAGGTAGGAGAGAAAGCGGCGCGCACGCTGGAACGCCTCGGCCTCGCTCGCCACGACGTCGTCGACCGCGCCGGCGCGGGCGTGGATGTCGCTGCCGCCGAGCTCCTCCTTGGTCAGGATCTGGCCGAGGCGGGCCACCACCGGCGGGCCGGCGATGAACATCTGCGAGGTGCCCTCGACCATGACCGCGTAATGGCTGGTGACGAGCCGCGCCGCGCCGAGGCCGGCCACCGAGCCCAGCCCCAGCGCCACCACCGGCACGGTGCCCATATTGGCGACGACGAGGTCCCAGGCCGGGTTGGCCGGGACGTATGTCCGCCCTTCCGTCTCCAGCGTCCGCACCGAGCCGCCGCCGCCGGTGCCGTCGACCAGGCGGATGAGCGGCAGGCGCAGCTCGTTCGCCATCTGCTCGGCCATGATCTGCTTGCCGCGGATCGCGGCGTCGGCGGCGCCGCCGCGCACGGTGAAATCGTCGCCGCCGACCACCACCGGGCGGCCGTCGATGCGGCCGCGGCCGAAGACGAAATTGGCCGGCATGAAATCCTCGAGCGCGTCGGCATTGTCGTAGCGCGCCTTGCCGGCAATGGCGCCGGTCTCGTGGAAACTGCCGCGATCGAGCAGCTGGTCGATGCGCTCGCGCACCGTGAGCTTGCCGCCCTCGCGCTGCCGCTTGACCTTGTCGGCGCCGCCCATCTGCCGCGCCAGCGCCTCGCGGCGGCGCAGCTCGTCGATTTCCGCTTCCCAGCTCATGCGCGCGTCTCTCGGGCGTTCACCGTGGCGGCGGCAATGGTAGCAGGTCGGGCGCGGCGCGGAACCCACCTCCCGTCGGGCATACCCCATCGGCCGGATGGACGTGCGCCGCGGCGCCGTTTATAAAAAGCACTCTTGCTGTATGGTCGATGCGGGGCGGTGTAGGATCGCCTTGCGCCCGGATCGGCGCCGCAAGGAAATTACGTGGCATTTTATCAATGCTGCCAACAATTGTGATGGCCCGATGAACCCCGCTTCTCACCTTTGCCGCTCCGCCGCGGCGGCTGCTTTCCTGTCCCTCATCGGCTGCAACGCGACGCTGCCGACCGCCGGGGATCCCGACCTGGCGCTCTACCGCCGGGTGATGGACCGCGTCCATTCGAGCTATGTCGAGCCGGTCAATGACGACCGCCTGATGAAGGACAGCCTCAAGGGCATGCTCACCGGCCTCGATCCGCATTCCGACTATATGGACGAGGACGAGTACCGCGAGATGCTCGCCGACAGCCATGGCGAGTTCGCGGGCATCGGCACCGAGCTCACCCGCGACGAGAGCCACCCCAAGATCATCTCGCCGATCGACGACACGCCCGCGGCGCGCGCCGGCCTCAAGCCGGGCGACGTCATCCTGCGCATCGACGGCCATCCGACCGAGGGCATGACCCTCAAGGACGCGGTCGACCAGCTGCGCGGACCGCCCGGCACCAAGGTGCGCGTGCTGATCCTGCGCCTGGGCCAGCGCCCCTTCGAGGTGGCGCTGACCCGCGCGCTCATCAAGGTCGCCTCGGTCAAGGCGCATCTCGAGCCCGGGCGCGTCGGCTATATCCGCGTCACCACCTTCGCCGAGAAGACGCAGAGCGAGTTCATCGACGCGCTCGACCAGCTGAAGCGCGAGGCGGGCGGCCGGCTCGACGGCATCGTCCTCGACCTGCGCAACGACCCGGGCGGGCTGCTCGACACCGCCGTGCGCGTCGCCGGCGACTTCCTCGACAGCGGCGTCATCGTCTCGACCCATGGCCGCAATCCCGGCGAGGACGAGACCTACACCGCCCAGGCCGAGGGCGACCGCGTGCGCGGCGTGCCGGTGATCGTGCTGGTCAACGGCGCCTCGGCCTCGGCTTCCGAGATCGTCGCCGGCGCGCTGCAGGACCGCCATCGCGCCACCATCCTGGGCACGCGCAGCTTCGGCAAGGGCTCGGTGCAGACCATCATCCCGCTCGACGGGCATGGCGCGCTGCGGCTGACCACGGCGCGCTACTACACGCCGGCGGGCCGCTCGATCCAGGGCGAGGGCATCACGCCCGACGTCCTCGTGCTGCCGCCGCGCGAGCAACAGATCGCCCAGGCGACGGTGCTGCACGAGACCGATCTGCGCGGCGCGCTCAAGAACACCGGGCCGCAGCAAGGCGGTCAGGGCGGCGTCGACAGCCTGGTGGCGGCGACGCCGACGGCGGACCAGGACAGCGAGGCCGCCGCCATCGACCCGGCGATCATCGGCACGGCCAAGGACCATCAGCTCGCCGTCGCCTTGAAGCGCATCAAGGAGATGGTGGCGCGCAGCGCCACCGGCGGACACAGCTGAGCGCGTGAACCGGCCGGACAGGCCGGCTCACGCGAAAGGCCGCTCCGGCCACCACGGGAAGAAGTCGGGCATGTCCCGGCTCGGCCGCAGGGCGAAGCGCGGCGGGCGCTTCTCCAGGAACGAGGCGACGCCCTCATAGGCGTCGGGCGAACGCCCCATCACCTGGATGCCGCGCGAATCCACCTTGTGCGCCTCCATCGGGTGGTCGGCGCCGAGCATGCGCCACAGCATCTGCCGCGCCAGCGCCACCGACACCGCCGAGGTGTTGTCGGCGATCTCGCGCGCCAGCGCACGTGCCGCGGGGAGCAGCTCGGCCGCCGGCAGCACCCGCTTCACCAGCCCGCCCGCCAGTGCCTCCGGCGCATCGAAGACGCGGCCGGTCAGCACCCAGTCGAGCGCCTGCTGGATGCCGACCAGGCGCGGCAGGAACCAGCTGCTGCACGCCTCGGGCACGACGCCGCGCCGGGTGAAGACGAAGCCGAAGCGCGCGCCCTCGGCGGCGAGGCGGATATCCATCGGCAGCTGCATGGTGGCGCCGACGCCGACCGCCGGCCCGTTCACCGCGGCGATGACCGGCTTCTTGCATTCGAAGATGCGCAGGCTCACCGTGCCGCCGCCGTCGCGGCGCTGCTGCTCGGGCGCGATGGCGCCGCGCGCCGCGTAGTCGAAGGTCTTGCCGCCGGCCGAGAGATCGGCGCCGGCGCAGAAGGCGCGGCCGGCGCCGGTAACGATGACCGCGCGGACGTCGTCATCGGCGTCGACGCGGTCGAAGGCGGCGATGAGCTCGCGCCGCATCGTCTCGGTGAAGGCGTTGAGCTTCTCCGGACGGTTCAAGGTGATGGTGGCGATCCCGTCCGCGGCGGCGTAGAGAATCTGCTCGAACATGGCGGCCCCTCCCGTGCTGTGCGCCCGCGCTTCATAGCATGCGCAGCCGCGCCGGGCAGCGCCCGGGAGCGCTCAGGAAGGGGCGATCTGGTCGGGCGTCGCCTCCTTGAGCTTGGCGGCGAAGTCGCGCAGCTCGGCCGGGTTGAGGTCGGAGACGACCCAGAAATTCATGCCGCCGCGCGCGAAGCGGAGCACGTTGTAGCCGTGCTGCGCCAGCGCCGCCGGCGCCGCGCCGCCGCCCTTGTCCTCGGGCGAGACCAGCACATTGATGACGTGCTGCTGGCGGCGGTAGACGAGCGCCGCCACCGGGTGCCGGTCGATATAGTCGAGCCGGCCGCCCACCAGCGGAAAGCCCGAAGCGGCGAGGTCCACCACCGGCGGCGAGAGATCGAGCTTGCCGTTGAACCACGGCTTCACCGTGTGCTGGTCGGTCGACTTCACGTCGGTGAGGTGATCGGCCATGAGCGAGCGGATATGGCTCGCCACCACTTCCTGCGCCACCCCGTCCTCCTCGGCGCCGCTCATGACCGAGCTGGTCACCGCCGAGCTCGCGACCATCGCCAGCACCAGCGAGGCGGCGATCGCCGCCGGGTTCCAGCCGACGCCGAGCAGGCGCAGCTCGCGCCAGCGGCCGCCGCCGGCCTCGCGCCGCGCCAGCTCGCGGCCGATGCGCGCGCGCAGCAGATCGGGCGCCTTGAGGCGCGGCACCTCGAGCTTGATCGCCGCGCTGAGCTCGCGTTCGCCGCGGAACAGCGCGGCGCATTCGGCGCAGCCGCGGAGATGCGCCTCGAGGGCTGGCGTCTCGCCCGGACCGATCTCGCCGTCGAGATAGGCATGGCGGAGCTGCTGTGCCTCTTTGCAATCCATGGCTTGCTACTCCTGCTGTTCGCGCTGCCACTGTCGCAGCAGCAGCGCGCGCGCACGCGCCAGCCGCGACATGACCGTGCCGATCGGGATGCCCACGACCTCGGCGATCTCGCGATAGGCAAGCTCCTCCAGCTCGCGCAGCACGATGATCTCCCGGTACTCGAGCGGAAGCGCGGCGATGAGCTGGTGCAATCGCTCGCCCTGGCGCGCCTCGACCAGCAGCGCCTCGGGATCCCGCGCCAGGCCGTGGCTGCCCATCAGCAGCGCCGGGTCTTCGCTCTCGGCCGCGGCGGCATCGTCTTCGAGGCCGACCGATTCCTCCGGCCGGCGGTTGCGCTTCATCCAAGTGTAACAGGCGCGGCGCACGATGCTGAGCAGCCAGGCGGAGGGGTTGTCGCCGGCGAAGGTGTCGAAATACTTGAACGCCCTGAGGCAGGCGTCCTGCACCACATCCTGCGCGTCGGCGCGGCTGCGCGTCATCCAATAGGCAAGGTTGTAGGCGGCATCCAAATGCGGCATGACGACCTGCTCGAAATCATGAGCTTTCACCGGACGATCCCCTCGCCGAGCTGATCTCGGCGCTCCACAGGCCAAGACTCCGACGAGTCTCGCTTTATTCGCGCGCCGAGGCAAAAAATTTCGGCGCCGCCGGAAATTCCCGCCGGCAAGCGGGAATAAAGCCGCGGCACGGCCGGTCTACCCGACGGCGCGACACAGGCGCAGCCGAGCCAGAGGGAGATCACATCATGGGCCGAACAATGAGCCGGCGGCACTTCGCCGGGCTTGCCGGGTTGGGAGGGGCGGTGTTCGCCTCGGGGCTGTTCAAGCTGGGCGGCGCCGCCGCCACGGCCGCCATGGCCGACGACTTCATGTTCGTGCAGCTGTCGGACTCGCATTGGGGCTTCTCCGGCGACGCGGTGAACCCGGAAGCGAAGAACACGCTCAAGAAGGCGGTGGCGGCGGTCAACAGCCTGCCGGCGCAGCCCGATTTCATCGTCTTCACCGGCGACCTCACGCACACTACCGACGACGCGCAGGAGCGGCGCCGGCGCATGGGTGAGTTCCGTGACATCGTCGGGGGGCTCAAGGTCAAGACCCTGCGCTTCATGCCCGGCGAGCACGACGCCGCGCTCGACAACGGCGCGGCCTTCAAGGAGTTCTTCGGCGACACCCACTATGCCTTCGATCACAAGGGCGTGCATTTCATCGCCCTCGACAACGTCTCGGACCCCGGCGCCAAGGTCGGCGAGGCGCAGCTCGCCTGGCTGAAGCAGGACCTCGCCAAGCTCGACCACGCGCAGCCCATCGTCGTCTTCACGCATCGCCCGCTGTTCGACCTCTATCCCGATTGGGATTGGGCGACGCGCGACGGCCAGGCGGTGATCGACACGCTGATGCCCTATCAGCGGGTCGCGGTGTTCTACGGCCATATCCACCAGGCGAACGAGCACATGACCGGGCACATCGCGCATCACGCGGCGCAGTCGCTGATCTTCCCGCTGCCGGCGCCCGGCTCGCAGCCCAAGCGCGCCCCGATCGCGTGGGACGCGTCGGCGCCGTTCAAGGGCATGGGCTGGCGCTCGGTGGCCGCCGAGCCGAAGCAGGCCGAGTACAAGCTGCAAGAACATCCCGCCGACAAGGTGTGACGCCCGTGCCGACAATGCGATTCAAGACCACGGCCGCCGCCGCGCTGCTGGTGACGGGCGTGGCCGCCGCCGCGCTCGCGGCGCATGAGGAGGAATCCGGCGTGCAGCATGTCAGCATGCTCGCGATGAAGTTCGACTATCTGCCCGACACCGTCACCGTGAAGCAGGGCAAGCCGGTCGAGCTCGAGCTCAGCAGCCTCGACCGCATCCACGGCTTCGACGCGCCGGGTCTCGGCCTGCGCACGGACATAGCGCCGGGCGCGCCGACCATCCTGCGCTTCACGCCGCAAAAGCCCGGAATCTACAACCTGCATTGCGACAATTTCTGCGGCGACGGCCATGAAGGCATGACCGGCCGCATCATCGTCACCGAATAGCGCGAGGCGGAGCAGCCCCCCAATCTCCGCGTCTGCGCGCGCGCCCTGCCGCAACGGCAGGGCGCTTTTTTTCGCCCCGGCTGGACCCAAGGCGCCGTCCCGCCTACCATTGCCGGAGCGGACTTGCGTTCGGAAGACCTTCCTCAACGCCAAAGCATCGTCATGATCGAAACCCGCATGGTCGAAACCCGCATCGATTCGTCGGCGCCCACGACGTCGTTTCCGGTGCGGGCGCTGCTGCTGGGCGAGCGCCTCGACACGCGCGGGCTCGAGCGCGACGACACGATCGCCACCAACCCGCTCACCTTGCGCATCGGGCAGGACGGCTTCGCCTTCCTGTTCCGCTACGGCGTCGCCGTCTTCGCCGGCCTCTCCGTGATCGAGGAGGACCAGGTGGTGCGTTCGCTCAGGCCGCGCATCGTCGATCCGGCGGCGACGCCGGAGACCGACCAGGTGCAGATCCTGGTCAAGCCCGGCGGCGAGGATCAGGTCGATCCCTCGGGCGGCATTGCGTTGCGCGAAGCCTCGCCCGAGCGACTGCAGATCGTCGCCAACGTGCTGTCGAAGAGCCTGATCCTCTCGCATTACGAGAGCCGCATCGCCGAAGCCTTCGACCGGATCGAGCCGTTGGCCGACCGGCTGCAGCGCACCGGCCGCACCGGCTCGCAGGCGCATCGCCTGCTGCAGCAGATCGGCGGCGTGCTGCTGACGCAGCACCGCATGGTCGGGCGCGTCGAGGTCGAGGAGAAGCCCGACGTGCTGTGGGACCATCCCGAGCTCGAGCGACTCTATGCGCGGCTCGAGGACGAGTACGAACTCGCCGAGCGCAGCCGCGGCATGGAGCGCAAGCTCGCGCTCATCAACGAGACCGTCGGCACCATCCTCGACATGGTGCAGACACAGCGCAGCGTGCGGCTCGAATGGTACATCATCGGCCTCATCGCCATCGAGATCATGCTGAGCCT